>MRWG01002116.1_pt1 | contig 10767 bp, 7 predicted proteins | sample 1013341 | NCBI WGS metagenome assembly MRWG01 (sample SAMN06117577, study PRJNA244670) | biofilm metagenome | biome: Water; feature: Cathode Biofilm; material: Biofilm; isolation source: microbial consortium enriched at the cathode of a solar microbial fuel cell | place: USA: District of Columbia ...
CGTCGAAGACCGCCACCGCCGCCGCCATCTCCGTCACCATGGCCCGGTAGGTCTCGGGCGAGATTTCGCCGCCGCCGTGGCGCTCGGCCAGGGTGATCACGCCGATGGGCACCGAGGCCCAGGCGAAGAGCGACAGCTCCGCCGCCGCCAGGGGCGCGCCGTCCGCCGGCCCGCCGGGCGCGGGCTCGGCCTTCAGCCAGCAGATCTCGGTGCTGCCGCCGCCGATGTCGAACAGCAGAATGTCGGGGATGTCCGGGTCTATGAGAGGCGCGCAGCCGCAGATCGCCAGCGCCGCCTCCTCGTTCTGGGAGATGATCTCCAGCTCGATCCCGGTCTCCCGCCGCACCCGCTCCAGGAAATCCTCGCAGTTGTCGGCCCGCCGGCAGGCCTCCGTCGCCACCGCGCGCACCCGGGTGACGCTGCGCCGGCGGATCTTGGCGGCGCAGATTTTCAAGGCCTCCAGGGTGCGCGACATGGCCGGGCCCGACAGGCTGCCGCTGGCGGCCAGCCCCTCGCCCAGGCGCACGATGCGCGAGAAGGCGTCGACCACCCGGAATCCGTCCCCAGAGGGCTTGGCCACCAGCAGGCGGCAGTTGTTGGTGCCGAGGTCCAGGGCCGCGTAAAGCCCCTGGGTGACGGCTTCCGCGGCATCCGGGCGCTGCCGGCTGGCATCCTGCCGCCCCCAAGAAGCGCGGCCCTGCCCGTTGACGGAGGCGGTCACCTGAAGCTCATTCCTGTTGTTCTGAGGGTGCCGGATTGCTCTCCGGTCCCGCTTGTTAATGGCTTTGGCGGCTATCTTAGCGTGATCACAGGGCTTTTCGCCAGCACCCCTGGTCACGCTGCAGCGCGAAATCGTCAAAAAAATCGCCTGAAAGGGGCCGAAAAACGCCCGAAAAGTGGTTGTCATCAGGGGGGTGGTAGGACTATGTAAAGCACCGCCGCGCTATGAAGGGCCCGCCCGAGGCTCTCTCAGGCCCGCCTGCTGGGGGATAGTTTAGCGGTAGAACTCTCGGCTCTGACCCGAGCAGCCCTGGTTCGAATCCAGGTCCCCCAGCCAAACCTTTGATTTCTCTCAAATTTTAGCCATTCGCGAGCGCCCCACCGCCGCCGGCGCGGGTGTGCCACATCCCTGTGACACATTCTCTCGCGCCGGCGCCCGAGCGAAGTCGAATTCACCAGTGCCAACAAGGCCGACAGGCAACTGCGTCCTTCCTGGGACGCGCGAGACCGGTCATCTGCCGCCCCCCTCCTTGGACTCGGCACGCAAGATCTCTGCATCCTCCTCGGGACGGCTGGGATTGATCGCCAGCCCTGAGCCCAACTCGAACCCACCCGGCGTCGTCAGGTCAGGTACGATACGCAGTCGCCAATGGGCGACTCCCTCGTCCACACCTTCCCAAGATTCGACGACGAAGTTGTAGGGGGGATCATCCAGCACCGCTCTCAACCGCCGCAGTGTGCCCTGCAACAGGACGGCAAACTCTCTCAGCTCGGCATCACCCATACGCCCGAAGGAGGCCTGATGACGTCGCGGCAGGAGCCACATCTCGAGGGGGCTTGCGGCGGCGAAGGGCACCAAGACGACGAAGCCTTCGGTCTGCGCCACGACCCGCGCGCCCTCGGCCAGTTCGGTCTCCACCATCTTGCAGGTGACGCAGTCGCCGCGCCGGCCGTATTGCGCGCGCATCCAATCGCTGATCGCCGTCAGGCGCGGCGGCATCACGGCGACGGCAATAATCTGCGAATGCGGATGCACAAGGGACGCACCGGCTTTGCGCCCGTGGTTACGGAACAGCAAGGTCGCTCCCACGTCCGGACTTTCCGAGAGCGCGTTGTAGCGGCGCCGGTAGCTTTGCACCACCGCCCGCAAGTCGGACTCGCTGAGGGCCGTCAGATCGCCGTCATGACGACTGGTCTCCACGACCACCTCGTGAATGCCATAGCCGGGACGCACCGGACCGGCTCGCTCGGTCGTCGTGGATTCGGCCGCGGGGGAGACTGCCGGAAACTTGTTGGGCACCACCCGCAGCGTCCAGCCCGGCGGAGCGTCACTGGCGACTTCCTCGATGATCTCCGGCAGCAGGTGCTCGTTGCCGGGACAGAAGGGGCAGGTGGAATCATGAGGCGGCAGCGGCCCGGCCGGCTTCCCGCCGCCGTGCTGCCATAGCCGCGGCCGCCGGCCGCGCTCGGGCGCCACGATCACCCAGGCACCGGTTGTCACGTCCTGGCGATACTCACTCACAGCGGCGCCCCGGGCTCTCTAGGCGGCCGCGACCCAGTCGCGCGCCTCAGCCGCCTGGGAAAGCGGGAAGAGCCTGATCTCGATCGGCAGGATGAAGCCAAAGACTTTCATGGTGGTGCCGATCCACTCGACATCGGTGACCACCGCCGCGCGTTCCCAGCGCGAGAGATGCTCCATGCCGACCTTGAAGTCCTCCCACACAGCGCCGGGATCGATGCCTTCGAAGTCAGTGCCGATCTGGTAGTACAGGCGAATTTTGTCGTGCTGCTTCAATGCCTGCTCGACGGTCGGAATCAAAACGGTCTCGTAGTCCGCCCTGGTGACATGGCCTTTGCATGCGACGGCGACGACGTTTTGCGGAAATCCATCAAGTGTCTCGATCATCCTGTCCTCCAAGACTGTCTGGTTGCAGGGCCGATCGGCCTGCTTAGTGCTTCCCGTTCCCCGCGCGCCGGGCACGTGCTTCAGCACCTTCGTTCTCGGCCGCGGCGACATGGCGCTTGACCGCCAGGAAGCTGTCGGGGCTGACCGACATGGAATCGATGCCGCAGGCCACCAGAAACTCGGCGAATTCCGGGTGGTCGCTCGGCGCCTGGCCGCAGAGCCCGACCTTGGCGCCGGCGGCGTGGGCCTCCTCGATGACGTGGCGGATCATCCACTTCACCGCCGCGTCCTGCTCGTCGAAGAGCTCGGACAGCGCCTCGGAATCGCGGTCGACGCCGAGAGTCAGTTGGGTCAGGTCATTGCTGCCGATGGAAAAGCCGTCGAAGCGTTCGGCGAAGTCCCGGGCCAGGATCACGTTCGAGGGAATCTCGCACATGACATAGACCTGCAGCCCGTTCTCGCCGCGCCGCAGGCCGTTGTCCTGCATCACCTCCAGCACGCGGTCCGCTTCCTTGGTGGAGCGGCAGAAGGGGATCATGACGACGACGTTGGTAAATCCCATCTCGTCCCGTAGCCGTCGGATGGCCCGGCATTCCAGGGCGAAGCCCTGACGGTAGCGCGGCGAGTAGTAGCGCGAGGCGCCCCGGAAGCCTAGCATGGGGTTCTCCTCCTGCGGCTCGAACTGGGCGCCGCCGATCAAGTTGGCGTACTCGTTGGTCTTGAAGTCGCTCATCCGGATGATCACCGGCGCAGGATGCTGCGCGGCCGCAATGCGGGCCAGCGCCAGGGCGAGGTGGTCGACGAAATAGTCCGCCTTGTCGTCATAGCCGGCCGTCAGTTCGGCGATCCGCCGCTTCGCCGTCTCGTCCTCCAGGTCCTCAAAGCCCAGTAGGGCCATAGGATGAACCTTGATCTGGTTATTGATCACGAATTCCATGCGCGCCAGGCCGACGCCGTCGGCCGGCAGGCGCCACCAGCGGAAGGCGGCGGCCGGGTTGGCAAGATTCAACATCACCTTGGTTCCGCTCCGCGGAATATCGCCGAGATCGAGCTCCTGCACCTCGAAGTCCGCCGTCCCCTCGTAGACAAAACCTTCGTCCCCCTCGGCGCAGGAAACCGTCACCTCCTGCTCGTCGTGCAGCACCCGGGTCGCGTCGCCGGTGCCGACCACCGCCGGCAGGCCAAGCTCGCGGCTGACGATGGCGGCGTGCGAGGTGCGGCCGCCGTGATCGGTGACGATGGCCGCCGCCCGCTTCATGATCGGCACCCAGTCCGGATCCGTGGTCCCGGTCACCAGCACCGCGCCGTCGACGAAGCGGCCGATGTCGCGGGCGCTCTCGATCACGCAGACCTTTCCGGCCACGACCGCATCGCCGATGCTGAGGCCGCTGGCGAGCCTGCGGCCCTTGTCCTTGATGCGGTAGGTCTTGAACGCGCTCGCCTCGCGGCGCGACTGCACGGTTTCAGGGCGCGCCTGGACTATAAAAAGCTCGCCGCTTTCGCCGTCCTTGGCCCACTCCATGTCCATCGCCTGACCGTAGTGATCCTCGATGACACAGGCCCAGCGCGCCAGGGTCAGAATCTCACCGTCTTCGAGCACCAGGGCGGCGCGCTCGGCCTTGGAGGTCGCCACATTGCGGGTCGGCTCGGCTCCATCATCCGCATAGATCATCTTGCGCGCCTTGGTGCCGCACTTTTTCTCGATGATCGGTGTCAGCGCCTCATCGGCGAGCAGCGGCTTGAAGACCTCATACTCGTCCGGATCCACGGCACCCTGGACAACATTCTCGCCCAGTCCCCAGGCCGCGTTGATCAGCACCACCTTGTCGAATCCCGTCTCGGTGTCGATCGAGAACATGACCCCGGCGCCGCCCAGGTCGGACCGCACCATACGCTGAACGCCAACGGAGAGGGCCACCATCAGATGATCGAAGCCCTTAGCCTGGCGGTAGCTGATCGCCCGGTCCGTGAACAACGAGGCATAGCAGCGCCGGCAGGCATCGAGCAGCGCCCGCTCGCCGCGGATGTTGAGGTAGGTCTCCTGCTGGCCGGCAAAGCTGGCATCGGGCAAGTCCTCCGCCGTGGCGCTGGAGCGCACCGCCACGTCGGCGTCTTCCCGGTCACTGCGCCGGCAAAGCTCGCGGTAGGCCCCGGCAATGGCCTCTGCCTCGTCCCGCGGCCATTCCCCACGCAGGAAGGCGCGCCGGATCAGCGCGCCCGTTTCCGCCAGGCCCGCTTTCCCCGCCTCCAGGTCGGCCAGCGCCGCCTTGATCTGCCGCCCCAGGTCGTTCGCCTCGACATAGTGCCAATAGGCTTCGGCCGTGGTGGCAAAGCCCGGCGGCACCTTTACGCCCTTGGCGCCGAGCTGTCCTACCATCTCGCCCAGCGAAGCGTTCTTGCCGCCGACCCGGGCCACGTCCTGCCGTCCGGTCTCCTCGAACCAGATTACGGGTGATTGGTTAGTCATTGTTGCTCCCTCCCGCGCCCGGTCGCGTCCCGGCCGCGCCTCGCAGGCGAAAATTCGGCTCGAAGGATTCCACGAGGTCCATCCAGTCTTCCATAAGCCGCGTCATCAGGAAGCGCGACCGCACAGTTTCCCTGGCCTTCTTCCCGAGCCGCCGCCTCTGGTCGCCGTCCTTGAGCAGCAGGACGATGCGCTCGGCCGCCTCCTCCACGCTGTCGACGAGGAAGCCGTTCACACCGTCTTCGATCTGGTGACGGATACCACCGACATTGCCGCCGATCACCGCCGCCCCCTTCCACATGGCCTCGGTGACGGTCAGGCCGAAACCCTCGCGGATCGACTTCTGGAGAATGACGGCGGCGCGACGCTGCAAGGCGTTGACCAGCGCAGAATCCTGCACTGAGAGGATCCGGATGCGGTCCTCCCGGCAGAGGCAGATGGACTCGAAAATTTCCTGTCCTTCCGGATCGTCGGTGGCCACGTTGCCGGCCAGCACCAGCGTCGCGTCGACTTGCTTGCGGGCGATGCGGAAGGCCTCGATCACCCCTTGCGGATCCTTCCACCTATCGAAGCGCGATATCTGCACCACGAGCGGCAAGTCGGTCGGAATCTCGTAATGATCGAGCCGCTCATCGGTCTCCTCCTCGCTCAGTTCCTTGTTCGTCGTTGAGAAAGGATTGATCGCCGGCATGATGAAGCGCTGCGGCGGGTCGATCTTCTGCGCATAGTCCGGCAACGAAAGGACCACGGCGTCATAGCGGTCTATGAAAGGCGTCAGGTAGGACCACAGCTCGCCATCCGGCTTCGTCAGGTCCACGTGGCAGCGCCACACCCAGGGCGCCTTCTTGCGGAAGTAGTTGACCAGCGGCAAGGGTTGCGGATCGTGCACGATGACAAGATCGTGGTCCAGGTGCATACGCACCGCGTTCTCGTAGACCACTTCTTCGTAGATATCGCGCTTAAGGTCGCTGAGGTTGATATCACCGCCCTGCAGGGCGTTGTGCATCTTCTTGGTGATACTGAAGAAGTCGGGGCGGCCCTGGAGAACCCGCCAACCGGTGCGGATTCCGGCGGCGTTCATCAGCAGGGTCAGCGAGGACAGGATCTCCGCCACGCCACCGCCGTAGTAGGTGGAGTTGACGTTGACGATGTGCAGATCGCGCAGTCGCCGCGCCTTTTCCAGAAGGCGCTCGACCGCCGCTGCGCCGATCAGCGGTTCATAGCGCTCGATCGAAGTCAATTCGAAGTCTGCCGGTGTGGTCACTCTCTCGCTCATGTCGATCTATCCGGAACACCTGATATGCGCGGGAAGCGCAAGAGCTTCGCCGCGGCACAGCGGAGCTCCAGTGGAGCACGCGGCAACTTCGAGAGGAATGCCTTCAAAGCGCGCATTTCGGCCTCCGCCTTGCGAAGCTGCCGAACAGCCAAATATCATGCCGGCCAGAATGCCTGCCCTGTCCGCCCGCACATTGATCCCGATCAATACATAGGGACCAATATCATCCGCATCTGTGCCTGGCAGCGCAGTCGCCGGCATCATGCGGGTGGCGGGAAGGTTATGCTCCGCATGGCCGTGTCGATCTTGTGATATTACCCTTGTTTGCGCTGAGTCAACATCAGGCCGGGGAGAAGCGAATATATCCCGCGCCCTCTGACGCTTCAGCGCCAGCGCGATCTCGCGTGCGGCGGCGCCCCCAGTGTCCAGGTGCTTCTCGACGGCACCAACTCCAACATCACCGCCCGGGCACGCAGCTACGCCCTCGCGCTTTGCGGCATCCTCAATCGCCGGGGAATCGGTTCAGAGGCGGCTGCGGGGCCTTGGCCCCATCAGGTCCGCTTTCAACAATCGAGCAGCCCCCAGGGGAACCGGCCAGCCGGGCGCCCGTTTAGCCGCTGGCTCCAACAGAGGCGCCCCGAAGCTTGCAGCCTTAACCGGATTGTCGCACATTTCTGTCCACGCGCTTTGCAAGCATCTGCTTTTGCTGAATAAATCCGGTGACTTGGGATCTAGGCCCCCCAGCCATTCCCCCAGGAAAATCCCGCGAAATCAGTCGCGTTCAGGACGCGGAGACGCTCTGTACCACAGGGGGGTGCATCGCAGTGGCAAATCGAAGACACCGCCCCTGAACTGCCCCCAGCAATACGGCACCCCGGTCAGCCGATGGCGACACGCATGTTCTCAAGAAAAGCATAGGTCGGCAGATCCAGGTTGCGTGGCGCCGGACCGCGCCGCACCCGTCCGGCCGTATCGTATACCGAGCCATGGCAGGGACAGAACCACCCGCCATACCGGCCATGAGGATCAGCCGACTTCTGACCGAGAGGTATGCATCCCAGATGCGTGCAAACCCCAATGACAATCAGCCACTCCTTGCGCTGCACCCGTTCGCTGTCGGTTGCCGGATCGATGAGATCGGGATCGTCATCGTCCGCCGCAGCCCGTGCGATCTCTTCAGTCGTCCGGTGGGCAATGAAGACCGGCTGGCCCCGCCACGTTACAGTGATTCTCTGACCCACTGCGATGGGAGCGAGGTCGACCTCGGTGGAAGACAGGGCAAGGAGCTCCGCAGAGGGATTCATGCTGTCGATCATCGGCCAGATCGAAGCTCCCGTGCCCACCGCGGCCAAGGCGCCCGCCGTGAGATAGAGAAAATCACGACGCGCCCGACCTTCCCTGCCGTCCGTCGGGCCGTCGCCTGCATCTGTTGTCCTCATCAGAACACCTCCTTGCGGACCTTGCCGAAGAGGCTGCCGCTGTTCCCGGTGTCGCGGAGGCAGATTGCGGACGCCTCACCGCCTCAGCTAGTTACTCTCATGACTACCTTTATCCTCGTGGTGCTCACCTTCATCCTCGTGGTGCTCGCCTTCTTCCATGTGACCGATCAGCTTCCTGATCCGCGGCGGCACGTCGGATTCGGAGAACTTCCTCTGCTCTTCCGCATGGTGGGTGAAAGCTACGATATCGGCCAATTCCTGGCCCGTAAGCTCGATCTGTTCTCCGAGCTCCTCACGCTGGAGATAGATCATCGCTTCGGCGCCGCGCCACATCTTGGCCGCGAACTCGAAGGGATTCATGCGGCTTTCCATCGTCGAGGCATCCAGCGGCGGCGCATCTTCCCCACCGACGCCATTGACAGAATGGCACACCACGCAGCCCTTACTGGCAAACAGCTGGCGGCCCCGCGCCGGATCCATGGCGGGCATCTCAAGGCCCTGCCCCATCATGCCCTCACCCATCGTGCCCTTGCCCATTACACCATGACTCGTGGCCAGGACCTCCTGGCCGGCCGCAATGGAGATACCAAGCGCACCGGCAATCAGCGCTACTGTCACGACTTTCATGTTTTCCTCCTCTTAGTGTCATCGTTTCGATTGCTGCCCGAGATGGGCCGGCTACGGCAGAACCACCATCTGATGTCCGATGCCGCTGATCGTGAAGGAGTCCCGCACCGCCAGGCTCTCCTGATCGACCACCCAGACGATCGGCTCGTCGCTGCTGGAGATGTAGATCTTCCCGGTGCCACGGATGACGGCCAGGTGATAGGGAGCAGGCCCCAAGGGTGCGCTCCGCAGCTTCCCGGACCTGAGGCCGATCGCCACCAGCTTGTCTTCTTCCTTGCCGCTGACGAACAGGGTTTCGCCGTCGTCAGAGACGTCGAGGCCGTGTATTTCGCCACCGACCGGGATAGACCGTGTGACTTCGCCTGACGCAAGGGCAAGAACCGAAACGGCTCCCGCCTCGACGTTGGCGACATAGAGTTCCCGGCCGGCCGGCTCGATCGCAAGGTGCTCCGGACTTTCGCCGGCGACCAGATTGCGCCGAACAATCCAGCGCGTGGTATCAACCTCGCTGACCGTACCGTTCCCGCTGTTGCTGATGTAGACCCTGGAGCCGTCCGGGCTGAAAACGGCATAGTTCGGGAAGGAGCCGGTCCTCAGCAGGGGGCGCAGTGTGAAGTCAGAGAGATCGACAACGCTTATGCCATCATCGTTGGGATGGGTCGCAACGGCATAGCGGCCATCGGGTGACACGGCGACATGATGAACTGCACCAGGCACCTCAAGGCGTGCCGCCGTGGATCCGTCTACCTTGTCGATAACAGTGAGGATGCCGAGGGCGCGTTTCGTCTCGGCTTTTGCCGCCGCGCCGTGGTGCGCGGCGTGCGCGTCCTGCGAAACACCGGCCGGTTTGTCGACGGCCGGCATTTCCGCAGGCGACGACTCGGCATAGCTGCCGGCGACGAGGTAGCGGCCGCCGGGCGCTCCGCCCAGCCCGTGCACGGCGGGCAACCCCGATAGGTGGCCTACGACCGTGTCCGTCGCTGCATCGACAACCAGCACTTCATCGGCGCTGCCGCCGGGGATGTAGACGGTTTCCGCCCGCGCTCCGCCAATATCGTAAGGGAGCATGGCCAGGATACCCGTCAAGATCCAAATGCTTCTGTTCATGTGTTTCTCCTTTCCCGGCGTGATGCCGCTCGCCCCTGTGGGCGGCCATGACGGCATCATGCAAGTGTCGTCGCGCAGCACTCCGCCACGGCGCAGCCGAACCCTTTGGCGACCGTGAACGCGCGCGCTTCGAAGCGAAGCGGAGTCGTCACTTCTGCGGGCTTGAGGCTGTCGCCCCTGCCCCTTCACAAGGCAGACTACCGCAGTAGTTCGCTTTAGATTTTCGGTGGATGGCGCAGGGGACTAGTCACGCGGTCCCGCGCAAGACGGTTACCTGCAATTCTGAAGGGTGCTTTGCCGGTCCAGCCCGCCGTTGGCGCGGCCGGAAGCAGTGCGGCAGAGGAGCACTGAGCGTGATGTCCGCAGCTCTGGGAGGCAAGCCCCTTCCCCTCGTCGGAAAGGTCAGTGGTGGAGGGGCCATCGGCGTGACTGACGGCTGTCGCCGCAATCTCATTGAGATGCGGAACCGCCCAACTTCTTTCTGCTGGCCCCAACAGGATGCCGAAGAGTGCAAGCAGACAGGCAAAAGCCCGCACACGACAGGACCAATGGATACCTGTCCTGCGGTTATTGCTGTCCGTCTCGCGGTACATGTCCTCTCAATCCTCCAGCACCAAGTATAGCGCAGAATATCGACATTTTCCGGGAGCCGCTTTGATCGAGGTCAATGCGGGCCGGCAGGCATACTGCGAGCTCAATCCACACAATCCATAGGGTTGGCCTTTGAACTGGGGGGCGCCACTATGTCTGCCAGTCGCATGAATCCGCTGGAACGTAAGAGATAAGCGATCTCCAGCCTTCCGCCAGCGTCACAGGTGTCCCAAACCTACATCACAAAAGCCCGTGGTGATAGTCTCCGGCCCCCCCCACCGTCCCGTTTCGCCCGGCTGAGACTGCCGTCACGAAACTCGGCCCACGCCAGAAAGGCACCGCGAAGCCTCGTATGCGGGAGATTGGCCTTTACGAGCGTGCCTTCGAGCAGGGGCGCACTCGCGAAGTCGGCTCTATTGCCGTCTGTCTTGTTCATTCGTCCTGCGCGGAGCCCCGCCCCACCCAGGCGCAATCCCACTTTCCGGCATCTGATCCAGTCAACATTGAGGCCTGGGCGGTCACTGACAAAGTTGCTGCCGGCAGACTTTCCCTCGATCTGCACCCTCAAAGGAGCCAGATCAGAAGAGCCCCGCCAAGCACCAGGCGATAGGCCACGAAAGGTGTGAAGGTCGCCTTT
>MRWG01002117.1_pt1 | contig 10760 bp, 9 predicted proteins | sample 1013341 | NCBI WGS metagenome assembly MRWG01 (sample SAMN06117577, study PRJNA244670) | biofilm metagenome | biome: Water; feature: Cathode Biofilm; material: Biofilm; isolation source: microbial consortium enriched at the cathode of a solar microbial fuel cell | place: USA: District of Columbia ...
TCTCAGATCCACAGCGCAGGCAGATGACGCCGAAGCCAGCTGCAACACCAAGGTCTGCAGTGCGGCCACGGCGGCACCTCAATAATCACTACAATCCAATGCCTGCGACAACATCTGGCTCGGCGCGGGCGCGGGCACCAGGGAAGCGGCCCACCCCACCAGCCGCCGCGCCACCGCTACCTTCGCCCCTCCAGAGCTGATGCCGTCGAGAGAAGACCCAGCCCTGCCATCGGGACGGATCTGAAACCTGTAAGCGGAACGAATCGGGAAATGTGGAAAGTGGTTGCCGAAATAGTGGAAAGCGAAGACTTTCCCATCCCGTTTTCTTCTTGATTTTCAGGGGAGTTATGGCGCGCCCGGGAAGATTCGAACTCCCAACCTCCTGATCCGTAGTCAGAGGCGACAATCGCCGATATCGCCATTTTCTTACGCTATTCCAATGCGTTAAAGAAAAGTGGTTTCCACTTCAAGTCTCTCATTCAGTCTCAATCATTCCAATGGCTTATCAGCTGGAGTGGAAACCGCTTTGGGCCGGCTTGGCAGCAAACCGCGCTTGCCAGTCGAGGTCATCTCAGCACCCGAAGCCGACCTGCTAGCCTCCCGGGTTCCATGTCAGCGAAGTGCCACATGCGGACATTCCGCGGAGCCGCAGGACGTGGGGTGGCGTGACAGCCAACAAGCTTGCAGTGAGCTAGGCGGGTTCGCTTTCTGCGTGCGATCTGGTGGCGTGAAACCCGCGCAAGTCTGCGTCAAATTTGCGCTTGCCGCCGGAAAGCAGGTTTCTTTCAGGCCGACCGAGACTGACAGAACTTAGAATAGTATCTAGAAATCAATCGGATATAAATCGCCTGCCGACCGTGGCATAGTAGTTGCAGACATGCAGACAGTGAGCGCGCTGGGCCGACAGCAAGAACAAGAACACTCCCGGCGGCGAAAGAACACAACTGAAGCTGAGGAGGCTGTCTCATGAAAACTAAATGGATTGCATTAGGTGCCGCAGCGGTGGTCGCGCTGCCGATGGCCGCGACGAATGCCGCGGAGCTGCGGGTCGGCTTCACTGCTGATGCGCTGACCCTCGATCCGGCCAACCACCGCAATCGGGAAACAGAAACCATTATCCGCAACATGCATGACGGCCTGCTGACCCGTGACTCGGCCATGAACGTGGTGCCCGAGCTGGCCGAGTCCTGGACCGCGCTCGATCCGACCACCTACGAGTTCAAGCTGCGCCAGGGCGTGACCTTCCACGACGGCAGCCCGATGACCGCCGAGGACGTGAAGTTCACCTTCGACCGGCTGACCAAGGAAAACGCGATGGACGGGCAGACCAGCCCGCGCAAGAGCCTGCTCGGCCCGCTGAAGGAGATTAAGGTAATCGACGACCACACCGTCCACATGATCCTCGACGAGCCCTGGCCGATCCTGCCGGCCATGCTGCCGTTCCAGGAGGTCGTCTCCAAGGCCCATGCGGAGAAGGTCGGCACAAACGGCATGGCGAGCGACGTGGACGGAACCGGCCCCTTCAAACTGGTCGAATGGCGCCGCGGCGATTCGGTGATCATGGAGCGCTACGACGGCTACTACGGCGGCGCCCCCGACATCCCGCCGGTCGGCGAGGCTTGCGTCGACCGGGTGATCTTCAAGGTCATTCCGGAGAACGCCTCGCGGGTCGCCGCGCTGCTCGCCGGCGATGTTCACATCATCAACGGCCTGCCGACCCACACCGTAAAGCAGGTGGAGAACAACCCCGGCACCCACGTCATGGCGGTGAACGGCACCCGCTCAAGCTACATCGCGCTCAACAACCAGAAGCCACCCTTCGACGACGTGCGCGTACGCCGCGCGGTGGCCCATGCCCTGGACCGCCAGCTGATCGTCGACAAAATCCTCGACGGGAATGCGACCCTCATCAACGGCATCCTGAGCCCCGACGCCTTCGGCAAGAACGACAGTCTGCCGGCTTACGACTTCGATCTCGCGAAAGCGAAGTCCCTGCTGGCCGAGGCGGGCTATCCGGACGGCCTCGACGTCACCCTCGACGTCGACGGCGCCAACAAGGAGACGGCGGAGGCCATCGCCTCGCTGCTCACCAAGGCGGGCATCCGCACCAAGGTGGCCGTCGGTGAGTCTTCGCAGCTGACCAGCCGCTACCGCACCAAGGGCGAGCCCATCGACGGCGAGATGTGGCTGACCTCCTGGGGCAACGGCTCTCTGGATCCGGTCGGCATCTTCGTGCCGACGCACATGACCGCCGCGCGCGGCAACTCCTCGGGCTACTCCAGCAAGGAGGTCGACGCCCTGCTCGAAGCCGCCAACACCGAGACCGACCGGGCCAAGCGAGCCGAGCTCTATGCCCAGGCCGAGGCCATCGTCAACAAGGACCTGCCGAAGGTCTATCTCTGGGTGGCGAAGGACCTCTACGGCGTCTCCGATAAGGTGACGGGCTGGCAGCCGAGCGCCGACAGCCGCATCAACCTGCACGACGCCTGCCTGAAGTAGGCTGCAGACCAGTCCGCCGGGAAGGGATGCGGAAGCGATGAAACTCGGAAAGCTGCTCGAACGGCTGGTCCAACTCGTTCCCGTCCTGCTGGGCGTCAGCGCCATCGTATTCATCATGATGGCGCTGACCCCCGGCGACCCGGTGGACATCATGCTGGGCAACCAGCATGTCACCGAAGAGCAGGAACAGGCCCTGCGCCACGACATGGGCCTCGACCTGCCGGCGCACGAGCGCTTCATCAAGTTCATCGGCAACGCCGTCACCGGCAACTTTGGCCTCAGCTTCTATCACCGCCAGCCGGTGATGGAAGTCATCGCCTCGCGCCTGCCGGCGACCATCGAGCTCAGCCTGGCCGCGCTGATCTTCGCCCTGGCCGTCTCGATCCCGCTCGGGGTCCTCGCCGCGGTGAAGAAGAACAGCCTGCTCGACCGCCTGGCCACCGTGTCCTCCCTGTTCGGCGTTTCGCTGCCCGGCTTCTGGTTCGGCATCCTGCTGTTGATGCTCTTTGCCGTGCACCTGAACATCCTGCCGGTTTCCGGGCGCGCCGGTTTCACCTCGGAGGTGCCGCCGATCACGCATCTGCTGCTGATCGACACCCTGCTGCACGGCCGCCTGGACGCCTTCCGCGACGCGCTGGCCCATATCATCCTGCCGGCGATCACCCTCGGCCTGCCGATGGCCTCCATCCTCATGCGGGTGACCCGCGCCTCCATGCTGGAGGTGCTCAAGCAGGACTATATCACCTTCGCAGAGGCCAAGGGCCTCACCCGGCACAAGGTGCTGGTCAAGCACGCCCTGAAGAACGCCCTGATCCCAACGGTCACGGTGGCGGCCATCGAGACCGGCTCCCTGCTCGGCGGCAACATGGTGGTGGAGACGGTGTTCGGCTGGCCGGGACTCGGGCGCCTCGTCGTCGAAAGCATTTTCGTGCGCAACTATCCCCTGATCCAGGCGGCGGTGCTGATCTACGCCGTCACCTACGTCGCGCTGAATTTCATCGCCGACATCCTCTACACCGTCCTCAATCCAAGGGTCCGCCTCTAGATGACCGACGTTGCCGCCAACACCGCGAAGGACGCCGCTGCCGCGCCGACGGAGTCGCTCTTCGCGCGCAACATGCGGCTCTTTGCCGGCAGCAAGCTGTCGCTGGCGACCGCAGGGGTCGTGTTCGCCTTCATCCTGATGGCTATCGCCGCACCGCTCTTCGCGCCGCACGACCCGAACGAGACGGACCTCTTCCGCCGCCTGCAGCCGCCGGCATGGATGGAAGGCGGCGAATGGGCCTACTTGCTCGGCTGCGACGCCCTTGGCCGGGACATACTCTCACGCATCATCTACGGCGCGCGCGTCTCCATCTTCATCGGCGCATCGGTCATCCTGGTCGCCACGACGATCGGTACCCTGGCCGGGCTCGCCGCCGGCTACCTACGCGGCTGGACCGACATCCTGATTTCGCGCCTGGTCGACATCCTGCTCGGCTTTCCCTACCTCATCTTCGCTATCGCGCTGATCGCGATGACCGGGCCGGGCCTGCAGAACATCATTCTGGCATTGGCCTACAAGGAGTGGGTGATTCCCTGCCGCGTGGTGCGCGGCGAAACCCTGGCCGCCCGCGAGATCGAGTACGTTGAGGCGGCCCGCGCCATGGGCGGCTCGCGGCGCTACATCATGCTGCGCGAAATCCTGCCCAACATCCTCTCGCCGGTAGTAGTGGTCTCCACCGTGCGCATGGCCCACGTCATCATTCTCGAGGCCAGCCTGTCATTCCTCGGCCTCGGCGTGCAGCCGCCGACCGCCTCCTGGGGTTCGATGGTTGCCGACGGCCGCTCCTTCATGCTGGACGCCTGGTGGGTCAGCACCTTCCCCGGAGTGGCGATCCTGCTGCTGGTGCTTTCCATCAATGTCGTCAGCCAGGGGCTGCGCGACGCCTTCGATCCGAAGTTCCATGACTGAAGCGGCAACCCCGGAAGCGAGCAAGGCAGGGCCGATCCTGGAGATCCGGGATCTCAAAACCTGCTTCCAGACGCGTGACGGCCTGGTCACCGCCGTGGACGGCGTCAGCCTGGAGCTCGCCTCGGGCGAGTGCCTGGGCGTGGTCGGCGAGAGCGGGTCCGGCAAGAGCGTCACCTTCGCGAGCGTCATGGGCCTGATCAAGACGCCGGGCCGTATCGATGCCGGCTCGATCCGCTTCCAGGGACGCGAGCTCGTCGGCCTCGATGCCGCCGCCTACCGGCGCCTGCGCGGCAAGGACATCGCGATGACCATGCAGGATGCGCTTACCGCCCTCAATCCCGCCTATACCGTCTCCGACCAGATCACAGAGGTGCTGCTGACCCATGACGACAGCCTGACTGGCTCGCGCCGTGCCAAGGTCCGTCAGGCCCGCGACAAGGCCTTGGAGATGATGGACCTAGTGGGTATTCCCTCGGCCCGGAAGCGCCTCGACGACTATCCGCACCAGTTCTCCGGCGGCATGCGCCAGCGCATCATGATCGCCATCGCCCTGGCCTGCCGCCCGACGCTGCTGATCGCCGACGAGCCGACCACGGCGCTGGACGTCACCATCCAGGCCCAGGTGCTCGAGCTCATCGCCGACATCCGCAAGAAGCTCGGGATGAGCGTGGTCATGATCACCCACGACCTGGGCGTGGTTGCGGAATACTGCGACCGGGTGGTGGTGATGTATGCCGGCCAGGTGGTGGAAGCCGGTCCGACCCGCAGCGTCATTGACGATCCCTTGCATCCCTATACCCAGGGACTGCTCGGCTCGATCCCGCGCCTGTCCAATCTCAGCGAGCGGATCCGTCCGATCGAAGGCACGGTGCCGGAACTGATCGACCTGCCCCCCCAGTGCCGCTTCCGCGACCGCTGTACCCAGGCGGTGCCGGCCTGCTCGGCCCAGATCCCCATGCGGTCATTCCCCGGCGGACGGCAGGTGCGCTGCATCAGCCCGGCACTCGGCACGGGAGCAGCGGCATGACCGCGCTGGTCGAAACCCGGAACCTGGTCAAACACTATGACTCCCGGCGCGGTCTATGGGGTCGGATCACCGGCAACCCGGGCACGCTGGTGCAGGCGGCCAACGGGGTTGATCTGATGATCCAACGCGGTGAGACCCTTGGGCTGATCGGCGAGAGCGGATGCGGCAAGAGTACTTTGGGGCGCACCCTCTTGCGCCTGCACGAGCCGACTCGCGGCAATATTCTCTTCGACGGCAACGACATCACCGCGCTGGACGATCAGGCCATGAAGGCCATGCGCCGCAAGATGCAGATCATCTTTCAGGATCCCTATGCCTCGCTAAACCCGCGCAAGACAGTGGGCGAGATCGTCGGCCAGCCGCTCAAGGTGCACGGCCTGGTGAAGCGGCGCGAGATCACTGATCGCGTCGCGGCGATGCTGGAGAACGTCGGCCTCAAGGCCCATCACATGGGCCGCTATCCGCACCAGTTCTCCGGCGGTCAGCGGCAGCGCATCGGCATCGCCCGGGCGCTGATCCTCAATCCCGAATTTATAGTCTGTGACGAGCCGGTTTCCGCCCTCGACGTTTCCATTCAGGCGCAGATCATCGCGCTGCTCGACGAGCTGAAGCGCGAACTCGGCCTCACCTACCTCTTCATCTCCCACGACATCTCCGTGATCGGCTACGTGAGCGACCGCGTCGCGGTGATGTACTTGGGCGAGGTGGTCGAGCAGGGGCCGACTCAGGCCATTCTCGAGCAGCCGCGCCATCCCTACACCCAGGCCCTGCTGTCGGCGGTGCCGCGGGTCGAGCATGCTGCCGGAGGGCACGAACGCATCCGCCTGACCGGCGACCTGCCCTCGCCGATCGACCCGCCGTCGGGCTGCAAGTTCCACACCCGCTGCCCCTATGCGACAGAAACCTGCCGCCGCGAGCAGCCGCAGCGCCGACAGGTCGGACCGGATCATGTCGCGGCCTGTCACCTGATCGACAGCGAAAGCATCAACCGGGACAGCCGCGCCGGAGGGCCGCCGCAATGACCACCATGACAAGCGCCACGCCACTGGTGTTGACCGGAAGTCCCCGGCAGCGCGGTCACGGCCAGGCCGCGGCCGAGACCGAGGCCACCGGGCCGGTTGTCGAGGCCATTGCCCGGCGCCTCGCCGAACGGGAGGCACTGCGCCTGCGGGAGGATATCCGCGGCTACCTCAACCACCAGTGGGACTTTGCGAGCGCGCACTGCGGCGACGAGTTTGCCGAGATGGTCGGCGTGGCCGAGGGCTTCGATCTCGATCCGCGCCAACTCTTCGACTTCCTGCACCTCGGCATCATCGCCGACCTGGGGCAGGCCGATGCCGCCGGCTATGCGGCTCAGGACGGGTGCAGCGCCTGGGCGCTCCGTGCCTCGGACGACGGCCCGGCCGTCGGCAAGAACCGCGACTTCCGCGGTGAGCATGCCGGCCTGCAGCGCGTCTTCCTGCACGCCGATCCTTCCTGGTCGAAGGGACGCAAGGTGCTTTGCGTCGGCAGCCTCGGTGCTCCCGGGGCCTACTCCAGCGGTATGAACTCGGATGGCCTGGCGCTGGCCGACACCCAGATCGCCACCACCGACCACGGAGTCGGCTGGCTGCGCTATTTCCTCATGACCCGCCTGCTCGCCCGCCATGCGACCGTGGCCGAGGCGTTGGCGGACATCGACGGCCTGACACACGCCGGCGGCGGATCTCTGGTGATGGCCGATGCCCAAGGCGCGCTGGCGACGGTGGACCTCGGGCACCGCAAGGTGGCGAACCAAATCGGGACGGGCGCCTGGGTCGCGCGCACCAATCATTTCGGCCCGGGCTCCGTCCCTTGCGCGCCCGACAGCGCCGCGTCGAGCAGCGACTCCCAGGGCCGCCTCAGAACCCTGCACCGAGTGCTGGAAACCGGCCAGAAGAGTCTGGCGGTCCTGCGCCGGGTCATGGCCTCCCATGACGGCGAGGGTGTATCGGGCCTCTGCCGCCATGCGGTAGGCGGCGATTCCCGGACCCTATCCGGCGCAGTCTTTGCCTGCCGCGAGCGGCTGCTGTACTTTTCCCCGGGCAATCCCTGCGAAACCGAATGGTTGCGCTACGCCACAGAGTAAGGAAGCGGGCAGCAAGGTGGCCTATCTGGGAGAACTGGTCGGCGAATCGAAAGAGATCCAAGAAGTTCGCCGACTGATTAAGAGGGTCGCCGAAAGCCCGGCACGCGCGGTGCTGGTCTACGGCGAGACCGGAACCGGCAAGGGCCTGGTGGCCCGCATGCTGCACGAACAGTCGCCCAGGGCACGCAAGGGCTTCATCGACATCAATTGTTCGGCGATTCCCGAGAACCTGGTGGAATCGGAACTCTTCGGCCACGAGAAAGGCGCCTTTACCGGCGCCCTGGCGCGCAAGACAGGCCTTATCGAGGCGGCCGACGGCGGCACGGTTTTCCTCGACGAGCTTCGAGAACTCGATCACGTGGTCCAGGCCAAGCTGCTGACCTTGCTGGATAGTCAGCGCTTTCGCCCGATCGGCGGGGTGCGTGACGTCGAGGTCGATGTCCGCTTCGTCGGGGCGACCAACCGGATACTCTATCGCGACGTCCAGGAGGGACGCTTCCGCGATGACCTCTACTACCGCCTGCAGGTCGCTGCCATCAACATCCCGCCCCTGCGCGAGCGCGGCGACGACTGCCTGGTCCTGACCTCCTTCTTCATCCGCAAGCTCAACAGCCGCTACGGACGCGAAGTGAAAGGCTGGGAGCCGGGCGTCGAGGAGGTGTTCCGGCGTCATCGCTGGCCTGGCAACGTGCGCGAACTGGAGAACCTGCTGGAACGCATCTTCATCCTGGAAGACGACAACCAGGTGCTGGTGAAGCATATTCCGCCGCGCATCATGCGCGAGGTGGAAAACGGTCCGGCACCTGCCCCCTCCGAGGGAGACGGCCTGGACGCCTTCAAGGGCCTGTCGTTCCAGGAGGCCACGGCCGCCTTCCAGGGCCAGCTTCTGCAGGACGCCCTCACGCGAGCCGACGGCAACCTCGCCGGAGCCGCGGAGGCGCTCGGCATGTCCCGCCACGCCCTGCGCCACCACATGATCAAGCTGGGCCTGCGCTGAGGCCACGCGGCTTTGCGCGAAATTCACGCAGCCGGCCTCCGGCGCCCCGGGTTTTCCGGCAGCAAGAGCCATTTTCCCTTGAAAGACAATGCGTTCCACCATCGGCAAACTTGGCACGCTCTATGCAAGCCTGTGGACAAACAAACTGCTGGCCCCTGGAGGCGCGTAAATGGAATCCATGAAGATCATTTCCCCGAACGGACACCTCGGCTTTGCGCCCCTGAAGACCGGCAGCTTCAAACTCGGCGTCGAGGCTGGACCCGATTACATCGCAGCGGATTCCGGCAGCGACGACATCGGCCCGGTGCCGCTCGGCAGCGACAGCTGTGCCAGCCCTGAGCGGTGGCAGCGCCATGATCTGGAGGAGATGCTGCTGGCCTCGCGTTCGCGCGGCGTGCCGATGCTGATCGGTTCGGCCGGCGACACGGGGGCCAACAACCGGGTCGACCGCTACGTCGAGATCATCAAGGAACTGGCGGCCGAGCACCGACTGGCCAAATTCAAGCTGGGCTACTTCTACTCCGAGGTGGAGCCGAACTGGCTGCGCGCGAAGATGCGCGCTGGCGAGACGGTCCAGGGTCTCGACGGCTTTGCCGACCTCACCGAGGAGGAACTCGACGCCACCGACCGGATCGTCGCCATGGCCGGCGTGCATCCCTATATGAAGCTGCTGGAGCAAGGCGCGGATGTCATCATCGGTGGACGCAGCAGCGACAGTGCCATCTTCGCCGCGCCCGCCCTCAGTCGCGGATTTCCCGAAGACCTCTCCTACTACCTGGGTAAGGTGCTCGAGTGTGCATCCTTCTGTGCCGAGCCCTATGGCGGCAAGGAGACGGTGCTGGGCGAAATCAGCATGGACGACGTCAAGGTGACCGCCATGCACCCGGACCAGATGTGCACCGTGGCCTCCGTGGCCGGCCATGCTATGTACGAACGCTCCAATCCTTTTCACGAATTCGTCGCCGGCGGCATGCTGGACATGACCAACTGTCGCTACGAACAGCTCGACACCAAGACCACACGCATCACCGGTCCGGCCTTCGTGCCGGCCAACGATTTCCGCGTGAAGCTGGAAGGCGCCGGCAAGGTCGGCGAACGCTATGTCGGCATGGCCGGCATCCGCGATCCCTACACTATTGCCCATGTGGACAAGGTCATCGACTGGGCCAAGCAGCAGGTGCGCGAACGCTTCGGCGAGGACGGCTACGAGCTCTACTACAACGTTTTCGGGCGCAACGGAATCATGGGCGACATGGAACCGCTGAAGGACAAGCCGGGCCACGAGCTCTGCATCGTCGTCCAGGGCGTCGCGCCGACCGCCGAAATGGCCGAGGAACTGGCCATCACCGCTACCCGGCAGCTGTTCTACGCCCGCCTGCCGGAGGTCAAGGGCACCGCCGGCGGCGTGTCTTTCGTCTTCGACGAGGTCATGCGCGCCTCGCCGGCCTACCGCTGGACCCTCAACCACACCGTGGCGGTGAAGGACGGGCTCGAGCTCTTCCCAACGCACATGACCGAAGCCGGCGTCTGAAGGAGCAGTTCCATGCCGAGCAAGAAGCTTTCCGAACTGGCCAAGACCATCCGCTCCAAGAATGCCGGGGTGAACAAGATCACCTTCGACGTGATCTTCCGCACGGCCGAGACCTACGAAGCGGTAAAGCGCAGCGGCGCCCTGACCCGCGCCTCGGTCTGCGCGCTGTTCAACATTCCGGAGGAGCGCATCGCCGACTTCGTCGAATACGACCCCGGCAACGCGATCAAGTTCACCATCTACCGCACCCGGCCCAGCGGCAGCCCGGGCGATCCCGACATCTTCGGCGCGCAGCAGTACGCGCCGCTGCTCGATATCGAGATTCCCGAGAGCGTGGCCTAGCCGGAGCGGACGACCATGGCCGATAAGGCGAAATTCGTGTGGGAGGATCCGCTGCTGCTGGAAGAACAGCTCAGCGAGGAGGAGCGCATGGTGCGCGACGCGGCGCGGGCCTACTGCCAGGAACAGCTCATGCCGCGCATCCTGGAGGCCAACCGCCACGAGACCTTCGACCGGGCGATCTTCACCGAGATGGGCGCCCTGGGCTTCCTCGGCTCGACCATCCCGGAGGACTACGGCTGCGCCGGGGTCAACCACGTCTGCTACGGCCTCATCGCCCGCGAGGTGGAGCGGGTCGATTCAGGC
>MRWG01002118.1_pt1 | contig 10759 bp, 6 predicted proteins | sample 1013341 | NCBI WGS metagenome assembly MRWG01 (sample SAMN06117577, study PRJNA244670) | biofilm metagenome | biome: Water; feature: Cathode Biofilm; material: Biofilm; isolation source: microbial consortium enriched at the cathode of a solar microbial fuel cell | place: USA: District of Columbia ...
CTCCACGGTGCGGTCCACGTGGGGTGTCTCCACCGCCTCGAAGAACCACTCCGGGATGGTACGGGTATCGCCGCGGTCCCAGCGGGCCACTACAGCCTTCCGAACCGCTTAAGGTGGAAGTCGACGTTGCCGAACAGCGTGTCGATGGTGGTCAGCCGCTTGAAGTAGTGGCCCACCGACAGTTCGTCGGTCATGCCCATGCCGCCATGAAGCTGCACCGCCTGCTGGCCGACGAAGCGGCCGGACTTGCCGACCTGGACCTTGAACGCCGACACCGCCTTCTTCGCGGCATCGCCGTAGCCCTCGTCCATGCGCATGGCCGCCATGAACATCAGCGACTTGGACTGCTCGTGCTCCATGAACATGTCCACCATGCGGTGCTGGAGCACCTGGAACTGACCGATGGGCTGGCCGAACTGCTCACGCTGCTTGGTGTACTCGACGGTGGCCTTGTAGGCCACCTCCATGGCACCCACGGCCTCGGCGCCGACTGCCAGGGTAGCCCGGTCGATCACTTCCTCGAGCACCGGCAGGGCCCCGCCGGCCTCGCCCAGCAGCGCATCGCCGCCGACCTTGACGCCGTCGAAGGTGATTTCCGAGGCGCGCAGACCGTCGACGGTGGGATAGTCGCGCCGGTCGATGCCGGCGGCATCGGCCGGCACCACGAACAGGGACACACCGTCCGCGTCGCGCTGGTCACCGCCGGTCCGGGCCGACACCACCAGCAGGTCGGCCGACGGGCCGTTCAGCACCACGGCCTTGTAGCCGTCGATCACCCAGCCGTCGCCGTCGGGCTTCGCCGTGGTCGTGAGGTCGGCGAGGTTGTAGCGTCCCTGGGGCTCGGCGAAGGCCAGCGCCGCCTGGGCGCTGCCGTCGACGATGCCCGGCAGATGGGCTTCCTTCTGCGCCTGGCTGCCGGCGCGGGCGATGGCCCCACCGGCCAGCACCACGCTGGGCAGGAACGGCTCCACCACCAGCCCCTTGCCGAACTGCTCCATCATCAGAATCAGCTCCACCGCACCGCCGCCGAAGCCGCCATCTTCCTCGGAGAACGGCACGCCCAGCCAGCCGAGCTCGGCGAACTTGGACCAGTGATCGGTGGAGAAACCCGGCTCCTGACGCACCAGCTTCTGCCGGGCCTCGAAACCGTAATCGTTCTGCACGAACCGGGACACGCTGTCCTGCAGCAGTGTCTGTTCTTCGGTCAATGAAAAATCCATGGCTATCCCCAGAAAACCAGCGCGTATGATGCCCCATCAGGCCGGCAGAATCATGACTCCGGTGAGCGTCTGCGACGCCGCAAGGCCAGGCGGACTTCCCGGGCCAGGGCCTGCCGGGTGAAGGGCTTGGCCAGAACCGGGCCCGGCAGGGCCCGTACCGCCGCGTCGTCGACGGCGGCATCCGCCGGATATCCGGAGATCAGCAGCACACCCATGTCCGGGAGGCCGGCCCGCACCTCGCGGACGATTTCCGGGCCGCGCCGCGAGCCGGTCAGCATGACGTCGGAGATCAGCAGATCGACCTCCTCGTGCTCGGCGAGCAGCCGCGCCAGACCCGCCTCGTCCGCCGCGGTCAGCACCCGGTAGCCCAGATCCGTGAGCATCCGGCGCAGCACTTCGAGAATGGCCGGCTCGTCCTCCAGCACGACCACGGTCTCGTGGCCGCCGTCCGCCTCGGGCTCCGCGTCCGCGCTGCCGGCGCCGGCCGCATCGGCGGCCCGCGGCAGGAACAGGGTCACCACGGTACCGCCCCCCGGCCCATCGCCGATGGTGACGTCGCCACCGCTCTGGCGGACGAAGCCGTAGACCATGCTCAGCCCCAGCCCGGTGCCGCGACCGGGCGCCTTGGTGGTGAAGAACGGATCGAACGCCCGGGCCCGGACCTCCTCGGGCATCCCGGTGCCGGTGTCGGCCACGGCCAGGAACGCGTAGTCACCGGGCTCGACGTCGATCGACGGAGCCCGGTCCGCCTCGATCCGGCAGCCACCGGTACGGATCGTCACCCGCCCGCGTTCCGGCATCGCGTCCCGGGCGTTGAGCACCAGATTGAGCAGCGCATTCTCGAGCTGAGACCGATCCACCCTGGCGGGCCAGGACGCGTCGTGCTCGACGTCGATACGGAAGCTCGGCGGCAGCGTGCTCTGAAGCAGCGGCATCATCGCCGAGACCACGTCGGACAGCACCACCGCGCTTGGCGCCAGGGTCTGCCGGCGCGAGAAGGCGAGGAGCTGGCCGGTCAGCGCCGCGCCCCGGTCCGCAGCTTCGATGATGGTTTCCGCCATTCGGGCGAGCCCCGGGTCCCGGCTGGCTTCGAGCAGCAGCTCGGCGTTGCCCATCACCACCGAGAGGAGGTTGTTGAAGTCGTGGGCGACGCCGCCGGTCAGATGGCCGAGCGCCTCCATCTTCTGGGACTGACGGAGCTGCGCCTCCACCCGGCGGCTCTCGGTGACGTCCGTCCCGGTCATCAGGATGTGCGGCTCACCGTCGAGATCCAGGGTTTCCACGTTGATGATGAACTCGATGGTGCCGGCACGCGGATGAGTGGTGATCTCGTAGTCCCGGAGCCGGCCGCCGCCGGCCCGGATGTCCCTCAGCAGCCGCTCGCGGTTCGGCGCGTCGCCCCAGATTCCGAGTTCGTCGGCGGTGCGGCCGAGGACCTCGGCGCGCTCGTAGCCGCTCACCCGCAACCACTCGTCGTTGACCTCGACGAACTCACCGGTGGACGCGCGCGTCAGCGAGACGATGTTGCGGCTCAAACGCAGCATCTTGCTGAGCATCTCGTTGCTGCGCTCGAGGGCCTCGGCGGCGCGCTGCCGGTCCGTGACGTCCCGCAGATTCACCAGCGCGAACACCTCCCCACCGCGCAGCCAGCGCCGGGCCACCGCCTCGACGCGGCGCCAGTCGCCACTGCGGTGCTGGAGCTGTACTTCGATGGTGAGGGACTCGACGGACCCGCCGACGATGCGGCCGAGCGCTTCTCTGACCGCCGGCGCGTCGTCCGGATGCATCAGGTCGAAGGCGGACATGTCGAGGCGCTGCTCCACGGGGTAGCCGAGCAGCCGTTCCACGGCCGGATTCTCGTAGACGATCCGACCCGTGCCGTCGAGCAGCAGCACGACGTCGAGCGCCAGCTCGACGGCCTCACGGAAGAACGCCGGATCGTCGAACGGCGGTGACGGCGATTCCGCACTCATGAACCCGCGCGACCTCCTCAGTCCGGCAGACCGAGCACACGCTTGGCGATGATGTTCTGCTGGACCTCGTTGGTTCCCCCGTAGATGGTGACGGCCCGGCTGGCGAGGAACGACCGCATGGCTCCCAGCTCGTCGTCGTCGAAGCCGTCGCCCTCCCAGCCGACGCCCCGCAGTCCCATGACCTGCACCAGCAGATCCTGGCGCTCCCGGGCCAGCGTCGAGCCGTACAGCTTGAAGATCGACGTGGCCTCGCCCGGAGCACCGCCGGCCCGGTTCTCTTCCCCGGCGCGCTGCTGGGTGAGGCCGAAGGCGCGGCTCGCCATCTTCCAGTCGATCACCCGCGCACGCAGATCCGGATCGGCGATGCGCCCGCCCTGCTCGCCGAGGTAACGCAACGCCGTCTCGGCGACGTCCAGGTCCACCGTCACGCCCACGGGCCGGGCCCGCCCGGTGCGGGGGCCGAGCCCACCCTGGCCGGAGCGCTCGTGCTGCAGCAGGCGCTTGCCCACGGTCCAGCCCTGGTTGAGTTCCCCCACCAGATCCTGCTTGCTGGCCACGGCGTTGTCGAAGAACGTCTCACAGAATGGCGAGGTGCCGGAAATCAGCCGGATGGGCCGCACCGTCACCCCGGGCTGGTCCATCGGCAGCAGCACGAAGCTGATGCCCTGATGCTTCGGCGCGGTTGGATCGGTGCGCACCAGGGCGAACATCCAGTCCGCGTTCTGGGCGCCGGACGTCCAGATCTTCTGGCCGTTGATGACGAACTCGTCGCCCCGGTCCTCGGCCCGGGTACGCAGGCTCGCCAGGTCCGAACCGGCGCCGGGCTCGCTGTAACCCTGGCACCAGGCCGCCCGGCCTTCGGCGATGCGGGTGAGGTGGCGGCGCTTCTGGTCTTCGGTGCCGAACTCGAGCAGGGTCGGACCGAGCATGCGCGTGCCCATGTTGACCAGCGGTGGGCGGGCGTCGACCCGCTCCATCTCCTCGTACAGCACCCGCGCCTCGTCCCCGCTGAGCCCACCGCCGCCGTATGCCTTCGGCCAGGTCGGCACCGTCCAGCCCCGCTCGGCCATGCGCTCGAGCCAGAGCCGCACGTCCGGGCTCTCGATCTCGACCTTGCTGCTGCCGCTGGCAATCTCGCCCGGCCCGCGCGCCCCCGGCGGACAGAATTCCTCCAGCCACGCCCGGGTCTCCTCGCGAAACGCCCCCAGATCCGACATGCCGGTTACTCCCCTGATCCTGCGATTGCCCAATTATCGCTCAACCCCGCGCCGAAACCAGCACGGCCCCTCCGCGGGCGCCGCCACGCCGAAGCCGCGCAGCGGCGCAGGCAGGGCCGTGGAAATGCCGCCCGGGAGAAGGCACCATAGCCCGCCCCGGCGCCCGTCAGACGCCACCCGAATTCATCACAGAGGAGCCGCCCATGAGCTACAACACCATCCGCTACGACGTCGAAGACGGCATCCTCACCCTGACCCTGCACCGCCCCGAGCGGATGAACGCCTTCACCCACGAAATGCTCAAGGAGATGATCGACGCCTTCGACCGGGCCGACGCGGACGACGACGTGCGCTGCATCATCGTCACCGGCGAAGGGCGGGCGTTCTGCGCCGGCGCGGACCTGGGCGCCGGCGGCGACACGTTCAATGCCGACGGCCGCGACGACCGGGCCAGCGGCCTGCATCCGGACGGCGGCGGCCAGCTCACCCTGCGCATCTTCGAGCTGAAGAAGCCGATCATCGCCGCCGTCAACGGCGCCGCCGTGGGCGTGGGCGTGACCATGCAGCTCGCCATGGACATCCGGCTGGCCTCCGAGAACGCCAAGTTCGGCTTCGTGTTCGCCCGTCGGGGCATCGTCCCCGAGGCCTGCTCCAGCTACTTCCTGCCGCGCATCGTCGGCATCAGCCAGGCTCTGGAGTGGTGCTACAGCGGTCGCGTGTTCCCGGCTCAGGAGGCCCTGGACGGCGGCCTGGTGAAGAGCCTGCACGCCCCCGAGGATCTCATGCCGGCGGCCCGCGCCATCGCCCGGGACATCGCCGACAATACTTCCGCGGTGTCCGTCGCCATGGTGCGCCAGATGATGTGGCGCATGCTCGGCGCCGATCATCCGATGGAGGCCCACAAGATCGACTCCCGGGGCATCTACTACACCGGCCGGTCCGCGGACGCCCGGGAAGGCGTGGAGTCGTTCCTGGAGAAGCGCGAGCCGCGCTTCCCCGGCAAGGTCAGCCAGGACATGCCCGAGTTCTTCCCCTGGTGGGAAGACCGCCACTTCGAGTGAGGCCGTGACATGCTGCGCCGCCTGTTCAAGGGCCGCCGGGGACTGAACGATCCGGATCCGGTCGCGCGTCGCGCGGCGGTGCTCGCCCTGGACGACGACGGCGCCGCCGACCTCGCCGGCGAGCTCCAACGCCTGCTGGCCGAGGACCCGGACGACGAGGTGCGCCTGGCCTGCCTGGCGCGCCTGCGAGACCCCGAGCTGGTGAAGGCCCTGTTCGACGATCCGCGGCTGGGCGCCGCGGCGGTGAGACGTATGGTGGAGCTTGGCGGCGGGAGCCATGCCGGCACCGATCGACCGAAGCTGCTCGCCGCGGAGCTGGAGGCGCTCCCGGAAGTGGAACGCCGCACCCGCCTCGAGGCCATCGACGACCTCGATGCCCTGGTGGCGCTGGCCATCGCCGCCCGGGGGACGCTGCGGGAAGCGGTACTTGCCCTGCCACGACTGGCGGATGCCAGCGGCCTCGGCGCCCTGGAGAAGGCTTCCCGCAACCGGGACAAGACCCTCAATCGCCACGCCCGGCGCCGGCTGGACCTGCGCCGCGCGCTGCTGCACGACGCGGCCGCCGCCCGGGCCCGCGCCGAGGAGCTGGCGACGGCATTGGATCGCGCCGGCCGGGACGCCGACGACCGGGCCGGCCGGGAGCGCCGCCACGAGCTGCATCGACGCCTGACGGCGACCCTGGACGAGTACCAGGGGCATCGCCAGGCCCTAGCGGCGTTCGGCGACGCCGTCGATGCCCTGGAAGGCCTGCGTCCTGATCCGGCGGATCTGCCGTCTCTGGACCCCGAGCCCGAACCGCCATCCGCGACGGCCGGCACGGAGCCGGACGCCGCCGCACCCGAAGGCCCGGATCCGTTCGCGCCGCTGGTCAGCGCCTTCGAGTCCCTCGACCACCGGCTGGCGACCGCCGGGACTTTCGACGAGCTCGCCGCGGAACGCCAGGCCCTCACCGACCGCTGGCTCACCGCGGCCGATCAGCGTCCGCCGGCGCCCGCCCAGCACGAGGTCTTCGAAGCCGTGTCCCACCGGTTCCGGGAGCTGGCCGATGCCCACGAGCGGCTGCAGCAGGCGCTCGGGGACACGTCCCCCGGCGATGTGGAAACGCTGCCGCCGCTGACCCTCGACGGTGACGCGCCGCCCTGGGACGAGGTGGAACGGCGCAGAACTCTGGCGCGCCGGCTCCAGCGTCTGGAGAAGACCGTGCGCTGGCCCGCCTGGGCACCGCCGCCGCCCGCCCTGGCTGCCCGGCTCGACACGGCCCGGGCGCTCGACGAGGAACTGCAGGCTGCCGAGCAACGCCTCGAGCGCGACCGGACGACGCTCGGTGCCCGGCTGGGCGAACTGACCCGGGCCATCGACGACGGCCACCTCAACGACGCCCGGCGCCTGCTCGGCGACGCCCGCACGCTGCACGACGCCCTGCCCCGGCGCGCCGTGCGCGAGGAGTCTCGCCAGCTCGGCAAGCAGTCGGCCCGGCTCGCCGAGCTCAAGGACTGGCAGACCTTCGCCACCACGCCGAAGCGCGAGGCCCTGGTCGACAGCATGACCGCGCTCGCCGAAACGCCGCTGGCCCCGCCGGACCAGGCGGATCGCATCAAGGCCCTGCGCCGGGAGTGGCAGGCCCTGGGGCCGATCACCCAGGCAGTCGACGGCCGCCTCGCCGACCGTTTCAACGCCGCCGCCGAGCAGGCCTTCGAGACCTGCCGGGCCTGGTTTGCCGAGCAGGATGCCGAGCGCCAGGCCAATCTCGCCGAACGGCAACGGCTGTGCGACGAGCTGGCCCGCTACCTGGAGGAAACGGACTGGCGCCAGGCCGACATGAAGGCGGCCGAGCAGATCATGCGCACGGCACGCCAGGAGTGGCGCCGCCTGCAACCGGTGGACCGGCGCCGCGGCAAGGCCGTGGAGCAGCGCTTCGAGAGGCTGCAGGACCAGCTCCACGACCGGGTCAAGGCGGAATGGGAGCGCAACCTGGGGCTGAAGCAGGCCATCGTGTCCGAAGCGGAGGCGCTCGTCGACGCGGACGCCGACGTCGCCGACAAAGTCTCCCGCGCCAAGACGCTGCAGCGGCGCTGGCAGGAGGTCGGCATCACGCCCCGGCGGCCCGATCAGCAGCTCTGGCAGGCATTCCGCCAGGCCTGCGACGCGGTGTTCGCCGCCCGGGACGATGCCCGGCAGGCGGCGGACGCGGAGGTCGACGCCCTGGACCGGCACCTGGGACAGGTCCTCGACGGGTTCGCGGACACCGTCGCCGCCGCCACCGCGGAGACAGCGAGCCCGGACACGCTGCGGGCGTTCCGCCGGGACATGGAAGCCGTCGACCGGCTGCCGCCAGCCCGACGGCGCGACCTTGAGCAACGCGGCCGGGAGCTGGCGGACCGCTACCGGGCGCTGCTGCGGGAGGCCGACCTGGCGTCGGTCAGAGCGCGGCTCGAGGCCCTGGCACGCTGGGACGCCGAGGCCGGCCAGGCGGAGCGCGAGGGCCGGGCCGTCACCGAGCTGGCGCGGCCCGAAGGTCTGGCCGACGACGTGGTCCGGGACCGTGCCGGAGCCACCGGGGCGGCCACGGCCGACGTCCTGCGGCGGCTCACGGTACAGGCCGAGCTCGCCGCCGGCCTGGGATCGCCGGCGGAGGACGAGCCGCTGCGTCTCGAGGTTCAGGTGCAGCGGCTGCAGGCGGGCCTGAGCGGCGGCGGCAGCGAGGAATCACCCGAAGGTATGGCCGCCGCCTGGTGCCGGCTCGGCCCCAAGGACGCCGCCGCCGAGGTGCTGCGGGAACGGTTCTTCAAGGCGCTGGCCGCCCTGCTGTGACCGCCGTACCCGGACGGCCTGGCCTCGTCAGAACCGGATCGAGAAACCACCGTAGACGTGGCGGTCCGGCGCCGGCTCGAAGTAGCGGTCGAAAGTCTGATTGATGCGGACGTTGGAGAAGTACGCCTCGTCGAACAGGTTGTTCACCCCGGCGAACAGGTTCACCGGCATGCCGCCCACCAGAAAACGGCGTCCGCCGCGCAGGTTTGCGACCTGGTAGTCGTCGACGTAAGCCGCATCGCTGTTGGCGTCGTCGGCGTAGAAGCTGCCCACATGGAGCAGGTCACCCACCGCGTACCAGCCGGCCGGATGATGATAGGCGAGCTCGACGAAGAGCTGGCTCTCGGGCACGCCGGGCGTCTCGTTACCGTCCAGAACCACCCCGGACGCCGTGTAGTCGTCGAACTGGAAGTCGTTCAGGGTCAGTGCCAGGGCCGCTGACCAGCGCTCGTCGAACCGGTAGTCGAGGGCCAGCTCGACACCGTCGCGGCTGGATTCCCCGGCGTTGCGGTAGAACACGTCGTCGGCCAGCTCGAAGGGCACGAGCTGATCCGCCAGGTCGATGGAGAAGACGGCCAGCGAGTACTGCAGCCGGTCGCCGACCAGCCCCTTGGCGCCGATTTCGTAGTTGGTCGACGTCTGCGCGTCCACGTCCTGATTGATGCCTGGCCCGCCGGCGGGATCGCCGAGCTGCGCGAACGTCGGCGTCTCGAAGGAAGTCGACAGGCTGGCGTAGAGGTTCAGCCAGTCGCGGACGATCCAGGTCACGCCCGCGGTGGGGGTGAATTCGGAGAAGGAGACCGAGTCCGAGTTGTCGCCGTCGGCGAGGAAGCGGTCGTCCAGCTCGAAGTCCACATCCACGTAGCGCGCGCCCAGACTCACCAGCACCGCGTCGGTCACCGCGAGCTCGGCCAGCGCGTAGGCGCTGGCGGTATCCACCAGTTCGAACTGATCTTCCTCGAGGTCGCCGCGCACGCCCAGCGGACTCGCCGCCCAGCCCTGCCGGTCGTCCTCCTGGTCGGTGATCTCGACGCCGGTCACCAGCCGCAGCGGCCGGCCCGCCAGGGCGCCCGTGAAGGCGTACTCGGCGCCGGCGCCGAGAAACGCCCGGTCGAAGGCGGTGTGGCCGACGAAGGGACACGGCAGGTTGCCGTCGAAGTCACGGGTCAGCCCGTAGCCGCGCAGCTTGACGGTATGGGACTCGTCGAAGTCCTTGGTGACCACCACGCCCGCCCGGTACTGATCCACCACCTCGCGGACGTTGCAGCGCACGTTCAGGCTGCGCGCCTGGTCCCGCGGGCCGGTTTCCAGCTCGCCGGGCGTGAGCGCGCCCGGATCCCGGGCCAGCGGCGAGTGCACGCCGGCGACCACGGCGGAGACGCGCAGGGAGTCGTCGACGTCGTAGTCCAGCTTGGTGTTGAAGATGGTGGCCTCGTTCTCGGCGAAGTCCCGGAAGCCGTCGACGTTGAGATAGTTCACGCTGGCCACATAGCCGAGCCGGTCGCGGCGTCCGGAGGCCTTGAGCTGATAACGCTCGGTGCCGTACTCGCCGGCCATGGCCCGCAGCTCCACGAACGGGTCCGCCGCCGGAGCCTCGGTGTACATGTTGATCGCGCCGCCGGCGGAGGTGCCGTACAGCGCGCCCGAAGGACCGCGTACCACTTCTATGCGGCCCATCGACCCCATGTCGAGGTCGTCCACCTGAGCCGTGCCGTCCGGCGTGGTGACGGGAATGTCGTCCACGGTGAGATGCACGCCGGCGATGCCGAACTGGGCCTGGGCGCCGAATCCGCGGATCGAGATGCGCAGGTCCTGGTTGAAGTTGTAGCGGTTCTGGAAGAACACGCCGGGCACGCGGTTCAGGGCTTCGTCGATGCCGAGCTGCTGGCGGGCGAGCTGAATGTCCTGCCCGGACACCACGCTGACGGCCAGCGGCGCGCGCAGCTCCGCCCGCTCGATGCGCGTCGAGCGCACCACCACTTCCTCGATGGGCGCCGCCGTGGAGGGCGTCGCCGCAGGTGCGGTCGCAGCGACACCGACGGGCGATGCGGCCAGCGTCAGCAGCCCCAGCACGATACGTCGCATCAGGTGTGGTCTCCCCGGATTGGTCGAAGGGGCGAAGCCTACGTGGCGCCGGCGATCATGCCAAGCCTGTGCGCCGGCACCCGCGACGGACGACACGGCAGTCAGGCCACCTGGCGCGCCACCGGCAGGGTCAGCACCAGTCGGGCGCCGCCGAGCCCGCTTTGCTCGATCCGCAGGGTGCCGTGATAGAGCTCGACGAGCTCGGCCACCACGGACAGGCCGATGCCCTGGCCCTGCTGCACCTCGTCGGCCCGGGTGCCCCGGTCCAGCACGGCACGCCGGACCTCCGCCGGAATGCCCGGCCCGTCGTCGTCCACGGTCAGGGTCAGCCCGCCGTCCACGGCGCCACCGATGCGCACCCGGGAGCGGGTGTACTTGAAGGCGTTCTCCAG
>MRWG01002119.1_pt1 | contig 10755 bp, 8 predicted proteins | sample 1013341 | NCBI WGS metagenome assembly MRWG01 (sample SAMN06117577, study PRJNA244670) | biofilm metagenome | biome: Water; feature: Cathode Biofilm; material: Biofilm; isolation source: microbial consortium enriched at the cathode of a solar microbial fuel cell | place: USA: District of Columbia ...
GTGCTGCCGGAGGTGGAGGAGGTCGACGTCCACATCGACGAAAAAGACCTGCGCATCGACACCTTTCGGTCCCAGGGCGCCGGCGGCCAGCACGTCAACACCACCGATTCGGCCGTCCGCATCACCCACATCCCGACCGGCATCGTCGTCAACCAGCAGGACGAAAAGTCCCAGCACAAGAACCGGGCGAAGGCGATGACCATCCTGCGCGCCCGCATCTACGAGGCCGAACGCGAACGGCGCGACGCCGAACGGGCGGAAGACCGGCGCACCCAAGTGGGATCCGGCGACCGTTCGGAGCGGGTCAGGACCTATAATTTCCCGCAGGGTCGGGTGACCGACCATCGCATCAACCTCACGCTCTACAAGGTCGACCAGATCATGCAGGGCCCGGCGCTTGGCGAGGTGATCGACGCGCTGGTCGCCGAGGACCAGGCGGCGCGCCTCGCGCGGATGGAATGACGCCGCCGGAATCGGTCGGCGCCTGGGTCGGGCGCGCCGCGGCCGAACTCGCCGCCGCCGGGATTGAGCGGCCGCGCGCCGAAGCCCGCGCGCTGCTCGCGGGCGTGCTGGACGAGGCGCCGGCCCGCATCTTCGGCTATCCGGAAGCCCTGCTCGACCCGGGCCGGCAGGCCGCCGCCGCCGCCGCATTGCGCAGTCGGCTCGCCGGCACGCCGCTTTCCCGCCGGTTCGGCCGGCGCGAGTTCTGGAGTCTGACCTTCGAGATCGGCGCCGAGACGCTCGACCCGAGGCCGGAAACCGAGACGCTGGTCGAGGCGGCGCTCGCGGCGTATGGCCGCGAAGGTCCCCGGCGGATCCTGGACTTCGGCGTCGGGTCGGGCTGCATCCTGCTCGCCCTGCTGAGCGAGTGGCCAGGCGTCTGGGGCCTTGGCGTCGACATCGCGCCTGGCGCTGCGGCGATCGCACGCCGAAACGCCGAACGGCTCGGCCTCGCGGACCGCGCGGCCTTCGTCGTCGGCGACTGGGGCGAAGCGCTCGACGTGGACGGCGGTTTCGACCTGATCGTCGCCAACCCGCCATATGTGGCGGAACGGGACGGTCCGCCCGTCGATCGTGCGACGCGGGAGCACGATCCGCCGCGCGCGCTCTGGGCCGGCGCGGACGGTCTGGATGCGTATCGGGCGCTCGGTCCGGCGACGCGGCGCCTGCTCGCGCCCGGCGGCCTGGCGATCTTCGAGATCGGTTTCGGGCAGGCCGACGGCGCCACGGCGGCGCTCGCCGCCGCCGGCCTCGCGCCCGTCGGACGCCGCGCCGATCTCGCCGGCCGGGACCGCGCATTGCTGTTGAAAGTGCGGCAATAAAGATGTTGGCAATCTCTGCGGATTAGGTATAGGTTAGTTATGCGCTGAAGCGAGCAGGACAGCCCTCGGCGCAGTCGATCCAAAAACCCCGTCGAATGTGTCGCGCCGCTGGGCGCGTGCGCATCGGAGCGGCGAATCGACTGAATCCCGCAACACTGAGCGGATGAAACCGACATGAATCAGCGACGGCCCCGTGGCCGGAACAACAACAATCGCGGCCGCCATCAAAATCCGCGGAATCAGACCTTCGACAGCAATGGTCCCGAAGGCCGGGTTCGCGGCTCCGCGACGCAGGTGCTCGAGCGTTATCTGGCGCAGGCGCGTGACGCGCAGGCCGCCGGCGATGGCGTTCTGGCCGAAAATCTTTTCCAGCACGCCGAGCACTACTACCGGGTGCTGAGCGCGCATAACGCGCAGTTCGAACAGCAGCGCGAACGGCAGGCCGCGACGGATGATCGCGACCGCCGGGATCGATCCGACGACGGCGACGATCGCGACTCGTCCGACGAATCGGACGGCGAAGACACGCGCCCGTCCGCGCGGCAGTCGTCCGGCAGCCAATCGTCTGGCGCCCAGTCCTCCGCCGGTCCGTCCGAAGACGCGCCGGAGTCGCAGGACGCCGCCGAACCCCGGCAGCGGCCGCAGCGCAGCCGGCGCCGCCAGCCCGCGCGCGACGCCGCGCAAGAGGGCGACGAGGGCGCAGCCGCGGCGGAAAGCGCCGGCAAGGGCGCGGACGACGCGGGCGCCGGCATCGACGCCGCATTTCTGAAAGAGCCGCCGAAGCCCCGTCGCCGACGCGGCGCCGTGGCCGAGACCGAAGCCGCCGACTAGAGACCTTCGCCGTGCCGAAGCGTTTGAGCCGGGCGGAAGCGGCGCGTTATCAGCGCGACGGCTTTGTCGCGCCGGTCGCCGCGCTTGGCCCGGACGAAGTTGCGGACTTCCGTCGCCGCTTCGAAGCCTATGAAGCCGCCAACGGCGGCTGGTACGAGCTTTCGAAGGGACAGAAACTTTACCTGATACAGACCTGGGCCGCCGAACTTGCCGCACATCCGGCGGTGCTCGACGCGGTCGAGGACGTGCTTGGCCCCGACCTGATGGTCTGGGGCATGAGCCTCTTCGTGAAGGATGCGGGCGCGCCGGGTTTCGTCACCTGGCACCAGGACTCGACCTATTGGGGCCTCAGCGAGCCGAAGGTGACGACGGCCTGGATCGCGCTTTCCCCCGCCGACCGGACGCATGGCTGCATGAAGATGTTGCCGGCCTCGCATAACCTGGACCAGCGTCCGCACGTCGATACACTCGACGCGAACAACCTGCTGACGCGCGGCCAGGAAATCGCGATGGCGGTGGACGAGGCCGAAGCGGTCTACTGCCCGTTGGCCCCCGGCGAGCTTTCGCTGCACCACGTCCGGACCGTCCATGCATCCGAACCGAACCGGGGGCGCGACCGCCGCATTGGCGTCGCCATCCGCTACATCACGCCGGACGTCCGGCAGGTGAACGGGGATGCGGATTCCGCCTGGCTCGTGCGCGGGGCGGATCGGCACGGACATTTCTCGCTGGAAACGCCGCCCGCCGCCGACATGCATCCCGACGCCATCCGGGAGCGCGACCGCGTGATGCGGCTGCGCCAGGGCGTGCTCTACAAGGGCGTCGCGGGCGAGCCGGCCCACGCGCCGGAGGCGCGTTGAGCTTCAGTCGCCGGAAGCGGGTTAAATCCACCCGTTTCCACTCGTCAGCGGCTATCGGGCCGCCGCCGCCGCTGCGCGCTGACCGACCGTCGGCGCCGCGCCGCCGGCCGCCGCGCGCGGCGAAAGCCTGTAGACTCCCCGGTGCTCCTTGTCCGGCGCGAAGGCGTCGGACAACCCGATCGTCGTCTCGGCGCCGCCGAGATAGAGCGCGCCATCCGTCTCGAGCTGCTGTGCGATGCCGGAAAGGATGCGCCGCCTGACGTCGGAATCGAAGTAGATCAGGACGTTCCGGCAGAACACCGTATCGAACCGACCCAGGCGTGACGGGCTTTCGAGCAGATTGAAGCGTTCGAACTTCACACGGCCGCGCAGCTTCTGCTTGACCTTCCAGCGGTCGCCCGACTTTTCAAAGTACTCGATCAGCTGCTTGACCGGCAGGCCGCGCTGCACTTCGAACTGGCTGTAGTTGCCCGACCGCGCGCGCTCCAGCGCCTGTTCCGAGATGTCGGTGCCGAGAATGCTGATCTGCCAGTCCGTGGCGCCGCGCAGCTGCTGGTCGATGATCATCGCCAGCGAATAGGCTTCCTGTCCGGTCGACGCGGCGGCGGACCAGATCTTCAGGCGTTTGACCGACTGGCGCGCGCTCATCAGCGCCGGCAGCGTCACGTCACGGAAATGATCGAACGGCTTCCGGTCGCGAAAGAAGAAAGTTTCGTGGGTCACCATCGCTTCCACGATGCTGCGCACGACTTCCCGCGAGCGCGTCGCCATCGCGTTGGAGATCAGCTCGTCGATCGTGGCATGGCCGTACTGGCGCGCGACCGGGGCGAGCCGACTTTCGGCCAGGTAGGTCTTTTCCTTATCCAGCACGAGGCCACATTCCCTGGCGAGCAGGGTCGTCAGGAACTGGTAGTTCTGCGGAGTCATGCGGAAGTTCCCTTTTTCGCAATCCCGACGATTGCTGTCGCAATTCCCGACAGCGCAAGCACTTGATCGGCCACGCCCGACTTGGCGACCGCCCCCGGCATGCCCCAAACGACGCTGGTCGCCTCGTCCTGGGCGATCACGCGGCCGCCGCCCTGCGCCACCGCGACAGCGCCGTCCCGTCCGTCCTGCCCCATCCCGGTGAGGATGACGGCAAGGAGGCTGCCGCCATATGCGGCGACCAGGCTCTCGAACATCGGGTCGACGGCCGGACGGCAGAAGTTGACCGGCGGTCCGTCGCTCAGATGGATGCGCTGCACGTTCTGTTCGGTGCGAACCAACATGTGCCTGTCGCCCGGCGCGATGTAGATGCGACCCGGCTGGACAGTTTCGCCGTCCTGTCCTTCGGCCGCGTCGACGCCGGCCGCCCGGCGCAGGTGTTCGGCGAGCACCTTGGTGAAGGACGGCGGCATGTGCTGCGTAATGAATACCGGCTGCTTGATCCCGTGACGCGACCAGCCGCCGAAGACCTCGACAAGCGCCCGCGGCCCACCGGTCGAACAGCCGATCGCGATCGCGCGCGGCGGACCCTGGACCTTACCGGCCGCGGGCCGCGCCGCGGCCTGGACGGTCTGCGGCCGCGCCCGCGGGGCGACAGGCCGGCTGAGCGGCGCGACGGTCGCCGCCTCGCCCAGACTGAGCACGATGCGCAGCAGCTCCGCGCCGAAGCGTTCGGCCGAATCCGGCCCGCCGCGGGCGGTCGGCTTCAGCAGGACTTCGGCCGCGCCCGCCGCGAGGGCGCGCACGGTGATCGCCGCCGCCGCATCCTCGGCGCCGGAGACGATCAGCACCTTCACGTCGGGCCGCCGTTTCAGCAATTGCGGCAAAGCTTCCATGCCGCCCATGACCGGCATCTCGATATCGAGGATGACGACGTCCGGGTCGGCGGCGGCGATCTGATCGAGCGCCGACTTGCCGTTCGTCGCCGAGGCGACGATGTCGATGCGCGGCGAGGAGGCCAATGCCTGTCGCGCGGCGGTGCGCGCGACGACCGAATCATCGACCAACATGACGCGGATCGGCCGCGAACCGGGCGGGGGCGGCGCGCCGGCCGGCTTCGTCGCCCTGACTTGCGCCGAGGTCATCGTCAGCTCAGGCTTCCGTCGACCAGATCGATCAGACGGTTGACGTCGAGAACGAGCAGCAGCCCCTGCGGCAAGCGGAAAACCCCGGAACACACGTCGCGCCAGGGACCGGACAGATTGGCCGGCAGACGTTCGAATTCGCTGTCCGGCGGCGTCAGGACTTCGCCGACATCGTCGACGAGGAAGCTGTAGAGCTCGTTCTCGTGCTCGACGACCACGCTCATCGCCTTGGACGGGTCCGGACACGGATCCAGATCCAGACAGACCCGCAGGTCGATCGCCGTCACGATACGGCCGCGCAGGTTGAGAGCGCCCGCGATCGCCGAACCGGAAAGCGGAATCGGCAGGATCTTGTGCGGACCCAACACGTCCTGCACGGTCAGCACCCGAACGCCGATCAATTGGTCGTCGACGCGGATGGTCACATATTCTTCGCTGCCGACGCGGGCCTTCCGCGCGTCGTCCATGGTCATGGTGGGGCTCATGCCGCCGCCTCCGATTCGCCGAGCGCGCTCGACAGGGTTCTAAGCAAGCGTTCGCGATCCGACTTGCCGACATATTCGGTGAACCCGGCCTCCCGGCCGCGCGCGACGAAGTCCGGCTGCACTCGGCCGGACAGGGCCACGAGCGGCGTCTCGTTCCATTCCGAGGAGGCCCTGACCGCTTCGGCGAACGCGAAGCCGTCCATGCCCGGCATGTCGATATCGCTGACAATGACGTCGAACGCGCAGCCGTCGCGCATCAGGCCGAGCGCCTTCTCCGCGCTTTCCGCCGGCGTGACCGAATAACCCGCCTGCTGCAGCAGCGGGCAGAGCAGGTGACGGAAGAACGGGCTGTCGTCGACGATCAGAACGTCCTTGCGCTTGCTGGGGATGATCTCGCTGGCGAACCAATCGGGGTAGAGCTGCTCAAGGTAGTAGCCGACGTTGATGATCTCGGTCGAGCGGCCGTCGACGACCATCGTGCCGAGGACGTCGCCGCCGCCGCCTTCCATCTCGAAGGTCAACGGCGCCTCGACGATATCGACGATCTCGTCGACGATCAGGCCCGCCCAGCGGTCGTTGTTCCGGAAGACGATGACCGGACGACGCGCGTCGTCGGGATCGCCCATCGACAGCTCGAGCAGCGGCATGATCTTGTCGCGATACTGGAGCAGCGAACGGCCATCCGCCGTCTCGATATCCGACCGTTTGACGTCCTCAAGGCGCGCGACCAGCGACAGCGGCGCCGCCTTCGGCGGACCGCCGCCCGCGCGGAACATCAGGAGCGGCGCGCGCTCGATGGCGCTTGAGATGTCCTTTCGGCCTTCGGACTGGCCGTCGCTCTCCGGCGCACGCCAGTTGCCCATCTGGGCGATAAGTCCGTTCGGGTCGAGGATCATCGCGACGCCGCCGTCGCCCAGCACGGTGTTGCCGGCGAAGACCGGATTGTCGCGCAGGATCGGCGCGACCGGCTTGACCACGATTTCCTCCGTGTCGAACACCCGGTCGACGACGATGCCGAATACGCTCGAGCCGACCTGCATGACGACGACGAAATGCTCCGTCTCCCAGTCAGGCGCTTCTGCGTTGCGCTGAAGCACGTCACCGAGGTGCGCGAGCGGCAGGAGGCGATTGCGCAGCCGGAGCACCGGCGTCTCGTCGATCAGCACGATCCGATGGTCGGCCTTCGGAGAGGCGCGGACGAGCTCCATCACGCTGATCTGCGGGACGGCGAACCGCTGGGCGCCGCATTCGACGATAAGGGCGGCGACGATGGCCAGCGTCAGCGGAATCTTGATCGTGAAGACGGAGCCCGCGCCGGCGGACGACTCGACCTCGATGGCGCCGCCGATCTTCTCGATGTTCGAACGCACGACGTCCATGCCGACGCCGCGGCCGGAGACGTTGGTCACGGCCTCCGCCGTGGAGAGACCCGGCCGGAAAATCAGCTGGTGGACGTCCTGGGCCGACATCGCTTCGGCTTCGGCGACGCCGATCAGGCCGTTGGCGACCGCCTTCTGACGAATTTTCTCCGTTGGCAGGCCCTTGCCGTCGTCCGAAATGCGGATGATGACATGCCCGCCTTCGTGGAAGGCGCGCAGCTCGATCCGACCGTTCTCGACCTTGCCGGCCGTCCGGCGGCCCTCGATCGTCTCCAACCCGTGATCGCACGAGTTGCGGATCATGTGGGTCAGCGGATCCTTGATCAGTTCGAGGACCTGACGATCGAGCTCCGTGTCGGCGCCGATCATCTCGAGGTCGATCTTCTTGCCGAGTTCGTGCGCGAGATCGCGGACGATGCGCGGCAGCTTGTTCCACGCATTGCCGATCGGCTGCATGCGCGACCGCATGACGCCTTCCTGCAGTTCCGTGGTGATGTGATTGAGCCGCTGCAGCGGCGCTGCGAAAACGCTGTCCTCATTCTGGCGGAGCGTCTGCAGAAGCTGATTGCGCGTCAGCACGAGTTCGGAGACGGTCGCCATGAGGTCTTCGAGGAGATCGACGCTGACCCGGATCGACTGCGCCGCGGCGGCGATGTCGCGGCCGCCCTTCTCGCGGGACGCCCCATCGTCGGCGGGTTTCGCTTCGACCTTCGGTTCGATTTTCCCGGCCGGCTTCGCTTCCGGCTTCGGCGCCGGCTTGACGGCGACCGGCGGCGGCGCAATCGGTTCGGGCGTCGGATCGAGATCGAGCGCCACGCCCTCGGCTTCCGCGAAAGCGGCCAACTCGGCGTCAATATCCTTGGCGGGGGGGCCGAGATCGAGGGCCTCGTCTTCCGCATCCGCGGCGACGTCCGGAATTTCGTCGAGGGGCTCCGCGTCGGCTTCCGCCGCCGGCGCGCCGAGGTCGAGCGCGTCCTCGTCGTCGATGGCAGCCAGATCGCCTTGATCGTCGCCGGCTTCCGCCGCCGCAACGGGCGCCGCCTTGCCGTCGGCCATGGCGTCGAGGGCAGAAATCAGGTCGCTATCGTCGCCTTCCGGCTCCGTCCCGGTCTCTTCCAGGACGGCGAGCGTGTCCTTGATGCGATCGAGCGTCGACAGGATGAGCGAGACCGCGTCCGCATTCGGCTGAAGGTCGCCATCCCGAAACTTGCCGAGCACGTTCTCCGCCGAGTGGGCGATCATTTCCAGGCGCGGCAGCCCGAGGAAGCCGCAGGTGCCCTTGATCGTGTGAACGATCCGGAAAATGCCGCCAATGATTTCGGCGTCGCCGGGATTGCGTTCCAGCTCGATCGGCTGCGTGTCGAGTTCGCCGAGGCCTTCTGCCGCTTCGGCGACGAATTCCGTTACCAGATCGTCCATTTCGCGCCCGCTTGCTAATCGCGCCCGACCAGCCGTCGAGCTCAGCGAAAAACTTAGGCGGCATACGCTTAACAAACGCTTGAAACGAAAACGGCCCGCGGTTTTTGCCGGCGGGCCGCTCAGTCGGCATGGGACGATCGGGGCCGGCGGCGCCGACCCCGTGCGTCGGCGATCAGATGTTTTCTTCGATCCAGGCCTTCAGGGCCGGCTTCGGCGCTGCGCCGACCTTCGTCGCCGCAAGCTGGCCGCCCTTGAACAGCATCAGCGTCGGGATGCCGCGAATGCCATGCGCGCCCGGAGTCTCCGGATTGTCGTCGATGTTGGGCTTCGCAACGTCGACCTGGCCGGAAAGCTCGTCCGCGATCTCTTCCAGCGCCGGGCCGATCGCCTTGCAGGGACCGCACCACTCCGCCCAGAAATCGACGACGACGGGCTTTTCGGACTTCAGAACGTCCGTCTCAAAGGCGGCGTCGCTGGTTGCACGCGTGGCCATGGCAGTATCCTCCAGAATTCGCAGGGTCAGGACTGTAGCTAAGCGCCGTTGCGGGCGGCGTCAATCCGGGCGGCCGGCGCCATCCGCCGCCAGCTCCTGGGCGTCGGGCGCAAAGGCGTCGAGCAGGCGGTCGTCGAGCGCGTCCAGCCTGGGCGCCTCCGTCCACAGAATGGCGGCGGCGACGGGTCGGCCGGGAAAGGCCTGCCGGGCGAGCGCGCGATACACCGCCATCTGGCGGAGGTAGGGCGCAGGCGTCGCATCCTGACCGGGCGGCGGCGGCCGGTTGGTCTTGAAATCGACGATCACGACCCGTTCCGGACCGACCGCCAATCGGTCGATCACGCCGGCATAGGCCCGCCCCGCGACCGCGCCCGCGATCGGCGCTTCGGCGATCGCGTCCGGGCGGAAGACCGCGCCGAACGCCGGATCTCGGATCAGCGAGATCGTCGCCTCAAGGATCCGGTCTGCTTCGTCCGCGGGCATGTCCGCGGCGCGGGCCAGATAGGCCCGGCCGACACGGGCCTGATCGGCCGGCGCGACGCCCGGCAGCCATTCCAGCAGCTTGTGGATAAGCAGGCCGCGCCCGAAACGCCGCTGCCGTTCCGCCGCCTGTGCGCCGCGCGCCAGCGGCGAGAGGGCGGCGGGCGCGTCCTCCGGTTCCTCCAGAACGGTCCCGGACGGCGCGAGCGGCGCCGCCGGATGGTCCGACTCCGCACGCAGCGGCGTCGCGAACCATGACGGCAGGTCCGGCAGGGGAACGGGGTCGTCCGCCGCGCGGTCGATGTCGCCCACCACGCCGGCGCCGGGGTCGTCATAGACCAGCATCGGCGCGTCCCCGAACGGGCCCGGCGCCTCCCGGACGCCATCGAGCCGCCGCATCCCGGCTTCGACGAGTTCGTGCCAGCAGCCGTCGCCGCGCCCGTCCGTCTTTTGCCCGTCGCGCCAGCCCGCGACATAGAGGCGGGCTTCCGCCCGGGTCATCGCGACATAAAGCAGGCGCTGCCGTTCCTCTTCCGCCAGGGCCGCCGCGCGATCTGCGGCGGCGGCGACGACGGCCGGGTTGTTCTCCTTCCGGCCGGGTCCCAGCAGCGGCGCCTTCCGGCCATCCGGCAAATCGACCCAATAGAGCTTCGACCGCTCGGCGAAGTCGGCCGCGGTCGTGTCCGGCAGGAAGACGATGGGCGCCTGGAGGCCCTTGGCCGAATGCGCGGTCAGCAGGCGCACGCCCTCCGCCTCCTCCAGCGCGCGCTTGATCTCGACCGCGTCCTGCTCGATCCAGGCGAGGAAGCCGCTCAGGCTCGCCGGCGCTTCGGCCGCATGGCGGAGCGCCAACGACAGCAGCTCGCGGATCGGGTCGAGCGCCGCCTGGCCCATCGCGGCGACAAGGCGGGCGCGGCCCTGCATCGGGCCGAGCGCCCACTGGAAGAAATCGAAGGGCGGCGCAAAATCCGCCCGCGCCATCGCCCCGGCGAAGAGCCGCCAGGCCCGCCCGATCGCGCCGACGTCATCCGTCTCGCCGGCCTTCTTCAGCCGCAGCCAGAGCGGCGTGCGTCCCCGCCCGTGGGCCAGCTGGAACAGTTCATCCTCGTCCACGCCGCCCAGCGGCGACTTCAGAAAGCAGGCGAGCGACAGGTCGTCCTCCGGCAGGGTCGCCGCCTGGGCGAGCGCCAGAAGATCGCGCGCCGCGAACTGACGCGTCAGGCGGATGCGGTCGACCCCCGCCGTCGGCACGCCCCGCACCTTCAGCGCCCGGGCGAGCGCGTCGCCGAACTGGCGGCGCCGCTGCACGACGACCATGATGTCCCCGGCCAGGATGCGCCGCATCGGACCGCCCGCCACGTCGGGCGGCAGCAGTTCGGTCGGGTCGGCGATCAACGCCTGGATCTTCTCGGCGATG
>MRWG01002121.1_pt1 | contig 10740 bp, 7 predicted proteins | sample 1013341 | NCBI WGS metagenome assembly MRWG01 (sample SAMN06117577, study PRJNA244670) | biofilm metagenome | biome: Water; feature: Cathode Biofilm; material: Biofilm; isolation source: microbial consortium enriched at the cathode of a solar microbial fuel cell | place: USA: District of Columbia ...
GTGCCACCGGTGGTCGGGGGCGGCGGCGGAATGTCGCCCGGCGCACGCGGCTTGGCGCCCGCCATGATGTCGTCGATCTGCTCGGCGGTGATGGTCTCGTACTCCATCAGGGCGTCCGCCATCATGTGCAGCTTGTCCTCGTTCTCTTCGAGCAGCCGCTTGGCGGTGTTGTAGCTCTCGTCGATGACCCGCCGGACCTCCTCGTCGATGGTCTTCGCCGTCTCGTCGGAGAACTGCTTCGAACGGTAGCTCGCGGACATGCCCAGGAACGGCTCGCCGTCATCTTCGGCGTACTGAATCGGTCCAAGGCGCTCGGACAGGCCCCACTTGGTGACCATGTTGCGGGCGAGCTGGGTCGCGCGCTCGATGTCGTTGGACGCACCGGTGGTCACGTACTCGGGCCCGAGGATCATCTCCTCGGCGATCCGGCCGCCGAACAGGCTGCAGATCTGGCTGATGATCGTCTGCCGGCTGAAGCTGTAGCGGTCTTCCTCGGGCAGGAACATGGTCACCCCGAGGGCGCGGCCCCGCGGAATGATCGTCACCTTGTAGACCGGGTCGTGATCCGGCACCAGACGACCGACGATGGCATGCCCGGCCTCGTGATAGGCGGTGTTCCGCTTCTCCTTCTCGGACATGACCATCGACTTGCGTTCGGCGCCCATCATGATCTTGTCCTTGGCCTTGTCGAACATGTCCATGTTCACCAGGCGCTTGCCGGCCCTGGCCGCGAACAGGGCCGCCTCGTTGACCAGGTTCGACAGGTCGGCGCCGGAGAAGCCCGGCGTGCCGCGGGCGATGATTGCCGGATCGACGTCGTCGGCCAGCGGCACCTTGCGCATGTGCACCTTGAGGATCTGCTCCCGGCCGCGGATGTCAGGCAGGCCCACCACCACCTGGCGGTCGAAGCGGCCCGGCCGCAGCAGAGCAGGGTCGAGCACGTCGGGCCGGTTGGTGGCGGCGATCACGATGATGCCGTCGTTGGGTTCGAAGCCGTCCATCTCCACCAGCAGCTGGTTGAGCGTCTGTTCCCGCTCGTCGTGGCCGCCGCCGAGGCCGGCGCCGCGGTGACGGCCCACTGCGTCGATCTCGTCGATGAAGATGATGCAGGGCGCCTGCTTCTTGGCCTGCTCGAACATGTCGCGCACCCGCGAGGCGCCGACACCGACGAACATCTCGACGAAATCCGAGCCGGAGATCGAGAAGAACGGCACCTTGGCCTCGCCGGCAATCGCCTTGGCCAGCAGCGTCTTACCGGTACCCGGCTGGCCGACCATCAGAATGCCCCGCGGAATGCGGCCGCCGAGGCGCTGGAACTTGCCGGGATCCCGGAGGAACTCGACCAGTTCCTGCACGTCTTCCTTGGCCTCGTCCACGCCGGCCACGTCGGCGAAAGTGGTCTTGATCTGATCTTCCGAGAGCAGCCGCGCCTTGCTCTTGCCGAACGCCATGGGACCGCCGCGGCCGCCCCCGCCGCCCTGCATCTGCCGCATGAACAGCATGAACACGGCGATGATGATCAGAATCGGAAAGCTGGCGATGAGCAGCTGAGCCCAGATGCTCTGCTGCTCCGGCATCTTGCCGATGACCTCGACGTTGTGGTTGTAGAGGTCGTCCATCAGCTTCTGGTCGTTGAGCCCGGGACGGACGACCTGGAACTCCTCTCCGGAGCGCCTGATGCCCTGGATCAACCGGTCGTCGATGGTGACCTGACGCACCTCGTCGTTACGGACCTGTTGAATGAAATCGGAGTAGCTGAGGGACTGCGGCTCCGGCTTCACGTTGAAGTTGTTGAACACGGTGAGCAGCACGGCCGCGATGATCAGCCAGAGCAGCAGATTTTTTCCCATGTCAGACAAGGACTTATCCTCTTGTTTGCGGCGCGCGCCAAACCAGCGGCGCGGCGCCCTAGGGTGCTTTGTAGCCTACACCAGGTCCCCGGCGCGTGAAACTGCGCCCCGCGGGCGGGCCTCAGCCACCGGTCCCGGGCCGGAACCCCTGGGCCACGGCATACACTTCGCGGGATTCGGAGCGGGAGGCCTCGGGCTTGGTCAGGCGCACCTTGTCAAACCAGTTGCGCGCTTCCGCCATCCAGGCGTCGATACCTTCGCCCTGAAACAATTTGACCGCCAGCGCACCACCAGGGTTCAACCAGCGGCAGGCGGCCTCGAGGGCCAGATCCGCCAGATGCATGGCCCTGGCCTGGTCCGTCGTCCGGTTACCACTCATGTTGGGGGCCATATCCGACAAAACAAGATCGACGCCCGCTTCTGCAAGGATAGCCGCCAGCCGTTCGTCCGCTTCCGGCTCGCCGTAGGCGGCTTCGATCACCACCGTGTCGGCGCCCACCGTCACGGGCCGGGGGTCGACGCACACCAGCAGACCCGCCTGCAGGCGCCCTTGCAGACGCTCTTCGAGATAGCGGGTCCAGCCGCCTGGGGCGGCGCCCAGCTCCAGCACCCGCATCCCCGGTCGCAGCAGCCGGAACCGGCGATCGAGCTGCTCGAGCTTGAAGTGCGCCCGGGAGACCTGGCCCTGGGACGCGGCCCGGCGGGCGAAGGGATCACGCCGCTGGCGGGACAGCCAGCGATGACTGGATTTACTGCGCTTGCTCAAGACCACCCCCGACGGCGGCGACTACATGTCCGGCCGCCTGCCGCTCTACAATAGGCGCCATGACCAACTCACAAGCCAATTCGGACCTGGACCGCGCCACGGTGCGCAACCTGAGGCGCATCGCCCACCACCTGGATCCCGTCGTGCTGGTGGGTGAACAGGGGGTCAGCGATGCCGTGGTGACGGAAACCGGCCGGGCGCTGGCCGACCACGAGCTCATCAAGGTGAAGATCCACGCCGGGGACCGGGACGTCCGCCGTGAGCTCGCCGAGGCGCTGGCAGCCGCCACCGACGCCGTCATTGTGCAGAGCATCGGCAAAGTCTGGGTGCTGTTCCGTCGTAACCCGGAGCCGGACCCGAAGCTCTCGAACCTGACCCGGTTCTCGGCCTCCTGACACTGCGTCCGGCCCGCCACGGGCGCGCCGGGCCGGGTCAGAGGTGCTCGACCCGGTCGATCTCGTACTCGACATCGCCCTTGGGCGTCTTCACCACCACCACGTCGCCTTCGGCCTTGCCGATCAGGGCCCGGGCGATGGGAGACATGACGGACAGCTTGCGGGCCTTGAGATCCGCCTCGTCCTCGCCAACGATGCGGTAGCGGACCTCTTCGTCGCTGGCGGTGTCGATCAGCGTCACGGTGACGCCGAAGATGACCTTCCCGGTGTGGGCGATCTTGGTCACGTCGATCACCTGAGCATCCGCCAGCTTGCCTTCGATCTCCTGGATCCTGCCCTCGTTGAAGCTCTGCTGCTCGCGGGCGGCATGGTACTCGGCGTTCTCCTTGAGATCGCCGTGCTCCCTGGCCTCGGCAATGGCCTGGGTAATCTGCGGGCGCAGCTCGAACTTGCGTCGATTGAGCTCGTCGCGCAATGCCTGCGCGCCTTCCACCGTCATTGGAACTGGCATGAGACGCTCGTAACTCCTGATCCGGATTCGCGGGAAATGCCTGGAGGCCGCGTGGTACGCCACGCGGCCGCAGCATGCCGCACTCAGGTCGAAGACTGCTGGTACAGGTCCTGCAGCCGCCGTACCTTGATCTCCTGGTGTTCGCGGGAATAGCGGATGGCGATGCAGAACGCTTCGCCACCCGTCAGAGTGGTGGTGTAACACACTTTGTTGAGCAGTGCGAGCCGGCGGATGATCGCCGAGTCGCGGATCGACTGGTGCCCTTCCGTGGTGTTGACGATCAGGTCGATCTGCTCGTTCTTGAGCATGTCCACCACGTGGGGCCGGCCCTGGGCCACCTTGTTGATGACCTGGCACTCGATGCCCGCCTCGATCAGCCCGCGGGCCGTGCCCCGCGTCGCGACCAGCCGGAACCCGAGTTCGGCCAGGTCGGCACCCAGCGCCACCGCGCCCGGCTTGTCCGATTCCTTCACGGACAGGAACACCCGGCCACCGCGGGGCAGGATCACGCCGGCGCCCAGGCTCGCCTTGGCGAAGGCCTCGCCGAAGCTGTCGCCGACACCCATCACCTCGCCGGTGGATTTCATCTCCGGGCCGAGGATGGGGTCCACTCCAGGGAACTTGGCGAACGGGAACACCGATTCCTTGACGTTGAAGTGCGTGGGGATGATTTCCCGGGTGAAGCCCTGCTCCGCCAGGCTCACGCCGGCCATGCAGCGGGCCGCGATCTTCGCCAGCGACACGCCGATGCTCTTCGACACGAACGGCACCGTCCGGGAAGCCCGCGGGTTCACCTCGAGGACGAAAACCTCGTCGTCCTGGACGGCGAGCTGCACGTTCATGAGGCCGACCACGCCGAGCTCCACGGCCATCGCCTTGACCTGCTCGCGGATCCGATCCTGCAGCTCCGCGGACAGCCGGTACGGCGGCAGCGAGCAGGCGGAATCGCCGGAGTGAACGCCCGCCTGCTCGATGTGCTGCATGATGGCGCCGATCACGACGTCCTTGCCGTCGCTGACGGCGTCCACGTCCATCTCGGTGGCCTGGTCCAGAAAGCAGTCGAGCAGCACCGGCGAGCGGTTGGAGACGACCACCGCGTCGCGCAGGTAACGTTTCAGCTCTTCCTCGTTGTAGACGATCTCCATCGCCCGGCCGCCCAGCACGTAGGACGGCCGCACCACGATGGGATAGCCGATCTCCCTCGCCCCGGCGACGCCGCTGGCCTCGTCGGTGGCGGTGCGGTTGCTGGGCTGGCGCAGGCCCAGCTTGTTGATCAGGCCCTGAAAGCGCTCACGGTCCTCGGCGCGGTCGATGGCATCGGGACTGGTGCCGATGATGGGCACGCCTTCCCGCTCGAGCTGCTCGACGAGCTTGAGCGGCGTCTGACCGCCGAACTGGACGATCACGCCCGCGGGCTTCTCGACGTCGACGATGGCCAGCACGTCTTCGAGGGTGACCGGCTCGAAGTACAGCCGGTCCGAGGTGTCGTAGTCCGTGGAGACCGTTTCCGGGTTGCAGTTGACCATGATGGTCTCGAACCCGTCCTCGCGCAGCGCCAGGGCGGCGTGCACGCAGCAGTAGTCGAACTCGATGCCCTGGCCGATCCGGTTCGGGCCACCGCCGAGCACCATGATCTTGCGTCGATCCGACGGTGCCGCCTCGCACTCCTCCTCGTAGGTGGAGTAGAGATAGGCCGTGGCGGCCGGGAATTCCGCGGCGCAGGTATCGACACGCCGGTAAACGGGACGCACGCCCAGGGACAGGCGCCGGGCCCGGACCTCGTCCTCCCAGACGCCGAGCAGGTCGGCGAGCCGGGCATCCGAGAAACCCTTGCGCTTGAGCTGGTAGAGCTCGTCGCCGTCGATGTCCGTGAGCCGCCTGCCTTCGAGGGCGCGCTCGGTGACGACAAGGTCCTCGATCTCGGCGAGAAACCAGGGATCGATGGAAGACAGCTCGTACACGTCGTCGACGCTCATGCCGAACCGGAAGGCGTCCGCCACGTAACGGATCCGGTCCGCCCCCGGCGTGCTCAGCTCGCGCATCAGCGCTTCACGGGCTTCGTCGGTGCGCCCGGCGATCGCCTCGCCGGCGATGATGGGATCGAGGCCGTTCATGCCCGTCTCGAGACCGCGCAGCGCCTTCTGCAGCGACTCCTGAAACGTACGCCCGATGGCCATGACCTCGCCGACCGACTTCATCTGCGTGGTCAGCCGCGCGTCCGCGAGCGCGAATTTCTCGAAAGTGAAGCGCGGTATCTTGGTCACCACGTAGTCGATGCTGGGCTCGAACGACGCCGGCGTGACGCCGGTGATGTCGTTGGTGAGCTCGTCGAGCGTGTAGCCGACGGCAAGCTTGGCCGCCACCTTGGCGATGGGAAAGCCGGTGGCCTTGGACGCCAGCGCCGAGGAACGGGATACCCGCGGGTTCATCTCGATGACCACCATCCGACCGTTTTCCGGATTGATGGCGAACTGGACGTTGGAGCCGCCGGTCTCGACGCCGATCTCCCGCAGCACCGCCAGCGAGGCATTGCGCAGGATCTGGTACTCCTTGTCCGTGAGGGTCTGCGCCGGCGCCACGGTGATGCTGTCGCCGGTGTGCACGCCCATCGGGTCGAAGTTCTCGATGGCGCAGATGATGATGCAGTTGTCCCGCTTGTCGCGGACCACCTCCATCTCGTATTCCTTCCAGCCGAGCAGCGACTCGTCGATCAGCAGCTCGTTGGTGGGGGAGAGGTCGAGGCCGCGGGCGCAGATCTCCTCGTATTCCTCCTGGTTGTAGGCGATGCCGCCGCCGCTGCCGCCCAGGGTGAACGAGGGCCGGATGATGCAGGGGAAGCCGAGCTGGGCCTGCACCTGCAGGGCTTCCTCCATGCTGTGGGCGATGGCCGAGCGCGGACACTCCAGGCCGATGCGCTTCATCGCCCGGTCGAAGCGCTCCCGGTCCTCGGCCTTGTCGATGGCGTCCTGGCTGGCGCCGATCATCTCGACGCCGTACTTTTCCAGCACGCCTTCCCGCACCAGGTCGAGCGCGCAGTTGAGGGCGGTCTGGCCGCCCATGGTGGGCAGCAGCGCGTCCGGCCGTTCCTTGGCGATGATGGCTTCCACCGTGCGCCATTCCACCGGCTCGACGTAGGTCGCGTCCGCCATGGCCGGATCGGTCATGATGGTGGCCGGGTTCGAGTTCACCAGAATGACGCGGTAGCCCTCGTCCTTCAGCGCCTTGCAGGCCTGGGCGCCGGAGTAGTCGAACTCGCAGGCCTGGCCGATCACGATCGGACCGGCACCCAGGATCAGGATGGATTGAAGATCCGTGCGCTTAGGCATCCGTACGCTCCGCCATCAGCGCCATGAATTCGTCGAACAGATAGCGGCAGTCCTCCGGGCCCGGGCTGGCCTCAGGGTGTCCCTGGAAACTCAACGCCGGCCGGTCGGTCCGGCGGATGCCCTGCAGCGTGCCGTCGAACAGCGACACGTGGGTCGTGGTCAGGCAGTTGGGCAGCGAGTCCGCATCGACCGCGAAGCCGTGGTTCTGGCTGGAAACGATCACCCGGTCGTCGCGCAGATCCTTCACCGGGTGGTTGGCACCATGATGCCCGTGGGACATCTTGAGCGTCTTCGCGCCGCTGGCGAGCGCCAGAAGCTGGTGGCCGAGGCAGATGCCGAAGATGGGCAGGTCGGCCTCGAGCAGCTCGCGGATGGCCTCGATGGCGTACCCGCAGGGCTCGGGGTCACCCGGCCCGTTGGACAGAAACACGCCGTCCGGGGCGAGGGCGAGCACGTCGCTCGCCGGGGTGGTCGCCGGCACCAGGGTCACCCGGCAGCCCCGGTCGGCCAGCAGCCTGAGAATGTTGCGCTTGATGCCGAAGTCGTAAGCCACCACGTGGCGGCCGGGGTCGGCGAGCTCGCCGTAACCGGTGTCGAGATCCCAGCTCGTCTGGGTCCAGGTGCCGACGTCGCTGCGGCTCACTTCCCGCGCGAGGTCCATACCCTTCAGCCCCGGGAACGCTTTCGCCGCAGCCAGGGCCTCCGCCTCGCTCGCCCCCTCGCCGGCGGCGATGCAGCCGGCCAGGGCGCCCTTCTCACGGATCAACCTGGTGAGCCGGCGGGTGTCGACGTCGGTGATCGCGACGATGCCGCCGGCTTCGAGGTACTCGGGCAGCGTCCGGGTCATCCGCCAGTTGCTGGCACGGCGCGGTGCCTGACGGATCACCAGGCCGGCAGCATGAATACGGTCGGACTCGACGTCCTCGTCGTTGACGCCGGTGTTGCCGATCTGGGGGTAGGTGAGGGTGACGATCTGTCGCGCGTAGGAGGGGTCGGTCAGAATCTCCTGGTAACCCGTCATGGCGGTATTGAAAACGACTTCGCCGACGCTGGTGCCCTCGGCCCCCAGTGCCTTTCCGCGAAAGACGCTGCCGTCCTCTAGTACCAGCAGTGCCGGTTTCAATGCGCCACCCACATTACCTGTCGTTCGTCGATCGCCTGCAGCCCGCTGCCGACGACCCCCTGCTCCGCCAGGCTCCCGGCCTCCGTCCCGCCTGCAGCCGTGCCTCGCGAGCTCCCCGGGGGCTCGCCCGATTCCGGCGGCGCGGAAATGACTGTGGTCGAAAGGCCGTTGCTGGAACCTCGGAACCGTTCCCGCGCCTCGGGCACGCGAGCCGGACCGAATTCGTGCCACCCCTGGAGCCTCCTGGGTCGCCATCCCGTGACCGCCGGATCCGCTGCCGGTTCCGGCGCCCGATCGGCCGCCCGGAGGGGTCGTGCACTGGGCGCGGTAGTCTACCGGAGAGCTTCGGTGAAGCCCAGCACATCCTGCATGTCGAACAGCCCCTGGCGGCGTCCGGCGAGGAAACGGGCGGCGCGCAGCGCCCCCTGGGCGAAGTTCATGCGGCTCTGGGCCCTGTGGGTGATCTCCAGACGCTCGCCGGCGCCGGCATAGAGCACGGTGTGCTCGCCGACGATGTCGCCGGCACGCACGGTGGCGAAGCCGATGGTCTCCCGGCGGCGGGCCCCGGTGTTGCCCTCGCGGCCGTAGACGGCGACCGCGTCGAGATCCCGACCGAGCGCGCCGGCCACCAGCTCGCCGAGGCGGACCGCCGTGCCCGAAGGGGCGTCTATCTTGTGCCGGTGGTGGGCCTCGACGATCTCGATGTCGACTTCGTCGCCGAGCACCCCGGCCGCCAGCTCGGCGAGGCGGAACATCAGATTGACGCCGACCGACATGTTCGGCGCCATCAGCACCGGGACACGCTCGGCCGCCGCGGCGATACGGGCGCGGCCGTCGGCATCGAAGCCGGTGGTGCCGATCACCAGACCCTTGCCGTGGGAGTCACAGACGGCGGCGTGGGCCAGGGTCGCCTCCGGCACGGTGAAGTCGACGAGGATGTCGAAGTCGCCGGTCACTGCCGCCAGGTCGTCGGCGGCGGCCACGTTCAGGCGCCCGACACCGGCGAGCTCGCCGGCATCACTGCCGACCAGGCTGCTGCCCGGCCGCTCGAGCGCCGCCCCGAGCGCCAGGTCGTCCGCCTCGTGAATGGCCTGGACGAGGGTCCGGCCCATGCGGCCGGCGGCCCCGGTGACGGCGAGTCGGATCATGATTCAGCTACCCCCCGAAAAAGTGCCTTCCCCCGCCCGCGTAGGAGCGGCCTCCCGGCCGCGATTCCGTTCCAGGACAGTCGCGGCCGGGAGGCCGCTCCTACGCGGGTGGGTCGAGGCTAGTCGTCTGCGAGTATGCCGCGGCCGGCTCAGCCGGTCAGCCCGTCGAAGAAATCCTTCACGCCCTTGAACCAGGACGAGCCTTTCGGGGAGTGCTTTTCGCCGCCGTCGCTGACGGAGGCCTGGAACTGCCGCAACAGGTCCTTCTGCTTGTCGTTCAGGTTGACCGGAGTTTCCACCACCACCCGGCAGAGCAGGTCGCCCTGGCCGCCGCCGCGCACCGGCGTCACGCCCTTGCCGCGCAGCCTGAACAGCTTGCCGGTCTGGGTCTCGGGCGGAATCTTGAGCTTCACCCGACCGTCGAGGGTGGGCACCTCGAGCTCGCCGCCGAGCGCCGCATCGACGAAGTCGATGGGCACCTCGCAGTAAAGATGGCGGCCGTCCCGGGTGAAGATCGGGTGCTCGCGCACCTCGATCTGCACGTACAGGTCCCCGGGCGGCCCGCCGTTCATGCCGGCTTCACCTTCGCCGGCGAGACGGATCCGGTCGCCGGTGTCGACGCCGGCGGGAATGCGCACGTTGAGGGTCTTGCGCTTCTCCACCCGACCGCGCCCCCCGCACTTGCTGCAGGGATCGGTGACGATCTGGCCGGCGCCGCGGCAGCGCGGACAGGTCTGCTGCAGCGAGAAGAATCCCTGGGCCACGCGGATCTGCCCCGCGCCGCTGCACTCCGGGCAGGTGGTGGGGCTGGTACCGGGCTTGGCGCCGGAGCCGTCGCAGGTCTCGCAGGCGGACAGCACCGGGATCTTGATGTCGACGGAGTCCCCGCGCACGGCCTGCTCGAGATCGAGCTCCAGCCCGTAACGCAGATCGGCCCCGCGCCCGACGCCGCCGCGGCCACGACCGCCGGCGGCGCCGAAGATGTCGCCGAACACGTCGCTGAAGATATCGCTGAAGCTGCCACCGGCGAAGCCGGCCCCCATGCCCGCGCCGCTGCCGTCGACGCCCGCGTGACCGAACTGGTCGTAGGCCTGGCGTTTCTGCGGGTCGGCGAGCACCTCGTAGGCCTCGCTCGCCTCGCGGAAGCGCTCGGTGGCCGTGTCGTCGTCGGGATTGCGGTCCGGGTGATACTTCATCGCCAGGCGCCGGTACGCCTTCTTGATGTCACCGTCCCCGGCGTCCCGCGACACGCCCAGAACTTCATAGTAATCGCGTTTCGACATGTCTCTCCGGCATTCCCCACAACGTTGTAGGAGCGGCCGAACGAGGTTCGGCCGCTCCTACGAGGGACAAGAATAGCAGCCCCGGCGCGCGGCCGGGGCGTGTGCTCACTTGTCTTTCTTGTCGTCGTCGACTTCCTCGAACTCGGCGTCGACGGTGTCGCCGTCGCTGCCGGTCTCGCCCGAGGCACCGTCGCCCGACTGGGCCCCGGCAGCCGCCTCGTCGGCGTACATCTTCTGCGCGAGCCCGGAAGAGGCTTCCGAAAGCGCCTGCATCCTGGCCTCGATGTCCGCCTTGTCGCCGCCCTTGATGGCTTCCTCGAGAGCCCCCGCGGCTTCCT
>MRWG01008369.1_pt1 | contig 10738 bp, 11 predicted proteins | sample 1013341 | NCBI WGS metagenome assembly MRWG01 (sample SAMN06117577, study PRJNA244670) | biofilm metagenome | biome: Water; feature: Cathode Biofilm; material: Biofilm; isolation source: microbial consortium enriched at the cathode of a solar microbial fuel cell | place: USA: District of Columbia ...
AAAAACGTGAGTAGCAGCAGCACCTGGAAAAAAGAGCCCAGATAGGTTGCAGTCCACGCAAACCCGGCTCCGATCAGGTCGGCCACGTATCCGCTGTCGACGATCGAGGCACCCACGAACAGAAGTATGAAGCCGATCGTGAGCACGAGAACAACGGGATCACTGTCTGCAAGCGGCCCGCTTCGGGCTCGCGGGAGAGATTGGGATTGAGCGGTCATAAGGTCTGCCTCCGGAAGAAAAAGCCGCGCAGGCTACAGGAAGTGAATGGATCATGCACGGGGATTTCTGAAAATACGCATGGTCTGATGAAATATGCCACCGTATTGTTAGGATTCTACCTTTCAAGGAGATCAGTCTTGTCGCATCTGCACCTGGCCATCCTGCTGGGCATGACCGTGGCGCTCGGGCCATTGGCACTTGATGCCTACCTGCCCGCTTTCCCGGACATTGCCGACGGTTTGGGCGTTGATCACGGGCACGTGGGGCTCACGCTCAGCGCCTATGTCACCACCCTGGGGCTTGCCCAGCTGGTGGGCGGCCCCCTGTCTGACCGATACGGTCGCAAACCGGTGCTTTTCGGTGGATTGCTGATTTTTATGGCAGGTGCAGTCATGGTATCGCTGGCTGACACTCTGTCCGACATGGTGTTCTGGCGGATCGCGCAGGGCATTGGTGGCGCTTTCTGTGCGGTGTCGGTTCCTGCGATTGTTCGCGACGAAGTCAGTGGACAGGACGCTGCCCGGCTGTTCGGGCTCATTGGCCTGATCATGTTCATAGCGCCCGCTGCGGCGCCGTCGCTGGGTTCACTGATGCTTGCACTGGGTGAGTGGCACTGGATATTCCTGATGCTGGCCGGCTATGCCGCGTTTCTTGTGCTAACTCTCCAACTGGCGCTTTTCCCAAGGCTTCAACCGCGCACACCGACAACCACGCCCATTCGCTCCCTGGTGACCAATTACCTGCTGGTGCTCAAACACAAAACCACCATGCGTTTTATCGGCATTCAGGTTCTGTGTTTCAGCACTATGCTCCTGTTCATCACCCACTCCTCATTTATCTATCAGGAATGGTACGGGCTCTCCAACAGCACCTTCGCCCTTCTGTTCGCCGCCAACATTGCGTTCATGGCTGCCCTGAATCTGACTAATCGTCCGCTGCTGAGGCGATTTTCCTCGGTGCAGTTGGTGCGTGCCCAGGTTATTGCACAATGCCTGGCTCTTGTGGCTCTGGTTGCCAGCGTGCAGTTCCAGGGGCCCCTCTGGCTGGTGGCAGGGTGCATCATCGTTGCCATCGGCTGCCAGGGCGGCATCGTGCCCAATAACATGGCCAACGCCATGGAGTTCTTTCCGAATCTCAGCGGCACTGCGGCGGCTCTTCTGGGCGCATCGCAGTTCACCATTGCCGGGGCAGTCAGCACCCTATCCTCTGTCTCTGGAGGCCAGACACTCCTGAGCATCGCAGTTTCAATGCTTGCCTGTTCATCGGGTGCCGTTCTTCTTGCACTGGGCGCGCCCCGAGCGGTAGCTTTGGCCAAAGAATCCGGCTTGTAACAATTTCGGCAAAGGAATCGTCTGAACAGTTTTAGGGGGAAATTGAACCATCCCCCACCCACAAGACGTATTGCTGTTAGCAAACACAACAAAGGACGTGTCCATAAATGACAATGCCAATACCGGAAGTGCAGTCCCCCAGCCGAGCCCTCAAACCCGGAGTCGGCCTGCTTAGAACGCCGGATCTGAGTGTTGGGTCTGTGGAGGACAAACGCGCCGAAATTGCTTCCTACTTCACCAACACCTTTGATACCTACACGCGCCTCTTCGACTGCCTCGCCGGTGATTCGGGCTATTTCCAGAAATCGATTCCTCTGAGACACCCCCTCATTTTTTACCTCGGCCACACCGCAACTTTTTTCGTCAATAAACTGGTGCTGGCCAAACTCCTTCCAGAGCGCATCGACCCTCACATGGAGTCGATTTTCGCGGTGGGCGTTGATGAGATGAGCTGGGACGATCTGGACGAAGATCATTACGACTGGCCCACCGTTGCCGAGGTGCTGGATTACCGCGCTAAAGTTCGCGCAACTGTTCTGGACCTGATTGAAACACTCCCGCTCAGCCTGCCGATCAACTGGGAGAATCCCTGGTGGCCGATCGTTATGGGTGTTGAGCACGAACGCATCCACCTTGAGACCTCGTCCGTGCTGATCCGTGAGTACGGCGAACACGAGGCCCAGGTTGATGAGTTCAGGGCCAGTCAGTATCTCGTCAGCAACCAGGAATTCCTGGAGTTTGTTGAAGCCGGTGGTTACCAGGAGGATCGATTCTGGAGTGAGGAGGGTTGTGCCTGGCGGCAATTTGCCATGGCGAAGCATCCGACTTTCTGGCGCTGGCAGAACGGTTGGCATCTGCGCCTTATGACTGAAGAGGTCGAGATGCCCTGGGACTGGCCCGTCGAGGTGAACTACCACGAGGCCAAAGCCTTTTGTGAGTGGAAACGGGAGCAAACCGGCCAGCCAATCCGCCTGCCAACCGAGGACGAGTGGTACCGCCTGTGCGCCGAGGCCGGCATCGAAGAAGTGGGCCATGATCCCGCAAAGGCCAACCTGCATCTCGACCATGGAGCATCTTCTTGCCCGGTTACCCGGTTCCGGCATGGTCAGTGGTTCGACGTTGTTGGCAACGTCTGGCAATGGACGGAAACACCGACCTATCCGTTCGATAATTTCAAGGTTCATCCGCTGTACGACGATTTCACAACGCCGACGTTCGACGGGCAACACAACCTGATCAAGGGCGGTTCCTGGATTTCCTGCGGCAACGAAGCCCGAATGTCGGCTCGTTATGCGTTCCGCAGGCACTTCTTCCAGCATGCCGGCTTCCGCTACATCGCCTCCGAAAACGAGGCCGTGCAACCGAACGCCTACTATGAAAGCGACCGGTTGCTGACTGAATACGCGGAATTCCACTTCGGTGACACCTGGTTTGGTGTTGAGAACTTCCCCAAAGCCCTGGCGGATCTTGCCCTGGATGCGATGACGGGCAAGCCAACCGGAAAAGCCCTGGATCTGGGCTGTGCCTGCGGTCGGTCCAGTTTTGAATTGGCAAGGCGCTTTGACGAGGTGGAAGGTGTCGATTTCTCGGCCAACTTTATCAGGCTGGGCGTGGAGATGGCCGAGCAGGGCTCCATTCGCTATGCGCTGGCAGAGGAAGGTGAACTGGTCAGCTATCACACCCGGACACTCAAAGAGCTGGGTCTTGAGGAATGCTCAGATCGGGTAAGCTTCTACCAGGGCGATGCCTGTAACCTGAAACCGCAGTACTCGGGCTACGACCTTGTTCTGGCGGCCAACCTCATTGATCGCCTTTACCGCCCAAGGCGCTTCCTGGACAGCATTCACGAGCGCATTAACGACGGTGGCCTGTTGGTTATTGCCTCTCCCTACACCTGGCTGGAAGAACATACGCCCAAAGAAGAGTGGATTGGCGGTTTCAAGAAGGATGGTGAGAATCACACCACGCTGGATGGCCTGAAAGAACACCTCTCACAGCATTTCCGGTTAGTCAGTGAGCCGAAAAAGGTGCCTTTCGTTATCCGCGAAACCCAACACAAGTTCCAGCATACCCTGTCTGAAGTGACTATCTGGGAGCGCTTGCCGCGCTGATCAGCGCGGTGATCTCCTCACTGATCGCCTCGTGGGATGGGTCAGCGCAAGATGGTCCCGACAATGGGCCTGAATACCGGTTACGTCCCTGCCACGGAGTCGCTCTGCAAACACCAGTGCAGCAATCGTCACCAGGCCACCGATAGACGGCGTATCGTGGGTAACCATGGCACACTGCTGCGCCGGTAAACCCTTCGCATAATTGGCGAAAAACCCTCGGTGGTAGGATTCAGCATAGGTATCCGGATGCGCCGGTGGATCGGCGGTCATAAAGCCGATGTACGCCGAAAGAAACGCCTGAGAACTGTATTCACCTTTCCCGTCCGCCAGGCAACGCATGAGCACGCGGCTGCAATGGGCATTCAGGGTGTTCTCTCCCGCACCCATGCCATGATGATAATGAACGTTCGGCACATTCCAGAACTGGTCGCGGCCCTTGAGGATAACCTCGCCCACAATTTGCGGCTCCGCCTCAGCATTATGACCATAACGGCGACCACCACGGCGGGTAGAGTGCAAAGACATGATCGACGAAGGATGGAACTCCGGTGCGGCCTCGAATTTCTGGACTCCGCCGGGAAAAGCCTTTTCAATGTCCATGGGGTTGTAATACCAGTGGACGGGCATGGCGAGGGCATCAGCAACGAACTGTGTTTTCAGTGCGTTCGTGACTCGAGAATTACGCACCGGATCAATGCTCACAATCACACCTCCTGAAACAACGGGATCACCCCGAAGACTGGCAAGCACCAAAAGCGGTATTTTTGATGCGGGGACTGGTTTATCTTAACCATAGGAAACCACGTTCCTTTTACGTTCATCACCCAGAAACAGAGCTGCTCTGGCTCGGTAATCGGAGAAAAATGCATTGAGTGACAACCCCGCTGGACTGGTTGAAGATAGCTCTGTTTACAGAACCTTATTGGAATCAACCAGAGCGATTCCCTGGAAAATCAACTGGCGAACCATGCAATTCGAATACATAGGGCCTCAGATTGAAGCCTTGCTCGGCTGGCCCCAGGACAGCTGGCTAACCGTAGACGATTGGGCCACCCGCATGCACCCCGAGGATCGGGAGCGGGTTGTCAATTTCTGCGTATCGCAATCCGAGGCCGGAGTCGATCATGAGGCGGACTATCGGGCCCTCACGGAGGGAGGGGAATACGTCTGGTTGCGGGATGTGGTGCATGTACTGCGTGACGATAACGGCGATGTCGAGGCTCTTATCGGCTTTATGTTCGACATCAGCGAGCGCAAGAAAACCGAGGACGAATTGGTCGCACTGCAGAAGAAACTGGAAGAGTACTCTTACAAGGATGGACTTACCGGCGTCGCAAACCGCCGAATGTTTGATACCGTCATGAACGAGAACTGGAACCACGCCATCCGACACCAGTCCTCTCTGTCAGTCATACTGCTCGATATCGACAATTTCAAAGCGTACAACGATCTGAACGGCCATTTGCAGGGCGATGAGTGTCTCAAACGAATCGCTACGCTACTGGAGAACGCGGCCCAACGTCCCCGCGACTTCGTGGCAAGGTTCGGTGGTGAGGAATTCGTAATCGTCTTGCCCGAAACGGACGCGTCAGCTGCCATCAGTGTGGCTGAACGTTGCCGTCAGTTACTCCTTGAGGAACAGATTCCCCAGGGGGACAGCCCGAACAGTAAAAAGGTTACGATCAGCATGGGAATAGGCACTGTGGTTCCCTCACGCGACGACTGCATCGCCGATTTCCTGGATCTGGTCGACCAGCGACTCTACAAAGCGAAGCGGGACGGCCGTAATCGCATTGTCTTCGATTAAAAGAGAAAAGGCCGCGCAGTAATTTGAGCGGCCTTTAGCCCGATTAACTTACTTCTGGACTTTTTCAAAGTAACCGGTCAGACGGTCCTTGTTCGTTGCAGCGGCTGCAGTGAGCTTATCCACGGCGGCTTTCGCAGAGTCGTAATTGACCGCTTCGCCTACCTGAATGACACCGGCCATGTTCAGCGCAGCGTGGGGAGTGCATTTGTACACATATACCCCTTCTTCGTTGAGCGTTACCGTAATGCCTTCGTTGATAGCACTCTGCCAGCCTTCAGCACCCTCAGGCACCTCTACGGACACGGAGTTATGTGCTGGATCGACAAGAACAAATTTGACGGTATCGCCAGGCTCGGCCTTCACAAATCCCGGTTCAAAAACCATGGCGCCGTCAGCGCCGGAATTCTTCATTTCAACGACGTGTTCCGCCGCCATCGCAACGCCGGAAATCAGAGCGAGCGCGACTGCAGCAACGGTGTGTTTAAGCGTTAATTTCATAGTGACTTCACCTCATTGGTTGGTCATCGAAAGCACTAAGCACTACGCATCCTACCCACATCAGGATCCCTTTCGACTCTAAGGGCATATCCTTATGGGAATGACACCACTCGTTCGCCAAGGATCGGTCCTGAGAACCAATGAGGGTCTGTTTCGTACAAACTGCCATCGTGTCTGCGGATATTGAATGATGGCGGAACTACAGATCGACGGCATACACCACCAGCAGCTCTCCCAGGTTGGAGTAAGCCGGCAGTTCGAGCAGGAGCTGCGCTGCAGTCATGCGGGAGAAACCGGTGCCGTGTGGATTTACCGGGGAATTCTGGCGACGCGACCCCAAAAAGAGCTGCTGGATTTCGCGACGGAGCACCTGGCCTCGGAGAGCGAGCATCTGCGCTTCTTTAACCAGCTTCAGTGCTGCTATCGCCCGAGCCTGCTGCTGCCACTGTGGCGCCTGGCCGGCTTTTTGACGGGGCTTATCCCGGCATTGATGGGAAAACAGGCGGTTTTCGCCACGATCGAAGCCGTGGAAACCTTTGTTGACCTGCACTACCAGGAGCAGATCAAAACGCTTTCTCCGCATGCATGGCGCGAGTCGGAGCGGGCTATACTTGCAGGATTCGAGACATGCCGGCTCGACGAAGTCCACCATCGTGACGAAGCCGGGCAATATCGATCCGCTGAGGCGAGTCTTGTTCTGAGGCTATGGACAGGGCTCGTGGGGGCCGGTTCCAAAGCGGCTGTCCGCGGATGGCAGCGTTTCACTCCAGACTGTCATGATGGCTCTGGTCTGGTCGGCACTGACCTTTGCAATGGAGTCTCTACCGCCGGAGCAAGCTCGCTCCTATGTGCAACAGCAGATTCTGAACGGAGACCGGGAATCGGCTCGCCATTAGGCAAAAGGGGGTTATGCAACAAAAGACGATCACTGACGAAACCTTGCGGATGGGCGTTGACGTCCTGTCTGAGAGAGATCCCGACCTTTACGAGGTGCGAGCCCGACTTGGATACCCGCCAACCTGGATTCGCGAACCCGGGTTTGCATCATTGGTCCACATCATTCTTGAACAACAGGTCTCGATCAAAGCCGCCGCCACCATGTTCCAGCGGCTAGAGTCCCACCTTGAAATGGTAACGCCTGATTCTGTGAGGCGCGCCGGCGAGTCCGGGCTCAGGAATGTCGGGCTCACACGGCAGAAATCCCGGTATTGTGTTGAGCTGGCCAATCGGATAGCGAGTGGTGAGCTGGACCTCTCCCGCCTCGCAACACTTGACGATGCCGAGGGCCGAAGCCACCTTTTGGATATACCCGGTTTGGGGCCCTGGACCGTCGACATCTATTACATGATGGCCTTGGGCAGGCCGGACGTCTGGCCCCAGGGCGATCTGGCACTGGCATCCGCAATACAGGACATCAAAAAGCTCGATGCCCGCCCGACAAAGAATGAGCAGCTGGCCTTTGCCGAACAATGGGGGCCGTGGCGCGCGGTAGCGGCTCGTATGCTCTGGATGCATTACCTGGACGCCCGAGGTCAGTGAAGGAGGAATTGTGATCTACGAAACTGAAATGAAACATCTTGCCCGCTGCGTGGAACTGGCTTCAATGGCCGTTGATAGCGGGAACCCGCCGTTTGGCTCTGTGCTGGTGGATGAGACCGGTGCCGTCAGGTACGAAGGACACAACGAAACCGCTGGCGGTGATGAGACCCGCCACCCGGAGTTTGAGATAGCCCGTTGGGCGGCTGCCAACATGACCCCGGACGAGCGAGCAGCTTCAACGGTCTATACCTCTGGCGAACACTGCCCGATGTGTGCGGCTGCCCATGGTTGGGTGGGGCTCGGCCGCATCGTCTACGCAAGCTCTTCAGAGCAGCTTTCAACCTGGCTGGATGAACTGCACGTGGCGCCACCGCCCGTTGCAACCCTGCCAATCAACCAAGTGGTTCCGGGCGTTCCCACCGAGGGCCCCTTCCCCGCGCTGGCAGACGCAGTGCGCGAGCTACACCAGCGTTATGCTTTGGCCGATCGAAACAAAACATAATTTCCAAGCAGGGCCAGGGATGCGCCCAGCACCGCGGTTGCTGTCCATTCAAAACCCTCGAGCCAGGTCGACACGCTCAGGGCGACCACCGGGAAGAGCACGGTGGCGTAGCCAGCCTTGTCGGCCCCGAGAGTCTGGATAACGGTGATGTAGCAATAAAAGGCAATGATGGAGCCGGGCACCGCCAGGAAGACGGTTGCCCCCCAGAATGTCGCCGCAGTGGGGACCACCCATTCCACACCCTGAATCAGGCACCAGATGCCAAGAATCACCGCGCCGTAAACCATGGCCCACGCGTTTGCCAGGAAGAGCGGCACCTTTGACATTCGCACCTTGATGCTGACCAGGTTACCCATGGAAAACCAGAAGGTTCCGGCAATTGCGAACAGAATGCTGGTCGCCGTGGCATTGCCAAGCTGCAGATCATGCCAGAACAGAAGGGCCACGCCCGTGATACCCAGAGAAATTGCCGGATAGAGCCGGGCAGTCGGTCTCAGGCGCAACCAGAGCCAGCCATTCAGGGCGTTAAACAGAGCGGCCAAAGAAAACACCACCGCCAGCAAACCGCTTGTCATGGATTCAGCCGCACGATAAATCAGCAGGAAGTTGATGCTGTACAGGGTTGCCCCCTGCAGCACCAGCCAGCCGTGCTGTTTGAGGGTCAGTTTTTCCAGCCTGCGCACCAGAGCTACCACCAGCAATGCGACGGCAGAGGCCATGACGAATCGGTAGAAAACGGATAGATCGACCGGCGCCGCTTCAACCTGCAAACGAATCGCTGTCCAGGTGAGCCCCCAGATCAGTACCGTCAAACCATAGTGAACAGAGATGGGCATGGCGTTGATTCCTGTTGCTATCGGGAACAATCGTTGAGCAGGCACGAGCATAGGGCACAAGCCACACCAAAACTTGTCAGATCCTGCTGAACCATGGATGATTCTTGCGGAGGCTCCCTATGCAGACTGATTCCGAACCCATGCCCGAATGCCCAAAGCAATTGCAGCCGGCCAATCGCGACATTGTCGATACCCTGAGAACGGCTGGCGTCGCTCCGCAGCGAATGCTTGAACTGGATCAGGGGCGGGCTCTGGCGCAATGGCAGAATCGTCAGGGCGAAGTGCGTTACGAGCGGCCCAGACACCATGCTTTGAGCATCTACATAGACAAGGGCGAGCAGGCCCGAAGGGTATTGAACGGAAAGGTTGTAAGCCAGGGCTTTCCGGGCGCCGTCTGCCTGTTCCCGGCAGGTAGCCGCTCAAGTTGGCAAATCAGCGGACAGTTCGAATTTTTTCATCTCTATTTCAATGATCTGGACGTCGCTCGATGCGCCGAACAGACCTGGAATGCCGATCCGGACAAGCGTCAGCTTTCCGAGCTGTACCACGCCGAGGATCCAGTTCTCGCCCAGGCCGGCAAGCTACTGGCACTCAGCGACTGGCAGGCTCCCGGCCAGACCATGGCCATGGACCACCTCGCACAATGGCTCCTTCTCCAGGTTGTCAGTCGCCATTCCGGCGTCCGACAGACACTGCCGGAAGTCACGGGGCAGTTGTCATTATGCAGACGGGTTTACGCTGATCGAACTGGTTCTCGTCGTTGTCATTCTTGGAGTTCTGGCCGCCTTTGCACTGCCACGATTTTCGGACCTCTCAACCGATGCCCGCCTGGCGGCATTGGATTCACTGGAAGGCACGATGAAAAGCACAATAGGAATAGTGAGAAGCAAAGCCTATGCACAGGGGCTGTCCCCAGCAGCCAGCAATCCCGGCGGAATACAGACCAACTATGTAATAGAAACTGAAGCGGGCCGCTCGGAAGTCGACTGGCGCAACCTGTGCCCAGAAAGCCGCGCCGAGGCGGATGATACGCTAACAATGCTTGATTACATCTCGGTGGACGCCAACGATTCCTCCCTGGAGACCTTCGTCGACAACCAGTACACCCGTGTAGGGTTTTCTTTGCCTGCAGGATCTGGCGCGGGCCCCGGCTGCTATGTCGAATACGATTCCTTCGGCGATCCGGAATGCACGGTGACCCAGATAACCTCGGAATGCTGACACACGTCTTATCCAAAAATCGGTTGAATGCAGCCTACTTTACCAAGCCTGAACGGGGCACAAGGCACGCCATCGCCGTGAGCGAAACATCCCGGAAAGTCGCCTCTGAAGCAACAACACTCGGGAATCGATCATAAAGCATCCGGCGGCAAGTAGAGGTTCTTGCCTCGGCTTTTTCGACGCAATCAGCGTGAACCTTCGTGCCACTGCCCTCGCCCGTGGCGTCTGAACAGAAGTCCGGAATCTGGGTGAAAATCCAGTCGACTGCGGCACTGAGTTCCACAGGATTGGCCCGGAGATTGGTCAGGCGGTTTGCATCGATGGGGTCGGGCTGTTCACGGGTCTGGTCCCATAGAACAAACAGCAGGGCGGCAGATACCAGTACAACAGTGACCGTGGGAAACTTCATGGGCGCCTTTTCAATCCGGTGAATCAGATCGCCGATCATAAACGCTCAGGCATCTGCTGTCCCGGTTTCCTATACTTATCTGGATTTCAACCAAATGGGCTTTCCAAGGAAAGCGCCCTGCCAATCAGACAACCCTGTCGCTCAAGCCAAAAGGAGTTTTGCAAATGACCACACTGATCGTTGGTCTCATTCTGTTTCTGGGCGTGCATTCGCTTTCAATCATAAACGAGCCCCTGCGCAACCGACTGAACGCGTCCATGGGCGA
>MRWG01002123.1_pt1 | contig 10732 bp, 11 predicted proteins | sample 1013341 | NCBI WGS metagenome assembly MRWG01 (sample SAMN06117577, study PRJNA244670) | biofilm metagenome | biome: Water; feature: Cathode Biofilm; material: Biofilm; isolation source: microbial consortium enriched at the cathode of a solar microbial fuel cell | place: USA: District of Columbia ...
TGGAACCGCCTTATCGAAAGGCCGTGGAAAATCATGAGCATCGGATGCCGACAATGGGCGCGCGGGTTCTGATCAATGCAAGCTGGTATGAGGGCTTCGCGGTCACCGCGATGCTGGCGACGACGCTGATACCGACCGTGCTGCATGCCGGCGCAGCCATTGGCCTGCTTGCCCTGGGCGGCCCTTTCATGCTGCCGACCTACCGAGACCTTCTGGACGGAGAGGCGCCGGTCGGCGGCGTGGCGCGGCTCAAGGTGATCTTTGGCGGCGTATTCGCCATCGCGGTCGGCGTGGCGTCGGTCTTGCTGATTGGAGCTGTGTTCTACGCGGCCGTCGCCGCCGGCTTCGAGCCGTTCGCCGAAATCCTAGCCGACATCGCCGAATGGTCCGGCGCGGCCGCCGAAGCATGGCTTTCTGAGCTCTAAGGCCTGACCACCGCATCCCCGCCCGGCAGAGCGCCGCTCGCGAGATATCCGCGCGCGTTCTCGACGGCGCGGCGGGCGACGTTGGCGAAGTTGTCGAGCGTGGCGCCGGCGAGGTGGGAGGTGACGATGACGTCCTCCCGCCCGAACAGGGGATGGGCGCCCGGCGGCTCGGTCGCGAAGACGTCGAGGCCGGCGGCCATCAGGCGGCCTTCCGCGAGCGCCCGCTCCAGGGCCGCCTCGTCGACGAGGCCGCCGCGGGCGCAGTTGATCAGGATGGCGTCCGGCTTCATCAGCGCGATGCGCTCGGCCGAGAGGATGTTGGCCGTGTCCGCCTGCAGGGGACAATGCAGCGTTACGATGTCGGCGTCGCGCAGCAGGTCTTCGAGCGGGACCGGCCGGACCTTGAGGCGCTTCGCCAGGTCCGGCGGCGGATCGACCGGGTCCGAATAGACGATCTCGACGCCGAAGCCCTGCAAGAGTTCGGCGAGCGCGCGGCCGATGGCGCCGAGGCCGATGATGCCGACGGTCTTGCCCAGCATGTGCCGGTTCTTGGCGCGGCCGTCTTCCTTCACCCATTCGCCTTTCCGGGTCTGGCGGTCGACCTCGATCAGCCGGCGGCAGCAGGCGAGCATCAGCATCAGCGTGTGCTCGGCGACCGGGATGGCGTTGCCGGCCGCCAGGCGCGCCACGGCGACGCCGGCGGCGCGGCAGGCCGCCAGGTCGATATTGTCGACGCCGGCGCCGAGCTTCTGCACGAACTTCAGCCGCCCGGCGCCTTCGATGAGCGCCGCCGGCATTGCGCCGCCCATGACGAAGGCGACATCGGCCTCGGCGACGGCGGCGGCGCGGTCGGGGAAGGCGTCGGTCTCCATCTTCTGGAGGACCCAGCCTTCGGGCAGTGCGGCCTCGAGCCGCGCCTCGATGGCGGGCTGGAAGCGGTCGAGCAGGGCGACGCGGACGGTGTTCGGATTGCTTGGCGGCACGGGCAATGGACTCGGTATGGGGAACGGCCGGTCAGAATAGCGCCTTCGCCGCCTCGACGATGCGCGCGCGGCTCGGGAAGACGTGGTCCTCGAGACCTGGGCTGTAGGGGATCGGCGCCTCAAGGCCGCAAACCCGGGCGACGGGCGCCTTGAGCGCCGCGAATCCCGCCCGGTCGCTCGCCACGCGGGCGGCGATGTCGGCGGCGGCGCTCGCCGCCGGCGGCGCCTCGTCCGCGACGACGAGGCGGCCGGTCTTTTCGACCGACGCCAGGATAGTTTCCATGTCCAACGGACAGAGCGTGCGCGGGTCGATGACCTCCGCCGAGACGCCGGCTTCGGCGAGTTCGTCCGCAGCGGCGAGCGCCTCGTGGACCATCCAGGCGAGGGCCACGATGGTGACGTCCTTGCCCGCGCGCTTCACGTCCGCCTGGCCAAAGGGGATCGTCACGTCGCCGTCCGGCACGTCGCCCTTCAGGCCGCCGATGCGGCCGGCCTCGAAAAAGACGACCGGGTTGTTGTCCCGGATCGCCGTCTTGATCAGGCCCTTGGCGTCCGCCGGCGTCGAGGGGAGCGCCAGCTTCAGGCCGGTCAGGTGCATGAACATGGAATAGGGGCTCTGGGAATGCTGGGCGGCGCGCCGGGTGCCGCCGCCGACGCTCGTCCGGAAGACGATCGGGAAGGTGGTCTGGCCGCCGAACATGTAGTGGATCTTGGCGGCCTGGTTGACGATCTGGTCCATGGCGACGAAGCAGAAGGTGACGAGGCGCCAGTCGACGATCGGCCGGTAGCCCGCGCCTGCGGCGCCGATCGCCATGCCGGTCAGCGCGCTTTCCGCGATCGGCGTCTGGCGGACGCGCGGCATGCCGAACTCCTTCGCGAGCGGCGGCGGCGCCTCGGTCGACATGTGGAAGATCTTCGGGTCGAGGCGCATTTCCTCGGCGATGCCGGAAATGATGGCGTCGTTGTAGGTCATTTCGGTCATGGCGCTCACTCCGCGAAGACGTCTTCGAGCGCGTCTTCGAGCGCGGGGAAGGGGCTCGCCTTGGCGAACGTGACGGCGGCGGCGATCTTCGCCTGGACGTCCGCCTCCATCGCTTCCAGTTCGGCGTCGTCGAGCTGGCCCTGCTGCGCCTTCAGATGGGCGATCAGCCGGGGGATCGGGTCCTTGTCCGGCTGCATCCAGGCCGCGACCTCGTCGGCGGGCCGTGCGTCCGGCTGGTCGACGCGCTCGGTGTGGCGGCGGTGGCGGTAGGTCTTCGCCTCGATCAGCGTCGGCCCCTCGCCGGCGCGCGCGCGCGCGACGGCGGCCTCGGCGGCGGCGTGGACCGCGAAGATGTCGTTGCCGTCCACGATGACGCCCGGAATGCCGTAGCCCGCCGCCCGGTCGGCGACGTTGGGCGTCGGCACGCTGTCGCGGGCCGCGACGTTCACGGCCCACTGGTTGTTTTCGCAGACGTAGATCGCGGGCAGCTTCCAGCCGGCCGCGATATTGATCGATTCGTGGAACGGCCCGGCGTTCGAAGCGCCGTCGCCGAAGAATCCCACCGCGACCGCGCCCTTGCCGTCCATCTGCGCGGCGAGCGCCGCCCCGGTGATGATCGAAATGCCGCCCGCGACGATGCCGTTGGCGCCCAGCATGCCGATCTTGAAGTCGGCGATGTGCATCGACCCACCCTTGCCCTTACAGTAGCCGTCGCGCCGACCGTAGAGTTCCGCCATCATGCGGTTGAGGTCGGCGCCCTTGGCGATGCAGTGGCCGTGGCCGCGATGCGTCGAGATGATCCGGTCGCCGTCCCGAAGCGCCTCGCAGACGCCGACGGCGACCGCTTCCTCGCCGATATAGGCGTGGACGACGCCATAGATGTCGCCGCTTCGGAAGCCGTCGGAGGCGCACTCCTCGAAGCGGCGGATGGTCAGCATGCGGCGCAGCATCTCGCGCTGCCGCTCTGGCGTGAGCGTGGTCATTGGGCGGCTCCCCCCTCGCATTCTTGCGTGAAGCATGCCCCGCCCGGCGCGTCGCCTCAAGCGGCGCCCGGTTGCTTCGCCGCGCGCGATACCCCGACCAGCGCGGCGAGGCATCCAGCGGCGGACAGCGCCGTCCGAACATGGTTGGCCAGCGTCCAACGGTCGCGGATGTCGGCCCAGTCGGCCGGCAGGTTCGCCACGTCCCAGAGCGCCATGGCGTCGTTGATCGGAATGTTGACCGCCCGCGTGACCCCGACCGCCGCCGCGTAGAGCAGGAATGCAGTGACCCAGGGCCAGCGCGGGCGCGACGTCAGCAGCGCCAATGCGGCGAGCGGCAGGGGCGCGGCGAACGCAATGAAGAACGTGAGATTTCGGACCTCCAGATTGATCAGCTGCATCGCCGTCACGAAGGTCGCGCCGTCGGCCCGTGCGAAACCCATCATCGTCGGATTGCTGAAGGCGAAGAAGAACCCTGCCATCAGGCCGAGGCTGAGCGCGGCGGCGATGCGCGCGACGCCGGCGAGGCGGTCCAGCGGCGGGGCGGACATGGTCTGTGCTGCGATCACGGCGGGTCTCCTGCGTGAAAAATCCGTACCATCTGGTACAGTTGCATTATCCGTACGTATTGGTACGGTTATTGTCAAGCGGTTTGGGCGCGAGGAATCGACATGCGGGAGGAACGGCGGGACGCCCGCCGGCAGGCGATCTTGGACGCGGCCTTCGATGTGCTCAGGCGGGAGGGATATCGGGGCGCGACCATGCTGGCGGTCGCGAAGGAAGCCCGCGCGTCGAAGGAGACGCTCTATGCGTGGTTCGGCGACAAGCAGGGCCTCTTCGCCGCGTTGATCGAGGCGAATGCGGCGGAAGCGCGGGCGGAGGTGGAAGCGGCATTGGCGGGGGGCGCGCCCACGGAAGCGGCGCTGCGTCGGTTCGGCCAAGCGCTCCTGAGACTGCTGACGGGCGAGCGCGCCGTCGCGATCAACCGTGCGGCGGCCGCCGATGCGGACGCCGACGCGGCGCTCGGCAAGGTGCTAGCGGCGGCGGGGCGGGAGACGGTGTTGCCTCGTCTGACGGCCCTGATCGAGGCGGCGGCTGCGCGGGGCGAGGTCGATGTCGCGGGCGATGGCCCGGCGGCGGCCGAGGCCTATCTCGGGCTATTGCTGGGGGACCTGCCGGTCCGCCGGATCATCGGCGTCGCGGCGGCGCCGACGGGGGAAGCCGCCGAAGCCAGGGCCGCCCGTGCGGCGGCCCTGTGGCTCAAGCTATATAGGTCGGAACCGGCTACTCGACGGTGACCGACTTCGCGAGGTTGCGCGGCTGGTCGACGTCCGTGCCCTTGGCGACGGCGGCGTGATAGGCCAGCAACTGCATCGGGGCCGAATAGAGGATCGGCGAGATGAACGGGTCGCAGGTCGGCATCTCGATCACGTGGGTCGCATACTTGCCGGCCTCGGCGATGCCCTTGGCGTCGGAGATCAGGATCGCCTTGCCGCCGCGCGCCACGACCTGCTGCAGATTGGAGGCGGTCTTTTCGAAGAGGTTGTCGTAGGGCGCCACCATGACGACCGGCACGGCGTCGTCGATCAGAGCGATCGGCCCGTGCTTCATTTCGCCCGCCGCGTAGCCTTCGGCGTGCACGTAGGAGATTTCCTTCAGCTTGAGCGCGCCCTCCATCGCAATCGGATAGGAGGAGCCGCGGCCGAGATAGAGCACGTCGCGGGCTTCCGCGAGCATCTGGGCGACCGCCTGGATCCGCTCATCCTCCGCCAGCACCTGGGCGAAGAGGGCGGGGGCGTGCATCAGCGCGTGGGTAAGCGCGGCCGCCTTTTCCGCCGTCACGGCGTTCCGGACCCGCGCCGTTTCGATGGCGAGCGCGGCGAGCACGGTCAGCTGCGTGGTGAAAGCCTTGGTCGAGGCGACGCCGATCTCGGGGCCGGCCAGGGTCAGCAGCATGCCGTGGCTTTCGCGCGCGATCGCGCTTTCCGGCACGTTGACGACCGAAAGAATGGTCTGATCCTGCCGCTTGGCGTAGCGGAGCGCTTCCAGCGTGTCGATCGTCTCGCCGGACTGGGAGACGCAAATCATCGCGCCCTTCGCCGGCAGCGGCGCTTCGCGATAGCGGAACTCGGACGCGATATCGACGTCCATCGGAACCCGCGCGATCTGCTCCATCCAATATTTGCCGACGACGCAGGCATAGTAGGCGGTGCCGCAGGCGCTCGCCGTGAAGCGCGAGACGTCGGCGAGATCGACCGGCAGGTCCGGCAGGGTGACCGAGTGGGTCTCGTGCGAATAGAGGGCGCGCAGCGTGTCGCCGATCACGGCCGGCTGCTCATGGATTTCCTTTTCCATGAAGTGGCGATATTCGCCCTTGCCGATCATCGCGCCGGAAAGCGCGGAGTGCTTGACCTCGCGGGCGACGATCTCACCGTCCCGGTCCATGATCGTCGCCTGCCCGCCTTCGATGACGACCCAATCGCCCTCTTCCAGATAGGACAGCTTCTGCGTCAGCGGCGCGAGCGCCAGGGCGTCGGAGCCCAGATACATCTCGCCTTCGCCATAACCCACGGCGAGCGGGCTGCCCTGCCGGGCGCCGATCATCAGGTCGTGGTGGCCGCGGAAGATGATGGCGAGCGCGAAGGCGCCCTTGAGGCGCTTCAGCGCCTTATGGGTCGCGTCGGCCGGCGAGGCGCCCAGCGCCTCCATGAAGTAGGTGACCAGCTTGGCGAAGACTTCGGTGTCGGTGTCCGTCTCGAACGTCACGCCCTGGGCGGAAAGCTCGGCGCGCAGTTCCTCGAAGTTCTCGATGATGCCGTTGTGGACGACGGCGACCTGGTCGGTCGCGTGCGGGTGGGCGTTGCGCTCGCTCGGCGCGCCGTGGGTCGCCCAGCGGGTGTGGCCGATGCCGATGATGCCTTCGAGCGGCTGCCGCTTCACCAGCTCGGCCAGGTTCACCAGCTTGCCTTCGGCCCGGCGGCGGTCGATGTGGCCGTTCACCAGAGTCGCAATGCCCGCGGAGTCGTAGCCCCGGTACTCCAGCCGTTTCAGGCCATCGACAAGCTGACCCGCCACGGCCTCTCGACCGACGATGCCGATAATCCCGCACATAACGGTTTGGTCTCCGAAAAGAAGTTCAGCCGTTTTGAGACGTCTTGCGGGCGGCTTCTTCCGCCTTCGCACGCGCCTTCCTGGCCCTGAACGCCTCCGCCCACCCCGGGCGGTTGGTCTGCTCGGCGCGCACCAGACCCAGGCTGTTCGCCGGAACATCCTGGTCGACCGTGCTGCCGGCGCCGACGATCGCGCCGTCGCCGATCGAAACCGGCGCCACCAGGGCCGTGTTCGACCCGATGAATGCGCCCTTGCCGATGTCCGTGAAGTGCTTGCCAAAGCCGTCGTAATTGCAGGTGATTGTGCCTGCGCCGATATTGGCGCCGGCGCCGACCCTGGCGTCGCCGATATAGGCCAGATGGTTCGCCTTGGCGCCGGCTTCCACGAAGGCGGCCTTCACCTCGACGAAATTGCCGATGCGCGCGCCTTCGCCGATGTCGGCGCCGGACCGCAGCCGGGCATAGGGACCGATCACCGCGCCGGCCGCGACGCGGGCGCCTTCGACATGGCTGAACGCGCGGATCTTGGCGCCGCTTTCGATGCGCGCGCCGGGCCCGAAGACCACGTTGGGCTCGACAATCACGTCGCGCCCGATCTCAACGTCGTCGGCGAAGAAGACCGTGTCCGGCGCGACCAGCGTCACGCCGCGCCGCATCGCGTCCAGCCGCCGGCGGCGCTGGTATTCGGCTTCGGCCGCGGCGAGATCGACGCGGTCGTTCACGCCGAGCAGTTCGCTCTCCTCGCCCTCGACGACGGCGCACACGCCGCCTTCCGCGCGGGCCAAGGCGACGATGTCGGTCAGGTAATATTCGCCCTTGGCGTTGTCGTTCCCGACCTGGCGCAGCAGGTCGAACAGCCGCGCGCCGTCGACCAGCATGACGCCGGAATTGCAGAGGTCGATCGCCCGTTCCGCTTCGGTCGCATCCTTGTATTCGACGATCCGGTCGAGCAAGCCGGCCTCGTCGACGACGAGACGGCCATAGGCGTTCTCGCCCGCCGGACGCATGCCGAGCACGACGACCGTCGGCCGGTCCGCCGCGGCGCGGCGGTCCAGCATCGCCTGCAGGGTTTCCTGCGTGATCAGCGGGGTGTCGCCGAAAAGGATGAAGATGTCGCCGTCGAAGCCGGCGAACAGGCTGGCCGCCGACAGCGCGGCATGCGCCGTGCCCAGGGGCTCCTTCTGCACGGCGGTCGGCGTCGGGCGAACGGCCTCCGTGACGGCGGCGTGCGTCGGGGCCACCACGACGCCGAGCCGCTTCGCGCTCAGCGCCATCACCGTATCGAGGACGTGCGCGACCATCGGCTTGCCGCCGACCTGATGCAGGACCTTGGGAAGCTCGGACCGCATGCGCGTGCCCATACCCGCGGCAAGCACCACGGCGCCGACCGATCGGCGGTTCTCATTCGATACGATTGTCAAGCGACGCTCCCGTCGTTGATCATCGACTGCCTTGCGTTTGTGCTTTTTACGCAACAATTCCGCGCAGTCTACAGCAAGACCGTACTACGCTCCCCCCGCCCGGACCGAAAGAGGCATTCGTCACACTTCGGCTTATTCCGGATAATATATGCCTATAGCACACTTTCCGTTTCCGGAATCTCCTAATGCGACGACCCCGCGCAGTCCTCTTCGATCTCGACGGCACGCTGACCGACAGCGCGCCGGCCATCGCCCGGGCGCTCGCCGTCGTCTGGCGCGCCGCCGGCCGGTCGCCGCCGCCGCTCGACGCGGTGCGCGACATGATCGGCGACGGACCGGGCGTCCTGATAGAAAAGTCGCGTCAATTCAGTGGATTGAAGGAGGATGCGGACGCCGCCGCGGCGGAGGTCGACGCCTTCATGCAGGCGTATTCGGCGGACGGTCCCGGCGGCGACGCCTACCCGGATGCGCTGGCGACGCTGCGGTCGCTCGCCGCGGGCGGCACGGCGATGGCGGTCTGCACCAACAAGCCCCAGGCGGCCGCCGAACGGCTTCTCGCCGCACTCGGTTTCGCGCCGTTTCTGGCCGGCGTCGTCGGCGGCGACGCGACGCCACGCCGCAAGCCCGACCCGGCCCATGTGCAGCGGGCGCTTGCATTGCTGGCGGAAATCGCGCCCGAAGACGCGGTGCTCGTGGGCGACGGCCTGCAGGATGTCGCCGCCGCCGAAGCGGCCGGAGTCCCGGTCATCGTCGCACGCTACGGCTATGGCGGCGCCCACGCGGCCCGGCCGGACCTGCCGGCGATCGATGCGATCGGCGAACTCCCGGCGTTCCTGGAGCGCGCGGCGGATGCGTGAGGTGGCGAATCGCCCGCATCGGCCCCATCTTCTCCTCCACCGGAATTGAAGCCGAAGAGGGACCCATAATGCGCCACCTCGTCCGGCCCGCCCTGGCGGCGGCCGCTCTCGCGGCGATGCCGCTGCCGGAATCCGCCGCGGCGGCGGACAAGTCCGACGTCGCCAAGTTCATGGAGACCGGCATTTGCCCCGGCTGCGACCTCCGCCGCGCCAGCCTCAATCGCTTGAACAAGCCGGGCGTCAATCTCGAGAAGGCCATGCTGCGCGATGTCGACGGCAAGGAGGCCGTGCTGCCGAAGGCGAATTTCGCCGGGGCCGACCTCCGCCGGGCCGACTTCGAGAAGGCGGATTTCGGCGGCGCGAACTTCAGCAAGGCGCTGCTGGCCGGCGCCGACCTGGAGAAGGCGAACTTCGCCGGCGCCGACCTGTCGCGCGCGGACCTGAGCGAGGCCGATCTGGAAAAGGCCGAGTTCCTCGATGCGAACCTCTCCGGCGCCGTGCTCTCCGGCGTGCTCGCCAAACGCTCGACCTTTGCCGGCTCCGACCTCGCCGGCGCGGACCTCTCGCGCGGCCGGCTCGAACGGTCCGACCTGACCGGCGTGCGCATGCAGAAGGCGAATCTGCAGAACGCGGATCTGGAACGGACGGTCTTTCGCGACGCGGACCTCTCGGGCGCGGACTTCTCCGGCGCCCGCGCGACGCGCGCGGAATTCCAGGGCGCCAACCTCGTCGGCGCCCGCTTCGGCGATACGCTGCTTCGCCTGGCCGACTTCTCCCGCGCCGACCTGACGGACGCCAGGGGCCTCGACCAGGAGATGTTGAACACCGCCTGCGGCGACGCCGAAACGCGCCTGCCGGACGGCCTCAAAGTTCCGATGTGCGCGAAGTAGGCGCGCCAGCGGCGGCCGCAGCCGACGAACTGGCGGCCTGTGTTGCGGCTTTCCCGCGCGCCCGGGCGGCGCACCTGCCGACGCCGATCGAGGCCTTGCCGCGGCTGGGCGCGGATGTCGGGCTCGACCTCCATGTGAAGCGCGACGACTGCACCGGGCTCGCGTTCGGCGGCAACAAGATCCGACAGCTTGAGTTCTATTTCGGCGAGGCGATGGGTCGAGACGCGGACATCGTGCTGCTGACCAGCGCCGTGCAATCCAATTTCATGCGCGCGACGGCCGCGATGGCCAGGCGTTTCGGCATGGACGTCTCGCTGCAGCTCGAAGAGCGCGTTCCGGGCGTCGGACCGCTCTATCGCTCGAACGGCAACGTGCTGATCGACCGGCTGCTCGGCGCGGAATTCGAAGCCTACCCCGTCGGCGAGGACGAAGCCGGGGCGGATGCGGCGGTCGCGGCGAAGGCCGACCGGCTGCGGGCCGACGGGCGGCGGCCCTATGTCATCCCGCTCGCGGCGGGACATCCGCCGCTCGGCGCGCTCGGCTATGTCGACGCGGCGCTGGAACTGCAGGCTCAGATGGCCGAGACGGGGGCATTCGACGCGATCTTCGTCGGCTCCGGCAGCGCCTTGACCCATGCGGGCCTTCTGGTCGGGCTCCGGGCGCTCGGCATTCCGATCCGTGTCGTCGGGGTTTGCGTCCGGCGCGACGCGGCGGCCCAGGCCGCGCGGGTCGGCCGCCGGGCGGCTGATCTGGAGGCCATGCTCGGCCTTCCGGCGCGCGTCGCGCCGGCCGACGTCGAACTCGACGACAGCATGCTGGCGCCGGGCTACGGACAACTGAACGCGGATACGACCGCGGCGATCCGCGGCGCCGCGCGGCGGGAGGGCCTGCTGCTCGATCCGGTCTATACGGGCAAGGTGATGGCGGCGCTCGGCGGCCGGGCGGCCGAGTTCGACGGCGCCCGCGTTCTTTTCTGGCACACGGGCGGGCAGCCCGCGCTGTTCGCCTACGCCGACCTGCTCACGTAAGCCGCAGCAGGCGTTCCGCCAACGCCCGGTCGGGCGGCGGCGGCGGCCGCCAGTCG
>MRWG01002125.1_pt1 | contig 10721 bp, 7 predicted proteins | sample 1013341 | NCBI WGS metagenome assembly MRWG01 (sample SAMN06117577, study PRJNA244670) | biofilm metagenome | biome: Water; feature: Cathode Biofilm; material: Biofilm; isolation source: microbial consortium enriched at the cathode of a solar microbial fuel cell | place: USA: District of Columbia ...
TCGCGGCTCACTTGCGCCGACGATGCCGTTTCGATTGCCTCACGAAGCCCACCGGCTTGCGTCAGGCCCTTAGGCGCCCCGGCAAGCGCAAGGACCAGGTCACGGTCTCGGATAACGTCAGGACGAACGATCACCTCGGCAGGCACTCCAGCACGGCTGCGGAAGGCGAACGCGAGACGCCCGTCATGAAGGCGCTGGCACTTCCACCGGCCGGCGGCCGGGATGTCGTCGGTCTCCTGATCTGACGGCCAAGCAAAGACGGCGACTTTCTTCTCAATCTCCCCGGTCCAGTTGTTCAGGTAGAGTTCGTCAACCGCCCAGGCGCGCTGGCGTTTCAGGCGCCGCTTCAGCAGGGTCAATAGTGCGGCGGCGGGAACGGGTACGCCCAGGCGCCAAAGCACCAGCACCGCCAGAGCGACCGTTACGGACGCGAACGCTTCCGACCCGGTCAGGCGCCGAGCGTGCGCCCGGTCCTGGCGGAGGATGACGCCATCGGGCGCGGCCCCCGTCAGTAGGAACATCAAGTCGGCGCAGGGCCAAATGCCCAGATGGGCGAAAAGGTTTTCGGCCTCGTCGACGGGGATCCAGGACTCCTTCGCCAAGCGTTCGGGCCAGCCCTGCGGGCACGGATGCAGCACGCCGGCGCGTGCCTGTGCGAGCCAAGCCCGCGGCACCCCGACAGGGTGCTCTGCGACGGCTGGGGGCGTGACGTCCAGTGCGAGAAGACGATCAAGATTGATCACGAGGCTACCTGCCTTTCACTAGCGGCCCACACGGCGCGCCTAGTTCTTAGTATTGCACTCCGCGTGCCGCATTGCATCGCTCTTGCGACTGGACCACCGGCCGCGGCGCAAAGTGCAAATGGAGCACGCCAACCGGCGTACTAATCGAGCTCTTATCAACCATGTTCCTGTTCCAGAAATTCCAGGTCATCGACGTGCTGCGTCAGCTTGGCACGCGCGGTTGTTCCAGCAGTTTCGCCAGAAGCATCTGTTCGTCCCGCTGCACCCGTATCGCCTCGGACGTCAGCTTCCTGATCCCCGCCGGCGTTGGCTTGAACTCCTGCTCCCGCAACCAGGTCGAGCACGCTTCCGTGATCGCATGCGCTGGAAGGTCCTTGAGGCTCTCCAGCCAATCCCGAGCCATGGCCTCGAGCTGCTGCTCGCTCACCCGAGGCGCTGCCCAATGGCCGAGCAGCGTCATCACTCTGGCCAGGATCCACTTCGGCTCCGCCGGCTGAAGCCAGATCGACAGGCCCGCTAGGTGGCTGCGGGCCGCTTGCAGGGTGTCCGGCGGCAGTGTTTCCGGGTCCGCTCTCATCGCTGACAGCAGAGTCAATTCCGGAAGCCACGCGAGAGAAAGCGGCAGCTTGGGAGCCGTGGGCGTCTGATCGGGCTGCGCGCTGGCGAGAGCTTGGGGCATAGCCGCCCTCCATGAGCTTGATGAAGCGGGATTTCTGAAGCAAGAAGTCAAAGTCGCAGCGCCAGTCCTTGACCTCGCCAAGCAGGTACGGGCTCTCGGCCACGCGCTTCAGGGCGACCTTCCAGCCCTCGATACCCCCGCACTCCTTCAGCCTCGCCTTGAGGTCTTTGCGGCGCTTCTCGCTGAGAACCTGGACTTTCGGCAGGTGCTGTTCAACAGCGAACGAGTTCCAAAGCTCGACGGCCAACGCGCAAGAGTCGGAATCTCCGTTAGGAGATCTATTCTGCTCTGTTTCTGTATCTGACTCTGTCTCTGGGGCCGTTTCACCGACCGTTTCCGGGGCGTTTCCTGAAGCGGATTGATCCTGTTTCACCTTCCGTTTCCTGAAACGTTTCACCCTCTCCGTAGAAACGTCGCTCTTGTACTGGCGACCACCCCAGTTATGCGGTTGCAAGCCTGTTTCGGTCTCTTCGATCAGGCCTGCTTGCATCAGTGCCTCAATGGCTTGCGCCGCTTCGTCGTCAGACAAGCGAAGCGCGAATGCCGCGTCTTCAATGGGCGGAATGTGACCATCGTGCAACCTCGCTAAGCACAGCAGGTTGACCCAGGTCTTGAACGTGTCGCCAGGCAGGCGTTGCACCTTCGGGTCGTTTAGAACCTCAGTGTACATGCGGAACCAGCCCTTCATTGTTCCCTCCCGCCCGGCTCTTGCCGTGCCAGGTCGGCCCAACGCATAAACTTCTCGCTGAAGGCCATGCGGGCTGTATCGACGGCGCCATTTCGCTGTTTGGCCACCATCACATCGCCGCAACCGCGGGTCCGCTCGACGTCGCGGACCCAGGTGTTCACGCGGGAAAGGAACTTGCTTTCGTCCTCCCCATCACGCCGCTTTGGTTCGCTGCGTGCGAGGTAGTACTCCTCGCGGTAGCAGAACATAACGACGTCGGCATCCTCTTCGATTTGCCCCGACTCCCGGAGGTCGGCCAGGGTGGGCCGCTTGTCTTCCCGGCCCTCGACGCCGCGGTTGAGCTGGCATAGCAGGAGGACCGGCACGTCCAGGCTCTTGGCCGTGGCTTTCAGCGCTTTCGTGATGTCGCCGAGGTCCTGGTGCCGTGCGTTGCTCCGGTGCGGCGGCGTCACATGTCCCAGGTGGTCGACGACGATCAGTGAAAGACCTTGCCGCCGCTTCATGGCGAGGGCTCGGGCTCGGATCTGGGCGGGGCTAAGCCGCGGCGTGCCATCGATGCGTATCGGAAGCGCCCGAGCAGCCATGAGGGCGTCGATGAACCGGTCGTAGTCAGCCTGGGACAGGCCGTCGCGCTGAAGGGTGCGGGTATACTCCACTCCGGCCCGGCTGCAGGCGATGCGCCGCGAGATCGCGTCGGCGGTCATCTCCAACGAGAAGAAGGCCACCGGCTGTGGCTCCTCAGTGCGGTCGCCGGCAGAGTCATGGCCGATGCAGAGGCGGCTCGCCACTCCCTCCGAGATTTTGGTTGCCAGCGCCGTTTTGCCCATCCCAGGCCGGCCGGCCAGCATGATCAGGTCGCCGCGGTGCAGCCCGCCGGTCAGCCGATCAAGGTCCGCCAGCCCCGTGGCAATGCCTGGCTCCACCTCGCCCCGGCGGATCGCTTCGGTCTGCTCAGCCACGCGGACCGCGAGGGTCTGGAAGTCGACCAACCCTCCCTCGCGCTGCCCCGCCTCGATGAGGCCGGTCATCTCGCCGGCAAATGCTTCGACCAGCGCCGAAGCTTCCTGGTCGATCTCGGCGACGCTCGCCTGCTGGACCATGCGGCCGGCGATGTCGAGCATCTGGCGCCGAGTCCAGCAATCGATGATGATGACGGCGTAGTCCGCAACGCCGATCATTGTCACGTAGCTCGCCTGGAGTTGAGCGAGGTACTGCGCGCCGCCGACGTCGGACAGGGCCTCTTCGTTTTCGAAGTAGGACTTCAACGTCAGGGCATTGGCCTGCCGCCCCTCTCCGATAAGGTGCCCGCAGGCGCCGTATACGGCACCGTGGACTGGGTCGGAGAAGTGCTCCGGTGCCAGGGCACCCGAGACGCGGTCATAGGCCCGGTTGTCGGCCAGGATGGCGCCGAGTAGCGCCTGCTCAACCTCGTCGTTGGCGGGAGGGGCCCAGGGGCGTTCGTTCTGACAATGCTCAGCCAACATCTCTCGCCTCCCGTTCTAGGATTTCGGTGAGACGTCGGGCGATAGTCCGGCTTTCAGCTTCAACCAGCCCTGCGCGATCCCGCAACTCCGTCAGCGCGCGGCGGAGCTCACCGCCTTGGGGCCTTACACCTGGAAGCGGAATGACGTTCGAGGAGGGGCCGCTCATGCCGCGATCTCCGTTGCGGAAGTCTCGCTGGCAGAGCCGCACCCAGCCGCTTGTGGGCTGCCACTGGCGGCCGGAATGCCCCCGAAGTAGTGGATCAGGATGATTCGGTGCTGCCCCCAGGACAGACCAGGAGGCAAGGGTTCGATATGGCTTGCGCTATTTGCGCCGTGCGGGGTATGAAGGTCGCGCACAGTGTTGCCCTTTCATAGTTCTCGGCGCCGTCGCTCCTGGCAGAGCGGCGGCGTCAGTGTTTTGGGGGATTGGTTGGGGCGCAGGCATCAGGCGGCGGCTTGGCCGGCCCGTTCACGAAGCCAAGTCATGACTTCCGAGTGAAGCCAGCCGACGCAATTCGGTGCGAGCTGCCGTCGCTTTGGGAACTTGTCGGCGCGCTCTAGACGCCAGCGAGTAGCGCGAGACAGGCCGGTGATCTGCTCGCACTCCGCCTCACGGATGAAACGGTCAGCGACTTTGATTCCGGTATCTGCGGGGGCGCAGCTAATTGCTGAAGATGCGGAGGTTGGCTCTTGCATAGGAACCTCATGATTGTTGCTCAGGCGCGACTATGGTCGTGCAGCGCGTTCATGAGGCTAAATGTAGGGGGACTTGGTGGGCTTATGCAGCGGATATAAACTCCAGGAATTTAGATCCGCGCTCTCCCGCCTATGGTCTGGTCTTCACATGCCTCAAGTTCCTGTAGAGATCGGCGCTCTCCTTCATATGATGTTCCAATAGGTCCATAAATTCTTGGCTATCTCGCGGCTGATTGGAGCGAAGGTGAGGGTCTTGAGGCTGCTCTCTGGCCCAGGCGCGCACGGTTCCTGCGTCTACACCGAATGCCTGCGCACACTTTTTGACGGCGCCCGGAGCGATCGGCGGAAATGCCCGAGCGTACTCTACATAGCGGACTGCCGCCTCTATAGCGCGACGCTGAGCGGCACTGATTCCGGGTCGCCCAGGAGCGAAGAAGAGATCATCGACGCTGGGGCGCAATCGTCCTGCAACCAGGTCATCAATAAGCCCCATCGCAAGGTCGGCAGCATGGCGTGGTAGGTGCGCCCTTGGAACACCATCACGAGACCAGTTGCTGATGTCATTGTACGCCCGCATGATGCTGGCCAAACTCTCATAGTACGCTCTAAGCGCGTCACGAGCTTGAATGCCAGTTTCCGGGTCTGTTCCATCTTCTTCGACCGCACGACAATAGGCGTCCAAGGCATCACAAAATGCCTCGTTCGCCTCCTGGATTTTTCGCTCGAAGGATGACTCGTCGTATTGGTCAGCACACATTGCGCCTCCGCTGGCGCCCACATGGTGGTCGCCGCGGCGAGCCGGTGCGGTGCCGGCTGTTCAGGAGCTACCCTAGCCGCGGCGATTTCAATCTAACCGGCCGGCTGCAATCTCACCACGTTTGAGGCCGCAGCCCGCCCGGTCGTAATTTCCGTGAGCATGTCGCCCCACGCCTCGAGCGCGGCCCGCTTCTCGGTCAGGTAGTCGTACCGGTCGTAGTGGCGCCCGCCGACACTGGGGTCGACGTGGCCCAGAACGCGGTCCCGGACAAAGCGGGAGAAACCAAGTTCGCCCAACTTAGTGTCCACGGTGCGCCGGAAGTCATGGGGGCGCACGTTCTCAAGCCCCAGCGCTTTGAGGTTCTTGCGGAGCGCCCGGGTGATCGGGTCGGGCGTGATCGGCCGATCTTGGCGTGGGGCAGGGAAGAGGAAGGCGCTAAGAGGAAGAGCTTCCTTGCGCTTCTTGGTAGGCGCCGCTCGCTTCGCTCTCAGTTCATCGATCTCACGCAGAAGGTCGACCGCAACCTGGGGGAGGGGCACCACGTGAGGGCGGCGGGCCGACTCGCGGGTCGCTTTGACGCGCTCGGCAGGGATCTCCCAGACCAAGCTGCCATCATCCGCCTCGGTGATCTCTTCGCGCCTGGCGCCGGCTACCATGGAGCGCCGCTGCCCTGTCACGAGGGCCCATTTGATTGCCAGCCGAACAGCTGGAGACATATCGATTTCGTCGCTGTCCAGGCCTTGCCAGAGAGCCTTGATCTCGTCCGCCTCCATGCTGCGCTCCCGCGGTTTCTCGGGGATGCGGGAGATCCTGGCGCAGGGGGTTTCCTCGATCACGCCGCGGTCGACCGCCACGCGGAACAGACCCTGGATCGCGGAGAGGAGGCGGTTTCGGAGCACGGGGGCGCCGCGGTCCTCAACCCTGTCCAGGGCGGCAATTACATCGCGTCGTGTGATCGTCTTCGCCTTGCGCCGGCCCCAGAGTGGCTCGACCTCCCGGCGCAGCAGGCGCTCGTCTTCCTTGCCGGTCCGCTTTCGGGCGCCCTTGCGCTGCATGTAGATGTCGATGAGCTGCGATATGGTCTCGGCCTCGCGCTCGGCCTTGTTCTCCGCCACCTGCTCGACGCCGGGATCTCTACCCAGATCGAGCGCCTTCTTGGCAGCGCCCCATTTGAGCCGCGCGTCGGCCAGGGTCTTCTCAGGATATGCGCCGAGCGTCATCCGTCGCGCCCGACCCTCATAGCGATACATGAAGATCCAGGTCCTGCGGCCCCGATGACTGACCCGCACGCCCAGGCCGGTCTTGCCGTCTTCCCAGACCTCATAGCGCTCAGCCTTGGACTTCAACGCCTGGATCGACTTATCCGTGAAGCGCATGGGTTTGCCTCGCTACCCAAAATCCGATTCTGGGTAGCAATATGGGCGCAACTGTGTGAAACAGCAAGAGCTATGGTGCACATCAAATGGTGGAAAACAGGTAACAATTCGTTACCCTTTCTGTTGCACCGTGTTTCACGGCATGCCAATACCAACTGTCTCTTAATCAGCGGGTCCAAGGTTCGAGTCCTTGTACGCCCACCATTCCCCGGTCTTACCGCAAATCAAATCCTTAGCCATAATGCGGCGGGCGGCGACGGGGCTCGCCGGAGATCGGATTCTGACCCGAAGCGGTCTGACAGGAAACGTGGCGGCGTGTTGCGACGGCCCTCTGTCGTCAAGATGAGCGGCTCCCACGAAGCACCTTTATGACCGCGGCCGTTTCCTCCGTCCCGTATCCGGCTGTCTGAGCGCGTTTCGCCAAATCGCACAGCAGGTCGGGCAGCTCGCTGTTGATGCCGGCATCCTCCGCCTGCTGGCGAATTCGTGCCAAGGCGCTGGCGGCAACATCGAGCGTCGCCCCGCCTTTGCTGACCTTGGCGAAGGTTCCGTCATTGATGGCTTGCGTCAGTGGAACGGCCCTGTCGTTCGCGGGCAGCAGCGCTGTGTACTCCGATACCGGCACGCCTTCCGACTCGCATAGGAGGGCGCCATGAATAGAACCGAATACGACGCCCATCAGTCGCGACAGCCACGCCAGATCGAGCGCCGCGGGCGCCGCGATGTTCGGGCCAAGATAACGCAGGTCGCCGGCAAGGTGCTGAAGATCGGTGCGGCAATCTTCGAACGCCGGTTCCTGTCCGGCGACCAGGATGAGGCCGCTGGGCGTTCCGATGTTGCCGGGCCAGCAGAGGATGGCGCCGTCCAGATAGGAAGCGCCGAGACCATTGAACCGTGCTTCGCTCTGCTTGGCTTCCTTGGGCGTGCCGGTACTCAGCTGGACGATCGTCCGGCCATCGAGCAAGGACGTTGCATCGGGGCGCCCGAACAACTCTTCCGTCGTCCGATAGTCAGAAATGCAGACGATAGCGCGGGGACTGGCGGCAAGGGCTTCGCCGAAATCCGAGGGGCCGTTCGCGCCCAGCGCCACGAGAGGGTCCATTTTTTCAGGAGAGCGATTCCACACCGTCACCTTCCGCCCCGCGTTTATGAGCGTTCCTGCCAGGGCCGTACCCATCGCCCCCAGACCGACAACCGTAACGTCGCTCATCATCGTCTCTCCCCTTCCTGCCAATTTTCCAACCCCATTAGGCGCTCGGGCCGAGAGATTGTCACCGACATATGGCCGAACCCTCAGATCGCTCGGATTCCCATGCGTCCGCTGCCACGCCTGCGGCATAGGCGGATATCGGGTGGCCTTTTTCGCGCCTGTAACGAAGGCGGTGGCGCCCTATGTGATGTATCAGACGTTCTTTCAAAGGGAGAAGGCCCATGCCCGGGAAACCTGCGGCCTGGCGAGCTGCCTGCCTCTTCGCCCTGTCTGCCGCGGTTCTTCTTACCGCAGCGGAGAGCTACGCGGATGTCTCCTGCGCCGATCAGGTGAAGAAGGCCAAGCGGCGGACGGGCGACGTGAACGCGCCGATGCCGCACATGGGGACCGCGGCCAGGTACGTTGCCGCAGCCGAAGCGGCGCTGCAAAGCGGTGACGAGGCGAAGTGCCTGGAGGAAATAAAGAAGACCGAGAAGTGGCTGCGGATGAACCGCAATCGCCGCGGCAGCCGGTAGTGCGCCTCAGTTCGCCAGCTCGAAGATCAGGGTGGCCAGCGGCGGCAGGGTGATCTCGATGGACTGGGGCCGGTCGTGTGAGCTGACCGGGCGGCTGTCGACGCCGCCCAGGTTGCCGCGGCCCTGGCCGCCGTAGTCGGCGGCATCGCTGTTGAGGCGCTCGATCCAGCGGCCGGATGCCGGCACGCCGAGGCGGAAGGCGCTGCGCTCCACCGGCGTGAAGTTGCTGACCACCACCACGGGCCGCGCGTCCCCCCGGCCGTAGCGCACCCAGGCGAAGACCGACTCCTCGGCGGCGTTGGCCTCGATCCATTCGAAGCCCGCGGCCTCGCAGTCCAGCTGGTGCAGGGCCGGGCTGGCGCGGTAGAGCCAGTTGAGGTCGCGCACCAGGGCCTGCACGCCGGCATGGCGGCGGTCGTCCTGCAGGTGCCAGTCCAGGCTGCGGTTGTGGTTCCACTCGCCGGGCTGGGCGAAGTCCTGGCCCATGAACAGCAGCTTCTTGCCCGGGTGGCCCCACATGAAGGCGTAGTAGGCGCGCAGGTTGGCGAACTTCTCGTCGTCGCCGCCTGCGCCGCTGGGCATTTTAGCCAGCAGCGAGCCCTTGCCGTGCACCACCTCGTCGTGGGAGAGCGGCAGCACGAAGTTCTCCGAGAAGGCATAGTGCAGGCCGAAGGTCATCTGGTGGTGGTGATAGCGGCGGTGCAGCGGATCGCGCTGCATGTAGTCCAGTGTGTCGTTCATCCACCCCATGTTCCACTTGTAGCCGAAGCCGAGGCCGCCGTCGTGGGTCGGCCGCGAGACGGCGGGGAAGGAGGTCGACTCCTCGGCCAGGGTCATGACCCCGGCGCACTCGCCGTAGACCACTTCGTTCATGCGGCGCAGGAAGGCGATGGCCTCCAGGTTCTCGCGCCCGCCGTGGATGTTGGGCACCCATTCGCCCTCGCGGCGCGAGTAGTCGCGGTACAGCATGGAGGCCACGGCGTCGACGCGCAGGCCGTCCAGGTGGTGCTCCTTCAGCCAGTAGAGCGCGTTGGCGATGAGGTAGTTCTGCACCTCGCGCCGGCCGTAGTTGTAGATCAGGGTGTTCCAGTCCTGGTGGAAGCCCTCGCGCGGGTCGGCATACTCGTAGAGCGCAGTGCCGTCGAAGCGCCCCAGGCCGTGCGGGTCGGTCGGGAAGTGCCCCGGCACCCAGTCGAGGATGAGGCCCAGGCCGGCGCCGTGGCAGGCCTCGACGAAATCGCGGAACTCACCCGGCGTGCCGTGGCGGATGGTCGGGGCGTAGAGCCCGATGGGCTGGTAGCCCCAGGAGCCGTCGAAAGGGAACTCCGTAATCGGCAGCATCTCTATGTGGGTGAAGCCCATGTCGCGGGCGTAGGGCACCAGCTGATCGGCCAGCTCGTGGTAGCTGAGCGGCCGCTCGCCGTCGCCGCCTTCCTCCAGCGCGCGCCGCCAGGAGCCGAGGTGAACCTCGTAGATGGCGATTGGCCGGTCGCGGCGGGCGGTTTCCGCGCGCCCGGCCATCCAGTCGCCATCGCCCCACTGCCGGCCGGCGAGATCGCGTACCACCGAGCCGGTGGCCGGCGGATGCTCGGCGCCGAAGCCGACGGGATCGGCCTTCAGCGGCTGCACGGCGCCGTCGGCGCCCAGGATCTCGTACTTGTAGCAGGCGCCCTCGACGACCCCGGGCAGGAAGATCTCCCACACCCCGGTGGCGCCGCGCGCGCGCAAGGGGTGGCGCCGGCCGTCCCAGTGATTGAACTCGCCGACGACGGAGACCCGCCGGGCGTTGGGCGCCCAGACCGCGAAGTGAACCCCGGCGACGCCCTCCAGCGTCAGCGGATGGGCGCCGAGGGCCTGCCAGAGGGCGAGGTGCGAGCCTTCGCTGATGAAGTGCTCGTCCATTTCCCCCAGCACCGGGGGAAAGCGGTAGGGGTCGTGTTCCTCCCATTCGTCCTGCGTGCTGCGCGGCCGCAGGCGGTAGGCGCCGGGGTCGTCCTCCAGCGCGGCGACGAAGAGGTCGCTGCCCGCGACTCTTTCGAGTGCTACGGGTTTGCGCCGCGGTGGCGCCGGGAGCATCTCCACCGCCTCCGCGCCCGGGCGGAAGACCCGCAGCACCCAGCCGCCGGCTTTCAGGGGGTGGGCGCCCAGGTAGCCGAAGGGGTCGCCGTGCCTGCCCTCGGTCAGGGCGGCGGTCTGGCCCGGATCGGCCAAGGCTTGGCTGGGCAGGGCGTGGCTGGGCGGGGCTTTGGGGCGCTTGGCCATGGGCGGTCTCAGAACGTGGGTTCGGCTTGCCAGATGTCGCGGGCGTAGCCGCGGATCGTCCGGTCGGAGGAGAACCAGCCCATATGGGCGGTGTTGAGCACTGCGCTGCGGTTCCAGGCGTCGCGGTCCTGCCAGGCCGCGTCGACCCGGCGCTGGGCTTCGCAGTAGGCGGTGAAGTCGGCCGCCACCATGAACCAGTCGTTCTGCCGCAGGTTGTCGACCATCCCGGTGTAGCGCTGCGGGTCGTCGGGCGAGAAGACGCCGGCCGCGATCTGCTCCAGCACCTCGGCCAGGCGCGGCTCGGCCTCGAT
>MRWG01002126.1_pt1 | contig 10710 bp, 6 predicted proteins | sample 1013341 | NCBI WGS metagenome assembly MRWG01 (sample SAMN06117577, study PRJNA244670) | biofilm metagenome | biome: Water; feature: Cathode Biofilm; material: Biofilm; isolation source: microbial consortium enriched at the cathode of a solar microbial fuel cell | place: USA: District of Columbia ...
GCCGTCAAAGACGTCTTGCCGTGGTCAACGTGACCAATCGTGCCGATGTTCGCATGCGGCTTCGTACGCTCAAATTTACCTTTGGCCATGTGAGCTCTCCATTCCTTGTGCCCGTTCGGGCTCTTTCAACTTTCGATAATCCGTAACGACGTGCGTTGAGCGAATTATGCGTATTTCTTCTGGATCTCCTGCGCCACAGCGCTGGGAACCGGCTCGTAGTGATCGAACTGCATCGTGTACTGGGCGCGGCCCTGCGACATCGAACGCAGCGTGTCGACGTATTTGAACATGTTTGCCAGCGGAACCATGGCATTGATCACCGTAGCGATGCCGCGCGGCTCCTGCCCCTGGATCTGACCACGACGACCGTTCAGGTCACCGATGATGCTGCCCACATATTCTTCCGGCGTCACAACCTCAACCTTCATGATCGGCTCGAGAAGCTGCGCACCCGCCTTCTGGGCGCCTTCACGGAAGGCTGCGCGGGCGGCGATCTCGAACGCGAGGACCGAGGAGTCAACGTCGTGGTAGGCGCCATCGATCAGCGTGGCTTTCACGCCGAGCATCGGGAAGCCTGCAACCGGACCGGAGGAAAGAACGCTCTCGATACCCTTCTGGACACCGGGAATGTATTCCTTCGGAACCGAACCGCCGACGATCTTGGATTCGAACTCGAATTCCTCGCTCTCGGTGTTCGGCGCGAACACGATCTTGACGCGGGCGAACTGGCCCGAACCACCGGACTGCTTCTTGTGCGTGTAATCGATCTCGGCTTCGCGGGTGATCGTCTCGCGGTACGCAACCTGCGGAGCGCCCACATTGGCCTCGACCTTGAATTCACGCTTCAGGCGGTCGACGATGATGTCGAGGTGAAGCTCACCCATGCCGGCGATGATGGTCTGACCGGATTCCTCGTCGGACTTGACGCGGAAGGACGGATCTTCTGCTGCCAGGCGGTTGAGCGCGAGGCCCATCTTTTCCTGGTCGCCCTTGGTCTTCGGCTCGATGGCGATCTGGATCACCGGATCCGGGAACTCCATGCGCTCGAGAATGACCGGCTTCAGCGGATCGCAGAGCGTGTCGCCCGTGGTCGTCTCTTTCAGGCCCGCCAGAGCGACGATGTCGCCGGCGTAAGCAACTTCCAGATCGGAACGCGAGTTGGAGTGCATCTGCAGCATGCGGCCGATGCGCTCACGCTTGTCCTTCACGGTGTTGGACAGCGAAACACCCTTGTTCAGCACACCCGAATAGATGCGGCAGAAGGTGAGCGAGCCAACGAACGGATCGTTCATGATCTTGAAGGCGAGCATGGAAAGCGGCTCTTCGTCGGAAGAAACGCGTTCGATCTCTGCTTCGGTCTTCGGATCGATGCCCTTGATCGCCGGAACTTCAAGCGGGGAAGGCAGGAAGTCGACGACGGCGTCGAGCAGCGGCTGCACACCCTTGTTCTTGAACGCGGTGCCGCAGAGAACCGGATGGAAGTTCACGTTGATCGTGCCCTTCCGGATCAGCTGGCGAAGTTCGTCATTCGAAGGCATTTCGCCCTCGAGGTAACGCTCCATCGCGCCTTCGTCGATCTCGACAGCCGTCTCGATCATCAGCTCGCGGTACTCTTCGGCTTTCGCCTGAAGGTCGGCCGGGATCTCAACAATGTCCCACTGAGCGCCGAGCGACTCGTCGCGCCACACAACAGCCTTCATCTCGATGAGGTCGACAACGCCCTGGAAGTCGTTCTCTGCACCGATCGGAAGCTGGATGGCGAGCGGCGTAGCACCAAGACGCGACTTGATCATGTCGAGGCAGCGGTAGAAGTCCGCGCCGATCTTGTCCATCTTGTTACAGAAGATCATGCGCGGGACATGATACTTGTCAGCCTGACGCCAGACAGTCTCGGTCTGCGGCTCAACACCGGCGTTGGAGTCGAGCAGAGCAACCGCACCGTCGAGCACACGCAGCGAACGCTCGACTTCAATGGTGAAGTCAACGTGGCCGGGGGTGTCGATGATGTTGAAGCGGCGGGTGTTGCCATCACGACCGGTCCACGACGTCGTCGTCGCAGCCGAAGTAATGGTGATACCGCGCTCCTGCTCCTGCTCCATCCAGTCCATGGTCGAAGCGCCATCATGCGTCTCGCCCATCTTGTGGTTCTTACCGGTGTAGAACAGGATACGCTCGGTCGTCGTCGTCTTACCGGCGTCGATATGCGCCATGATACCGAAGTTACGGTAATCTTCGAGCTTATATTCGCGGGACATCGTCGTGTACCTTTTCGATCCTACGGCTACCAGCGGTAGTGCGAGAACGCGCGGTTGGCTTCAGCCATCTTGTGCGTGTCTTCGCGCTTCTTGACGGCAGTGCCGCGATTGTTTGCTGCGTCGAGCAGCTCGCCGGACAGACGATCGACCATGGTCGTTTCGTTGCGCTTGCGGGCAGCTGCGATCAGCCAACGAATGGCCAGAGCCTGGCGACGCTCGGGGCGAACGTCGACCGGAACCTGATAGGTCGCACCACCAACACGACGGGAACGAACCTCGACGTGCGGAGCAACGTTATCAAGCGCCTGATGGAACACACCAACAGGCTCCTGCTTCATCTTGTCTTCTACCTGGTCGAATGCACCGTAAACGATGCGCTCGGCAGCCGACTTCTTGCCATCAAGCATGATGGCGTTCATGAACTTGGTCACAACCGTATCACCGAATTTCGGATCGGGGTTGATCTCTCGTTTTTCTGCACGGTGGCGTCGGGACATGTTTTTCGTCTCTTACCTTCGAGGCCCGGCTCAAAATCAAAGCGCCGAAGCCGGATATCCTACTTCGGACGCTTTGCGCCGTACTTCGAACGACGCTGCTTGCGGTTCTTCACACCCTGGGTGTCAAGCACACCACGGATGATGTGGTAACGAACACCCGGAAGGTCCTTCACGCGGCCGCCGCGGATCATCACCACGGAGTGCTCCTGAAGGTTATGCCCCTCACCCGGGATATAGCCGATGACCTCGAAGCCATTGGCGAGGCGGATCTTGGCCACCTTACGCATGGCCGAGTTCGGCTTCTTCGGCGTCGTCGTGTAAACACGCGTACAAACACCCCGCTTCTGCGGGTTGGCCTGCATGGCCGGAACCTTATTGCGCTTAACCGGCGCAATGCGCGGCTTGCGGATCAACTGGTTAACGGTAGGCATCAAACCTTCCCTTGTTACAAATTCCGTGTCTCAAGCCCGAGGGCCGCATCCAGAACAAAAATTTGCTCTACGCACAAATCCAGGCTGCAAACCGCTTTTAACGGTCTTGCCCGGACAAAAAGCAGAGGAAGCGTTTCCGCTTCATGCGCCGCAAATTCTGTCGCTCGCAAAAACGAACCCTGTTTGAGACCTGATCCGGGGCGCGTCGCCCCGAAAGAAAAAGCCTCACATCGGCTCGGACGAAGCGGTAATTACTCGCATGAGGGTTAACCGTCAACCCCGCCGCCAGGATTATCTTGTACCGCAGGCCATCGCCGAGCCAGACAGGGTTAAAACGACAGATTATTTCCCGAAACAGCGCCATTTCGAACCAAAACGGCGCTCCATCTCTGTCATTCTCCAATCCCGCATGCGAGAAGCAGGCTTCATATAGTAAGCGATTGCCGGTTGGCAAGAATCAGGAATCACCATGAGCGAATCTGAACATCGCCCCGTCACCATCATCACCGGCCGGGTCTGGCGCGAAAAGGGTGATGAGAGCGAGGGCGTGCACATCATGCTGCAGGCCCCGGACGACGACACGGCGGTGCGGCTGGCGCTGGAAGCCCTCGCGCGCGAAGGCTACGCGGAAGCCGAGCTCGACCAGATCGGCGACATGCAGGGCGAGCCCGACGAAGAACCACACCTGTCGGCCTGGCAGGGAGCGCTTGAAGGCGAGATCGCAATCGTCACCTTCGACGAACCGGTCTGACCCCTTCACGGATCAGAGACAGAAAGCCCGGCCATCGCGCCGGGCTTCTTCTTTATGAGCGCGCCTCAGTCGTCCCGCTTTACTGAGAAGGCGCATCCAGGGCGAACACCACGAACTGGGTGAACTGGCCGTTCGGGTTGAAATTGTTGTCGGAAGCCAGAACCAGCGTCTTCCGGCCCCCGATGACAGGCCCCCAGGTCAGGGATTCGATGTTGTCCACGTCGAGACCGAAGTCCCCTTCCCCGATCTTCAGAACATGCGTCTTGGTGACCGGCGTGACATCGCGGTCTGCGATGCTGTCAGCACCGAGAATGTCGGTCGCACCCGCCGTTTCGACCCGATAGAGATTGATCTCGTTTCCGGTCCCCAGCGCAAAGGAGCGCTCGACCGCGAGAAACGTGCCGGCGTCGATCTCGAGGATCTCCGTCAGACCATTGTCGTTATAGTAAGGCTCGGTTTCCGACTTCTGGTGGATCGTTCCGGTTGCGTAGACATATTCGGCAACCGGCTCACCGCTTTCGACGTTGAAACCAAGGATACGCGACGGGCTTCCCGCCTCAAGCGTCGCTTTCGGTCCGTCCTGAACGAGCGCATTCTCGGTCGCCACCCAGATGGTCTCTCCATCGACCGAAAGCGTCAGCCCCTCGAACGCCAGATTGTTGCGAATGCCGCGCTCGCCGGCCTCATCGGGAAGATAAGCGCCGGGGACCGCGAAACTGCGCTTGAACGCGCCGTCCGGTTTGGCCTCAAAGAGCGTCGGATTGCCTTTGGCATCCCGTTCGCTCGACCAGAACACGCTCTGGCGCGCACCATCGTAGCGGATCGCTTCGGGATCGATCGTCTTGGCCGCGAAGGGCTCGCCATTCTCACCCTGCAGCACATGGCTCGAAACAATGTCAACGCCCTTCACGCCGTCTTCCTCGATCACAAGCTTCAGACGGTAGAAGCGCGCCGGCGCTTTCTCCGACCGGTCGTCCGAAATCGCATAGAACAGATCCGCATCCGCGTCGTAGTCCAGGCCGGAAATGCCGCCGAACTCGACACCGGAGATCATGAGACCGCTGGGGAGGACGATTTCGCCGAGATAAGCGGGCTTCATCATGGCTTCGGCATGAGCCAGAGACTGCGCCGAAACGGACAATGCGGCAGCGAGCACTAATTTCCTGAACATGAGGTCTTCTCCGTGAACCGGGCGCGGATGCGCCTCCAGAGCATCGGACCGACGAACCGAAACCGGTTTTCGGCTTATCCGACGCTCCATCGATGGTTTGGATCGCCTTTTGTGCGTCCGGATGAACGCACGGCGATCTGGAGAACCTCATGATGCAGCCGAGTGACAGACACACGACGATGGCGGTGGACTGCCAAAAGAAAAGCCGGGCACAAGGCCCGGCTTCTGCATTCTCTGAGAAGAGGTCTGCCGATTACTCGGCAGCACTCGTCGTCATGTCGGCGATCATCGGATCCGCCATTTCCACGCCCGAGGTCTTGCGACGCTCGTCCAGGATCAGATCGTCGCGCGAGCGCGCAATCCGGCGAACCTGGCTCATCGCGCCACCCGTACCGGCCGGGATCAGGCGACCGACGATGACGTTTTCCTTCAGGCCCTGCAGCGTGTCGACTTTGCCGGCAACAGCCGCCTCGGTCAGCACGCGGGTGGTCTCCTGGAAGGAGGCCGCGGAGATGAAGGACGGCGTCTGCAGCGAAGCCTTGGTGATGCCAAGCAGGACCGGCTGGCCCTCGGCAGGCTTCTTGCCCTCTTCCACCAACCGGTCGTTGACCTCGTCGAACTCCACGGAGTCGACGTGATCGCCCGGAATGTAGGTCGAGTCGCCCTGTGCCGTGATCTCGATCTTCTGCAGCATCTGGCGAACGATCACCTCGATGTGCTTGTCGTTGATCAACACGCCCTGCAAGCGATAGACCTCCTGGATTTCGTTGACCAGGTAGGAAGCAAGAGCCTCCACGCCCTTGATCGCCAGGATGTCGTGCGGCGCCGGGTTGCCGTCGAGAATGAAGTCGCCCTTCTCGATCTGGTCGCCGTCCTGAAGATGGAACGGCTTGCCCTTGGGAATGAGGTATTCCGCAGGCTCCAGAGTCGCGTCATGCGGCTCGATGATGATGCGGCGCTTGTTCTTGTAGTCCCGGCCGAAGCGAACCGTACCATCGATCTCGGCGATGATGGCGTGATCCTTCGGACGACGGGCCTCGAACAGTTCCGCAACGCGCGGCAGACCACCGGTAATGTCCTTCGTACGGGCACTTTCGGTCGGGATACGTGCAATCACGTCGCCCGGCATAACCTTGGAGCCCGGCTCCACGGAGAGTACCGTTTCCACCGAAAGCAGGAACCGCGCGTCGCCACCACGAGCAAGCTTGGAGATCTTGCCCTTGGAGTCGAGGATCGTCAGAGCCGGCTTCAGGTCGGTGCCGCGCGGCGTCGAACGCCAGTCGATGACCTCGCGCTTCGTGATACCGGTGGATTCGTCGGCGGTTTCCTGAACCGACACGCCATCCACCAGATCCTCGAACGCCACGGTGCCTTCCACTTCGGTGAGCATCGGACGGGTGTAGGGATCCCACTCGGAGATACGCTGACCGCGCTTCACCTTGTCGCCCTCGTCGATGAACAGACGCGAACCGTAGGTCAGGCGGTGGCTTGCACGTTCCTCGCCGTTCTCGTCCATGATGAGAACCGCCATGTTGCGGCCCATCACGATGAGATCGCCTTCGGAGTTGCGCACCACATTGCGGTTGCGAACCTTGACCGTGCCTTCGAAGGAAGCTTCGAGGAACGACTGGTCGACCACCTGCGCCGTACCACCCATGTGGAAGGTACGCATGGTGAGCTGCGTGCCCGGTTCACCGATCGACTGAGCGGCGATGACGCCGACAGCTTCACCGATGTTGACCGGCGTACCGCGTGCAAGGTCACGGCCGTAGCAGACCGCGCAGACGCCGACGCGCACTTCACAGGTCAGCGCCGAGCGGATGCGGACGGACTGGATGCCTGCCTTCTCGATGGCTTCAACGTCACGCTCGTCGATCAGACGACCGGCAGCAACGATGACTTCTTCGGTTGCCGGGTTGATGATGTCATCAAGCGCGGTACGGCCCAGCACGCGCTGGCCGATGGAAGCAACCACCTGACCGGCGTCGACGATCGGCTGCATGGTCAGGCCCTTGTCGGTGCCGCAATCCGGCACGGTGACAATGCAGTCCTGAGCCACGTCAACCAGACGGCGGGTCAGGTAACCCGAGTTAGCCGTCTTCAGAGCCGTGTCGGCCAGACCCTTACGGGCGCCGTGGGTGGAGTTGAAGTACTCCATCACGGTCAGGCCTTCCTTGAAGTTCGAGATGATCGGCGTCTCAATGATGGAGCCATCCGGACGGGCCATCAGGCCGCGCATGCCGGCAAGCTGACGCATCTGCGCCGGCGAACCACGGGCACCGGAGTGCGACATCATGTAGACCGAGTTCATCGGCTTCTGGCGACCGTCATCGTCGAACTCGACCGCCTTAATGCGCTTCATCATCTCGTCGGCGACCTTTTCCGAGCACTTGGCCCAAGCGTCGACGACCTTGTTGTACTTCTCGCCCTGGGTGATCAGGCCGTCATTGTACTGCTGCTCGTATTCCTTCGCGAGCGCCTCGGTCTCGGCCACCAGGTTTTCCTTGGTGTCCGGAATGACCATGTCGTCCTTGCCGAACGAAATGCCGGCGCGGCAAGCATGGCCGAAGCCGAGCTGCATGACGCGGTCACAGAAAATAACCGTCTCTTTCTGACCGCAGTGACGATAGACCGTATCGATCATCTTGGAGATGTTCTTCTTGGTCAGTTCCTGGTTGCAGATGTCGAAGGGCACATTGTGGTTCTTCGGCAGAAGCTCGCCAACGATCATACGGCCAGGCGTGGTTTCGTGGATCTGCGATACGGGGTTGCCCTCCGCGTCGACAGTCTTGAAACGGCCCTTGATCTTGGTGTGCAGCGTGACAACGCCGGTCTCGAGTGCGTGATGCAGCTCGCCCATGTCGGCGAACACCATGCCCTCGCCCGGTTCGTTCTGATTCATGATGGACAGGTAGTAGAGTCCGAGAACCATATCCTGCGACGGCACGATGATCGGTGCGCCGGAGGCCGGGTGAAGGATGTTGTTGGTCGACATCATCAGGACGCGCGCTTCAAGCTGCGCTTCGAGCGACAGCGGTACGTGAACGGCCATCTGGTCGCCGTCGAAGTCGGCGTTGAACGCGGTACAGACCAGCGGGTGCAGCTGGATCGCCTTGCCTTCGATGAGGGTGGGCTCGAACGCCTGGATGCCCAGACGGTGCAGCGTCGGCGCGCGGTTCAGAAGAACCGGATGCTCGCGGATCACCTCGTCCAGGATATCCCAGACTTCCGGCTTTTCCTTCTCGACCAGCTTCTTCGCCTGCTTGACGGTGGACGAATAGCCCTTCGCGTCGAGACGTGCGTAGATGAACGGCTTGAAGAGTTCCAGAGCCATCTTCTTCGGCAGGCCGCACTGGTGCAGCTTCAGCTCGGGACCGGTCACGATCACCGAACGGCCGGAGTAGTCGACGCGCTTGCCGAGCAGGTTCTGACGGAAGCGGCCCTGCTTGCCCTTGAGCATGTCGGAGAGCGACTTCAGCGGACGCTTGTTGGCACCCGTGATGACGCGGCCGCGGCGGCCGTTGTCGAACAGCGCATCCACGGATTCCTGAAGCATGCGCTTCTCGTTGCGGATGATGATGCCCGGTGCGCGCAGCTCGATCAGACGCTTCAGACGGTTGTTACGGTTGATCACACGACGGTAGAGGTCGTTCAGATCCGAGGTCGCGAAACGACCGCCGTCCAGCGGGACCAGCGGACGCAGATCCGGCGGAATGACCGGGACGATCTTCATGATCATCCACTCCGGACGGTTGCCCGACTCCAGGAAATTCTCGACCACCTTGAGGCGCTTCAGAAGCTTCTTCTGCTTCAGCTCGGACGTGGTGGACGCAAGCTCGGAGCGCAGATCGCCGGCGATCTTCTCCAGTTCCATCGATTCCAGAAGGTGATGGATCGCCTCGGCGCCGATCATGGCGGTGAACTGGTCTTCACCATACTCGTCGACCGCGATCAGATACTCTTCTTCGGAGAGGAGCTGATTTTCCTTAAGCGCCGTCAGACCCGGCTCGGTGACGATGTAGTTCTCGAAGTAGAGAACCCGCTCGATGTCCTTCAGGGTCATGTCGAGCAGCGTGCCGATGCGCGACGGCAGCGACTTCAGGAACCAGATGTGAGCGACCGGAGCGGCCAGTTCGATGTGGCCCATGCGCTCGCGACGCACCCGCGACAGCGTGACTTCAACGCCGCACTTCTCGCAGATGACGCCCTTGTACTTCATGCGCTTGTACTTGCCGCACAGGCATTCGTAATCCTTGATCGGACCAAAGATGCGCGCGCAGAACAGACCGTCACGCTCGGGCTTGAACGTGCGGTAGTTGATGGTCTCGGGCTTCTTGATCTCGCCATACGACCAGGAAAGAATTTTCTCGGGGCTAGCGAGAGAAATCCTGATCGAATCGAAAGTCTGTGCCGGCGCCTGAGGGTTGAAAAGATTCATGACCTCTTGGTTCATGCCGATCTCCTTTTCGGGACGCATCGTCCCTTTTTCAAACTTCGGTGTTGGCTGCCGCCGCCTGCCTCACCGGTTCAAATGCTCGGCCGCTATGCTGCCGTGCGAACGACGAATGCGTGTCGCGGGCAATCCCGCGACACGCCGTAACGCTTATTCAGCCGCGTCGGGCAGCTGCTCAGCCTCGGATCCTTCAATGCGGGAGTTTTCAAGCTCCACATTGAGACCGAGCGAGCGCATTTCCTTGACGAGAACGTTGAAGCTCTCGGGAATGCCTGCCTCAAACGTGTCGTCGCCGCGCACGATGGCTTCGTAGACCTTGGTACGGCCTGCCACGTCGTCCGACTTCACCGTCAGCATTTCCTGCAGCGTGTAGGCCGCGCCGTAAGCTTCCAGCGCCCAGACCTCCATCTCACCGAAGCGCTGACCACCGAACTGCGCCTTACCACCCAGCGGCTGCTGGGTAACGAGCGAGTACGGGCCGATCGAACGGGCGTGGATCTTGTCGTCCACCAGGTGATGCAGCTTCAGCATGTAGATGTAGCCCACGGTCACCTGACGGTCGAAGGCTTCGCCCGTACGTCCGTCGTAAAGCGTGACCTGGCCAGAGGTCTTCATACCGGCCAGCTCCAGCATGTCGTTGACGTCAGCCTCATGCGCGCCGTCGAAGACCGGCGTTGCAATCGAGACACCGCGACGCATCTGCTCGCCCAGACGCACGACGCTCTCGTCGTCATACTCGCGAACCGGCTCGTTGCGGTCATTCTCGGGAATGACGGCCTCAATGGTCTGGCGCAACGGCTTGATGTCGCCGCTTTCCTTGTAGCTGTCGATCAGGTCGCCAATCTGCTGCCCCATGCCGGCACAGGCCCAGCCAAGGTGCGTCTCGAGGATCTGTCCGACGTTCATGCGGCTCGGGACGCCAAGCGGGTTCAGCACGATGTCGACATGCTGACCGTCATCGAGGAACGGCATGTCTTCAACCGGCACGATGCGCGACACGACACCCTTGTTGCCGTGACGACCGGCCATCTTATCGCCGGGCTGCATCTTGCGCTTAACGGCAACGAAGACCTTGACCATCTTCATCACGCCGGGCGGCATCTCGTCGCCGCGCTGCACCTTCTCGACCTTGTCCATGAAGCGCTGCTCGAG
>MRWG01002127.1_pt1 | contig 10706 bp, 14 predicted proteins | sample 1013341 | NCBI WGS metagenome assembly MRWG01 (sample SAMN06117577, study PRJNA244670) | biofilm metagenome | biome: Water; feature: Cathode Biofilm; material: Biofilm; isolation source: microbial consortium enriched at the cathode of a solar microbial fuel cell | place: USA: District of Columbia ...
ATGCGGTCGATCACCGTGTCGGCGCCGGAAACGAAGGGTTCCTTGATCAGACCGGCGGCTTCGTCGTCGAAGACCCACATGCCTTCATATCGGTAGGGGTGGATGACGCGCAGCGCGTTCATGGCGGTCTCACGGGTGGAGCAGGAGAGAGGCTGGTGACCCCGGCAGGATTCGAACCTGCGACCTACAGATTAGGAATTGCGCTTTTCGAGACCGCCAGGACCCTCTTTGGGCACCAATAGATTGTTTTAGCTGACATTTCAAGGAGATGCTTCCCGCACCGGCCCGCTCCCTCCCGCGGCCATCACGGTGCGGAGACGGTTCGCGGGCCACGGAGCCACGGTTCGCAGGAGCATCACATGTCGGTAAGGAACCTCACCCAGAAGGCGGTGGACGCCGAGCGCTGGAACGGCAAGACGCGGTTCGTCCGAGACAAGCAGGTCCGGGGCCTCATCCTGGCCGTGAACAAGACCTCGAAGACCTGGAAGGTCCAGCGCGACCTCTGGCGGGGCCGGACCGTGAAGACCGTCCGCCACACCCTGGGCAGCACCGACGACCTCACGCTGAAGCAGGCCCGGGAGCGCGCCCAGGAGGTGACCGCGCAGATCAAGCGTGGTGTGGACCCCAACGAGCCGGAGCCCGCGGCGGCGCTGCCGGGCGTCGCCACCATGACCATCGGCGAGCTCTGGGACGCCTACGAGGCCTGGATGCGCGAGCAGGACCGCGCGGCCTCGACAATCGAGGGCTTCCGCCGGCACCTGGACAAGTACCTTGTCGACTGGCGCGACGACCCGCTGGCGGGGCTGCGCAAGTCAACCTGCCGCGAGCGCCATGCGAGGCTGACCAGGGACCATGGGAAGTATCCCGCAAACCAGGCGATGCGCTCGCTGCGCGCCGCCTACAACTTCGCAATCAAGCTGGACGACGAGGACGAACTGCGGGCCAACCCGGTCGGCGGTGTGCACTTCCACCCCGAGCGCCGCCGCGAGGCGATCATCCTGCCGGAGGACCTGCCGGACTGGTGGCGCCGCTCCGAGGAGCTGCCGAACTCACTGCGCACGACCATGCACCGCCTGGGCCTGCTCTCCGGGCTCCGGCCCGGCACGTTGGTCTCGCTGCAGCGTGAATGGATCGACCTCGGCGGCAGGGCCATCAGGATACCCCGCATGAAGTCGGGCCGCGCGTTCGACCTCCCGCTGTCCGAGCCGATGGTGGCGCTGGTGGAGAACGCGCTGCGGATCGGCGACGTGCTCTACCGGGACCCGCCCTGGCTGTTTCCGACGCGGGCCAACGACGGCCGCGGCATAATCCACACGCAGGTCTGGAAGGAGAAGACCATGCGCGGCGAGACAGGCCACGTTCTGCGGCACACCTACCGCACCATGGCCGACCGTCTCGGCATTCCGCAGAGCCGCGCCCGCGCGCTGCTCGACCATAAGCAACCTGGCATAGAGGCGCACTATCTGCACTCAAGCGCTCTCCGCGACGAGCTGCTCGCCGACCAGGAGCGGATGACCGCGCACATTCTTGAGACCGCGAAGGCACTCTGACCCTTCTCGGCGGGCATTTTTCGCTTGCACGCGCGGACGCCGCTGGAAGAGAGTAACTGCCAGCGGAACCCGGCACACAGATGCCAGCGGACAATCCGTCGCCGCAGAGCCTAGCGCGTGACACCCTGGGCCCACCACCCGGCACCGGTCGAACATCCAAGAACGAACAACGACTGCCCAAGCTCCGCCCCCGGCCGGGGCGTGATCGGAGCAATCGACCGATGCTTGATCCCCTCTACGAGGAGCACGCTCGGCTCGTCGCCGCCCGCGTTGCAGAGATGCTGCGCGAGCGCTCGACCGTCGTGCCGGAGTACCTGAACCCAGAGGACGCCGCGGTCCTCGTGGGCATCTCAAAGCGCACCCTGGAGAACTACCGCGTTCGCGACGACGGCGGCCCGCCCTTCCTGCGGGTTGGCGGGCTCGTCCGCTACAAGGTCGCAGACCTGCGCGAGTGGATTGAGAGGGGGCGTGTCGAGCCAGAGCAGCAATAGGCCCGCGCCGAGAGCAGCGACGCGGGCCGGAGATGCAATCTACGACGTCACCAACGACAGGAGCGCGTGATGAACGCAATGCATCCTGCCGCCGCGAAAGGCGGTGGCGAAATCAGCAACTTCAACGGCGAGCAGAACCTGACACCGCTCGCCGGCCACGGTCCGTTGGGCCAGCAGTACGAACTGCGCCACGACGAGAACGGCAAGCCCCTGATGATCGTGGGTGGCCACGTCGTCACTCACCCCGACTTCCTGAACACGCTGCCCTGGATACAGCGTCGCCGGCTGACCTATGAAGAGTTCTGTGCTCGTGCCATGGAGAAGGGTCTGCAGGCGCCAACGGTCGAGGCCTGGGCCAACACCTTCGTCCTATCGCTGGAGGAGGTCCGCGAGCAGATAGCCTGGGAGGAGCTGGCATACACGCGGGCGGTCGGTGACATGAGCGCGCTGGACGGTCACATCGTGATCGCCAAGTTCGGCAACAAGCCGAGGGTGGTCTGGCGACGGCGAGACGGCCTTCTAGGCTTCATGTCCCACGACGAGTTCAAGACTGCCTACGGGCACTTGCGACTGTCGGTGACCGACGCCGACGGCGAGACCAAGTCGGTGCCCATGGTCAACGTCTGGCTGCGAGGCCGCCGGACGCCGCGCTACGAGGCTGCCGAGTTCCTGCCGGGGCGCCTATCTCACGACGTTCCGTGGGGCGTCTACAACATCTGGGCCGGGCACCCCGAGGGGCTGCCGCGCGAGCGCGATCTGCGACCCCATGTCGTCGGCGACATCATCCCGGACGATGACGAGCACGACGGCGAGGAGGCGCCGGAGGAGTGCAGCCTGTTCCTCGACCACCTCTACTACAACGCCTGCGACGAGAACGACGAGTACTACTGGTGGCTGCTCGGCTGGGTCGCCGACATGCTAAATCGGCGCGGCCACTGCGAGGTTGCCATCACGATGACCGGCCCACCCGGAAGCGGCAAGGGCACCATCGGCGAGTTCTTCGGCAGCCTTGTCAAGCCTCACTACCTTCAGGTCAACAACAAGGACAAGGTGACCGGCAAGTTCAACCGGCACCTGATGGAGGTGGAGTTGCTGTTCGCGGACGAAGTTGACTTCGCCTCCTCCGCGGAAGCGACAAAGACGCTGCGCAATGTCATCAGCGAGCCGGACATTCAGATCGAGGCGAAGGGCGTGGACGCCTTCACGGCTCCCAAGTGGTTCCGGGTAATGATCGCGTCGAACGACGAGCATGTCATCGGCGCGCTGGGCCAGGAGCGGCGCCACGTCGTGCTCAACGTGGACGCGGGCGACCGCAATCGGGATGGCGCGTACTTTGGCGTGATGCGCGAGCAGTGGTACCAGCAGGGTGGGCGCGTCGCATTCTTCCGCTGGCTCACCGGGCGGTGGTGGCGCGAGCGATTGCGCTCGGGCGAGTGGGACATGCGGAAGTTCCCCCTCACAGAGGCCCTGCAGAAGCAGAAGGACCTTAGCCTCCCACCGCCGCTGCTGGTGGTGCACAACATGCTCTTGCACGGCGAGGTGCCGTGCGACTTCGCATCGAACAGCGGCGCGGGCACCGTGTTCGTCCCAACGCAGTTGCTGGCCGACGCGCGGCGCATCGGCGACAAGGACGTTACCGCGCTCGGCAATGCCCTGCGCCTGCTGGCCGGCGAGGGCGCGAAGAGTGTCCGTGTCTATCTCGGCGAAGGGCGCGACAAGCGCCAGCATCGCGGCTTCTGGCTGCCGCCGCTGGAGCTGTGTCGGCAGCGTTGGGTGAGACACCTTGGGCGCCCCGTCGCGTGGCCGGCCGACGTGGACAGTTGGGCAGTCGAGGCGCGGCCGTCGCCGGGGGAGAGTGATGTCATGCCGTTTTGAGGCGGGTTGGGGCGGCCCTGCGACTTGCTACCCGACTTGCACTTTTGCACACGAGCCCAAGGGGTTGGTCGAGATTAAGTCGGGAAGGCGGGTAAGTCGCCGTGCCTAGGTTGGACGCCCAGAGGGGGCCGTGGCGGCGGCATGGCGAAGCTGTTTCCTACTGTTCTTCTACTACCCGACTTAAGCGACTTACCCGACTTACCCCTGGGCTTGCCAGGGATTGCAGCAAGTCGGGTCCTAAGTCGGGTGCTGGTCCCCCGCCTCGCTGGCGGCTCTTGCCTGCCCTGGGCATCAGGCCAACCGACGCCACGCGCTTGCATCATAAAAATGAGACGCGTCGCGGCGCGATGGCGAGAGGATGGCGGCGCGCGGTTGGGCCAGACGCGCACACTTCCAAGGACCGCCCGACGCCCCATGCGGGCGGTCCTTGGATCCTTAGTCCCAAGCTCAGCAAGGCGTAAGTAGTGCCTCGACCACCGAAGCTGCCAGACCTGCCAGCACCGCGGACCGTGGGGCGGCCCGCGAGTGGACCGCGCACCCGGTACGTCTCTGTCGAGCCTGTGCCCGAGCATGGTGGCGTGGTGCATGTGCTGAAGCCCGCCGGCTACGGTCTCATCGAGCGCATGTCGGCCAGCGGCCGCAACCTTGCGAGCATTGCCAGAGCGCTCGGCATCTCGTCGGAGACGTTTCGCGCGATGCGTCGCCGCGACACCGAGGCGCAGGAGGCATTGGAGCGTGGCCGCGCCGCCCTGGGCGACGAGCTGACCGACATCCTTCTGCAGCACGCCCGCCGCGGCATCACCGTCGCAGCGATCTTCCTTGCCAAGGCCCGGTGCGGCTGGCGCGAGGGCGAGGGGCTGGAGGGCGCGCGCACCGTGAACAACACGCAGATCAACATCCAGATACCACCGCCGATGTCGGATGCAGAGTTCAAGGCGATCATCGACGGCACGTACCGCGAACCTGAGGTGGCGCCCGATGACCACTAGCGTCGCAGAGCGCGTCGCCCCAACTCTCTTCCAGCAGGCGGTGCTGAAGTTCCGCGGCGGGTGCAACATCCTGAATGCCGGCGGTCGCGGCAGCGGCAAGAGCTTCAGCCTGATGCTGCACGTGCTCGACCACATGCGCGAGCTCGGCGCCGACGCCCGGCCGCTGGTGCTGCGGGAGCAGTGGGCCGGCCTGCAGGAGTTGCAGTTGGAGCTTCTGGAACTGTGCACCGCGGCATTCGGCGGTGCCCAGCGCAACAAGGCCGAGGGCACGCTGACCCTGCCGACCGGCGGCGTCGTCACGTTCTCAAACGTCGCCGACGACAACTCCTACGCCCGCCACCAGGGCCGCTCCTACACCGGCCTGTTCGCCGACGAGGTGGGCAACTACCCGCCGCAGGCGTTCCGCTTCCTGCAGCTTGTGCGCAGCAACCTGCGCGTCCCCCTGGGCCGCCGTGTCGCCATCCACTGGACGGCGAACCCGCACGGCCGCAGCCACACGGTGCTGTTCAAGGAGTTCATCTCAAAGTCGGCGCCCTGGCACCCCTTCCAGGACGCCTCGGGCGACCTGTGGATATGGACAACCAGCACGCTGGAGGACAACCCGCACATCGACCGCGCCGCGTACCGCCGGCAGCTCATCGCCAGCACCGGCAGCGACACCGCGCTGGCCGACGCCTGGATCAAGGGCGATTGGTCCGTGCTCGGCGGCGTGATGTTCGATGTCTTCGACCCGGCGGTGCACATCGTCCGGCAGCCGACATACGGTGATATGCTGCTGCGCTGCGGCGGCGACTGGGGCACGGCGGCGCCGGCCACCTGCATCCTGCTTGGGCGACTGCGAGGCGACATCGGCCCGCTGCGCTTTGGCAGCATCGTCGCGCTGGACGAGATCGACACCGCCGACCCCGCCGACCTCTCCCTGGGCAATGGCGCGCCACCGCAGGCCTTCGCCGAGATGATCCGCGAGATGTGCGCCCGGCACGCGAGCAAGCGGCCGTCCGTCGTGATGGACGACGCCCGCGGCCTGCAGTCGGAGACCGTGATTCAAATACTGCGGGAGAACGGCATCTCCGCGCGCAAGCCCGTGAAGAAGGACAGGGTCGGGCAGTGGACCCTGATCCGGAGCCTGCTCAGCAACGCGGTGACCGGCGACGGCCCCGGCCTCTACTTCACGCCCCGCTGCCAGCACCTTCTTGAGACGTTGCCGGAGGCGCCGCGCGGCACGCTCCGGCCGGAGGACATCGACCCGAAGTGGCCGCGCGACCACTGGCTCGACGCCCTGGCCTACGGGGTGCGCGACCTCTGGGGCAACCGCGCCACCTCTGGCCGCTTCATCACGAGTTGACACACAGGAGAACCCAACAGATGCCAGAGACAGAGAAGACCCAGGTTGTCGTCCGCCTCGACATCCCGCCCGACCACCACCCGGCCGTCATCAAGGGCGAGAGCCCCGGCGCCGGCCTGGGCCGCGGCGCGCTGACCAGCCTCTACGACGCCTACGGCCGGATCAACGACACGGCGGGGAAGGTCCAGGACAAGGCCCGGCTCGCCTCCGCGGCGCAGCCCTTCGCCGAGCGCGCGGTGCAGCAGGCCGGCCGCGCCATCAAGACCATGCAGCAGCAGGTGGCGCACCTGGACAGGGAGATCGCCACCGCGCTGCGCCCGGCGGTGGAGCCGAGCCTGGCGGCGCAGATACGGGCGCACTGGGCCGGGACCGGTGCCAAGGCGCTGCCGGGGCTGCGCAAGGCGATCGAGGCCGGCGACGCGGCGACGGTCGGCGCTGTGCTGAACGCGCCCGCCTACCTCTCTGGGCTCTCCGAGGAGAACCAGGGGCTGCTGCGGGCAATGGCGGCGGAGAAGTTCGCGCCGGAGAAGGTTGCACAGCGCGCGGAGACGGCCGACGCGCTGGCGCGCGTCGAGCGGGCGACGACGCACTTCATGGAGACCATGGCCGGCCGGCTGCGGGAGTGGCGCGACGACGACAGCAAGATCATCGAGGAGGCGCTGGGATGAGCACCCACGACGACGACCGCCGCCGGTTCGAGGCCAACAAGTCGCGGCTCGCCGAGAGCGAGCGGCAGATCGCGCACCTCCACGGCCGGATGCAGGGCTACTTCGAGGCGCTGCCGCGCGACGAGGCGGCCATCACCGAGATTATGCGGGAGACCGGCGCGCCGCGGGAGCTGGTGGTGCAGCGCCTGGAGGCCCTGGCCGAGCGAGAGCTGACCGCCCTGCACGAGGCCGCGCCCTCCCCTGGGCCTGCCGAGGAGGACGCTGACGACCCCGCCGTGAAGCGGTTCCGGGAGATGCTGTCATGACCGTGCGGCGGGACACCACGAGGACGGCCGACGTCACCAAGACCGCGGCCGAGCGGAGCGCCGAGCACCTGGAGGCCGTCCGAGCCGTGCATCGGCAGTCGCACCTGGAGCGCCTGCGGCGGCGGATCGCCGAGCTGCGCCAGCGCGAGGGCTTTCTCAGCGAGGAGGAGCGCCAGCAGTTGGCCGCGCTGCGCGCCGAGCTGAGGGCAAGGGAGGGCTGATGCCGAACGTGCCCATGCCGCGGAAGAAGCGGCCCGCCACGACGACCCGCCGCTGCATGACGTGCCGCGAGGAGTTCCGTTCCGAGGGGCCGCACCACCGCATGTGCGACCAGTGCCGCGCCGGGGCGGGGAGGGTCAGCCCGTTCGCGCCGGAGTATGTTGGGGATCAATAGGGGTTTAGGTGCTGGCTAGGCTTCCGGTGGCTCGCCTTTCCAGTTTGCGGTGCCTGGCCCTCCCAGTATTGGGGCGGGTCCGTCTTCCAACCAAAAGCCAACATTGCGCTTGTTGCGAATGTTGAAGCCATTCCGTCGCAATATGGTGATCGCCAACTCAATTGTCTTTGGACGCAGGTTAAGCCGCTCAGCCATATCCTCGATCTTCTGAGGCTTGCCGGGCTCAGCAGTCATGATTTCCAGAATCCCTTCTGGGCCAGGAGCATCGAGCGCCCACTTTACCGTCTTGGCCAACTTAGGCTCCATCTAAGCACACTCCCCAACAAACGCAGCCTGCTATTCCGACGTTACAATTTGAGGCTAAGATTCGGTAGCTTGAAGGTCTACTTGTTGTTGTCGCGTCGATCTATCGCATTGCGTGCCTGCTCCGGCAGGCCGTCATACATCGTGCTGATATGCTTTGGTTGCGTGATCATGATCTCAGCAATCAGGTTGACGAGGTCAAAGAGCTTTTCCGCCGTTGCTCGGTCGTCCTTGAGATCGATCTGCCCAGGATGGACTGCATTGTTTCCCACCACCCGCACAACATCTAGTGCTTGTTGAACTCGACGATCCAAGCCTTTTTTCACCAGTGCTGCTATGTCATTGTTAATATTGTGTCCCGTTTCACCGAGGTGTTTGCAGAGCTTTTGAATTGCAAGGCGCAGCAGCGCTGCCGCGCCCCGCGGCGACTTGTCGAGGATAGAACTCGCTTCCTCATAGTCTGAGCGGACGTCGTCTGGGATATCGGGGTTTGGAAGACTCGCAGTGCCTAGTACGGGCCAAAGCATGTGATCACTTAGCCAAATGCTTAGTTGATCACAGTTGTGGCACTTGGATACGGCAAGGTTCCCAATGTTGTAATCTCTCATCCGGCCCTGCGGTATCAGCTGCGGTGTACCGGCTGCTAAACGCCTGAGGATTTGTCTTGTACGTTCCGCCTCTTGTCGATCCTCAATATCATCCAGATTGATTTTGTCGACATCTTGCGGACGCCAAATTGTTGGCATCTCATCGTCGTCTAGCTGATCAGCATGCGTAGAGTGCCAATACTGCTTCGCCAGCGCTCCACAATGCGCGCAATTGAAGGCGGTCTCAGAGACCGAGGGCGGGACATACTTGTTGCGAATGTCGTTCACGTCTCAGGTCCAATCTGAGGTCAAGTAGTCAAGGAGAATGTCGCGCCCGCTCAGATGGTCAGGAGCCCTTTGTCCTCGACATGACGAACTCCGGGCGGAAGCAGGGTGACGAGACCGCTTTCAACATCAAAATGCACTTGCGCACGCTTATTGAGAGGCTTCAGCACATCCTTCTTGTACGCACTCTTGTTGCTATGCTGCGCCCAAGCAAACAGGTCGTCCATATGTGCTCTGCCGCCTGAGGCATAGAGAAGCACAAGAGTCTTATCGGTCATATGTAGACCGGGATTTAAGACACGCTTGACGTTTCCCTCCGCCCAGACTGCGTGAAAGCTGCGCGCTGTAACTGATTCGATCAGGTCACGAGCTGCATCGGTGTCAAGGTTCGCAAAATTGCGGAGCAGTTCCGCCATGAGCCATTTGACCGAACGGATCATTAGCTCGGCATCCATGTGATTGGGATCCACGTCGCTGCCAACATGACCGATGTTGCGATTGTTGCGCAGCTCATAGACCGCTGTCAGTACGCGCGGGATCTGTATGCAGAGAGAGCGCCCATGTGTCTTGTTGTGTTGCTCCAGCCGCTTGCAGTCGTCGACCATATTCTTCGGCTTGCTGGGTTTTCCAGGATAGGTGCCAGACACCTTGCCTTGAATGATCGAGTAGACCACCTCACAAATCTTGCCGGCCTTGGTTCCGACGGCTTCCCACCGGGCCGCGCGGTATTCTGACAGGGCGTCCTCGTAAAGCTGGATGAGCGGGTTTCTTAGCCCATCCGGGAGATCCTTAAGGGCATCGTGAAGCGATGGCTGCATGTGCGCCGCTCACTTGACGCGGTCGTAGTAGTATTTGAAAGACCCACCGTCTTTCATCCTTTGGATCTCGCCCGCCGGGAACATTGATGACAAGGAGGCCTGGACTTGGTTGTTGTTGTGAGTCCATCCCTTCTTTTCTAGTCCCTTGACGATTTCTGGGCCCGAGCGCTTTGCATCGAAAAAGCCCTCGTCGCGCAGGATCTTTATCCGATCGCGGCAGCTCTGCCCGGACGGGGGCCGCTTCGGTGTCCGACGCTTCTTGGTAGATTTGCCTCCGTCATCAGAATCTCCGACTGGGTCTGGTGTCCGTTCTGGAGCGGACGCCGTGCCGAAGCCGCCCGCCTCGATGAACGGAAGCAGTTTGTCCAAATAGGTCGTCACGAAGCCTTCGTCTCCCTCAAGCTCAACGACACCTGATGGGACGTCAATTCGGACCTTTGCATTCGTCATTTCTTAGCTTCCTGCATTCGGCTGTGTGAGCTATTTGCCCTTCTTCGGCCTATCCGGCCGCTGCGTCAGCGCCGAGGCGGCTGCCGTCTTCTGGGCCTTGGTGGACTTGGGGTCTCGCAGCACACGGGCGGCCGCGGAGGCGGCGCGCTTGCTGGTGACTTCCGTGTTCGGCTTTCGGGCCATGGCACGACTCGCGATGGTTGAAATAGGGGTTACGTTCGACCGTAGCGAGTCATGGGTCACGCGTCAATATGTGGGGGGCATCGCCTGCTGCACCGCAACATGTTGCGCCCGCAGGCGACGCAAGTTTCCAGCATTTTGCGATAGTTAGGGCCGACGTCCAGCCACCACGGTGCGCGGGGCGGTCCGCGGTCCGGGGCGGCCACGGTCCGCGACTCGGGGAGGGGAGGAAAGCCTGGTGACCCCGGCAGGATTCGAACCTGCGACCTACAGATTAGGAATCTGTCGCTCTATCCAACTGAGCTACGGGGCCGCCTGGCCAGGCCGCTTTCCGGCAGGCCGGAAAGCACCGGCAAGTGATAAGCCAAATGGCCAGATCAGGCAATCCGGCGGGAGTTCGGCGCCGGCGGGCTATTCCGTCGCCTTGTAGCGCTCGGTGGCGGCGACCAGGGCGCGGCGGATGCCG
>MRWG01002128.1_pt1 | contig 10706 bp, 9 predicted proteins | sample 1013341 | NCBI WGS metagenome assembly MRWG01 (sample SAMN06117577, study PRJNA244670) | biofilm metagenome | biome: Water; feature: Cathode Biofilm; material: Biofilm; isolation source: microbial consortium enriched at the cathode of a solar microbial fuel cell | place: USA: District of Columbia ...
GGCGGAAAGTGGTTCCCATCAGTCATCCTGTTGCTGAAGAATTTTGATCTATTGTGCCAGAATGTAGCTTCTGCCGCGCAGACTCCTAGACCAAAACTTGCTGCGCAGTCGGTTGTTGGGCATGGACGAAACACCCGTCAAAACCAGCCATCCCGTCGGGCAGGCCCAAAAAACGGCAAGACGAAAAGCAGCTGATTCTGGCCGCAATGGGGCGAGGCCGACGAAGTGGTGCTTACCAATTCGACCAGCCTTGTCCGTGCTCATATTAAGCAGGTGCAGAAAGACCAGTTGGTACGGTTATGCGGAGCTGAGTATAAGCGTTCAAACTGGCTGCTCTGCTGAACTGAACTGGATGCCAAACCAACCCGAGGCAGTAATTCTAGGTACGGGCCTGGTACTGGAACAGTAAGGTGGCGGATCCATTTTCAGTCAATTCATTGTAAGCCTTGTGAACCAGCATCAAGGGTGCATCCACCTCCTTGAGCAGCTGGCTATTTTTGCTGATGCCGACCATGTAATCGACGTTGTGCCGGCCGCAACGGCTCAGCAATAGGGTGCGACAGAAGCTGCTGGTACCCCTACGACGATGCGGGTATCGGTCAGTACTTCTGGATGCGCTTTGCCAGCAGGGCCAGAGCGGCCCTGCTGTGGCGGCTGTCGTTTCGGTTGTTTGTGCGCAGATGACTCACCAGAATGTGACGTCCGCAGAACACCTACAATTGAAAGCAAGAATGCTGATGGTGGGCGGTGAAAAACTTGCGGGGCTGGTCTCCATGAACCGGAATGTAGGTGCGCTCAAAATCCAGCACGATTTCTCAGGGCGGAGCTTCGTGCTGCTCAATGAAGTGATGCCACAGCAGTTCTTGGGCGTTGAACACTGCCTGCAGGTGCACGCTCTGCTCCATCCGGCACAAGGACGATTTGCGCGCCAGAATGGCCTCTATACTGGTCGCGGTTTGGCGTGGCTAGTTAGCGCGCGACAACACGTGACCGTTTAGGTCTTCGTACCGGGTGACCACGTCGAAGAGCCGCTGCCAGATCATGGTCTGAAGTTTGTGGCGAACCAGTCGCTGATTACGGGCATCATCTAAAACGGTCGCCAGGCGCTGAGCGAGCTAATGTTGTTTGTCGACTTCGCGCAGAAGGAGCAATCCAGCATCGGAGCGGATGTGGTCCCAGAGAAATCGGCTTTAATTTGACGGCGAGAGGGTGGCGAGAAGGTCAGTTTTTCAGTTAACATTTTGATAATCGGCTATTGTTGATCGGTGTAAAGGCATGAAACACTCGTAATTTCATTAGCTTTCTTTTACCCCATCATTAGAAGTCTCGGTTAGAGGTTAAGGAAAACGTTGAACAACATACCGGACTACGAAATTAAGGAGAGTGATCATTGCTAAATGGAATAACGGCTAATATAACTGACAGGTCCGTCAAAAGGATCATGATTATATACCATTGCAAAGCGAAAACGGGTTATGCAATCGAAACTCTCGAAAGGACGTTTTGGGAAACCGCAAAGACCATAACAGGAAACGTTGAGGACATTCATCTCTGCTACAAGTCTTATTCCAGTGGGTATCCAAATTATACTCCATTAGGTTTTAACAACTTTTACCAGCTTGATCCGACAGAATCGGACACAAAAAAATTAGTCGAGTTTCAGAAGTACATAAAAAATCACGGCATTACGATCATATTTGGCTTCGACCAACCTCCAAACCTGTCATATTACCGATATGCTAGGAATGGTGGTGTCTCCCGAATTATCTCGTATTATGGGGCACCAATGAGTAGCCTAAATAGTGGTATTCGGCTAATGTTGAAGAGGTTACAGGTAAAACTCTATAGATACATTCCTGATCTATTCATCTTTGAGTCACGCGCAATGCAAGAAACTGCATACAACGGTCGTGGTATACCTAAAGAAAAGACCGCAGTCTGCCATCTCGGTATAGATACGACCAAGTTTATCCCGGATGAAAGAGATCGATTTTATGCTCACGACATGCTAAATTTGGATAAAGACCAGAAGCTAATATTTTACTCTGGCCACTTCGAACCAAGAAAGGGGATCTCAGTAATAATTGAAGCAGCCAATTCCATTTTAGAGGAGCGAAGCGACGTCACTTTTATTCTGTTTGGAAATCAACAAGGGGAAGAAAAGGAATTTGCAGAAAAGCTTAATGAGGCAGCAGAAAAACATGTTATTTTTGGGGGCTATCGTAAGGATCTAAATCGAATGCACCGAGCATGCTATGCCGGAGTAATCGCTTCTACAGGATGGGATTCGTTTACAGTTTCTTCATTAGAGATGCAGGCTTCAGGCTTACCGCTACTCGTTTCTGATCTGGATGGTCTCAATGAAGCTATAGATCAGCATCGAACAGGAAGCCTCTTCAATCCCGGGGATTCAAATGAATTGAAAAACCTATTAGTTAACCTTCTAGATAATCCAGATAAAAGAAATTCTATGTCCCATTCAGCTCGTCAACATATCGAACAACATTTCAGCTTGGAGAAGCAGGTGTCGCGATTAAAGAGTCTTGTCCAGGGTCACCAAGAGACATTAGACTAGCACCTTTCCCGGATCATTTATGTTTCTGAAGAGCACAATAGTAGCCCATTTTTAGCGGAATTCAAAAATTGGGCCTTGTATTGAGTTTTCTGAAATAATAACCATTACAATGGCCAATATTCGACTAGCTATTTATAAAAGGCAATAGCTAGAGAGAATGTCATCATAACCTGATCTCGAATCCCTGTCTTTGCTTTTTAAATGTAGGTCTCAAAATATTGCTTTTTCTTCATTTCACTTTTAAATCTATTTATGTAATGGATTTTACATAGCAGGTCATTGTTAAAATATTTGGCGAGTTCTTTACAAATCTCTTCTTCGTATTTGTTATTTTTTGTATTTTCTATGTATATGGTCACTGCCCCTTTTTCTTCTTGAGTCACCTTGTAGTTTAATAATATGCCTTTTTCTACTGCTAAATTTTTAAAAACATAATAAAATGTTAATGCAGGATAGTTCTTCCTTTGACCTTGCACATTCGCGCCTTTCCTGCCCACTATGTTCTTGATAAGGGGATGACTCCGGCCGCAAGGACAGGTAGCTTCACTGAAATCGACTATGTCTCCTAAACGGTATCGGATGATAGGAAATGAGTACGATAGAAGGTTTGTTACTAGCAGCTCACCATCATCGCTCTGTTCAAGGATGACGTTCTCTACATTGACGTGGACTCCTCCTTCAGGGCACTGGAAAGCAATCAAGCCAGCTTCAGCTGCGCCATACTCACACGTTACAGTACGTCCGAATGCCTTTAAAGACTCAGGGTGATAAACATCTAAGATCATTTCCGATGTACCCTTGACCATCTTTAGCGGAATAGGCCCGAGCTCTAGCTCATTTACACATTTTGCAACTTCATAAATCATGCTTGAGTATCCAGATATAAAGTTTGCCCCCTCAAGCTTTTTCGAAAAATTTTTAATTTCAGATTGGGAATAGTCAAATAATCTAAAGCGGTTTTGGAGAGCATCTAGAAGGGCTACTTTCTTAGCTTTCGAGGCGCTGATGTTGAAACCCCAAAGGTAGCCATTTCTGTCCCAAGGCTTTACGCCGTACCAATCGTACGATCGCATAAGTGATGCCCGGTTCATTGAATCCCATTTCTCTGACCGGTAAAATTCGAGCGATTCGCCGGAAGTGCCCGAAGTTTCGGCGAGTCGAAGCTTTTCGTTTAACCCAACTGTGTGAATTGAGGCATTTTCGAGCATCAGTGTTGATTTAGTTTGCTCTGGCAATTTATTAATATCGGATATATGCGATAAATTTCCCGGTTTAAACGACGATTCACGAAACGCCTTTATGTAAAATGGTGAGTGTTCACCGCAAAATCTGAGAAAACGCTCAGCATTGTGTAGTTGGATTTCTTGGAGCTTCGTTCTGGACAGCCACTCTGTTGTTTTCAAATAATCATATTGCGTGAATAAGCTGGGATTTCGAGCCTTTACACCGGTTTCGAAGAGCCTTTTAGCTAAGGTTGGATTCATGGTGCCTTCCTAGTTTGGCTATCTTGCTCTAATAAAGTTTCGAGTATTTTAGCGTACTGTTTTCCAATTTCAGAATAACTGTATTGATTTCTGATTAGTTTCGGACCTTCTTTTTTTAGCCCTTTTTCAAGGGCCGGGTCTTCAAGAAGCTTTATGATTTCGTCGACATAGTCTTTCGGGGTCCTTGCGTACATTACGTTTACGCCATTTGTTACGTTAATTCCCTTACAAGAGAAGGGATCAGCAATTATACAGCAGCCACTTGCAAGTGCATCGAGGATCTTGAGTTTGGTGCCGCCTCCTGTGCGGATAGGACATAGATAGACCTGTGCCTGCCACAGGTAATCCCGAACATCATCCACAAAACCATGAACTCGAAAGCGCTGATCTGATTCAGCGAGTCTCAGCATTTCAGTGGTAGGGCCACGACCAATTACATCTACTACTAGCTCCGGGATACGCTCTTTCAATGTTGGCCAGATCCTGCGGATGAAAAACTCAACGGCTTCACGATTGGGATACCAGGAAAGACCCCCGACAATAACAATACTCTTTTTCACTACCTGGACAGATTGATTTGGATAAAAATAGGATATATCGACACCGTTTGGGACAGTAGTAAATCTGGCGTTGGGAATTAGGTTTTGCATCGAATCTGCGTCTTCATCGGAACAAGTCAAGTTAAGATCAGACCTGGAACAGTAGTATTTTTCGCTTCGATATAGTCGCGATGCTTCCAGTCGGAAATAAAGGCTTTTAAGAAAATTTGATTCGGTACTAGCTCGTGTCCTTAACATCGCTGACTCGAAATTGTGATGATTAAGAACTATTGGAAATCTTTCGAAAAGATCAGCATATACACAGAGGCTTATGGTATCCAAATGAACCACATCAAAATATTCTTTTTCTAAAATATCCTCTATTTCACGTCGCGCTTCCCTGGATCTCATCCATTCCATATTATAAGCCTTTCCACCCAGTAGAGCTTTGAGTGCTAATCCGTAACTGCCTCCTAATCTCTTGGACTTATGACTTCCTATAATATGAATTGATTCAACAAATTTCCCCATTTGGCTTACGGCGAATTTTAATGGGTCGTCTTGGTCTGGAAGGCTGGCCTTGAGAAGCTGTGTTTGATTGAACGCAACGAGGGTTACGTCATGGTATTGACTCACCTCTTTGATCATATTGAACGTACGCTGAAGGACGCCACCTTTGGGAGGGTATGGGATGAGGTGTGACAGCCATAGTACCTTCATGGTCTTCCTTGTAGCATCTCTCATTTAATATGCGTTCGGTTCTCTAGGGCTAAAGTGATGCGCGGATCTGGAACACTAGGTTGGTATTCTGGGCATGTAAATCTCACTTAGTCAACAACTTGATCAAATACTCAGGGAGGGTCTGATTAGACTTTATGGCTCCTCACTAGGTAGGCTGCCCCACCACGTCGGGCAGCTTGAGCCAGAGCCATAAGTTACGTGTTCTCATTCGTAAACTGGGTGCAGCACCATTAAAAACATTGCACACGGTTTATTGGCCGGGATATGCACAAAGACCCCATCTCTATGGCTTACGCCACAGGTTCTCAAATAGGACTGATGACGTACCTCGGGGACAGTGTAGTGGTCCCCATTTAAACCGCACACCTTGGTAGAAGCAAAGGCCTAGGCATAGACCTAGTGCAAAGGAGTGTCCAAGGTGAAGAGAATCGAAGTCATAACCAGCATGAAAACCGTCGACGATTACTGGTCCTAGCGTCTGTATGTAAACCGCTGAAGGTTGCCACCCATCGGAGCGCAGCGACGGGGGGGGCTCTTCTTACTCCGAAGTCTCATTGGCCGTCAACTTTGCCTGCTGTTTTCGCTTGGATTCGCCCCGCAGATTGATCTTGTAGTCGTTGTGTACGAGCCGATCCAGAATGGCGTCCGCCAGAGTGGCGTCACCGATTACGCCATGCCATTCCTCGATGGGTAATTGGCTAGTGGCGATGGTGGAGCGCCGGCCATGTCGGTCGTCCAGCACCTCCAGCTAGTCCCGTCGGTTCTCCGCGCTCAGCTTCATCAGCCCCCAGTCATCCAGGATCAGCACGTCGACCTTGGCCTGATTCGTCAGGAGCTTTGAGTATTGGCCGTCGCCCTTGGCAATGGTCAGCTCGCGCAACAGTCGGGTCAGGTGGACGTACTGGGCGGTGTAACCCTCCCGGCAGGCTTTGTGCGCCAGAGCACAGGCCAGCCAGGTTTTGCCGACCCCGGTGGGGCCGGTGATGAGCACGTTCAGATGCTCCTTCACCCACTGGCAACCGGACAGTGACTGGACCAGCCCTTTATCCAGGCCCCGTGAGTTCTGGTAATTGATGTCTTCGAGGACGGCCGTGTGTCTCAGCCTGGCCCGGCGCAACCGGCTGGTCATGTGGCGGTTATCTCGCTCGGTCATTTCCCGGTCCACGAGTAGCCCGAGGCGCTCCTCGAAGCTCAGATCGGTGATGTCGGGAGTGACCGACTGATCCGCCAGGGCGGCGGCCATGCCGGTTAGTTTGAGGGCGTGGAGCTTGTCCAGTGTGGGATGTTTGAGTATGTCAGAGATCCTTCAGTGGTAGTAGGCGGGGCCACGGATGTTGTCATGGGTGTCGGGAAAGGCCAGTTCCTGTTGCTCTTCCGGGGGCTGCTGATCCAGACGGTGTTTGAGGATGGATTCAATGCTCTTGTACCGGCAACTGCCCGGCATTAGGGCGCGTTGGCAGGCGGCCTCCAGCCGCGACTCGCCGTAGCGCTGCCCCAACCGGAGAATGCCCAGACATGAGCGGTACGTCTGCTGTGGGTGTTTGCGGGCACCCAGTGCGGTGCGGATAAGCTTCTCCGTCGCCGGTCCGGTCTTGGCTGCTCGGGCGATCAGCCGTTCCGGCGACCACTCGCCAGCCTGGCGATGGGATTCGGGCATGTGCGCGGCGATGGTGGTGTGCCGTCCCTTCTGGTCTGAGCGCCGGTGGCTGGCGATCCGTTTGCACCGGTAAAAGCATTCGATGGTGTTGTGAGTGATGCGAACCTCCACCTCTTTCTTGATCAGGGTGTAGGACACTGAGTAGTAGTGAACGTCGTTGGCGACGTGGTAGTCGATGTGGACTTGGGCTTTCTTCCACTCCGCGTAGACGACATACGGCTCTGCGGACAATGGCTGTAGCACCGGCTTGTCCAACTGTTCGAAGTGGTCGCACCGGCAACCGGGCAACTTGCGGAAGGGTCGGGTGTTCAGCCTCTCCAGCAGCTCACGGATGGTGGCGTTGAGTTGCCCCAGCGAGCAGTGCTGACGGTGGCGTACCGCCGCCAGTATCCAGCGCTCGAAGATCATCCACCTTGGCCTTGTCGCGGGGCTCACGAGCGCGCGTGGGAACTATGACAATCCCATAATGGGCAGCCACATCCTGGTAAGTTGGATTGAGGTCCGGCTCATACCGGTGAGCCTTGGTAACGCCCGATTTCAAATTGTCGGGAACCACTAATTCCGGAACTCCCTTCAGGTACTGGAAGGCCCGGGCGTGAGAGCCGATCCAGTCAGGTAATGTCTGGCTCCAGGTGGCTTCGGCGTAGCTGTAATTGGATGCGCCCATCACCGCGACAAAGACTTGCGCCTCAAGGACCTCCCCGGTGGTGCGGTCAATGATGGGCACGGTTTGGCCGGCATAGTCCACGAACAGCTTCTCACCGGCCCGAAGGTCCTGGCGCATCACCAGATCCAGCTTGCCCCGCCAGTGCTCTGTCCTGCACCGCCGTTTAACTGCCCGAAAGTAGCTCTTAAAAACAGGCCTAAAGTGGTGCTTATCTATCGACGTGGGGAGTCCAATCAACATGAGTAATGAGTTGCAATTTTCGGAACCAGGCGCCGGGAAGGACTAGGAATCAGGTTTTCCACAACCTCGTTAGGCGATATGTGCGCTTTGGTTCGTTAAAATATGGGGAGTGTATTGATTTTCCGGTGAAAATAGACGATGAATAGGGAAGGAAAGACTCGGAGACTGAGTAGTGTATCATCGCTGGTTTTGACAACTTACTTTGAGGCTCACTATTGTTACGCCGATTGAGTTGATGTTCGCGGGAAATGCGGAGATGATTGTTAGGCAGGATCCTGTTTGTGGATCTACGTCGAGCCCTGTATCGTCATTTTGGTGCCAAACGCTAACGCCACAGCATCAATTATGCTTTATGATGAAAAAAATGAAATTCAAATGTTGGTATGAATTTATTTAAAGACATACCTGTGCTATAAGTGGCCAAGTATCTTGACATTTCAGGTATGTTGTTCTTGTGTGATGTGTCGTAATCCTAATTTTTATGAAAACAACAAGGAAGTTTAAATGCTAATCAAGCCAATAATTAGCGTTATTCTATGTACCTACAATAATCAAGACTCTTTAAGGGAAACGCTTAAACAGTTAGTTAAACAGGAAGTAAAGGATGCGGGCGATTTTGAAATACTAATAATCGATAATAACTCAAGCGACGAAACCGAAGCGACTGTAGCGGAATATAAGCGCTCGTGCGATCTCAATATTCGGTACATCTTCGAGAAAAAACAAGGCCTATCTAATGCTCGAAACCGTGGTGTATCTGAAAGCAAAGGGACATATCTTCTTTTTACTGATGATGATGCAGATTTGCCAACATTCTGGGTCTCTAAATATTTAGAAATGATTAATAAGAAACAACCGGATTGTTTATACAGCAGAATTAATGTTTTATGGGATCAGCCCCAACCGTGGTGGTTTGATAACCGTTATAATACCTTATTCGTGCACCTTGATTATGGAGAAAAAGAGTTCTGGGTCGATGATTTTGAATATGAATTTTTCGGAAAAAATTTTTGTTGTAAGAAAAGTGTTCTTAAGGACCAGGGTGGTTTTGACGCTAACCTTGGGCGCAGTGCGTCTGTTTTGGCAGCAGGGGAAGAGACTGCAATTTTTCGTGGTTTGGTAGAGAGGCAAAAAAAAATCTTATATTTCCCCGGCGCAGAAGTTGGACATCGACTAAAGGATGTTGAGTATTCCCTAGAATACACTGAGAGAAAAATTTTGGATGGTGCTAACTCTACCTATTTAGTACATAAGAAGTTCGCAAATAGAAGATTATTTGACAGGCCATTATATACAGTAAAAAATGCATTTCTACAGCTCGCGGTTAATTTCACCCGGTTTATACGAGCAGCTATAATAGTGGATCCCAAAGACAGATTTTATCATTATTTGCAAATACGCCTTCAACTGAAACTCTTGCTCCTTTGGGTTAAAAACTGAGTGGTCAAATCAATATCTCGGAGAATGTAATGTTCAAAAAGTTCAATCTGAAAAAGAACTCCATTCACATTGTTTCCCTCAGTTGTAATCCGATTCCGCCACCGAGATATGGTGGGATTGAATTAATTGTGTCCAATTTATGTGTCGGCTTGGGAAGTTTGGGTGCAAATGTTGTATGTTATAGCCCTGGCGAAATTGGAATAGAAAATACGAGGCATGTTAAAACTTCAGAAAGCCCGACTCCTAGTATTAAAGATGGAGGGCCTCCTAATTCGAAAGAACACTTGCGGAACGTGGCATCGAATCTCGCCGCAAACTCAATCCGGGGAGATATCGTATTGTTCAATCATGCCGACCAATATCGGGCAATCAAAAAAATGATCTCCCGATTCTCCTTAGCCAAACTTAACCTATTTGAGGTGGCACATTGGATGGATTCGGGATTGAGCAAAAATATTATATATCCTTCTTTTGCACTAAAAAAACACCTTAGAAAGCAAGGCTGGGTTATTCCGCATGGAATAAATCTTAAATTTGCAGTGGAGCCGTGTATTGATAAAAACAGTAATCTTTTCTTTGCTGGGAGATTGACGAAAGATAAAGGGATTGATATTGCGTTAGCAGCATGTAAGAAAATTGGTTGTAAGCTTATTTTGGCAGGCCCAGATAATAAATCAGACTATAGCAAGTCAATTTTAAATGACCCTTCTGTAATTTATTTAGGCGAATTAGATTATAGCCAGATATTTAGCCAATATTATCATAGCAGGGGGCAAATTTATTTGACTCAATATGTTGAACCTTTTGGCTTGTCGGTAATTGAAGCGATGGCAGCTGGATCTCCTATAATTACTACTGGTTTAGGCGGCACTGGAGAAACCGTATTAGAGGGAAGAACCGGTTTTTTCTGCAGCACTGTTGACGAAATTGCACGTGCATATGAAAAGCTGGACACAATTGCTTTTGATGATTTGGTTTCCAGGGCGAAAGATTTCACTGTTGAACGGATGGCAAGATCTTACTTGGACCTATTCTTGAGTACTTAGAGCGCCTGGTGGCGCTTGAAATGGAGTGTGAAACGTAAGAGGTTCAACTCATTGCTAATCGGTGTTAGGGAATTTAACTGTGTGCGAATTAAAGTTTTCTCTTGTTATCCCAACCTTTAATCGTAAAGAGTTCGTTTCTGAAACGATTAAATCTGCTCTTGCTCAAGAAAAACCATTTTCGGAGATTATAGTAGTTGACGATGGTTCAACCGACGGCACAGAGGATTTAATCGTGGATTCAACCAATAACCGCAGCACCGCTCATTTATAGTGCCCCGGAATATTCACCCCAGAACACCTCTGCCGGTGTCCGGTAA
>MRWG01002129.1_pt1 | contig 10690 bp, 7 predicted proteins | sample 1013341 | NCBI WGS metagenome assembly MRWG01 (sample SAMN06117577, study PRJNA244670) | biofilm metagenome | biome: Water; feature: Cathode Biofilm; material: Biofilm; isolation source: microbial consortium enriched at the cathode of a solar microbial fuel cell | place: USA: District of Columbia ...
GACCCGGCGGGTCGCCGGCGGACGGTTCAAACGCGCTAGTCTAGCGGGAAGAGAGGGTGAATTCATCCACGGAGGGCCCGTTTTACGTGTCGTTACACGGGGGTGCCAGGGTGGACAGGCGGGGGGATGGGGTCCGTTGTGCCACTATGGCCCTATCAACGCCTGTTTCAGGGGGCTCACATGGCGAAAATCTTCCGGATCTCTGGTGACTCAGTGGCCGCCCTTCGGGGCTTGCAGCAGGGCCGGCTCCGTTTTGAGGATCTTCAGGCGCCAGAGCAGGAACGGGCCTTCGACCAGTTCCTTGAGCGCCTCGGCCGGCCCAATCAACGACTGGATGACGCCATGGAGACGCTTTGCCGCGAGGCGGAGGCCAGCGGCGACGACGGCTCTGAGCCGTCCTTGGTCTAGCTGGATCATTCGAACTCGGTGATCAAATCTTCTCTTGGCCAGCCGCGACACTTCCAAGCCAGTGCCGGTCTTCGTGGGTCCGGGCCATTTTTTTGGGGCTGCAGGTCGCCAACATGTCCTCCAGGGAGGGTAGACTGGGGCGCATCACCAGCGCGCCTTCATGGATCTCAAGTGCCACCGTGCTGTCCGCGCCCAGGTCAAGTTGCTCCATCAGCACCTTGGGGAGGCGCACCGCCAAACTATTGCCCCACTGTCCGATTTGCACTTTCATCTCCGTCACCTCCGAAGTTTAAATGGTACCAACCTGATAAAACGCCTACAGGAACAACGAACCGCAATTAAGAGTCGACATGAGACTCCTGCCAAACAACCAGGCTTCTATTCCGAAAACCTGATCCCTGTCCAACTGTTTCCATACGGCTTAGCCGAAGTAGACGCACACCGCGAGGTGTCCATATGAAGATCGACCGGCAATTTCTGTGCCTGGGCGGAAAGCGCAGTGGAATACTGGGTTTGAATTCTTGAGTGAGGCGTGCTATCCGACCACCATGCGATAGTCATTACGTCAGATGCAGTCGTTTCTCCATCACTCCATGTCGGAGCGCAGGTAAGTGCAGCGGCGTTTACATCCGAAGGTGATGCTTTAAAATTCAGCTGTAAAACATGGTTATAGCCATCATAAAATGTGCCGACCGAGACTATTTCTGCATTATTTATGAACCAGCCTCTTTCAGCATAAGCATTGACGGCCACAAAAACACCAATCATAAAAACAAAAATTTTGGCTTTCATTTTCAGTCCTCGTTTCTCACTTGCATTATTGGCCGGCGCTATTAGGCCACCAAGCCAAGCCGGAGCGCAGGTAAGTGCGACGCCAGCAACATTTGATGTAACGCTTTAAAATTGAGCTGCAACGCTGGGTTATTAAAATCATTAAAAATACCGAGTGGAAAATCTCGACTTTGTGTTTGCCTATATAGCCGCCCAACATACCTTCAGTGAGGCCGCCTACAAAGCCAGAGCGAACATCCGACCCAGCAATTTTTGCGAAAAACGCCCCTCTAGCACCGTGAAGAAGACCTTTTCCTACAACGCCAGTGGCCGTCACATCACCGACGTAGCCGGTAACAGCAGCGTTTGAGTAAGCCAAAGCACCACTTTTTGCGCCGGCTTTCAAAGAATCCTCAATGGAGCCGCGCGAGCCATACACGGCGGCAGAGGATGTCGCAGCTTGAGCAGCGGCCACACATTGCGAGGTGCCCGTACCGCTAGTGGCGTAGGCACAAACGGCAGTACTGACCACGCTAATCACCCCGCCAGCATACTTGTTCCGAGCCGTGAACTCCGCTATCGCCCCCCATAGCGATGGATAGCCTCGCCAGTAAACCCCATACCAAGCTGCATTATTTCTTTCTTATGCTTCTCCCGAAAGTCACGGAATTTATCGGTGACGTTCTCGCTCCACCAAGAGTAGCCGGTGGGGCCCTTGTAACTCATCGGGTTATTAAGCACATAGCTGTAGCGGTTATAGCTTTCCGTGTTCGTCAGGCCTTTTACTACCGGGTCCGCACTCATGAAGCGGCCGAGGGTTGGGTCGTAGATCCGGCCACCCATGTGGATTACACCCATCTGATCGAGCATCTTATGGCCCGTAAAGCCTTTACCGGTGGTGTTCTCGTCGCGCTCAAGGTCGAACCAAGCGGTATCCGTCAGCAGGGTCCAGTTCAGGCCGTGCCTGGGCCGGCCCCACGGGTCGTACTGGAAGCGTTCGGTGACGCCGCCGAGCTGATTTGCGACGGCCACGATTAGGCTGTTGTAATTGATCACCTAAAACGATACTCATTAATCGCTCAACATCAAAACTAATTCACATTGCCACTTATATTTGTCCAGCCATTTCGCTCCAACCTTTTACTGCTATAAAAGAACAAGACGAAAGCAAACATGAAAACACCACCCAAAAGGTATACCCAGCCCAGATCGATAATGCCTAATTTTGAACCAAAAAAAACCAAGTTAAGAGCCGGAACAAAAGAAAATAAGAGATAATTCAGGAAAAACACCCAAGAAGCAGCGCGGTATCGACGTAAAATGAAAACAAAAGGGCGGTCAAAATATAAAGCGACGACTAAAATACCCCAAACAAGAAAATGCAAAGCAAGGCTGTTAGAATTCAAAAAAACTTGATATGGAGCCACAAAAATCCATGCATAGATCACTGGAGCAGAAGAAACCTGCATTGTCCTAAACTCTTTTTTCTTCATTAATTATTATCCTCAAGGAAGGCCGAGGTGGTGCCGGTATGCAAGTTAATTATGGCCGCAGCTGCATTACCACCCGGCGCACCCCGCGTCAGCATTGAACCTCCGATAGAAACAGCATCAAGGGCACGACCATAACCGCCGTTCCCTTCTCTTGTAAAAGTATTAGACATGACACTAGCTCCCGATAACCCGAAAGTTCCACCCTGCATTAGCACAGATTTCGACAGCAACATTCCGCTTCCTGTAGCCGAAATAAAAAATGTTCCTATTTTTTCTGAAATGCTGAAGTACTCAGAACTGAAGTTCACCGAAGGGCTATTCCTATTAACTATGTTTGTAAGACCAAAAGACAAGCCAGCTCCGAAACCAGCAGCTATATCCACCACGCTTTGAGGCAGGCTTGGCAACGGCTCCGCTGCGCCAGACCTATCCCCACATGGCCTGCCGGAACATTCGCTCCTGTCAGATCTTTGGTTGAAAAGGTACCCCATGGCGCCAGTGGCAGCGCCGACGGCGAATTTGCCACCTGTGACTTCCGAGACCGTGCCACTAATGAAGGCGGCTGCCATCGTACCTCCGGCGTCGCTGTTGGGAGCAATGTGCTTTTCAATATATCCACCAAGCATCCCCTCCGTCACGCCGCCGACAAACCCAGAACGAACATCGGACCCGCCAGCTTTTGCGAAGAATGCGCCTCTTGCACCATGCAGTAAGCCTTTCTCTACCACGTTTGCAGCTTTAACATCGCCGATATAGCCAGCAACTTTAGCATTAGAATAGGCTAACGCGCCGGACTTCGCGCCGGCTTTAAGGGCGTCTGATACGGAGCCTCCGGTAGCATAGGTGATGCTTGAGGAGACCGCACCCTGTGCCGTCGCCATGCACCCCGCCGCGGCTGGTCCGGTGAAAGAGCACCCAACTGTCGCCACCAAGCCAATCACCTCCCCCGCGTACTTATTACGGGCTGCAAAGCGCGCCAGCTCACGACCGCCATAGCGTAAGGCTGGTTCTATGCCCAGAGTCATGACGCCGATAATCTCCTTTTTATACTTTTCCCGGAAATCCCGGAATTTATCGGTGATGTTCTCACTCCACCAGGAGTAACCGGTGGGGTCGGTGTAGCTCATGGGATTATTGAGCACATAGCTGTAGCGGTTATAGCTTTCCGTGTTCGTCAGGCCTTTTACTACTGGGTCGGCACTCATGAAGCGGCCGAGGGTCGGGTCGTAAATCCGCCCCCCCATATGAATCACGCCCACCTGATCGAGCATTTCATGGCCTGTAAAGCCTTTACCGGTGGTGTTCTCATCGCGCTCAAGGTCGAACCAGGCGGTATCAGTCAGTAGGGTCCAGTTCAGGCCGTGCCGTGGGCGGCCCCACGGGTCGTATTGGAAGCGTTCGGTGACACCGCCGAGTTGGTTGGCAACCGCGACGATAGAGCCGAGGGCGTCCGAGAAGAGGTATTCGTCCTTGAGCGTTGACGTGTCGTCATCCTCCAGGGAGACGACCACGCCGCCAGGCAACGACCAGCGCTCTTTGACCGTGGTGCTACCGGACTCGGAGATCGTTAACGTCTCGTAGGAGCCGATTGATGTCTTGCTGATCGTTTTGTTAGAAGCAGTGCTGATTTTGCGCAAGATTTCGCGCGACGGCCCGTAGACGAAGTCGACTTGTGCATCGGGCGTGCTGATCGACACGGGCTTGTTGAATGAGGTGTACGAGATTGTCTTGTTACCGCCCGTAAGCATATTGCCACCGGCGTCGTAGCAGTACTCTTCGTTTCTGGCCCCACTCACCTGGGTGACCGCATAGGGGCCCGGTGTATAGGTCTCTCCCTGGTACTGGCAGGTTTCCTGGTAAGAGTAGGTGCCGACATCGTTGCGGGAGGTGATGTTACCGGCGACGTCATATTGGACCGTCTGGTCGAACGACATGCCCGGATTACCTAGATTTTCGACGCTGGCTCGAATAAGGCGATCGAGGTTGTCGTACTCGAAGGTCTCTTCGATATCCAGGCTTTGTGCGGTATTCGTCTGGGTGCGCTGCAACATGGTGCCGTTGGCGTCATAGACGTAGGTTTCGTCTTGGATATCCCAGGCCGACGCCAGCATCATTTTGGACCGAATCTGAGAAATCATGCCGGTCGCATCGTCGTAGTTCGCCTGATTTTCGATCATGCCATTGGCGAACCGGCGTTGAGTGACGTCACCGCGGGCATTCTGAGAGAGGATCTGCCAGTAATAGTCAGAGGTACCGGCTTTACCGAGCTCGGTGAGGAAGCCTAGGGCGTTATAGCGGTACTCGACGCTGATACTCGGGCCTTGATCGCGGTGAGTCGGCGTCATCAGGGTGACCTTGCCGGTATCCGGATCATATTGCCGGGTGCTCACGTAATCGGCTTGCCCGTAACTGGTCTCGGTTCGAACAACTCGTCCCAAGCCGTCATAGAACGGTTCTTGGGAGTAACCTTCGGATGTCTGAATTGAGGAAAGTCGACCGACGCCTTTGGTTGGCGCGTCGTAGCTCCAGTTGGCGTCCGCGAGCTGCCCCTGGCAGCCATTGAGGGCGCCTGACTTAGCCTGCTCCCAATCCGAAGAAGCCAAGTAATCATCGGTACGGGCGACTTTCCTGCCAAGAACATCGTGACTGAAGCAGACACGGCGGGCCGAGCCGTTCTCTTGGAGAATCAGCTGGTCGTAGCCGTCGTAGGCATATCGCCAGGTGCCGATGTTGGGATCGCTGGACATCACCTTGCGACCGAGTTGGTCGTATTGGTTGACCAGCTCGACACCGCCGGGCAACAGCGCCTTCGTGAGCTGTCCAGTGGCGTCATAGAAGTAGGTTATCTGGCGGCCATCGTTGTCTGTCGCCTGGCGCATGTTGCCAGCGACATCCTCGGTAATGGAGGAGACCCGAACCTGGCTACCGGCACCTAATTGGCCAGTCCAGGAGGTGGTTTGAGTGGTCGTCAGGCCGTTGAACTGGGTCTCTACCAGTGCCCCGGAGGCGTTAAGTTTCTTGGTGGCCCGCCCCATGGCGTCCCGTTCGAGAACCTTGTCCCAATGCACGGTATCACCGGCTTCATAGGGCTGACTGCTTCGGAGCAGGCGGCCCTGGGGATCGTACTGGGCTACGTTGTAGACATAGCTGCCATCCAGGCCCTGCGAGCGCGTTTGCACGGTACGACCAAGATTGTCTTTGTACTCGCGGGTCTTCGGCGACATGACGGCACCGCTAGCCGATGTCGTCCAGGTTTCGGAGTAATAGGTAGCGTGTGCGGGGCAGCCGGACACACAACTGGCGAGTCGTACCTCAGTGGCCTGGCCTCCCGGCGACTGTTCGCGCACCACCCTGCCGACGGAGTCGTACTCCCAGGAGGACACAAGCCCGTTGGGATCTTGCTGCGTGAGCTTCGCACCGGTCACCTCATCGTAGCTGTAGGTGACCTGGTGACCGAGGTCATTGGTCATGCTGGTCTGAAAACGACCTCTCGGGTCGTACCCGAATTGAACTGAGCGCGGAGGGCTACCTGGTACGGAGGTCGTCACCGACTCCTTCAAGCCAAAGGCGTTGTAGGTGTAACTTTTCTCTTTACGCAGCTCGGGTTGATCCGGCTCGATAACCTCCTTCTTCACCATCCCGCCGAACTGCGATTGGGATGCCGAGTAGTATTCCCATTCCGAGGTTTTCGTTATGGCGGGGACAGCAACGCCATTATAGCTGCCTGACTGGGTCACCGTGGATCGGGCGATTCGGCCAAGAATCCAATCGTCCAGATAGTCATCGAATTGGCTGCTGACTGTCTTCGTGAAGGTTTGCTGGGGGCCGGACGTGGTTACCGTGATTCCAATAAGATTGCCAAAATCATCGTAGGTATTTGTGGATACGACTGATTGTTTAAAGGCGCCGTTCAGATCATGGCTGGTGGATTCGCTTTCCACCTGTTGAACACGGTAGCGCAGTGACGTGGTGTCATCACCGTTCCAGATACTACCGTCGTAGCCGTCCACATTAAAACCGGCTCCGCTATAAAGCACGGTTTCCCACGTATTCTCTTGCTCTGAGACGACCTGTAACGAGCCGCTATCAGTCAGATAGCTGGTCTGGCTGGCCTCAAGGTGACCGGTCTGATGCAGGTATGGCTCATGCAAATACCAGGCTTCATTAATTCTTTTGCCATCCTCAGAGGTTGTCTCGATATAGCGAAAACCAAGGCCACCGACTTCGCCCTCAAGATATCCATAATCCTCATAAAAATAGGTTTCTTCATTAAAGCCGCCGATACCATTTGATACCAGCAGACGGGAGACCACGTTCATTCCGGACGTAACGTAAATCTCACCATAGGGGCCGGTCTCCGCATCGTACGAATAGACCGACGGGTCCGCAATATCCTTATATTCCACCTCGTAGGAGAGATCCAGGCCGTTGGTCACCCCAATAAGATAGTCATGATTCTCCACGGAGCCGGAATCGAAGCAGGCCATACCACGGTTCAGTGGAACGTGTGACTTCCAATAGAGTGCGCAATAGCTGGCCTTGCCATCGCCGTTAGTATCCGCCCAGCCTCTGTTAATTTCTCTGAGGCCGCGCAGGCCGGATGTGCCGCCCAAATCCGGTAGCGTATAAGTGGCAACCGAATCACCAAAGCCTTCCGAGGTCGATAACATACACTTAAGCTTAGAATTGACCTCCGCGCACCAGTCCATGAGACCGTCCGCGTTGACGTCCATGAACTGGGTCGCTTCCGCCATGGCTTCGTAGTCGAAACCTGAACCAGGATGATGATCGACCTGCATGAATGGCGAGACCGTCTCGACGCCCCATCCTTCGCCGGTTGATTCCAGGCAAGCAGCGCGATACCCGTCATAGCCGCCTTGGCTGGCCACATAAATGCGGCAGAAATCAGAATAGCCATTACCAGTAAAGTCCGTGAATCGGGCACTAAAATACTTGGTCGTAGCGCCGTAGTAGATATAATTCGAACCTTCCGTGCTCGTATAGTTACTGCCGCTCTTAGACCAACGTCCGCCAAGAAGGTCTTCACCCTTTTGGTTAATATCACAGGTAATTTTGTTATCTTTCGTCCGGCAGTGATCGGGCAAACCATCCGCCGTAACATCGACCCAATAGCCACCCAGACCCTCAACGCGCCGAACCATGGCCCGATCTTCGAACTGAAACTGGTTACCTTGCTTTATGGCGCATGTTACGTACTTGTTTTCATCCACTCGCACGTATGAAAAGCAGTAATCAAGATGGCCATCCGCATTGAAATCGACCCAGGTGCGACCGGCGACTTGCATTATCCCCACTGGTCGGTCAATCACAAAGGTAACAACTTCATCAAAATCGATAGAGGAGCCACCGCTGTTAAGATGACATTTTAAACGGTCCGAACCATCCCAGTCCTTATCACCAAGGGGTATGGAGTAACAAAAGTCGACGTAACCGTCGTTATTGATATCTCTCCAGGCCGGATCGACATTCCAATTAACGAAATAGTTGCCGCTGTCACTGCTGTCGATATAGGTACCATTAAGGCCAGCGTCGATAAGAATCGGGTTTCCGAAGTTACCAGAGCCGTCGTTTATATAGCAGATTATTTCGGTACCCGCATTGCCGCCGCTTAGAGGCGATACGCGGCAGTAATCGTCTTTTTTATCTCTGTTTATATCTACCCACCGGTTGAAGCCACCGGAAGCTAGGCCTTCTTCGAATACATACGGTGAGGAAGGATTACCTGGAAATCGAATATACTCAGCGTTAGCGTAGCTGACCGGGGCGCCTTCTTGCCAATCAAGCATAGTTGGCTGAAAGCATTCACTTTCGGAGTTACACTCCGCAAAACTGGTCATCAATGAACGGCGCGTCACTTCATTTGTCTCGTAGGAGAAGTAATATTCACGAAGAGAAGCATCGTCCACACGACTTTGGATGCTCTTTAGACGAAGCCCCAAGTCAAACTGCTTGCCGAAAATTGGCGTTTTCTTTTGGTAGGGATCCGATTCATAGTGAAACTCTACCTGGGCGTAGCCGGCCTGCGTGGAGCCAGATTGAACGGTATATTCGATCGTTTCAGGAAATATAGCTGCCCGATCTGGAAGATATGAAATTCGATAACCATATCCAAGACGGTCGGATACACTCTCCAAAGCCCATACAGCCACAGCGCTATTGGCTCGGATACCGCGCACCCGTGAGGCCTCGGATTGACCGTATCGATAAATGTCACCATTTTTCTTATATTGAGTGAAGCCGTCGTTCTCAAACACAACTCGAGAACTGTCTTCTTGCTCCAACCGATACTCTGAACCACTCTGCCAGTAGGTGCCACTCACCAGAATCAGTCTGACACCATCCAAGCAGGCCAAGTCCTGGTTTGAGCCATCCGCAGCCTGAACATAGCCATCTTGAAGATTATTACGTCCACAGCGTTTAACTGTAGAGAGCCCGGATATCTGGAAGCCCATGCCAGCTTGGCCGTAATCGCCGTTACTGGAGTAATTCAGTGACACGCTGGGTGTTACGCCAGCCCCGCCACTCGCCACCTGAATAGGTATCGAGAGCTGCGCTTGGCCTTTACTGACCGAAAAGCTAGATTGTGACGCGCCGATTAGAGAATAAAGGAGATTAATACGACGGGATTCGCTAAACTTTCCGTCCTGTGCTTCCGAGTAGTACTCGCCATTAAGCACAATTTCAGCACCGTTAGCTCCGATCTCATCCGTTACCTGAACGTCAGCGTTACCCGAAACGGCGTGGCCATCAATCTGGGTAAACTGATCTTTAATGCTAAAGGTGCCATCACCATTGCTATTGAGGTAGACAGTATTTACCGAAGAATTTTTCGAATGGAGAAGAATATCGAGTACGCCATCCCCATCAAAGTCGCCAATCAGGATGTCGTAGTCGTTCGTGGATTCGGTTGGCCATATTGCCCCAGAAGCTATCGTACATAGTACGAATTCGCCGGAAGACGAGCCGCAGAACAACAGAGTCTGGTTGCCACTATCAACGGGGATTGGAAAAGTGATGCCTAAACCTATTGGTACATAGTTAGGAGCAGCCTTGATTAAGATATCTGGATAACCATCTAGACCATACTCCTGACTCTCTACGTCTTGATAATATACTTTATAGCTATCATCGGTCAGCGCTCTTTTCGAAGATGCACTTGCCTGTGAAAGACAAAAGCACAAGCACAAGAAAAACAAGAATCCCTTCATACCGGCCCCACTTCCCTTTTTTCTGTTATATTGAGTTATATTCAGTTTAATCTGAGCTTATTCTAACGCCCTTTAACTCAATACCTAATCCCGTCGGGCTGATGTACGTATCCCATTGGCCACCAGTAGAACAATTAGAGGTGTTAACCATCAAATCTACCGCAAGCCCCTGCGCCTGGGCGGAAAGCAGAACAGACATCATAGATTGCTGTAACGACCCAAAAGGATTTGAACCCCAGGTACTCGCAATTTTGTGCTCGTCTGTTGGAGTGCAACCAGTATTAGCTGGACTCTCACTGGAAAAATCAACGGTCATTACGTTATAACCGTTATCCCTGTAAACCAATACATCTTCCACGCTCACGCCCTTTATATCCCAGCTATTAGCAAGGCACACACTAGAAGTTACGGACAGAAGACCAATAAGCATCCCGTTTTTCATACCACTTTCCCTCTTCAAATATTCTGTTTCTTTATATGGACCCTTAAAAACTAGCAAATATCAATTGATCTATACAACGACCAATTCTTACACTGATGTAAGCGTATGCTTACAAAATACCGGGACAATCCCCTACAAGCTCCTGGAGATTCCCTTAATTAAACGCATGCAAGGTTGCTTTATCTTTCTTAAAGCTAGCCCACAATATTAATAATGAGTGCTACACTGCTTCCCTTTATTCCTCCTATAGGCTTGATCGTGACTGACACTGCTTTTTCTTCTCTCCCCCTTTCCGCGCCGACCCTGGCGACGCTGGCGTCGCTGGGCTTTGCCGAGATGACGCCGAT
>MRWG01002130.1_pt1 | contig 10690 bp, 6 predicted proteins | sample 1013341 | NCBI WGS metagenome assembly MRWG01 (sample SAMN06117577, study PRJNA244670) | biofilm metagenome | biome: Water; feature: Cathode Biofilm; material: Biofilm; isolation source: microbial consortium enriched at the cathode of a solar microbial fuel cell | place: USA: District of Columbia ...
GAAGATGACGCTGAGCTTCGGCCGCTGCTCGGACGCCGGCATGGCGGCGTTCTGCCGGAGCCGTCGAAAGACATTTTCAACATCGATGATCGCATCATCGACGAGGCTTCCGACGGCGATCGCAAGGCCGCCCAGCGTCATCACGTTGATCGTCTCGCCCATCCAGTCCAGCACGAGCAAGGCGGACGCAAGCGACAGCGGCAGGGCCGTCAATGTAATGAGAGTCGTGCGCACATTGAGTAGAAACAGAATGAGAATGATGGAGACGATGATGGCCGCGTCGCGCAGTGCGTGAACGACATTGTTCACCGACAGACGAATGAAGTCGCCTTGCCGGAAAATCTGCCGGTTGATGTGCAGGCCTTCGGGTAGCGTTGGTTTGAGCGCGTCGAGCGTCGTGTCAATCTGGTCGGTGATGGCGAGTGTATTCGTGCCTGGCGCTTTCTGGATCGTCATGACGACAGCCGGATGCCCGCCGTCGGCGCCGGCGCCGCGTTTGGGCGCCGGACCCAATCGCACGTTCGCGACTTGTCCAATCGTCACTGGGGCGCCTGCGTGATACTTGATCACGGTCCCGGCAATGTCCGACTCCGAGCGCACGCGCCCGCTTTGTCGGATCGGCAGTTCAAGCCCATCAACATCCGGAAGGTAGCCGGCGCTCAGCGTGCTGTGCGCCGTGTCCGCAGCGGCAACGACATCGCTCACGGAGAGGTCATAGAGCCGCAGCTTTTCCTGCTCGACGAGCACTTGATACTCAGGAAGCTCGCCGCCGATGACGGACACCTGCGCGACACCCGGAATAGCCAACAACTGATTGCGAAGGTCAAACTCGGCGTAGGCGCGCAATTCCATCGGCGGAACCGTGCCCTCCGGTGACGACACGGCAAGCAGCATGATCTCCCCCGTGATCGACGTGATCGGGGTCATCTCGGCGTGCGCGTCCGGTGGCAAATCCTCACGTATCGTGTCGAGCCGCTCCGAAACCAGCTGCCGGGCGCGATAGATGTCCGTGCCCCAGTCAAACTCGACATACGCAATCGACAGACCGATGGCGCTGCTCGTGCGCACACGGCGCACGCCCGGAATGCCGTTCACCGACGTTTCGATCGGAAACGTCACGTATTGCTCAACTTCATCCGCAGCGAGGCCCGGCGTTTCCGTCATGATGACCACCGTCGGCGCATTCAGCTCCGGGAAGACATCAACAGGCATGCGCGGTAGTTGAAGTCCTGCAAACACCAGCAAGACGCCCGCAAGCACCAGCACGAGAGCCGCGTTATCGAGCGAGAATTGAATCAGTCGTTTCAACATGGATTCTCACCCTTCTTAGTGGTCGTCGTGGAAGGCGCCGTCCGCATGGAAGTGACCGCCCTGTTGAGTGACACCGCTCTGCTGGCTGGCGAGTTTCAACTCGTACGCGCCGTCGAGAACGACTTCATCGCGGAGTGAAAGTCCACTGTTGATGGCGACCCAGCGCCCGTCGTTGACGCCCATATCAGCCTCGACGCGAATCGCCTTGTTCGGGTCCTGCGGATCGCGCCGAAAGAAGACGTGAACGATTCCGTCTTTGACAATGGCTGCACGCGGGATGGCAAGCGCCGGGCCGCCGGTGGATTCTGCGACGACTTCAAGAAACGCCGACACACCGGGGCGAATCCATGACTTCGACCCTTGCGGCGTCGCGATCAATGTGATCGTGCGTTGATCCGGATGCGCTTCAAGGCCAATGGCGAGCGTCGCATCCACACTGTCGCTCAAGGCGACACTCGGCGCTGCGGGAGGCACAATGCGCGCCGCGGCGCCGCTTGTGATTCGTGCGAGATCGGACTGCAGCGCCATGGCGCGGAAACGGACCTTCTCAGGATCAACCGTGGAGAGCACCAGCGACGGCGTCTCGACGAAGGCGCCATCCGTCACGGCAAGCGCTTCGACCACTCCTGCCTCAGCGGCGCGCACGTCAATCCAGTCGATCGTGCCATAGGTCGGAATCGCTTTGCCGTCGTGCTCAGTCTCGGCGGCGAGCCGAGACTCAGGAATACCCGTCGCGGCAGACGCTCGATGCAGCGCGTGTTCGCGCGTGCGATGGGCGTTGGCCAATTGTGTTTCCGCTTGGCGCCGCTCCGCGCGCAGACGGGGAAGACTTGTCTCAAGCTCAACGGCTTGCGCTTCGAGGTCGGCCCGTCGAAACTCTGCGGATGCGAGCGCTGAGAGTCGTTCGCGCAGGGCGGTGAGGCGCTGTTCCGTTTCTTCGAGTTTCGCATCGGAGACCGCGATCGCGGCATTGGCCGCGTCAATATCCTGCTCCCCGACAATGATCTCGTGCTGAAGCTCCGGCCACTCAGGCGACCGGAATCGATAGAGCACATCACCTGCATCAACGGTTTGATATTGGTCCACCAGCAATTCAACGCGGCCGGGAAGCGTCATGCGGTATTCGTGACGAGCGAGCGGCTGAAGTTCGAACGCGCCCGGGATGCGAATCGTGCTATCCACGTTTCGCCGCTCAACGGCGGCAAACGTGATGCCAAGATTACTCCGCACGGTCGGCGGAATGTCGATGCGATTTGTCGGCACTTCGTCCGTCGAAGCTTGCGATGTGGTTTCCGCTGCCGCAGGCGTTTCTTTTTTGCACCCCACCGCAGCCAGACTGCCCAGCGCCATAAGGATCAGGATTCGATATTTCATTGCGTCACCTCGCTGGCGCTCTCCGCCGCAGGGTTGATTGATTTAGGGTCCGCCGCTGGCGTCGGCCCGGTGAGGTAGTCAAGCTCGATGTGGGCGCGCGATTCATCGAGGCGCACGTCAATCAGGTGAAGCTTGGTGTTGTGCGCGCGCACAAGGCTCTCCAATAGCACGAGTCCGCCGCTTTCGCCGAACTCAAGGAGGCGGCGCGCATCGTCAAGCTGGCGATCGATAAGGGGCGCCAGGTGGTCGGTGATTTGTTCGCGCTCCTCTCGCAGCGCCGTCGCTCGGGCGCGCATCGCTGCGATGGCGCCGATGATGCGCTCAAGCTGCGTTTCGAACGCGGCCCGCGCAACCTCGCGCTCAGCCGTCGCCTCAGCGATGCCCTGCCGATTCGCATTGAGAATCGGGATGGGAATGGCGCCGAGAAAGCCGATGCGAGATTGCCCCTGATCGGTTTCGTAGAGCGGGCCGATCGTCAGGTCCGGGTACTGTTTCCGAATCTCGCGACGAAGAGTCTGCTCCGCAACTTCGTATTCCTGCCGCAGGCGAGCGAGGGACAAATTGCGTGATGCGACGTCACCGACCTCCGAATCGGCGGTGACGCCAAGGCTGAGAATCGGCGTGAACTGAATCGGAGCTTCGGGGGACAATCCGAGGAGCGTTCGGAGGTGTTGTTCAAGAACGGCGACGTCGCCGCCAAGTCGACGCAGTTCGTATGCGCGTTGCATCTGCTCGATTGAGAAAAGCGCCGCCTCGGTTCGAGGCAATTCGCCAGATTCCGCAAGTTGTCCGGTGGACTCGGTCAAGGACTTCATTGAATCCACGAACTGCTGCAGCTCCTCGTACTTCAGCCTCGCTGCGGACCATTCGGCCCACGTAAGCCGCACATCGCGACGAATGCGCCATTCCGCTTCGGCGAGGCGGTCAAGCTCAACGCTGACAGCCGCGTTCGCGCGAGCCTTCTCGGCTGCGAGCCGGCCGGAGATTGGAATCGTGATCGCCAGCCCAGGCGTGATGACCCACGGATTCGCCACGCTTTCGGTAATGCGCAACACATCGATCGAGAATGTCGGATCGTCCCAGCGACCCGCGTGTTCAGCGGTTGCCTGCGCCACTCCAGCGCGCAGCCGCGCCAGTCGGAGGTCGGGATTGAAGACGAGAGCGACGAGTTCGGCCTCGGGGATCGAAAGTCCGTCGTCCGGATCAAACGGCGGCGCGTCCGCAAGGCCTTCCTCGGCGAGGCGCGCCGCAAAAGCGCGCACAGCTTCGTCCGACGGCGTTCGCAATCGCCATGAGGATTCATACGCCTCCGGATCAAGTGGACTTGATTGGTAGCTTTGACAGCCCGCCAGCGCCGCGACGCCAATCGCGACCGCGACAACGGACCGGAATGATGCCAAATGCAATGTGAATCTCCGAACGTGATTTTGCTATTACGCTTCGCTGTGCGCACGGCACAGCACGACCGACAAACGTCAGTCGTGTCAGTTCAACAGCACAATTGTTCGAAGTGGCAGTAAGTGAGGTGGCGGCCATTGAGGGGGTGGTCGGCGCGCCGGGCCATTCCAGTTCAGGAGCGGCGGAATCGATCTCGAAGGCGCCGGCATGCTGCTCACGCCCGTCAACTGATCCGTCGTATCGTCCAGTCCCCGGAGCGCAATTCGCGGGGAGAAATCGTGCGAATGAAGCGAGCTGCAACAATGGTCGTCGTCAGAACTGCTTTGATTCGTGAACGCGGGGACGACGTCGTGCAGTTCGAAAGATGGCTGAACTGCAATATGACTGTGACCATGTGAATGGGTCGAGCCATCGTGCGTGTGCTCGTGAATGTGGAATCGAACTCCGTTGGCGCCGCCAATCTCTGTCGCGGCAGAAACGCAAGCAGGCGACAGCCATGCGATGACGCCGAGCATTGCCGCGATCGGAATTGTCAGGAGCCAGAGCCTCACAGTTGAAGTATAGCCCCAAGGCAGATTTGGCGAAGTCGTAATTCATGGAAGGGGAGATTCCGATCTACCTACGACGGACCCGCAGATCACCTGCGCCTCAGGGCTTTCTCTTGCCGAAACCAGGCACAATCTGCTTCAGCGTGATTGAGGAAGAGGCGCCTGCGCCGCCTGTGTATCGGGCGGCAACCGCGGCGCCAGCGGGCGCCCGCCGTCTGTGATCCGTCTGATCAGCAGGCGGCGCGGGCACCATCGCGATGATGCAGACGAAAGCGCAATAGCCCCGGTTGGATTCGAACCAACGACCGCACCGATTATGAGTCGGGCGCTCTACCGCTGAGCTACGGGGCCAGGCATGTGCGCGGTGGTCGCGCCGAGCGAGGCGCTCACCGCAGCCGCATGACCGAATCGTTCACTTGATGAACAGCATTTCTCGGTACGTCGGCAGCGTCCAGTAGTCGTCGGATATCTCGTTCTCAAGGTCGTCAGCGAGTCGTCGCACTTCCATCATGGCGGGCCGCACATCGTGCGCGAGATGCCCCGCATGCGCTTCGATCTCTTGCGGGTGCTGCGCCGTCAGGCCCTGTTCCAGATTTCGAAGGGCGCTCAGGTACATGCTGAAGAGGCCGTTGAAATCCTCAAGCCTCGCTCGCAGCTCCGGGCAGTCCACCCCTGCGGCGCCAAGCGAGTTGAGCGCATCGGCCAACTCATGTTGATGGCGGAGCGCGGCTGGCGACACATGCTGGCGGCACAAAGAGACGAGCGTGTTGGCTTCGATGAGCAGTTGCTTCGTGAACTGCTCGAGGAAAATGGATTTCCGCGCTTCGAGCTCCGCGGCGGAGAGCACACTGAATCGCCCGAACGCGTCAACGACTTTCTTCTCGGTGATCACCGGAATCGCTTCGGCGGCGTCGTTCAGAATCGGCAAGCCGCGCCGTGACGCTTCGGCATGCCAGTCTTCGGTGTAGTTGTCGCCATCGAAGATGACTCGCTTGTGCTCTTTCACGATGGTCTGGAGCACCGGCATAATCGCGTCTTCGAGCGTCTTGCTGTCAGGACTCTCGCCGACGCGCGATTCCATTTCATCAGCCAGGTCGGCGAGCGACTCAGCAACGATCGTGTTGAGCACGGTGTTCGGCCACGCGATGCTCTGGCTGGCGCCGACGGCGCGGAACTCGAACTTGTTGCCGGTGAATGCGAAGGACGACGTTCGGTTTCGGTCGCCGGAGTGGCGCGGAATCTGCGGCAGTGTGCGTGCGCCAAGATCAAGGGCGCCGCGCGAACGCGTTGAGGTGGCGCCGCCGGATTCGATCTGGTCCACGATGTCGGAGAGCATCTCGCCGAGGAAAATGGACAGAATCGCAGGCGGGGCTTCGTTGGCGCCGAGTCGGTGGTCGTTGCCGGCGGTTGCGACGCTGGCGCGAAGCAGGTCGGCGTGACGATCCACAGCGCGAATCACGGCGCACAGGAAGACGAGGAACTGCAGATTGCTGTGCGCCTCGTCACGAGGGTCGAGCAGGTTCACGCCTGTGTCGGTCGCGAGCGACCAGTTGTTGTGCTTACCGGAGCCGTTCATCCCGGCGAATGGCTTCTCGTGCATGATGCAGTGCAGGCCATGGCGCGGCGCCACGCGGCGGAGTGTTTCCATCACGAGCATCTGGTGATCAACCGCGACATTGGCGGATTCGAATGTCGCGGCGATTTCATATTGGCCGGGCGCGACTTCGTTGTGACGCGTCTTGACCGGCACGCCAAGCGCGAACAAGTCGCGATCGACATCGGCCATATACGCGAGCACGCGCGGCGGAATGGCGCCGAAGTAGTGATCCTCAAGCTGCTGATCTTTGGGAGGCTTGGCGCCAAGCAGCGTGCGATTGCACATCATCAGGTCGGGCCGCGCAAAGTAAAAGCGCCGGTCGATCAGGAAGTACTCCTGCTCGGCGCCCACGGTCGGCGTGACGCGTGTCGCGCCGGATTCGTTGCCAAACAGCTTGACGATTCGCATCGCCTGCTCGCTCAGCGCTTCCATGGAGCGCAGGAGCGGTGTCTTCTTATCGAGCGCTTCGCCGGTCCATGACACGAAGACCGTGGGGATGCAGAGCGTGACGTTGTTGACGCCGTGATTCAGGAACACAGGGCTGGTCGCGTCCCAGGCGGTGTAGCCGCGGGCTTCAAACGTGGCCCGCATGCCTCCGGAGGGGAAGCTCGACGCGTCGGGCTCACCCTGAACGAGTTCGCTGCCGGAGAATTCGACGATCGCACCGCCCAGTCCATCAGGGTGGACGAACGAGTCGTGCTTCTCAGCCGTCAGGCCGGTCAGGGGCTGGAACCAGTGCGTGTAGTGCGTCGCGCCGTGCTCGATCGCCCAGTCCTTCATCGCGTTGGCGATGGTGTCTGCCGCGGAGCTGTCGAGGGGTTCGCCGAACCGGATCGTCCGCTGGAGCGATTGGAAGACGTCTTTGGGAAGACGCTGCCGCATGACGCGCTCGCTGAACACATCGCGGCCGAACACAGCTTCGATGGAGCTTGGCGGCGCCCCGGAGCCGGTCAGATCGTCGATCGAGTCGGCGATCTGATTGATCGCATTGTGACGCTGGGAGGCGGTCGCGACGGCGGCGCCTTCGGTGCTCATCAGTCTTCCCTTCCGGTGGCAGATGGTGCGGTGGAGTGACGGAAAACGCCATTGTCGCAGCCGCTCGCCTCCTTGCAACTGGGCGAAGTTCGGCCCTCGGGGCGGATGCAACGGGCCAAGTTTAGGCGGCCGACGCGTCCAGACCGGCGGCAAGCTCAGCGACGAACGCGCCAGCGATCGCGACCGGATCCTCACCGGTTTGAATCGCGTCTTCGATCCTGCGAACGAGCGCTGACCCCACGATCGCGGCGTCCGCATGCTCGACGACGGCGCGCACCTGTTCGGGAGACGAGATGCCGAAACCACATGCAATGGGGAGTTCAGTCATCGTGCGGAGGTTCTGGACCGGTTTCTCGATGTCCGGGGCGTCATCCCGCTCTCCCGTAATGCCTGCGCGGGCGAGGAGATAGACGAAGCCGGAGCACAGATCGGTAATTCGTTTCGCCCGGTCCGGCGGTGTGGCCGGCGCGACGAGGAGGCTGAGCGTCAGACCGGCCTGAGCCGCCGCGTCACGAATTGGAATGGCTTCGTCAGCGGGCGCGTCAGGGACAATGAGTCCATCGAAGCCGGCGGCCGCCGCTTCTCGTGCGAATGACTCAATTCCTGATCGCATCACGATGGATGCGCTGACCATGGCGACAAGGCCGAGCGATACGTCATCGCGGGCTTTCTTGACCGCGGAGAACACTTGCTGCGGCGTTACGCCTTCGAGCAGGGCCTCATGCATCGCGGCGGCAATCACGGGGCCATCGGCAATGGGATCACTGAACGGAATTCCAATCTCGACGATCGACGCTCCGGACGACTCGATCGTTCGAAGCAGTTCGGGGAGTCGATCAACCGTTGGCCGCCCAGCGCAGATGAACGGCATGAGGGCTTTCTTCTTGTCCTGCCGGAGCAATTGAAAGATAGCCTCGATGCGATTCACGACTTGACGCCCTTCACGCGATCGGGATCGGTGTATTTCTGAAGCGCGGCGGCGAGATCAACATCAGCGACATTGGCCAACGTGGTCAGCCACGCGAGCACATCCGCGAATTCCTCAGCGAGGTTGGCTCGCTGAGCATCAGTGGGGGACTGGTCGGGCGCGTTTTCATGGAGCGCGGTGGCGAGCTCGCCGACCTCTTCGATCAGCCACATGAATGTGCCGGGCACGCCGCGAGCCGAGTCGGTCTCGTGATATCGGTCTCGAATGAGGCGCTGGAGTTCACGGATTGAAATGTCAGGGGGCAATGAACCACTCATGGCCAACACTGTAGCGGGCGTACGATTCGTCGCGACGCCTTTGTGACTCTACGACGAGGTCACGCCGAATCGACGGCGCAGCGCATCGCCTTCTCTTGTGATCGTGACCTGTTCATGCTCATCCATCGACTCCAGATTCTTCATCACGAGAGCCATGCGTTGGTTCGAACCGAGCCGATCGCGATTGCGAATCAGGAAGTGCCAATACAGCGTGTTGAACGGGCATGCGTCCTGACCGGTGCGGCTCTTGACATCGTATTGGCAGTCTTTGCAATAGTTGCTCATCCGGTTGATGTAGGCGCCACTCGCCGCATACGGCTTCGTGCCAACCACGCCGCCATCGGCGTGCTGCGACATGCCAAGCGTGTTGGGCAGCGTGACCCAATCAATACCGTCCACGTACATGCCGAGGTACCAGCCGCTGATCGCTCGCGGATGGACACCAGCGATAAGTGCGAAATTGCCAGTGACCATTAATCGTTGGATGTGATGGCCATGGCCATCGTCGATGACCTGCTGGAGGCTGTCGCGCATGCAGGCCATGTCAGTGTCGCCGTCCCAATAGAATTCAGGGAGCGAGCCGCGAGCCAGCAATCCATTTCGATCAGCGTAGTCGTCGCCCTCACGCCAATAGATGCCACGAATGAATTCTCGCCATCCGATGAGCTGCCTGACAAACCCTTCAACGCTATTCAGCGGCGCATGGCCCGCGTAAAACGCCCTCACAACGCTGTCCACACATTCACGTGGACTGAGCAGCTTCAAGTTGAGGGCGGAACTCAAGCGACTGTGGTACAGCGTGCGTTGATCCGACCACATGGCGTCCTGATAGGGACCGAATTTGGCGAGCCTGTTTTCGACAAAATCACTCAGGCACTGCGTCGCTTGCTCCCGAGTCACCGGCCAATCGAACGAGTCCAGCGATCCGGGAAGATTTGAGAGTCGACGTTCAACCAAGTCGATAACTTCGGATGTAATCGAATCCGGTTTGAATGATGGCGGCGATGGTGGACGGGGCGCCCCCTTGAATGTTTGTCGATTCTCCTTGTCGAAATTCCATGCGCCGCCAACAGGATTACCTTCATCCATAAGCACGTTGAGGCGTTTACGTTCGCGTCGGTAGAAATGCTCAAGCACGATGGACTTTCGCCCTCGCGCCCAATTGGAAAACTCGTCTGGCGTGGTGAAGAAGTGGCGATCGTCGAGTAATTCGAGCACGATCGATTTCGCTTGGCACACAGATTTGATAATGCGCCGCACTCGCCATTCGCCAGGCAGGACGCACGCGACGCATGCAGGCTGAAGCGATTCTATTGCTCGGTTGATCTCGGATTGAAAATCCTGCGTGTTGTCATCGTCTTCAAGCGCGACATAGTGCACACGCACACCGCTATCCCGCAGCGCGACGGCGAAATGTCGCATGGCGCTCAAGAACAGCACCGTTCGCTGTTTGTGGCTTGGCACGTGTCGCGATTCCGCCTCGACCTCCATCATGAGAACGGCGTCGCGTTCACGGTCGAAATCATCGCGCCACGCGGCTTCCGCGTCGAGCTGATCCCCGAAAATGACGACGAGACGACGCACGGCGCCGCGGAGCTTCATACGGCGGATCTGAGACTCGCTGCCAGAGCCGGTTGTGGTCACAAACGCATCGTACGCGACAGTCGTCTGACGTTAGCCGCCGTTGTTCAGGATTTCCTGATCAGTCATGGGCGGGAGTCCGCCGCGGGATCGCTCCTGACGAAGCTCCAGCGCGCGGCGCTCAAGCTCAGCCCATGCTTCACCGGAGCGAAGTCGGGTCTCCAGCTCCTCGACCTGCTTCAGGCGATCGTGATACGCGCTGTCCACAAAGCGGTCGTCAAGCTCCATGAGCACGAACGTCTTGTAGTAGCCGGTGGGCTCGACGTACGTTTCCTTCCGCTTCACGACAGAGCCGTGCAGCGCGTAGCTGGCGACGACGGCGTTGACATCCTGGAAGCGCTGAAGGAGCCGCAGGTCGTCGGCGGCTTCGATCTGCTCTTGGAAATTTCGTTGCAGCACATCGACGCGGGCGTCAATGGAGAGCGCCATCGCCTGCCGCGCCTGATTGATGGCGAGGGACTCGGCGATTGTCTGATTGGCGCCGACAGCCTGCGCGGTGACGAGAAGTTTCCCGTCTGCGGTGCGAGGCTCTGACTCATAC
>MRWG01002131.1_pt1 | contig 10683 bp, 14 predicted proteins | sample 1013341 | NCBI WGS metagenome assembly MRWG01 (sample SAMN06117577, study PRJNA244670) | biofilm metagenome | biome: Water; feature: Cathode Biofilm; material: Biofilm; isolation source: microbial consortium enriched at the cathode of a solar microbial fuel cell | place: USA: District of Columbia ...
CAAGCGGGCCTCACCGCAACCCGAACCAACCGCGGTATTTTTGTGCCTGAAAACCGGCCTGTAAGGGTCGGGAGGTCTGGGGAATACAATACCTTCGGGAAATACCCAGAGCAGTTCTTGTGGCTGTTTCGAACCTCCTGACCACCCATTGCTTTAATTCGAAATAAGCACAGGAGCAACACCATGAAACAGCGCAAACTGAAAGTCCGCAAAGGCCACCGGGACTATACCCTGAAAAGCAAACCCTGCAGCGGTAATCCGATCACTCCTTTCCTTCTTCTAAAAGGCACTTGGCTTGAACAAGCCGGATTTACCATTGATACACGGGTTTCTGTATCCGTTGAAGATGGTCGACTATCGGTTATTCGGGATAGTACTAGATGAGAACTGCGCCCCGGCCACCGGCCGGGGCCTTCTGTGCTTTGACAAACACGGGGCATGAGATAACGCCTTGCTCACCGGAAAATCAGGAAGTTTTCCGCGTGCAGCAACTTGTTAGAAGCTTTTGCTACTTCCATTTTTCAAGACCTTCGGCAATGCCAAACAAGCTAGATACAACATGGTGTAACATTTGAAATCCCTGATACACAAAAGGTGCTGCCCTATCAATTTCGATAAGCTTAAATGCCTCTTCAATTTTTCTGCTAGGCAAATGTGCATCAGCATGACGCAACTCGTATACACCAACTAATGATGAGGTAATCTTTCGAACCAATGCCCTGTCATATTTTGAAGCTAATAAATTCTCCAAAGACTTTAATGAACCCCATTTTTCCTTTTTCGACGGGGTAACAATAGTTTGCATTGCTTGGGCATCAAGGCTATCTGCGATTAGTCTCGCAAGATCTTTTGCTAATGCAAAAAAGGACTGTTCATCTACAGCCCGGAAACGATGGGTTTTATCAATGAGTTGAGGGATTGCATCATGCTCGCGAAATATCTGGATATTAAGCTTTTCCATTGCCAATTTGTTTACAAGCTCAATGCCTTTACCTAAAAACTCTTCTGGAGCTTTCGTATCAGCGGGTTCGGCTTTCACTTGAGATGCAAATAGCTCACTGGAAACCCCTCCTTCTGGAGTAATGTTGTAGCCAGCCCAAATCTGTTGCTGCCACTCTGGCAGAAGCCCTATATCTTTTGCATATACATTAATTAAGCCGAGTTCGTTAACTCCAAAATGGACACCATAGCCATGACTACAAGAAACACTACCAGTTTGAGCGGTATAAAAGGAGAGATGACCACCTCGTCTATGGCATAAAGCCATTATGACCTCGGGCTTAAACCATACCCACTTGCCAGAATTGATGAGGTCTCGCCCACATGACTTGTTGCCTTCTGCATCGACCACAAAAAATGTAGTTGGCTGTGTCTCATCTCCACGAACCTTGGGGCTGATTGCCCCTGGCAGGATCACTTCATTTCGCCATAGTTCGCCAGATACCCTATAGAGTTTTCGACCTTCGAACTCTCTTTCCCAAGACTCCCCATGAGTATTTTCGTCGGTAGGAATAGCAGATATATCTGGCACATCATCAGTTTCATCCACATCCGTTCTAGCCACATGAAATACAGCCATCTTTCCGCCAAACGGACTTCCACCTTCATGAATCTCTGCAATTCGGCCTTCCCAGCGATCTAGCTCATCCTCGTATCTATTATTTCCATCTTCCCAGACTATATGGGATGCATCGCTAAGAATGGTATCTCTATTAAAGTAATGCGTCATATAGAGCGCCATATCTCTAGCGCAAAGATAATCTTTCAAATATTGAGATCTGATTTCCAATAGGACAGGCTTGTTGTTTTCAGAAAGCTCAAGCCGTGCAACTTCAACATAGCCGTCATTTGGGCAAACCCAAGAATTACCTTCTCGCTTCAATCCAAGCGTGACTACTAAATCTTGATTAAGATGCCAAACATTGGGGCCATCATCTTGAGATATTTGGTCTAAGACAAGGTGGACTCCTTCAAACTCACCACCGTAATCTCGATAAACTTCTGCTGGTATATATTTACCATCATCAACCCAGCCCGAGTGATTATGACTGATCCCAATATCCATCCAGCCAAGTTTCTTTGCTTCTTCAACTTTATCATTCGGCACAGCTATTGAGCCACTACCGAAAAAGTCCTCCTTGTACCCTTCGTAGCCATACCTCCCCTTCTTCTCTTTACTTAATACTGCGCGCAGTGGAATCCATACTGACTTTCCGAAGCTTTTGCGTCGGATATCTTCCATTTCAAACCATTCTTGATTCACTCTGTTTTATTCTCCGATGTTTGAGTATTGAGGGCTTCTAACGCCGCTAGGTGCGGCAAAGCTCACTTTTGTCCGTAACCTGGCCTTGTTAAGGCTATAGAGGACCCAAGACAGGAAAGGTTAATGCCCCGAACAAGCGATAATGCCAACGCATGAGAATCTTTATATTGCTTGCAATTAGTGCATGATACATGAAGACATAATTGAGCTCTCCAGACGCATATTCCGTCAAAAATCTATGCGATGTTTTGTTGTCTGAATGCTGCAATATACCATTATATATATATCCGAAATCCGAGTACTTTATTAAGGACTTTATTGCCTTGATGTTCTCATTAATCAGATCGAGAAACTCATCGGTTATGTCTCCGTCATTTTCGTGAGTCACCTTGATAGATAAATCTTGAGAGTGATCCTGATTAAGGAGCTTATCTCGTACAAACCTGTGTATCTTCTGAAAATGGATAGAATCTTTTTTATTCTTAATTATAGAGCGATATTCATTAAGAAGCCCCCGCATCTCATAAAAGTTTGCCGCATAGAAGCTTCCTTGGCGCTCTTCAATCTGAAGTCTGCCAAACTCTGGAAGTGCATCATATCTTGTAACAAAGCAAATAGATTGAGCCCTTTCATCCTCGGTCAGGATATCCCTCGGAGCACTAATGCTATAACGAAAATTTATTGATCCTTTTAACTCCGTTATAAGATGCTCTTCGGCAACTTGCATGCGGTGCTCTACTCGAGCATTCACAGCATCAATTTTTTCTATTATCTCTTTTGGTATCGCCATTACGATTGGCGCCCTAACGCCCGCGTTCAGACCCGTTTGAGGTGCTGCCTGCCTTTGCGGCAGCAAAGGCAGGCAGCGGGTCAAACGTCGCCTGCAACGTATTGTTAGCCGTCACTTCTCCATCGCTTCATTCACTGCCTTGATGACCGCTTCAAATCTGTCTAAGGTCGGCCCACTGAGACTGATCGACTTGCCCATCTCCTTGGCGAGATAATTTGCAGGACGATAGTGATTAAACCTCTTAACTCCCAATTTTCTGTTGATTTTTTCAACAATTCGGTTCGTAGATTGTCCAGAAAGATCGCTCACTGAGAGGTCGGCATGCTCATCAAATGCTCCGTTGAATAACAGCAGGTAGTCAGCTTCTTCAAAAAGGTCTTCTACATCTGCCTCCGTAGCATCGAGAAGTTGATCCTTGTAGTTAAGGACCCTTTGACTCTTGATAATTTTATCGGCGATGAGTCGATCGAGCTTGACCTGCCCAGATTGGCTAATTGTGGAATCTAGTAGACACGCCACAGTGAGTTTACTGCCACGATGCAATGAAACAAACGAAGCTACTTTCTCCATGCCCCCAACAGGCACAATGGTTATTTCGCTTGACAGCGCTGTTCGGCCGAGTCCTTCCAGCAGGGATGACAAGACTTGCAGGTAGATCAGGTCTGATACCCCCTCTACCAAAAGATTCTTTTTTGAGATGTACAAGTTCTGTGCTATGTCATACCCCAAAGCAGCTTGAAGCGGAAACAGCGTATTGGGGTCCTTTTCTTGAAGAGTGTCTGAAACCTTTGAACCATCTTGCGTTTCAAGAACCGTGCGAATTCGGTGTAGTTTGTCTGCATGCACCATAAACGGTGAATGCGTCGTAAAAATGACCTGATAATCTGTAGATAATGATTCGATAAATTCGAGAAGATCCGCTTGAGCCGACGCATGCAGATTTAGCCCAGGCTCATCGAGCAGAAGAATGTAATTCGATGATTTATCCTCTTGGATCTTCTTGAACCATACTAAGAATGAAAAGAACCAATTGAAACCTTTGCTACGATTTTTCAGCGGGAGGGAAACTTTGGCGCGAGTATTCCGGACGCGAATATCCAAAACATGCTCTACGATTCTCTTTTGGTTTGGATTGACTTGTTGTTCAATCTTGTCGATATCGAACTGGACTTCTAGGTTCCGATTAGTGGACCAAAACTCGAATAGCTCCTCAGAAATTGTCGCTTCCGTAGCCTCAAGTTCAGCCTTGAAATCCTCAAAGTCGTCAGACTCTACTAACTCCTTAATGTTAATTTCGGCCAGTTCAAAGAGGGCCTTCGCCGTCTTAAGTTCTTCAGATTCGAGTTGGTCATTCTGAAGCTTTTCAATGCTGATCCGCGATGGGAGTGCATAGTACTCATCGTAGTAGAGATACTTCGGGATTTTGGTGTCTACCCACGTTCGAGCGACGTATTCACTCAAGGGGTTATCCCATTCCCAGTCATTACTGAAATAGGTGGAAGCTGTAGACAGAGCCTCTTTCAAGTCATCGTCTTCCGATGCCTCGATTAAGCCAGTAATTTCTTTTGCCGTTTTGACTCCCTTCAAAGCAGCAGGTAGTCCGGCATGGATTGCCTTGAGGACTTTGTCCTTGTCGACGTGTACGCCGACAAAGATACGTCCTTTCTTGTATTTGCTGGTTATCGAGACCTCAGAAGCTTCAAACGCTTTTGCACCAAGGTCGTCGTTGACTTGATCCCGGAATTCTTGACTCACAGAATACGTGCAAGTAACAGCCTCAGGGTTCTTACCTGATTTGTCGATTCCCTTCTTCTCTTTTCTAGGAAAATCGTGGGTGAGATTGAATTTGAAATCTGAGTCATTCTGAAAATAGTTTGTCTTCGCAACCGCTTCAAGCACGGAAGTCTTGCCTGACTCGTTCATTCCGACCAAGACAGTCACATCGTCTTCCACGTCGAACGATTGTTCGGACTCAAAGCATTTGTACTTATGGATAGTCACTTTCTTGAGTTTCATCATGTCTCCGATTTTTCCCCATGGCCCCAGTGACGGCTAACGCCAGCAATAAACGGCGCCCTGACAACGGCGTCCGGTGGAGGCCGAAGGCCGGAACGAATTTGATTGCCTTGTTAGCACTTCACTCTACTCGTCTCTGCTTGAGGATCTTATTGATCTCATTCACCGCGTTTCGCTCTTCGATTTGAAATGGGTTTGACTCAAAGGTGGTCCGGATAGACTGAAAGCCAATTAAAAAAGAGCCCGCTCCCAATAGGATAGAAACGAGATTCGTTTTCCCTTCCCATGCTCCCCAACCTGCAGCTGCCAATAGAAGCAGCAGGGCAAGCGCATAGAAAGGCTTCAAGCGTTTGACCTTAGAACCCTGTTCAATCTTTATGTTCTCTTGCCTGAAAGGGCGCTCCCGCAGCAACTCTTCATTAGAGCAGTGAATCAGCAACTTTTGCTCATCGCGCGAATTATCAGTGACATTGAAGTCTCCTCCCACATTGATGCCACCATTGTTATTAAAATCTCTCAAACCAATCCCCTTGTTTCAGGCCTTTCTCTTTTGTAGTGCTAACACCCAAAGCAGCGGCGCGCTTTAGCGCGTCCAGCCCGCAGGGCGATGCTGCCTTTTCTTGTTAAACACATTCCATTCGTTTGATCTGGTTCATGAATGCGATGAGCTCCCCGGGGTCAATTTCACTGTCATCACATCCAGACTTGTTCAAGAGATCGACTCTCTCCTGCTCTGCCCTGGTGGGCTTTCGGCCCCTCCAGCCGCCGCCACATTCACCACATGAGGGCGATAGATCAATTCCGTGGGTTTATCTGGATGCGAATACCGATAGGCCAGCCGTCGCCCTGGCCCCTGCGTATTTGCTCATTCAGAAATCCTTTATGGTGTCTGTAGCATTGAATAACGGAGCGCGTAGCCAGTTACGGCTAGCGGTCTCTCTTAGTTAAGCCTTCTCGCGCCCACTAAAATAAAAACGTGACCAGCATCACAAGTCAACACCTGTATCCGCTTGTCGCGCAGGCACAAAAAAGGGGCCAGAAAAGACCCCACTAAATAGTAACGACTAACTAACCCTTAAAACCGCGCCATCACTGACTCCAAACTAAATGCAACTCCTTCGCCATCTTAACCTCACCCAGCCGGCGCACGGGCTGGGTGAACGGCGCTTCGGTGACGGTTTCTGGGTTGGTGTTGGCTTCTTCCAGGATCTTGGCCATGGCGTCGATGAAGTCGTCCATGGCTTCCCTGGTTTCGGTTTCCGTGGGTTCGATCAGCAAGCACTCGGGCACCAGCAGCGGGAAGTAGATGGTGGGGGCATGCTGGTTGTAGTCGAGCAGGCGCTTGGCGATGTCCAGCGCGGTGACGTGGTTGTCCTTGGCCTGTTTGGCGAAGGTGAGGATGAACTCGTGGCTGGCGCGGCTCTCAGGGTATGCGGCCTGGCAGCCGATGGCTTCGAGGCGCTTGAGCAGGTGGTTGTCGGCGAGGGTGGAGTATTCGCCGACGCCCTAGATCACGCCTTGTTGTGACGTACGATCTTTCGTCGCCGACGAAGCGCAAATGGCTTACACGGATTGACTGAGAAATCCTACAGCTCTGCCGAGGGAGCTCTTTTACGCTGGCAATCGGTGCTTGAACACACCTACTGTCAGCAGTCGCCGTACCCGTAGGATTTGCGGTACTGTAACGACCGTGACCAGTCAATGGTCGGGTAGCGCGCAGCTATACAATACCCCCGGGGAAAGCGCGCGGCCGTCTGATAGAGCGGTGTTCAACTGCCCGACCGCCCTTACAGGGCACACTTGGACGTATCATCTATCGGAGCAACACCATGAAATATCGCACTCTCAAAGTCCGCAAAGGCCATCGGGACTACACGCTGAAAAGCAAGCCCTGCAGCGGCAACCCGATCACTCCCTTCCTTCTCCTGAAAGGCACCTGGCTGGAACAGGCCGGGTTCACCATCGATACCCCAGTGTCCGTAACCGTGGAGGAGGGGCGGCTCTCAATCGTTCGTCGTTAAACGGTGGGCCCCGGCCAGAGGCCGGGGTCCCGTTCACCGGCATGTCCCGGTAGGCGGCCTGGCAGCCAAGGCACCGGGATGATTAGCAAGCTGCTGCAAACGTGGATTAGTCAGCTTCGAGTTTGTTGCGCTACATCCACGCTATGTCGCAAGGACATTGGCCTGGGCATAACGGCGCGCCATGAGGCATCATAGCCCTATAGAACGACATATGGAGCGAGACATGGGTACAGACCCCGAAGCCCTGAGAGACGCCGCCCTGGCGCTTTCCGAAGCGGAGCGGGCAAAGCTGGCCAGAGACCTAATAGCCAGCCTGGACGGCCCTGCCGATGACGATGTTGCCGAAGCCTGGGACATTGAGCTTTGCCGCCGCATCAATGAAGTGGAGAGCGGAAAAGCCCAACTGCTGGATGTTGAAGACGTTCTCGCGCGCACACGGGCCCGGATCGGATAAGGATTAGTTTTGGTCGTTGAAGTCAGCAAGGAAGCTGCCCAAGAGCTGGAAGAATCCGCAGCCTGGTACGAAAAGGGAGACTCGGGGCTTGGCGCTCGCCTGGTTGACGCTTTTGCCCACGCCGTGCGCCTTCTTGAAGAACCCAATCCGCCGCTCACTCCCGTAGGTGGCAAAGCCGGCAGCCGCGGGGCCAAACGATTGCTTTTGCATCGCTTTCCCTTTTCCCTAGTTACCCTGAGCCGCGGGTCGATCACCGTTGTCATTGCATTCGCCTATCATCCTCGCAAGCCGGGTTACTGGACAGATCGCGTCTAGCATTCCAGCAATGCCGGTCATCCAACGCCCTGTAATGAAGGGGCCGCCTTCACCTCATCCAGCCGGCGCACGGGTTGGGTAAACGGCGCTTCGGGACAGCCTCCGGGTAGGCATTGGCTTCTTCCAGGATCTTGGCCATGGCGTCGATGGCGTCGCCCATGACTTCCTTGGTGTCAACTTCGGCGGGGAGGGCAGGAGCTATGTCCAAGGCCATTGCCGACCCGGCCCCGGCATAAATAGATCGGGATAATCGGGGAGATACCTTTCGCTAACTTGGTCCAGTGACTTGGTCATCACTTGGCCGGCATATTCAAGCAGCTCGTTCTCTAAACTTTGTGGATGGACCTGCTCTCCAATTTCCTTATAGGCCCTAAAGACGAGACCTCTTAATGCATATAAGAAATGGGGAAATAAAGGGAAATCTGGAGCATCATCACGAATGGCCACCACACATTCAGCCATCGCACACGCAGCAAGCAATAAAGGTCTGGGTCTCGCTTGCTTCTTGCCAGCAAAAACACCTTTTTGCGCAATGGCCTTTCCATTGAACATCATCGGATTTCTATTCCATGTATCGGAAACCATCTTTCTTGCCATATGCTTGGCATTAAAATTTCGACCCATCTCTTTTTCCTCTCTTTCTAGAAAGGTAAAAAGAATCGATACTGCTTGGTTTTTCCGCCAGCCGTCTACAAACCCCATCGAAAGAATTCCCATCACCTAAAATATAAGATCTCTGACATTTGGCTCTGAGCCTATGAGAGCAGCGACGCTCTGTCTAATCAGATAGTCACAGGCTAGCTCTGATCTTTGATAACCGCAATCTTGCTTACACCCAGTCATACCTTGTATGAAGATCATGCCATTCAGGCCAAATTTTTGGTCATCAGCATCTACCGTCAAATTGCCTACGTGGGAGATTGAGACAGGGTTAACTCTGTGAAATCGCGGCTCTTATTTAGCCAATACCTTTACCTATATGCGCTTGAAAACTGACTTTATGAGATCAAAAGTCTTAAAAATTATAGTTGCGGATATGGCACCAACTTGAAACCTGCAATAGTAACCCGTCGCAAGGGACGCAGCGGCAATTACATATGACCATAGATCACGATCTCGGCCCGCACCAAACGTTTCAGCGAGGACCTCGAAAGGAGCGTCGCTGTACCCGCGCTCGCTGACTCCCCATATTACAAATGCAAAGACCACTATTAAACCTACTACCCGATAGATCTTCTCGAATCGGGCGACATAATGAGGGTCAATGCCATCTAAATCGTAATCTATTCCTAGTCTAGAATGATCTTTACCTTTTTCCTTCTTATCTTCCATTAAAAAACCTCTAAACCATAGCATATAAAACCAAGGTCCAGCTTAAAGCTATATAGCGATCCAACTCAATGCAAATTCTTCACATGGTTCTTATTTGTAGTTCCCTCGCGCTTCTTTCCCAACCTTGCATCACTAAAAAAGCCAGCTCAGGAAGAGATATAAAGTTATCAGCATTGCCCCTATGGCTCCCACAACAGCAGAAAATAAGAATAGGTTGAAAGCTATAATTACAGCAGAAACAACACCTACAATTTGGGACAATCTGGTTAAGGTGTCAGGCACGATTTCTAGTCCCAAGTAGTCGCCGATAAAGTATACAGAGTGCCATGCGCCATAGACGCCAGCTCCAAGCCAAACAATCATTGGGATTATAAATATAGGTGCGGCACCCGGGCCGCTGAAGACCTCGCTGATGGCCTTGCTTGTTGTATTACCATATCTGTCAAAAAGAGTTCTTATGTGGAAAGAGACGAAGGCAAACAGTACAGCAAGAACAATGTAGGCTATCGGGAAGAGGTCAAGAATAGTTCTATCCATGAATCTATCAAAGTCCCACAAAGCACTTAACATAAAGCGCACAGATAGCCAGAGAATCGCAATTGGCAAGATCGGGGTAATCGATAAGAGCCAGGCTCTTCTTTTTATAGAAAGAGAAAGTGCTGAAACGAGCATAAAAACTGAAAATGAAACGGTGCAGACAGAAGTACTTACAAACAATGCCGAGAAGCTCCATTCGCGCATGGAGTAAATTTGCAGACCGATGAAAAGAAGAATAATAATCACCCCAAAAAGTAACTTCAGGGACAACTCTTTAAACCCTTGTACGCTCCTGGTACTTATCCACAAAGAGCCTGTGGAAAGGTATTGGCCAGGACTCCTAGTCCGCGGCAATCTTCTCATGGAAGCGGTTATAGACACACACAACATGATAACAGCGAGGGCCACGATCATCGGCAGATAATCCAGGCTGTTATTTTTAACGGCCTGCCAGAATGGTACTAGGCTTATGCCACCAGAATTGGCACGCTGATCCTGCAAGTCATCGCCCCACATCAGTGCCGACAGTAGCGAAAGAGCAGCCAACGAAAGCGCCAGACAAAAAGTGGTATCTATGACGCGCGAAACGCCGCGATTATCGGTACTCGGCACCGTTAACTCCTACGTTACTTTTCTACGTTTTCTGGCGGGCAACCTAATCACTCCAAACCAAATCCAACTCCTTCGCCGCCTTCACTTCATCCAGCCGGCGCACGGGCTGGGTGAACGGCGCTTCGGTGACGGTTTCCGGGTTGGTGTTGGCTTCTTCCAGGATTTTGGCCATGGCGTCGATGAAGTCGTCCATGGCTTCCTTGGTTTCGGTTTCCGTCGGCTCGATCAGGAAGCATTCGGGCACCAGCAGCGGAAAGTAGATGGTGGGGGCGTGCTGGTTGTAGTCGAGCAGGCGCTTGGCGATGTCGAGCGCGGTGACGTGGTTGTCCTTGGCCTGTTTGGC
>MRWG01002132.1_pt1 | contig 10679 bp, 7 predicted proteins | sample 1013341 | NCBI WGS metagenome assembly MRWG01 (sample SAMN06117577, study PRJNA244670) | biofilm metagenome | biome: Water; feature: Cathode Biofilm; material: Biofilm; isolation source: microbial consortium enriched at the cathode of a solar microbial fuel cell | place: USA: District of Columbia ...
ATGGTGCTGTTCGGCGTGACCGGCTACATCCTGCGCAAGCTGGACTACCCGGTGGCGCCGGCGGTGCTGGCCATCGTGCTGGGACAGCTGGCCGAGCGCTCCCTGCGCCAGTCGCTGCTGTCGTCCCAGGGCGACCCGATGACCTTCGTCGAGCGGCCGATCTCAGCGATCATTCTGGCCGCGGCGGTGGGGCTCATCCTGGTGCCGGTGGTGCGCAAGATGTTGCCGAAGAAGGCCAATGCCGCCACGTCCAGCAGCGATGCCTGAGGCGGTGAGCCCCCGGCCGGCGGCGGCCGGGGGGCCGCCTCCGCCGAAGGCGCCATGGCCAAGCGGGTGCCGGATGGGGTATCGAGGGTTCCCGGACCCCCGCTCTTAGGGGGCCGGGAGCGGCTCTGCGGGGAGAAAGGATTTGCCGGAAGGTGGCTCGTGGTATACCATATGCCAAGAGAATTCGATCTCAGATCTCCGCGAGGAACGCTGTCTTAGTCATTGATTTCCTTAAGCTGGTGATGAGGCGGGCGGATCCATGAACCTTCACGAATACCAAGCCAAGGACCTGTTGCGGCGCCACGGTGTGAAGAGCCCCGAGGGGCGTCTCGCGCGCAGCGGCGAGGAGGCAGCCGAGGCCGCGCGCGATCTGGGCGGCAGCCGCTGGGCGGTCAAGGCACAGATCCATGCCGGCCTGCGTCAGGGCGCCGGCGGCGTGAAGTTCTGCGACAGCGCCCAAGCCGTGGGCGAAGCCGCCGCGGCGCTGCTGGGCAGCCGGCTGGTGACGCCGCAGACCGGCGCCAAGGGTAAGCTGGTGCGCTCTGTCTACGTCGAGCAGGCCGCCGACTATGAGCGCGAGCTCTACCTGGCCGCCCTGGTCAACCGCTCGGCCGGACGGGTCGCCATCATCGCCGCCGGCGAGGGCGGCAACGACATCGAGGCCCGCCTCGCCGCGGCGCCGGAGAAGATGCTGAGCCTGGACATCGATCCCGACAGAGGCGTCGACGCCGGTGAGGCGCGCCGCCTCGCCGAGGGGCTCGGCCTCAGCGGCGGCGCGGCCGACCAGGCGATCGCGGTCATGCGCGCGCTCGACAAGGCCTTCACCGCCTACGACGCCAGCCTCATCGAGATCAATCCGCTGGCCGTCACCGCAAGCGGCGACCTGCTGGCGCTGGACGTGAAGATGGTGCTGGACGACAACGCCCAGTTCCGCCACGCCGATCTCGCCGAGCTGCGCGACGACGAGGAGGTCGATCCCGCCGAGCTGGAAGCGCAGCGCTACAACCTCAATTACGTGCATCTGGAAGGCAACATCGGGGTCATGGTGAACGGCGCCGGCCTGGCCTTGGCCACCGTCGACCTGCTGAAGGAGCAGGGCGGCGAGCCGGCGGACTTCATGGATGTGCGTCCCGAGGCGACGCGCGCGCAGATCACCCACGGCTTCAAGCTGCTGCTGCGCAACCCGGCGATCGACGCCATCCTGGTGAACATCTACGGCGGCGGCATCCTGCGCTGCGACACCGTGGCCGAGGGCATCGCGGCGGCCTGCAAGGAAGAAGGCCTGCGCGTGCCGCTGATCGTGCGCGCGGCGGGCACCAACGGCGAGCTGGCGCGCAAGATCCTCATGTCGCAGGGCGTGCCCGTCACCTTCGCGCAGACCCTGGGCCAGGCGGCCGCCAAGGTGGTGGAAGTCGCAGGACGGAGAGCGGCCTGATGGCGATCCTCATCGACAGCGATACCAAGGTCATCTGCCAGGGCTTCACCGGCGCCCAGGCGACCTACCACATGGAACGCGCCATCGCCTACGGCACCAAGGTGGTCGGCGGCGTGGTGCCCGGCAAGGGCGGGCGCGGCCACCTGGGCCTGCCGGTCTACGACACCGTCGCCGAGGCGCGCGAGGCGACCGGCGCCACCGCTTCGGCGGTCTTCGTGCCGCCGCGCAACGCGGCCGACGCCATCATCGAATCGATCGACGCCGGCATCGAAGTCATGGTCTGCGTCACCGAGCGCATCCCGGTGCTGGACATGGTGCGCGTGAAAAAGCGCCTGGAGAGTTCCGACAGCCGCCTCGTCGGCCCCAATTCGCAGGGCATCATGGTGCCCGGACGCTGCAAGATCGGCGTCATGCCGGCGCACCTGGAGCGGCCGGGCAAGGTCGGCATCGTGTCGCGCTCGGCCTCGCTGACCTCGGAAGTGATCGAACAGATCTCCAGCCAGCGCATGGGGCAGTCGACCTCCATCGGCGTCGGCGGCGACCCGGTGCACGGCATGGGCTTCGTCGACTGCCTGGAGCTGTTCTTCGCCGACCCGGATACCGAATGCGTCGTGCTGCTGGGCGAGATCGGCGGCAGCGACGAGGAGGAGGCGGCGGCCTATCTGAAAGCCAACCCGGCGCCCAAGCCGGTGGTCGCCTACGTCGCCGGACTGCACGCGCCGACGGAGCGCCGCATGGGCCACGCCGGCACCGTGAACGTCTTCGGCCAGGGCGATGCCGCCGCCAAGATCGACGCCCTGCGCGAGGCCGGGGTCAGGATCGCGGCCTCGCCGGCGGAGATCGGACTCACGGTGCGCCAGGCCGCCCGGGCGTAACGCGGCCGCTGATGAACCCCAGCAGGCAAATGCGTCAAAAGGTGTCGGTCCCGGCCAAGCGTCGGCCGGCCGCGGCGGTAAAACACCGCCAGGGACAAGAGAGCAGAGGATGGCCCCAAGCCAAAAACAGGGCGGGGCCCGTCAGGATCGGAGATTAGTATGCCAGAGGGAACGCCGCGCCCGTTCGAGCGGCAGATTCATCCGGGCTCCGGCCGCCGCAAGGCACCGAAGACCCCCAAAGGACGCCAGCTCGACCCGCAGGCCGAGGCGGAGGTGCTGGCGCTGCTGGGCGACCGGCCGCGCCGGCCCGACCTGCTGATCGAGCATCTCCACCTGATTCAGGACAACTACGGCCACCTGGCGGCGCGCCACCTGCGCGCCCTGTCGCACGAGATGAAGCTGCCGATGGCGGCGGTCTACGAGGTGGCGTCGTTCTATGCCCACTTCGACATCGTGCTGGAAGGCGAGGCGCCGCCGCCGCCGCTGACCATCCGGGTCTGCGATTCCATCACCTGCGAGATGATGGGCGCCCAGGACCTGCTGAAGGCGCTGCCCAAGGAAGTCGGCGACAAGGTCCGCGTGCTGGCGGCGCCCTGCATGGGGCGCTGCGCTTCGGCGCCGGTGGCCGAGGTCGGCCATCGCCACGTCGATCATGCCACCCTGGAGAACTTGAAGGCGGCGGTCGGCGAAGACCACCATCCGGTGATCCCGGCCCACACCGACTTCGAGGCCTACCAGGGCGAAGGCGGCTACAGCCTGCTGCGCGCCTGCCTGGCGGGCGAGCGCACGCCGGAAGAGCTCATCGAGATCCTCTCCAGCGCCAGCCTGCGCGGCCTCGGCGGCGCCGGCTTCCCGACCGGAAAGAAGTGGCAGATCGTGCGCGGCTTCAAGGGCCCGCGCCTCATGTCGATCAACGGCGACGAGGGCGAGCCCGGCACCTTCAAGGACCGCCACTACCTGGAAACCGATCCGCACCGCTTCCTGGAAGGCGCGCTGATCGCGGCCTGGGCGGTGGGCTGCGAGCGCTGCTACATCTACATGCGCGACGAATACCCGGCGGTGCGCGAGATTCTTCTGAAGGAGATGGCCAAGCTGGAGGCGGCGGGGCTCACCAAGCACTGCCCGCTGGAGCTGCGCCGCGGCGCCGGCGCCTACATCTGCGGCGAAGAGTCGGCGATGCTGGAATCCATCGAAGGCAAGCGCGGCCTGCCGCGCCACCGCCCGCCCTACATCGCCGAGGTCGGCCTGTTCGGCCGGCCGACCCTGAACCAGAACGTGGAGACGGTGTTCTGGGTCCGCGACATCGTGGAGAAGGGCGCCGAGTGGTTCGCCTCGCACGGCCGCAACGGCGGCAAGGGCCTGCGCTCTTATTCGGTTTCCGGCCGCGTGAAGTCGCCGGGCGTGAAGCTGGCGCCGGCCGGCATCTCGGTGCAGGAGCTGATCGACGAGTTCTGCGACGGCATGGTCGAGGGCCATGAGTTCAAGGCCTACCTGCCGGGCGGTGCCTCGGGCGGCATCCTGCCGGCCGCCATGGGCGACCTGCCGCTGGAGTTCGGCGCGCTGGACAAGTTCGGCTGCTTCGTCGGCTCCCACGCCGTGGTGATTCTTTCCGACAAGGACGACGTGAAGGCGGCGGCGCTGAACCTCATGCGCTTTTTCGAGGACGAGTCCTGCGGCCAGTGCACACCCTGCCGCAACGGCACCGAGAAGGCGGTGAAGCTGATGAGCGAGAAGACGTGGGACGCGGACCTGCTGCAGGAACTCTCGCAGGTCATGCGCGACGCCTCGATCTGCGGTCTGGGACAGGCCGCGCCCAATCCACTGTTGGCTGTTCTGAAGTACTTCCCGGAGGAACTGAAATGATCGCAGTGCCCAAGCAGGAAGTCGTCCGCTTCACGCTGGACGGAGAGGAAATCGAGGCCTACGCCGGCGAGACCATCTGGGAAGCCGCGGCACGCCACGGCACCAAGATTCCGCACCTCTGCTATTCGCCGGAGCCCGGCTACCGCTCAGACGGCAACTGCCGCGCCTGCATGGTGGAGATCGAGGGCGAGCGCGTGCTGGCCGCCTCCTGCATCCGCCCGGCACGCGAAGGCCTGGTGGTGAAGAGCGCCAGCGAGCGCGCCGAGAAGGCGCGCGCCATGGTCTTCGAACTGCTGGTCTCCGACCAGCCGGAGCGCGCCACCTCGCACGACCCGGAGAGCAAGTTCTGGCACTGGGCGAGCGACATCGGTGTCACCGAGAGCCGCTTCCCGGCGCGCAAGACCTGGCAGCCGGACAACAGCCACACCGCCATGGCGGTGAACCTGGATGCCTGCATCAACTGTAACCTCTGCGTGCGCGCCTGCCGCGAGGTCCAGGTCAACGACGTCATCGGCATGGCCTACCGCGGTCACGGCGCCAAGGTGATCTTCGACTTCGACGACGCCATGGGCGAGTCGACCTGCGTGGCCTGCGGCGAATGCGTGCAGGCCTGCCCGACCGGCGCGCTGATGGAAGCGAACCTGCTGGACGAGAAGGGCACCCGCGTGCACTTCGAGGACCGCACGGTGGACAGCCTCTGCCCCTACTGCGGCGTCGGCTGCCAGACCAAGGTCCACGTGAAGGACGATAAGATCCTCTACGTGGACGGGCGCGACGGCCCGGCCAACCAGAACCGGCTCTGCGTGAAGGGCCGCTTCGGCTGGGACTACATCTACAGCCCGCAGCGCCTGACCAAGCCGATGATCCGGCGCGACGACGCACCCAAGCGCTGGGACGACCAGGTCGATCCGATGAATCCCTGGACGCACTTCCGCGAGGCGAGCTGGGAGGAGGCGCTGGACAGGGCGGCCGCCGGCCTGAAGAAGATCTACGACGAGACGGGGCCGTCGGGCCTGGCCGGCTTCGGCTCGGCCAAGGGTTCCAACGAGGAGGCCTACCTCTTCCAGAAGCTGATCCGCACCGCCTTCCACACCAACAACGTCGACCACTGCACCCGCCTGTGCCACGCCTCCTCGGTGGCGGCGCTGATGGAGGGCATCGGCTCCGGCGCGGTGACGGCGCCCTTCACCGCGGCCAAAGACAGCGACTGCATGATCATCATCGGCGCGCGGCCAGGACAGAACCACCCGGTGGCCGCCACCTTCCTGAAGAACGCGGCCAAGCGCGGCGCCAAGATCATCGTCATGGACCCGCGCGGCCAGCAGATGGACCGCTACGCTTACAAGCACCTGATGTTCAAGCCGGGCCAGGACGTCGCGCTGCTGAACGCCATGCTGCACACCATCATCGAGGAAGGCCTCACCGACGAGCAGTACATCCAGGCCCACACCTCCGGCTTCGAAGACCTGAAGACGATGGTGAAGGACTTCTCGCCGGAGGCCATGGAATCGGTCTGCGGCATCGACGCCGCGACGATCCGCGACGTGGCGCGCACCTTTGCCCGCTCCGAACGCTCGATCATCTTCTGGGGCATGGGCATCTCGCAGCACGTGCACGGCACCGACAACGCGCGCTGCCTCATCGCGCTGACCATGATCACCGGCCAGGTCGGGCGGCCGGGCACCGGCCTGCATCCGCTGCGCGGCCAGAACAACGTGCAGGGCGCCTCCGACGCCGGCCTCATTCCGATGGTCTACCCGGACTACAAGTCGGTCGAGCTGGCCGAGGTGCGCGAGCACTACGAGAAATTCTGGGGCACCAAGCTGGACCCCAAGCGCGGCCTCACCGTGGTGGAGATCGTCGACGCCATCATCGCCGGCCAGATCAAGGCGATGTACGTCATGGGCGAGAATCCGGCGATGTCGGACCCTGATCAGTCCCATGCGCGCAAGGCCCTGGCCAAGCTGGAGCACCTGGTGGTGCAGGACATCTTCATGACGGAGACGGCCTGGCACGCCGACGTGATCCTGCCGGCCTCGGCCCACGCCGAGAAGTGGGGCAGCTTCACCAACACCAACCGCGAGGTGCAGATCGCCCGCCCGGTGGCGCCGCCGCCCGGCGAGGCGCGCCAGGACTGGGAGCTGATCCAGGAGCTGGGCAAGCGCCTCGGCCTCGGCTGGACCTACACGCACCCGAAGGACGTCTTCACCGAGATGACCGAGGTCATGCCCTCGCTGAAGAACATCACCTGGGACCGCCTGGTGCGCGAGGAGTACGTCACCTATCCCTGCGACGGCCCCGACGTGCCGGGCAACGAGATCCTCTTCGCCGAGGGTTTCCCGACCGCCGACGGCCGCGCCAAGATCGTGCCGGCCGGCCTGGTGCCGCCGGACGAGGTCCCCGACGCCGACTACCCGCTGGTGCTGACCACGGGCCGCATGCTGGAGCACTGGCACACCGGCGCCATGACCCGGCGTGCCACGGTGCTCGACAGTCTGGAGCCGGAAGCGGTCGCCAGCCTCAGTCCGCGCCAGCTGCGCGGCATGGGCCTGGAGGCGGGCGACATGGTGAAGGTGGCCACGCGCCGCGGCGAGATCGCCCTGAAGGTGCGCGCCGACACCGATGTGCCGGAGGGCATGGTGTTCATTCCCTTCTGCTTCAACGAGGCGGCGGCCAACATGCTGACCAACCCGCAGCTCGATCCCTTCGGCAAGATCCCGGAGTTCAAGTTCTGCGCCTGCAAGGTCGAGCCCCTGACGGCCGCGGCAGCCGCGGAGTAGGCGGGCAAGAATCGCCCGGCGCGGCGCCGCCGCGCAAGAATCGCCAAGACCCGGGCGGCGTCTTTTGGTGTGATGGCGGGAGCATGGTTCCCGCCACCGCCCCAAGGAGCGCCATGGACTCCCGAACTTTCCTGGGCAGTTCGCCAAAATGAGCGGATCGCAGTTCGCCGCAAAGAAGGTGCTGGTGACCGGCGGCACCTCCGGCATCGGCGCGGCCACCGCCACCGCCTTCGCGCGCGAGGGCGCGCAGGTGGTGATCACGGGCCGCAACGCCGCGCGCGCCGCCGAGGTCATCGCCGCCGGCAAGGGGACGGCCGGAACGATGCGTTTCATCGAAGCCGACCTGCGCGAAGCCGCCGCGATCGCCCCCCTGGTCGACCGCGCCGCCGGGATGCTGGGCGGACTCGACATCGCCTTCAACAATGCCGGCTACCAGGAACCGCGCGCGCTGCTGCACGAGCAGCCGGCCGAGGTCTACGACACCGTCTTCGATACCAATGTCCGGGCGGTCTTCCTCGCCCTGCAGGCGGAGATCCGCCTCATGCTGGCGGCCGGCGGCGGCGTCATCGTGAACAACGGCTCGGTGAGCGGGCTGCGCAATCCCAACGAGGGCCTTGCGCTCTACTGCGCCTCCAAGGCGGCGCTGCTGTCGATGACCCGTTCGGCGGCCCTGGAGTACGCGCCGCGCGGCCTGCGCATCAACGCGGTCTCGCCGGGCCGGGTGGAGACGCCGATGATGCGCGACGCGGTGGCCGGCGACCTCGCCAAGGTGGCCGAGGGGCTGCCGGCCCGGCGCATCGGCCGCCCCGAGGAGGTCGCCGCCGCGGTGCTGTGGCTCGCCTCGGCGGAAGCCGCCTTCGTGCACGGCCACAATCTCTGCGTCGACGGCGGGTTCCTTTCCTCCTAGCATAGATGGAGAGGAAACCGGCCATGGCACGACCTCAGCCCGAGAACCACTGCGACCTCTGGGGAGATACCGCGCTGCCCGGCGTGCTGCTGATGCGCGCCGATTTCACCAGCCAGGAATTCTCGCCCCACGTCCACGACGAGATGGTCATCGCGGTGACCGAGGCGGGCGGCGCCGAGTTCGACAGCCGCGGCGTCAACGACATCGCCGAGGCGGGCACCACCCTGGTGTTCAATCCGGGCGAGCCCCACGCCGGGCGCATGGGGCGCAGCAGCCGCTGGCGCTACCGCGCCTTCTACCTGGACGGCGGCGCGCTGGACCGCCTGGCCGACGACCTGGAGGTGTCGCGCCGCGCGCTGCCGGGCTTCTGCACCAACAAGCTGGCCGACCGCGAGCTCAGCACGGCGCTGCGGCAGCTGCACCGGGCCTCGCAGGACGAGGACACGCCGCTCGGCCGCCAGAGCCGGCTGATCGCGGCCATGGCGGAGCTCTACCGCCGCCACGGCAGCCCGCGCCCGCCGGGCCGTGTCCCGGGCATCGAGCGCGCCTGCATCGGCCGCGTGGTCGACTATCTGCGCGCGCACTACGCCGAGGCCGTGGTGCTGGACGACCTAGCCGCGCTGGCCGGGATGAGCGCCTTCCATTTCCTGCGCAGCTTCAAGAAGGAGATCGGCCTGCCGCCGCATGCCTTCCTGACGCAGCTGCGCCTGCAACAGGCCCGCAAGCTGCTGGCGCAGGGCCTGGGGCAGGCCGAAACCGCGGCGGCGGTCGGCTTCTACGACCAGTCGGCGCTGTCGCGCCACTTCAAGAAGATCTATGGGGTGACGCCCGGGCAGTACGCGCGGGCGATGATCTAGCCGGCGAGGCTCTTGTCGTCGGGCTCGTCGTCGCGCACGCGGCCCTGGGTGCCTTCCGGGATCTCGCAGGCGAAGACGATGCGGTTGCGCCCGGTGTGCTTGGCATCGTACATCGCCTGGTCCGCCTTGCGCAGCAGCTCCTCGGCGTTGTCGGCGTCGAAGGGGAAGAGCGCGACGCCGATGCTGGCGGAAACGGCGATCGGCGGCTCGCCCTCGTCGACCTCTATGCTAAGTGCTTCCCGGATGCGCTGGGCGACGATCCGCACGCCGCCGGTGCCGTTTTCCACCTTCATCGCCGCGATCACGGCAAACTCGTCGCCGCCGAGACGGGCGACGAAGTCGCTGTCGCGCACCGAGGCGGTGAGGCGCAGCCCCACCTTGCGCAGCAGGTCGTCGCCGACGTCGTGGCCCAGCACGTCGTTCACCGGCTTGAAGTTGTCGAGATCGACGAACAGCAGGGCCTTGGCGGCGCCGGCCGGCGCGGCGATCGCCAGCACCTGGTCGAGCTGATCCAGGAAGTAGCGCCGGTTCGGCAGGCCGGTCAGCTCGTCGTGCTTGGCCTGGAAGTCGCTCTCGGCGCGGCTCTTCTCGATCTCCTTGTTCTGCACGGCCAGGTCCTCGGCCATGTGCACCATCTTCTGCGCCTGCTGCTCCACCATCGCCCGCTCGAGGTCGAGATCCTCGAGCTGGCGCAGCATCTCGCGCTCCTTTTCCTCCAGCGCCTCACGGGCGTGGGTGATCTCGGTGACGTCGGTGTAGGTCGACACCACGCCGCCCGACGGGAGCCGCCGGCGCACGACCTCGACGATGGTGTCGTCGGCAAGGACCAGGCGGAACTGCTTGGACTCGAAGCGGCTGGCTTCGGCGAGACGTTCGCGCACTACCGCGTCGATGTTGCCCGTGCCGTTGTTGCCGCGCGAGGTGTTGTAGCGCACGAAGGTTTCCAGCGGCGTGCCGGGCCGGCCGAACTCCGCCGGGAAGTCGAGCATGGTCAGAAGGGTCTTGTTGCAGGCGACGAGACGCAGATCGGCATCGAAAATCGATATGCCGATGGGCAGGCTGTCCAGGGCTTCCTGGACGGCGACCGTTTCGAAAGCAAGCCCGGCGGCGGAAGATTGCTTTCCGTCGTGCACGCGCCTTACCCCTCGCGTGGTGTCCCCACTCTTCCCTGTCCGCTGACCGGGCGCCCCCTCGTCCGAGAGACACAATCCGGCCAGTGAAACGCGGATATTCTGGTCGGCTTAGGTAAAGTGATCATTAAGCGGTTGAAAGTCCCGGCTGCCGACTGCCGGGGAATTCATCCGAATGGGCGGTTTCCAGATGCAACCAGTTGATTTTTAAGGTGACAAACGACTTCGAGAACTCCCGTGCCAAGTGTGAGCGGGTGCGCCCTTAGGTATGCCGCCGCAGGCAGGCAGACCGCTATGGTGGCAGACCGGGAAGCGCCCCGGGGGGACGCCCTCAACCGATCTTGGTCGCCGCCAGCTTGTCCTCGTCCAGTTCGACGCCGAAGCCGGGGGCTTCGGAGAGGGCCAGCCAGCCGTCGCTGTGGTCGAAGGGTCGGGCGAGCAGGTAGTCGCGGCGCTCCAGGCTCCACTCCGGCGGGTCGCAGGGGAACTCGATGAAGGCGGCCTCGCCCAGGCCGCAGGTGAGGTGTGTGTTCGCGACCACGCCGAAGCCGTTGGACCAGGTGTG
>MRWG01002133.1_pt1 | contig 10674 bp, 9 predicted proteins | sample 1013341 | NCBI WGS metagenome assembly MRWG01 (sample SAMN06117577, study PRJNA244670) | biofilm metagenome | biome: Water; feature: Cathode Biofilm; material: Biofilm; isolation source: microbial consortium enriched at the cathode of a solar microbial fuel cell | place: USA: District of Columbia ...
GCCGTCACCCTCGGCACCAGCCAGGAGCAGCAGGTGAAGACGCTTTTCCCCAAGGCGACCGTCCGCACCATCGAGGCGCCGGCGCGTGACTTCCAGGAGGTGCTGGCCGGGCGAGCCGACGTCTCGGTCACCAGCAACGTCGAGGCCTCCAAGCTGGTCGAGGCGCACGACGTCCTCACCATCGTGCCGGTCGAAGAGCCGGCGGCGCCGGCGGACATCGCCTTCCTCGTCGCGCAGGGCGACCAGGTCTGGCTGAACTACCTGAACCACTGGATCCGCATCAAGGAGAACCAGGGCTTCTTCGACAGCCTGACCGAAAAGTGGATCCCGCTGAACTGACGGTCCACCCCGGCCGACACAAGAACAGGCGGCGCGGCCCAAGGGCTGCGCCGCCTCTGCTTTCCTGAACGGACCTCATGGCCTCATCGTCCTCCCGCCGGCTCACCACCCGGACCGTACTCACCGGGGCCGTTCTCGCCGCCGCGGCGCTGCTGCTCACCGGCTGCGGCAGCGGCTGGGGCTGGTACGAGGTGCTGCCCACCACGCCGCGCGGGCGCGACAACTTCTTCTTCCTCTTGAGCGGCTTCTGGCTGACCATCGCCATCTCCGGCGCGTCGATTCTGATCTCAGTGGTCATCGGCCTCGTCGTCGCCCTGCCCGGCCTCGCCAAGGACAAGCGCCTGCGCTGGTTCAACCGCATCTACGTCGAGACCTTCCGCGCCATTCCGATCCTGGTCATGCTGCTGTGGACCTACTACGGCCTGCCGATCCTGCTCGGCATCTCCATGACGCCCTTCGTCGCCGGCGTTGTCGCCCTGGCGCTCTGCGACAGCGCCTTCGAGGCGGAGATCTTCCGCGGCGGCATCCAGTCCATCGACCGCGGCCAGATCGACGGCGCCGACTCCCTCGGCCTCAGTTATTTCCAGAAGATGCGCTTCGTCATCCTGCCGCAGGCGATCCGCCGCATCCTGCCGGCCATGGGCAACCAGTTCGTCTACATGCTGAAGATGTCGTCGCTGGTCTACGTGCTGGGCCTCGGCGAACTGACGCGCCGCGCCAACGAGCTTTCGGTCACCGTCTACCGCCCGCTGGAGATCTACACCGTCCTCGTCCTCGAGTACCTGGTGCTGATCCTCGTCGTCTCCTGGCTGGTCCGCCGCCTGGAAAAGCGCATGGGCGCCAACGTGCTACAGGAGGGGCGCTAGGGCTTGCCTTCATTCGGACCAAGAATGAAATCGAGCACCCGGCGCCCGCCGGTATAAAGATCCTCGCAGTATTGCATCTGCGCGAAAACCGGGCAGGCGCCGCGCAGCACGGGCAGGCCGTCACGCAAGGTCACCTGATAGTTGCGGGACGGAGTCGGCGTCGGACGGAATTCTTCCGCAGTTTCCGCTGTTTCGAAACTGCGCCCTTCAGCCGTTTCAGGTAGCAGCAAAAGATCGCCATCGCGCAGTAACCACGTGCCGCTTTCGCGATGCTGGTTGCTGCGCGAGACCGTGTTGCCACCTTCCAGGGCCATGAAGACTCCCTTCCACTCCGATTTGTAGTTTCCATCGGCGCCCAGCGTCAGGTCTTCCAACCCGACATCTGCCAACACGATGTCCTTTGGGCTCGATGGCGCGAATGTCGCAGTTCCCAGGATACTCTGCGTGCGCCAGGCACCGACGAGATCGCGCGCTTCGGGCAGGTCGGGAGGCGGCGCGCCCTTTACCCGTCGATAAAGCGGCGCACCCCGAGTCTGATTTGTGGGAACCCGCGCCGACTCGAGGACCGCCGCAAGGAACTCAACCCATGTGTTGTCGATGTTGCCTACGCCGTAAACAATGAGTCCGGCGCTGAGCCATACGTCACGCTGCTCATCGCGATATCTTGCTAGGACGTGCAGCGGAATGTCCTCGGGCTTGATGTGTCTCCCCATCCTGCTCGTTTCGCTGAATCGAGGATCAATGACGGCAATTTGCAGGCGGCCGTCGAGAAGTCGCTGTTCATCAACGCGCTCAAGATCGAGTAGGCCGCTCCCGCGCAGCTGTTCAAGGTGGTATTCCTGCGCGCGTGCCAAGTCGTTCTCGTTCCGCACGCGGGCATTGAGTGTGAGTTTGTGGCGTTCAGGCGACTGGACCTCCATCGCCATGCCTTCTGCAGTAAGGGCTGCTACCCAGCCATCCGGCAGCAGTAGATCAAAACTGCCCTGAATGAATCGGGTGTTCAGTGTCAAATCGGCGTCGGCGCAGGCAGGCGCTGCTGCTCCCGTCAATACCATCGCAAACAGCGCAGCGTGCGATGCTGCCCGCGTCTGTGACTGAAAAATCACGCCCTCCCCGGTATGGCTCATCCTCAAGCCATCACAACCCTAACATGCAAACGTCCGGGTGAGGACTCCTGTTACTGTCAGCTCTCCAGCACCCGCACTGCTTCGGCGACCGCCAGGAAGAGGTGATAGAGACTGCTCGACGGCATGCCTTCGCGGATCAGCTTGCCGTCGCGGTCGGTCTGCTCGCGCCAGTCCGGCCGGTCCAGGCTGGCGAAGTTGGAGAACAGGCCGCCCAGCAGCAGCTTCGCCTGCTTGAGCGCCTCGTCGTCACCGAAGCGCTCGTAGATCGCCAGGGCCGATTTCACCGCCTCGGTCTGCGGCCAGAGACGCTTGCTGCCGCCGGCCAGCACCTTGCCCGCGGGATCGAGTTCCTCGAAGGCGATCCAGGGCGCGGCGCCCTCCCGCTCGACGCCGTGCTGCCAGGCCCAGTCGTGCAGCTGGCGCATTGCCGGCGCGATCGAGTCGTCGCCGGTGAGCGTGGCGTAGCGGTGCAGCAGCCAGGTCCACTCGAAGAAGTGACCGGGCTCGCGCAGGCGCCGGCCCTCATGTGGGATTTCGCGCCAGTCGTGGTCGAAGAACTCGACGAGCTGGCCGTCTGCGAAGAAATGCCGCCGGAAGAGAATGAGGATGCGCGCGGCGTGGTCGCGCCACAAGCTGTCGCCGGTCGCCTCGTAGAGCGCGATGAAGGCCTCCAGCAGGTGCATGTGCGGATTCTGCCGGCGCGGCAGCGGCAGCTCTGCGCCCGGCGCGACCTGCCGCTCGGCGTAGCCGTCGAAGGCACCGTCACGGCTCTGCCCGAGCGCGCCATCGAAGAACGCAATGGTCTCGCGCGCTCGTTCGTGTACCTGTGAGTCGCCGCCCGCGCGGTAGAGCCAGGCCATGGCCAGCAGCAGGAAGGCGTGGTCATAGCTGTCCTTGCTGCGGTCGAGCGGCGCGCCGCTGCGGCGCAGGCGCTGGAACCAGCCGCCCGCCTCGCGATCCCAGGCATGGCGCTCGAGAAAGGCGAAGGCCGTCTGCGCGCGGTCCAGCCCCACCTCGCTGAACCCGGCCACGCCAGCATGGGAAAACACATAGATCTGGCGCGCCTGCACGCGGACCCGGGTGTAGTCGTCACCACTGGGCTGGCCGTCGGGCTCGAACTTCTCGACGAAGGCGCCGTGGTCCGAATCGAAGCCCGTCGAGGCCCAGAAGGGAAGCAGCACGTCGCAGAGCCAGGGGCGCAGGCGCGCTGCGGGAAAATCCATCTCGGTCTGTGGCATTTTTTGGCGGCGCGTGTTGCTGCGGGGCGGGCGGGCTGCCGCCTCCATACTGCGAAGGGCCGGTGGTGGCAAGCCGGGCCCCGCTTGGCGCGACCGGCCGGGGGATTTATGCAACAAAGCTGCAACGCGCAGTCGGTTGCATAGTTCATGCCAAAATGTAGTATTGCGCAGGCTTTGGACCTTTCGCCGGGTGCCTGTCGAAAGGGCCTCGGGGGGTAGCGGTCCGGTCCGGGCCGCCTTGCGGCTGAGGCTTCATCTTCTGGCTTTTGACCGTTTGTGAAACGGCTTGCTACGCTTCGTCCCGGCGCAGAGGGGCGCTGTGCCCGGTCGGGCCGATGCCCGGTTGAGCGCCCGGGTGAGCGAATGTGAGTGGGGGTGATGACGGCCAATCAAAAGATCTCCGGCAGTTCGGGCTACGCTCTCGAGCGCATCGGAATCTTCCGCGATCTCGACCCGCGCGAGATCGAGCGGCTGACCCAGCGTGTCAATTGGCGCAACTACAAGGCCCATCAGCAGATCATCGGCCACCAGGAAGCCTCCACCGACGTCTACTTCATGGTGTCCGGCACCGTCCGGGTGATCCTGTTTTCCAGTGCGGGCAAGGAAGTCGCCTTCCGCGACATCCACGCCGGCGAATGCTTCGGCGAGTTCGCGGCCATCGACGGCGCGCCGCGCTCGGCCAACGTCATCGCCTTGACCGACGTGATGATCGGCTCGGTCTCGGCGGAGACCTTCCGCTCCATTCTGAAAGAGTATCCGGCCGTCTCCATGGCCCTGCTCACCTACCTGACGACCATGGTGCGCTCCCTCAGCGAGCGCATCTTCGAGTTCAGTACCCTGGCGGTGAAGAACAGGATCCATTCGGAGTTGCTGCGCCTGGCGCGCGAAGGCGAGCGCGACGGCAACATCGCGCGCATCTTCCCCGCGCCCACCCACGCCGATATCGCCAGCCGCATCAGCACCCACCGCGAGGCGGTGACCCGCGAGCTGAACGACCTCACCAAGGCGGGCCTGCTGAGCCGCGACGGCCGCACGCTGATCATCGGCGACCTGGAAGAGCTGGAGCGCCTGGTCCACGAAGTGACCGGCGACTAGCCTTCCCGCCTCTCCACAGATAGCGGACGCCAAAAAGCCCCGTCCGATGGGCGCGGACGGGGCCCCCTGCCCAAACACCAAAAAGCCCCGTCCGATGGGCGCGGACGGGGCTTTGGGGCTCACTGAAAGGTCCGTCATCGTGGCTTGAGGGAGGACCTCCACAACGACAATGCTAAGATAGGGCCGCCCCGCCGGAAGCACTGTGCGATTTGCCACATTCCCGGGACGATGGCCGCGCCACCCCTGTGAAACCGCGCAAATCTGCCGCTTTTTCTCTGCCGCTGCGGCGCTAAAAGGGCGCCCGCCGGAAGGGTCTGTACCCCCTCCGAGGTACTATGCCTGTGCCGCAGCGTGCTGCTGGGGCCCGTGCTAGCCTTTCCTGACCCCGCGCGTCTTGGCCGCGCCCCCAGCAGGACAGGAGTTCCCCAGCGATGATCGATTCGCAGAACCGAGAGACCAGTCGGCCCGCGGCGGCCCCGGACCGGCGCTGCGCCGTGGTGGCGGCCGGCATCGAGCCAGGCCCTCTCTTGGATGCCCTGCGCAGCGTGCCGGGTACCCGTGTCGGCGACATCTGCATCTTCCCCTCCAACGGCCGTGGCGAGCCGGATGCCGACTATCTGATCCTGGCGGCAAACGACAGCAGCCGCTTCCTCGGGCTGGAGGAGCACATCGAGCGCTGGTCCGGCCGCCACACGAGGGTGCTGCTGGCCCTGCCGGAATCCAAGTGCGCCATGCTGGGCGAGCTGCCGCGCCGGGCCGACGGGCTGATCCTGCTGGGCGAAGGCCTGAAGTATCTCGAGGAGAGCCTGAAGTTGGCCGAGGACGGCTACTCGATCATGCCGACGAACCGTCAGGGAAGCGGCGCCAACGGCGCCGGGTATCTGGAGGCGCTGGGGCGGCTCAGCGAAAGCGAGCGCGCCATCCTGCAGCTGCTTGCCGCCGGCGACAGCAACCGCGCGATCGCCGAGACACTGGAGGAGAGCGAGGCGCGGGTGAAGTCGATGGTCCGCGCCATCCTCATCAAGCTCGAATGCCGCAACCGCACCGAGGCGGCCGTGCTGGCGGCAACGGTTTTGCTGCCCTTGCTGGACAGCCTCTCCGACGACGAGATCCTGGCCGGGCCGAACGGCAAAGCCTGATACGCGGTTTCTGAACAATCTGAAGAAGTCGGGGACGCGCCGCCCGCGGGACGGCATTGCAAGGGCAGCACCAGGGGGGAGCGGCGCCACCGGCCGCCGGCAAAACCGGCGGCACGAAAAGCGCCAGATACGAACAGCGCCAGGCAAGGGGAAGGCCCCCCAGAAACGACCCGGGGGCCTAGCCCATCATCTGCGAGAGCACCATCTCCTTCGGCTGCGCGGCGCGGCGCGGCGCCTCGCTGGACTTGCCGAAAGGCAGGCCCGGCGCGAGACCGTGGTTCAGCGCCCAGATCGCCGCCTGGGTGCGATTGCCGGCCTTGATCTTGCGCAGCAGGCTCTTCATGTGGACCTTCACCGTCGCCTCGGTGATTTCGAGACGGTTGGCGATCACCTTGTTGGCGTCACCGTTCACCAGGCAGCGCAGGATCTCCATCTCGCGGTCGGACAGGCCGTAGCTCTCGATCCCCTTGCCGTCGGAGGGCTGCACGCCGGCGGCGCCGTTGATCAGCGCCATCGCCAGTTCCGTCGGCATGACCTTCTGGCCCAGCATGGCCAGCTTCAGCGAGTGGATCAGCGCTTCCAGCGAAATGTCCTTCAGCAGGAAGGCGTCGGCCCCGGCATTGAGGCAGGCCGCCAGAGTGCGCGGGTCGCGCTCGTCGGTCAGCACGACCACCGGCGTTTGCGGCTGGCTTTCGTGCAGGATCTCAAGGTCCTGAACCAGCTCGGCGACGTCGCCGCGCAGTTCGATGAGGACCAGTTCCGGCAGCTCGTCGTCGTCCAGCTCGTCGAGATCGGCAACGCTGCTGACCTCGGCCCTGACGTCGAAGGAACTGCCCCGCAGTAGGCTTTTCAGCCCTTCGAGGAACAGCCGGTTGCGGCCGATCAGAAGTGTGTTCACCTCGGACATGATTGCTTGCTCTCCCTTCCCCTGGTTTAACCAACCCCTTGGCACCGAGAGAAAATAGGGCGCCAAAACACCGGCCGGATCTGGTTCGGACGCCTTTGAGGCGTGTCGATACGGCTGTGTGTCGAAGAAGAGGCTAGAACCGGCGCGAATAACGGTCTGTGCGGATTACCACAAAAGGGAGAGCTTCGAATTTCCCTCGTTCTGCCAAGAAGTTAGCCCGTCAGAGTGGGCCGGCAGACCTCAGGGAGGCCCAGAATAGGGCAGCGCCGAGCAGTATCAGCAGGCCGGCGCCGAGCAGGCCGAAGCCGCGGTAGGTGGCCTCGACCCAGCGGGAATTGGCCCCCACCGCAGCCAGGGCAAGACGCTTGGAATAGAGCGTCAGCAGGGCCAGAACCGCGACGGTCACGGCGGTGCCCAGCGACATCGCGAAGGTGGCCGCCACGCCGGCGAAGAACACGCCGTGTGCCAGCGCGAACAGCAGCACCAGCACGGCGCCGCTGCAGGGCCGAATGCCCACCGCCAGCACCAGGCCGGCGGCCTTGGCGAGCGAATTGCCGGCACCGCTGCGGTCGGCGGCCTGCGGACCGGGAAGCGGCGCGTGGCCACAGGATGCGGATGCGGCGTCAGAATGCGCAGGGTCGTGAGCGCCGTCGTGACCCGTCCCGTGAGCCTGGGCATGACTGTGGCCGCCTCTGACGGCAGACCACAGCAGCCAGAGCCCGACCAAGGCGACCAGCGCATAGCTGGCGGACTCCAGCGGCGCGACGGAGTCGCGGACCGCGACACCGGCCATATCCAGCAGCACGGCCAGCACGCCCACCAGCAGAACGGCCGAGACGCCCTGGACCAGGGAGGCGAGCAGGGCCAGCAGTATGCCGCGGCGCACCGCGCTCTCGTTGGCCAGCAGATAGGCCGAAATGACCGCCTTGCCGTGGCCCGGTCCCACCGCGTGGAAAACTCCGTAGAGCAGCGACAGCACCATGAGAAAAGCGGCGGCGAGCGGCCCGCCTTCCTTCAGTTCGCGCACCGCCACGGCGAGGCGGCGGTGCAGGTCGCGCTGCAGGTCGTGCAGCTGGGCGAGGCTGCGCTGCCACAGACTACCGCTCTCAGCCACAGGCGCCGAACCGCCCGGTGGCACCAGTGCCTTCTGTGCGTCGGCCGGTCCCGCCAGCAGGACCCCGAGACACAGGCAGAGGGCGGCAAACAGGTGGCGCGGCCCCAGGACGAGCGTCACTGCGTCATTCCGGCGGACTCGCAAAGGATGGCAAGGGTCGTGGCATAGAGCTTGCCGATGCTCTGGCTTGCCGCCGGATCGGCGAAATCAGCCTCCGAGAGGGTCAAGACCTCCGGTGGTGCGCTGTCTTCCTCGACCACTGCCCGGCAGGACGGTGGCGGCGTACCCGCAAAAGCGACCGGATCCTGCAAGGCCGGCTCGATGGCAATGTAGAAGGTCGGGTCGTAGCTGCGAAAGCGCACCCTTGCGGCACGCGGGTCGATGGGCATCGCCAGAGGTATTTCGAAGGTCAGGGAGAGGATGCCCTCCTCGTAGCGGGAGCTGTAATCGCGCGCATCGTCAAAGGCGAGGGGCTCCCCATCGGCCAGTATCTCAGTGAAGTAGTCGTATTCCTTGAGCGACGTCACATTGAGTTCGGCGAGCGGCTGGAGTTCGGCCGGATCGAGCCGGCCGTCACTGTTGCTGTCGAGCCCTTCGATGGCGAAGAGGCTGTAGAACTCGTCGAACCGCCATGTCAGGCGCAGGGCGGAGACCCGCTGTTGCGAGTCGAAAACAACCGCGGAACGGGCGTCGATCCAGACATGTGGATGGGCAAGTGCCGGCTTGGCAACCGCCACCGGGACCAATAGCGCCAAAGCCGGGAGGATCGCCGCTCCCCACCTCCTGCGCGGGTCCGTTTGAAGACGCATCCTTCCTCCTTGCTGGCAGCGCCCGAAGTCCATCGGACGCCACAGCTTTCGGCAGCACGGTTTGAAATTAGGTTAACGAAATCGACCTGATAGCACCACCAGATCGCTGCGTGGGCAGACCTGCGTACATCACCCCATCGAACAGCCGCGAAATGTTTCAATTGTTTCAGCAGCCCTGGGCGCGCCGCACTTGCGCCCGCAGCGCCGCGACACAGCCGGGCTCAATCGTCAGGATATTGAAACAACGAGACTTTTTGGCAATCCACGGTGTTGTCGACGAGTTCGCGATGGCGTGCCGCCCAAGCTGAGAGGACCTGCCACTCCCTTCGCAGTTGCGAACAATTGTTACCCAGTCCCCCGCCGCGCGACATCAGGGAGAAACAGCGCCGATCTATATCTATCGCCGACGCAGAGCGGCGAACCGGCAGGCAAAGCCGGACGCCGCCGGCCCTTTTGGGCGAGCAATCAAACGAAACCGACGAGCGACGAATCAGGTGATGAAGATGAGCAATTCCCACGTTTTCGGCTCGCCGATGATCCTGACCGGCTACAGACCCGTCAGCCCCTTCGGCGCAGCCATCTGTTACAGCTCCAGTGCGACGGCCGCGGTCAGAACCGGGCGCCGGGCGCTGCAGGCCCTGCGCCGCCTCTTCCGCTTCAACTCGCGGGACCAGCGCATTCGCAAGACGGTGATCGAGCTCTCCAAGCTCGACAACCGGACCCTGCGCGACATCGGTGTGGACCGCACCGCCATCATGAGCGTGGCGCAGGAGATCGCCGAGGGGCGCGGCCGCAGTTTCACCCGGAGGTTCCACAGGTAGCCAACAAGCCCGCCGGGCCGGAGCGCTGGGAACGCGCCGGCCCGGAGGTACCCGCGGTGGGGGCCGCGGCTCACGGGTTTCAAGATGGGGCAGGTCAAGGGATGGGAGAACCCTCGCAACGCGCAGATCGAGACGGCCGGCAGACCCCGGGTCTGCCGGACGATGCGCGTCGCGCGCAGTCGCCTTTTCTCTGGTGCGCCCCTCGGCTAATCTGCATCGCGCCCTCGGCAGGTGCCCCGCCTCACCGCCTGGGCAGCAATTCGAAGACGCAGGGGGGTGCCATGCCTGCCTCGACGGGACGCCTGTCGCCGAAGAAATCGCCCTCGCGCGATGCGCTGCCGGCCGGTCTCGCGGCGGACTTCCTCGCCCTGATGGAGGCCCGGCTGCCCGCGGCCTTCTATCACGGAGACTTCGCAAGCGGCGTCCTGCGCCTCGCCTATATCAGTCCGCGCGCCGGCGAGCTGATGGGAGGCGACGTCGAGGCCCTCTGCGGCCGCGAGGATCCCTTTGCCGAGCTGATCCACGCCGACGACCTGCCGGCCTACCGCGCGGCCCTGAAGCGGGCCGCCACACAGGGCACGGCAACCGCCGAGTACCGCCTGCAGCGCGCGGACGGCACGCTCTCTTGGTGCCGCGACGAGATCGCGGTCGCCGCCGGCAAGGTGACCGGCATGCTGCTCGACATCGGCGCCGAACGACCCTCGGACAGCGACGATGCCGAGATCGCCGGCCAGCGCCGCGCCATCATGGAGCAGGCTTCCCACCCGATCTTTCTCAGCGACCTCAAAGGCCGCGTGACCGACCGCAACCGGGCCGCCGAGACGCTGCTCGGCGCCGCCGGGGCGGCGATCGACGGTAGGGACTTCGCCCAAACCCTGCTGGACGACGACGGCCGCACCGCCTACCGGGAAACCGTCGCCCGCCTGCTGGACCAGAAACGCGAGACGGCGGCGCCGCAGCCCCTGCGACTCACCCTGCGCCGCGGCAAGGGCGACAGCCTGCCGGTCGAGATCATGGCCAGCGTGCTGGACCTTGGCGGCAAGCCCGTCATCGTCACCGAAGTGCACGACATCAGCGAACGGGTGAATGCCGAAGCGGAACTGAGCCGCGTCTGGCGCATGCTGCGCGACGCCGTGGACAACATCCCCAACGGCTTTGCGATCTATGGCGAGGACCAGCGGCTGATCCTCTGCAATGCCGCCTACGCATCGCTCTACGA
>MRWG01002134.1_pt1 | contig 10668 bp, 11 predicted proteins | sample 1013341 | NCBI WGS metagenome assembly MRWG01 (sample SAMN06117577, study PRJNA244670) | biofilm metagenome | biome: Water; feature: Cathode Biofilm; material: Biofilm; isolation source: microbial consortium enriched at the cathode of a solar microbial fuel cell | place: USA: District of Columbia ...
GGCGCATGAGCGCACCCGGCTCGGCATCGCGCGGAGCTTCCAGATCCCGCGCCCATTCGGCAGCATGACCGTCCGGGAGAACATCCAGATTCCGCTGGAATATGTCGGCCGCGCCGGGACGAGCGCGCGCGGCCTTCGCGCGGATGCGGACGAGATCCTGACGCTGATGCGGATCGAACACCTGGCGGATGCGGGCGCGAGTTCGCTCAATCAGATCGAACTCCGGAAGCTCGAACTCGCCCGCGCCATGGCCTGCCATCCTAAGCTTCTGATTTCCGACGAAGCGATGGCCGGCCTTTCCGGCGAGGAGGTCGACGAGATCCTTGAGATCCTGCTCGCGGTCAACGGGCGCGGCGTCGCCATCATCATGATCGAGCACATCATGCGCGCGGTGATGGGCTTCTCGACGCGGATCGCGGTGCTCGACGCCGGCAAGAAGATCGCCGACGGCGCGCCGGCCGAGATCATGACCAACCCGGACGTGGAGAGGGCGTATCTTGGCGAGTAGAATCGTCGTCGAAAACCTCGCTGCCGGCTACGGGTCGGTCCAGGTGCTGCACGGCGTCAGCCTGCGTGTGGAGGCGGGCGAGACCGTCGCGCTGCTGGGTACGAACGGCAACGGCAAGAGCACGCTGATCAAGTGCCTGACCGGCCTGCTGCGGCCGACGGCGGGCGAAGCGTATCTCGAACGGGACGGCGAGCGGATCGACCTCGCCGGGCGATCGCCGCAGGACATCGTCAACCTGGGCGTGGCGCTGGTACCGGAAGGGCGGCGGCTCTTCCCGAAGCTCACCGTGACGGAGAACCTGGAACTCGGCGCCTACCGAAGCGCCGCCCGGCAGCGGCTCGCCGACAATCTGGAGTTCTGCTTCGAAGCCTTCCCGCGCCTGAAGGAACGTCGCGGACAGCTCGCCGGATCGATGAGCGGCGGCGAACAGCAGATGGTGGCGCTCGCCCGCGCGATGATGTCGGACCCCACGGTCCTCCTGGTCGACGAGCCGTCCGTCGGTCTCGCGCCGATCCTGGTCAGCCGGATGATCGAGAAGATCAAGGAGCTGCACGACCGTCGCGGCCTGACCGTGCTGATGGCTGAGCAGAACTTCAACCAGGCGATCAAGATCGCCGACCGGGGCTATATCATCGTCCACGGCGAAATCGCGTTCGAGGGCGAGAACGCCGACGCGCTCAAGAACAACGAGCTGGTGAAGCAGTACTATCTCGGCGCCTGACCGGAGAGCACGCCATGCAGCCGCGCGACCGCATCGCCTATTCCGCCATCGTCGACCGGCCGGCGCTGCCCATGCCGGACGGCAAGCGCATGGCGGTCTGGACCATCGTCAACGTCGAGGACTGGAGCATCGAGCGGCCGATGCCGCGCGCCATCCTCTCGCCGCCGATGGGCCAGCCGTTGCATCCGGACGTGCCGAACTGGGCCTGGCACGAATACGGCATGCGGGTGGGATTCTGGCGCCTGCTGGACGTGCTGAAGCGCTATGAGATCGGCGTGACGCTCGCGATCAACGGCATCGTCTGCGAGACCTATCCGCGCGTCGCCGAAGCGGCGCTGGAGGCGGGCTGGGAGTTCATGGGCCACGGCTTCGAGCAGATGCCGATGCACCGGGTCGAGGACCAGCCGGCCGCCATCGCCAAGACCATCGAGACGATCCGGACGTTTACCGGCAAGGCGCCGCGCGGCTGGGAGAGCCCCGGCCTGACCGAGACCTTCGAGACAGCCGACCATCTGAGCCAGGCAGGCATCGAGTATGTCGCCGATTGGGTGCTCGACGATCAGCCGGTCGAACTGGCGACGGCGCACGGGCCGCTGATCTCGATCCCCTACACGGTCGAGACCAACGACATCCCGATGATGGCGCTGCAGAGCCACAGCTCCGAGGAATGGATGACCCGCGGCGGCGACCAGTTCGACCAGCTGCACCGGGAAAGCGCGGACATCACGCGCGTCATGTCGATCAGCCTGCATCCCTACATCACCGGCGTCCCGCACCGGATCGGCTATCTGGAACGGCTGCTAGCGCACATGCGCGCCCGCGACGACGTCGCCTTCTGGCGGGGCGAACAGGTCGTCGACTGGTACAAGGCCGCGCGCGGCTGATCGCCTTCGCGGACGTCCTCGGACGATCCTCAAGAAATCCCCACGCAATCCCCACGCAATCCCGACGCCGGCCTCAAGCGGGCGCGGCGGGCGCGGCTTAGGTTCCTTTGCATCGAACGGGCGGAACGGTCCGGCCCGGCGACAGCAAAAGGAGCAGCACAATGCCTCTCGTCGATATCCAGGTCATCGAAGGCGTTTTCGACGCAAACCAGAAGAAGGCCATGATCCGGGACGTGACCGAAGCCATGGTCGCCATCGAAGGCGAAGCCATGCGCGGCGTCACCTGGGTTCGCGTCCAGGAGTACGCCAGCGGCGAATGGGGCATCGGCGGCAAGGCGCTGACCGCCGCCGACGTCAAGGCCCTCGCCGACGCCTGAGCGGTCCCAATCGGCCCCGCCAGACAAACCTGACCAGACCAACCAAACCTCAAGGAGATCTGAAATGTTCAAGCTGACCACGACCGCCTTCGCCCTCGCCGCCGCCATGGCCGCGCCTTCCGCATTCGCCGCCGTGTCCCTGAACGGCCCGGCCCTCGAAGGCATCGAGATCGAACCGATGGCGCCGGTCCAAGACGACGTATTCGAAGCCGTGTCCCTGAACGGCCCCGCGCTCGAAGGCATCGAGATCCAGCCGACGGCGCCGGTCCAGAACAAGTTCCTGGAAGGCCTGCCGACGAACGGCCCATCGCTCGAAGGCGTCGTCGTTCGTTGAACCGATGTCGATCGGGCGCCTCCGCGGTTGGCAGATTGCTGGCCGCGTAGGCGCCCGATCCCGGAGACCCGCCATGCGCATGACGTTCGTCAAGGTCGCGCTCCAGTTCGCCGCGCTACTGCTCGCAGGAGCATCGGCCTTCGCCGAGACGGCGCCGCTCCGCGTCGATATCGTCGATCGGAATATACGTTTCGTCGACGGCGCCGGCGCGCCAATCGCCGATGGCGCCTTGAATGACCGGGAAGCAATCATCGGCGACCCCGCCACCGGCGGCTATCGCGCGCGGATCGTTGCCGTTGTCGCCGATCCGTTCAGTGATGGTTCGGTTCGACGGCTGTACGACGTGCGCTACTTCCATGACGCCTCGGGCGAGTGGCGGTCGATCTGCGCGGCCGGACCGCAAGGTTTGATGCTCGCGGCGGCGCTCCCAGGCAAATGGACTGCGGACGGGCTGTACCAGCCGCTTTCCGACGGCGCATTCACGTTCAACTGCTCCGCCGGCGCGCACGTCAAATGCCTTCGCCTGGGCTACGCGCCCTGGCTCAAGGACGCCGCCGGCCGGAGCCTGGCCGCCAAGCACCAGGCCTGCACCCGCATGATGCGGGCGGATTATTGCGGCACGGGCCGGCCGTTCACCGTCGCCGGCAAACGCATTCAGGTGCTCGATTCCAACCAGCCGAGCACGTTCCGCTATGGGCGCCTTGAAGCGATCTGGGACGAGAACGGCGCGCGCTGCCTGGCGCAGGTCCGCGCGCCCGAAGTGCACCCAATGCAGGAAGTCCTTGAAGCCTGTCCACGGCTTGCGGCGCCCACGACGGATTGCACGGAAGAGCGTTTCCAGGCCGATCCCCGCGCGGTACTGGCGAACCGATCCTAGGCGGACGGGCGCGGCCTAAAAGTCGCGCGCCGCCAGAGCCTTGGCGACCTGGGCGCGGATGGCGTCGTTCTGAAAGTCCATCGAGGCGAGGAAGTGCGCGGCGGTGGCGTCGGGCTTCTTGCGCCGCGCGACCGCCGCCCAGTGCGCCGCCTGGGCGGCATCGCCGTTCAACTCATGCGCCGCCACGGCGATCAGATCGATAAGGAAGTGCGCCCGTGGGCTGGCTGCGGCGGCGGTCGCCATGCGCGCGGCTTCGGCCGGGTCGCCTTGGCCGAGATGCGCCATCGCCTCGACGCCGCGCATGGCATAGAGCAGAGGATCGAGCGGGCTCAATTCCATCGCGAGACGCGCCCACTGCGCCGGCTTCGGCAGCCGGCCGAGCATCGTCTCGACATAACTGCGGGCATAATGGCCGTGGGCGTAATTGGGGGACAGCGTCGTCGCCTGGTCGAACCACGCCCCGGCCCCGTTCCAGTCGGCCGCGATCCAGTGGGCGCGGCCCATGGCGAAATTCGTGAACGGGTCGAGCGGATCGAGTTCGACGCTTCGATCTGCGTACCGGCGGGCGGCGGCGACCCCCCCCAGCCCGTCTGTCGTATAGCCCATGAACGCATTCTGGAAATGGGCGAGCGCAAGCCCGGCATGGGCGCGGGCGAAATTCGGGTCCAGCTTGAGGGCCTCGGCGAAATGCCCAGCCGCCGCTGCGTTGCCCGTCTCGGTATAGAGGTGCATCTCCTTGAGACCGAGGTGATATGTCTGCCAGGCGTCGAGCGCTTCCGCCGCCTGGCGCTGGGCCTGGAGCGCCTCGTTCAGCGGGATCTGCAGTTCCAACGACCCGACGACGCCGCGCAAGAGCTCTTCGCGCATCTCCGGCAGCCGATCGAAGCCGCCGCTGAAGCGGTCGCCCCAGACCAGCGCGCCCGACCGCGCGTCCACGAGTTCGACCCCGACCGAGATTGACGGCCCGAACACCTCGACGATGCCGGTCACGCAATAGCGGACGCCGAGCACGCGGCCGATCTCGACAATGTCCGGGTCCGGGTCGCGAAAGCGGAAGGACGACCCGCGCGCGATGACGAAGAGCCAGCGCAGGCGGCCAAGCGCCAGTATGAGCTCCTGGGGAATGGCGTCTGCGAGGCCGGCCATGCCATCGGTCATGCCGAGGAGGCGGAAGGGCAGGACGGCGATCGTCGGCTTGCCGACCGAATTGTGCAGTCCTTCGGTCGGCGCCGCTTCGGACGGCGGCGGCGCGGTCGCGACGATCGGCGCCGCCGCGGCTTCGACGGACTCGACCGCGGCCGCGAACTGGAAGCCGCGGCCGCGCACGGTGCGAATGAATTCCTGGCGTTCGCCGTCGTCGCCGAGCGCGCGCCGCGCGGATTTGATCGCCGTCGAAATCGTCGCTTCGGAGACGACGCGCCCGTTCCAGACCGCCTCGACGATCCGATCGCGGCCGACGACGGCGCCCGCTTCCTCCAGAAAGAAAGCGATCAAGTCGAATACCAGCGGCTCGACCGCCACCGGCGCCCCTTCGCATGTCAGCGAATAGGCGCCGCGATCCAGCTCGAAACGGTCGAAGCGGTAGATCATGACGGCGCCGATTATCTCCTGCGCCGGCCTGCCGCTCAAGAAAGTGCGCGGCTCAGCCCTGCTGCAATTCGATCATGTTGCCGCAGCCGTCGTCGAAGAAGACCTGCTTCGAGCCCTTGCCGACCAGGCTTTCGTAGACCCAGCACTCGATCCCGCGTGCGGCGAGTTCGGCCTGTGCGGCCTCGATGTCGTCGACGGCGAGCGCGACGTGCGGCCGGGTCGGGTCGTGCTTCTCCGAGCGGGCGGCCGGCGACTGGCCGTCCGATCCCATGATGTGCAGTTGCTGGCCGCCCGGCTGGACGTTGGCCCAGAAGCCCGGAATGCCGTTGATATGACCGCGCTTCGGGTCGACTTCGAGGCCCAGCACGTCGCAGTAGACGGTCTTCGCGTCCGCCAGGCTCTTCTCGTCCGTCGGCACGCGCAGGCCTGCATGCATCAAGCCCAGCACCTTGATCGGCATGGTTCCCTCCTGTTCGCTTCTCGGTTTCGAACATCGCAGCTTACGCGCAGACGCGGGTCTAGGTCAGCGCTGCCGTTCGGCGCTAGACTTGCCGAAAATCGACGCTGGAGGAAGCGCCCATGCCGCTCGAAACCGCTGCGTCCGCCCGGTCCGGGCGCGCCTATCCGTTCGCAATCCGACCGCTCGGCGATGTCGCCGGCGCCGAGATCACCGGGGTCGACCTGCGTGAGCCGCTCACCCCAGAACTCCGCGACGCCGTCATGGCGGCGCTCGAAGAATTCCACGTGCTGTGCTTCCGCGACCAGGACCTGACGAAGGAGCAGCAGTTCGACTTCACGCTGAACTTCGGCGAGATCGAAGGCCATGTCGGCCGCCTGAAGAGCGGCGAGCAGTATCCCGTCGTCCATACAGTGACGAACCTGGACGAGCAGACAGGCCTGCCGACGGCGACGCCGAGCACGCACGGCAACTATTTCTGGCACACGGACAAGTCCTATCACGACATCCCGTCCCTGCTGACCATGCTGCACGCGATCCAGGTGCCGCCCGAAGGCGGCGACACGCTGTTCGCGAACATGCTGCTGGCCTACGAAGCGCTGCCGGCGGACGAGAAGGCCGCGCTCGACGGCCTCCATGCGATCCATTCCTGGGAGGCGAGCCGCAAGAACACCGGCAACCGCCCGGCGACGGAGGAACAGAAACGCGAACGGCCGCCGGTCCGCCATCCGGTCGTGCGCACGCACCCGGACGGGCGGAAGTCCCTCTATCTCGGCATGCACATCAGCCATGTCGACGGCATGGACTACGACGAAGGACGCGCCCTGCTCGCCGACCTGCTGGAACGGGCGACGGCGGATCGCTTCGTCTACCGCCACGCCTGGCGGCCGGGCGATCTCACGCTTTGGGACAACCGCGTCCTGCTGCACCGGGCCGACCGCAATTACGACATGGCGACCTATCCGCGCGTCCTGCACCGGACCGTCGTCAAGGGAACCCGGCCCGTCTGACCGGCAGCGTCGGACCGCCCGCATCGAACACGCCTGGAGATCGAATTCATGCTCGTTATGGACGCCATGGCCCGCATTCTGCGGCAGGAAGGCATCGACACCCTGTTCTGCTTCCCGACGACGCCGATCATCGAGGCGGCCGTCGCGGCGGGTCTCCGCCCGGTGATCTGCCGGCAGGAGCGGGTCGGCGTCGACATGGCGAGCGGCTTCGCCCGCGTCGCCAACGGCAAGCCGCCGGCAGTCTTCGCCATGCAATACGGCCCGGGCGCGGAAAACGCCTTCCCCGGCATCGCGTCCGCCTATTCGGATTCCGCGCCCGTTCTGCTGCTGCCGCTCGGCCACAACCGGGACATGGCGCAGGTCTTCCCGACCTTCAAATCGTCGCGGACCTACGCCTCGGTGACGAAGCAGGTGGAGGAGATCACGCTGCCGGAGCATGTCGGCGGGGTGATGCGGCGCGCCTTCAACGCGCTGAAGAACGGCCGGCAGGGCCCGGTCATGGTCGAGACGCCGAACGACGTCGTAAAGCAGGAATTGGCCGCCGAGCCCGCCTACAAGGTCGTCGATCGGACCCGGTCCGCCGGCGATCCGGACGACATCGAGCGGGCGGCGGAGATGCTGGTCGCCGCATCGACGCCCGTGCTGCTCGCCGGGCAGGGCGTCCTCTACGCCGAGGCGTCGCCCGAGCTGCTGGAACTGGCGGAACTGCTGCAGGCGCCGGTGATGACGACCAACGACGGCAAGTCGGCCTATCCGGAAGACCATGCGCTGGCGCTCGGCTCCGGCGGCATCGTCTATACCGGCCACGGCAAGCGCCTGCTGGCGGAGGCCGATTTGATCTTCGGCGTCGGCGCGAGCCTGACGCCGCACCGCATCACCAGCCCGGCGCTGCCAGAGGGCGTCAAGGTGATCCACGCGACCAACGATGCCCGCGACCTCAACAAGAATTACACGACCGAGATCGGCATCCTGGGCGACGCCAAGCTCGTGCTGAAGGCGCTCGCCGCATCCGTCCGCGACCGGCTCAAGGCGAAGCCGCGCGACGACGCGATGGCGAAACGGATCGCCGCCGTGCGGGAGCCCTGGCTCGCCGAATGGCAGGCGAAGCTGACCAGCGCCGAAGTCCCGATGACGCCCTACCGCGTCATCCACGAGTTCATGCAGACGATCGATCCGGCGGACGCGATCGTCACCCACGATTCCGGCAGCCCGCGCGACCAGATCCTGCCGTTCTACCGGGCGACGAAGCCGAGGGGCTATTTGGGTTGGGGCAAATCGCACCAGCTCGGCACCGGGCTCGGCCTCGCGATCGGGGCGAAGGTCGCTGCGCCGGACAAGTTCTGCGTCAACTTCATGGGCGACGCCGCCTTCGGCATGACCGGCCTCGACTTCGAGACCGCCGTCCGCGCCGGCATTCCGCATTGCACCGTGGTCCTGAACAATTCGACGATGGCGATCGAAATCCCGCACATGCAGCTCAGCCACGAGCGGCACAACGCCCGCGACCTCGGCGGCAACTACGCCGCCCTCGCCCGCGAACTCGGCGGCTGGAGCGAGCGGGTCGAGGATCCGAACGACATCGGCCCGGCCTTCCTTCGCGCCAAGCGCGCGACGGAAGACGGCAAGGCCTGCCTCTTGGAATTCATCACCAGCGCCGAAACGGCGTTCTCCAACCGGAGCTGACCGGCCCTACCAGCGAAAGCCCACGTGCTTCGAAATCGGCCGGTAGGCATTGGTCTGCACGTTGTCGGCGAGCGGCCGGCCATAGGCGTGCCATTCGGCCAGTTCGGCCTTCGCTTCCGGCAGCATTTTTTCGGGATCGGTCAGGTCGGCGACGCAGTGCGGGCCTTCCCACTCGTAGAGCGCCAGATATTTCGGCCCCATCGGCTTGTCGCCGAAGCGCGGGTCGCGCCGGACCCGGAACCGCGCGCCGGCCAGATAGCCCGGAATGCGGACCAGATTCGGCACGTGCGAATGGTCGTACCAGGCGTTCCATTCCGCTTCCTTGGCGGGATCTTTGACGTCAGCCATGACCAGGTTGATGTAGTGGTCGTCCCGAAGCAGCGGATTGCCGAGCGCCGGGCCGCTCAACTGTTCGTAGACCATGGAGCGGACGTCGGTCTTTCCGGGTATGGCGTCGAAGAGCGCCCGCTCGTCGATCGCCCGCGGGTCCTTGTCGGCATTGTTTGCGGCGAAGACCAGGGACATGGCGTCCATATCGGCGACGCTGTAGAGCGCCAGATACTTGATCGGCCCGCGGACGCTGACATAGCGCCACCCCCAGAGCCAGCCCGGAATCTCGAGCAGTTTCGGCACGTGGTGGTAGTACCAGCTGTTGAAGGCGTCCTCGTGCTCGGGCGCGATATTGGCCTGCACGAGCAAAAGGAAGGGTCCCCTGTGGGCGTCCATCATGATCGGTCTCCGCATCGGTCGCTCGCAGTGTCCGGCGCCCGGCGCCGGCCGTCCATCCCGGCCCCATATCAGTCGGCCATATCGGAGCAACGTCTTGCCCGACGGCGGTCCGCGCCCTGACAATGCGGCGTCAACCCACGACGGAGGGACCGGCCGTGAAAGGTCTTCGCCGGATCGCCATGGCGCTGCTGCTGGCGCCCTCGGGCGCGCTTGCCGCCTGCCCGGACGACGCCGCGGTCGCGGCGCTCGCCGCCGACATGCTCGCCGACAAGGCGCATGCGCCGCTCCGCCTTGATAGTCTGGAAGACGGGCGCTGCGCCCAGGCGAAGCTCGTGCCGCTCTTGGCGACGCGCTGGGGACCGCCCGTCGGCTACAAGGCGGCCCTGACCAGCCCGGCGGCGCAGGCCAGGTTCAAAGTCGACCAGCCGGTCCGGGGCGTGCTGCTCAGGGAGATGCTGCTGCCGTCCGGCGCAAAGGTTCCGGCCAACTTTACCTGGGCGGGATTTTATGAGGCCGACCTGCTGGTCGTGATCGCCGACGCCGACGTCAACGACGCGCGGTCGCCCGAAGACGTGCTCGCACATATCAGGGCGATTCGGCCGTTCATCGAATTGCCCGGCCTCGTCGTGCCCTCGCCGGAGGGGATCGACGGCGCCGTCGTCGCGTCGATCAATGCCGGCGCGCGGCTCGGCGTCATGGGCGACGAGGCGCCGGTCGACAGCGGGGGCGACTGGATTACGGCGCTCGCATCAATGGAGGTTGTCGTGACGGACGGCGACGGCGGGGAAATCGCCCGCGCGCCCGGCCGCGCCGTGCTCGGGCATCCGTTGAACGCCGTCCTTTGGCTGCGCGACGACGGCGTCCGCTTCAAGGCCGGCGATCTCGTCAGCGTCGGTTCGTTCGGTCCGCCGCTGAAGCCGGCCGCCGGTCTCGCAGTCACCGTCACATATCGCGGCCTGCCGGGCGACCCTTCGGCGACCGTGACGTTCGAGTAGGAGGCCCGGCATGAGCCCATCGCGTCTCAAGGCGGGCGACGTCGCGCTGGTGACCGGCGCGTCGAGCGGCATCGGCGCAGCGCTTGCCGAGATGCTGGTCCAGCGCGGCGTCCGCGTCGTCGGCGCCGCCCGCAAGCGCGACGGGCTGGATGCGATGGCGGCGCGGCTCGGCGAGCGCTTCCTCGCCTTCCCGCTCGACATCGCCGACGCCGCCGCGGCCGCCGCCCTGCCGGGCAGCCTGCCGCCCGGTTGGCGGGACATCGCCATCCTCGTCAACAATGCGGGCCACGATGCCGGCGGGCGCGACCGGTTCGACCGATGCGACGCCGACCACCTCGCCCGCATCGTCGAAGTGAACGTCGCGGGCCTGATCCGCGTCACGCGGGCGATCGTTCCGGGCATGCTGGCCCGCAAGGGCGGCGACATCGTCAATGTCGGCTCGACCTCCGGCCATTTCGCGCTGCCCAATGACGCCGCCTATGTGGCGAGCAAGTTCGCCATCA
>MRWG01002135.1_pt1 | contig 10663 bp, 9 predicted proteins | sample 1013341 | NCBI WGS metagenome assembly MRWG01 (sample SAMN06117577, study PRJNA244670) | biofilm metagenome | biome: Water; feature: Cathode Biofilm; material: Biofilm; isolation source: microbial consortium enriched at the cathode of a solar microbial fuel cell | place: USA: District of Columbia ...
TCTACCCTCCCGCATGCCCGCCCCCGGCACGATCGCCGCCATCGCCTCCGCGCCCGGCGCCGCCCCCCGCGCCCTGCTCCGCCTCTCCGGGCCTGACACCCCCCTCGCCCTGGGCGCCCTCGGCGTGCCCGACCCCGGACGCCGGATCGCCCGGGCCGTGCGCCTCAAACTCGATGAACGGCGTTCGCTCCCGGCCCTCCTGCTCCGCCTGGTCGCCCCCGACACCTTCACGGGCGAGGAGGCCGCCGAGATCCTCCTTGCGGGCAACCCCCGCCTGGCCGAGCGTCTTCTCGGTCGCCTGCTCCGCGTCGAGGGGGTGCGTCTGGCCGAGCCGGGAGAGTTCAGCGCCCGGGCCTACCTCGCCGGGCGCCTCACGCTCGCCCAGGCCGAGGGCGTCGCCGCCCTCATCAACGCCCGCACCGAGGCCCACCTCCGCGCCGCCAACACCTTGCTCTCCGGGCGGACGGGGAAGACCTACCGCGACTGGTCGGAGCGTCTGGCCACCCTTCTCGCCCTGGTCGAGGGGGGCATCGACTTCACCGACCAGGAGGACGTCACCCCCATCCACCCCGACGAACTCGTCGCGCGCCTCGCCACCCTGCGAGGGGAGATCCGCGCCTTCCTCGGCCCCGAGCGCCCGCGCGAGGGACGCGACCACGCCCCCCTCGCCGTTCTCGTCGGCGAGCCCAACGCCGGCAAGTCCACGCTCTTCAACGCCCTGCTCGGTCGCGAACGCGCCGTCACCCACGACGCCCCGGGCGTCACCCGCGACGTGCTCATCGAAGCCCTCTGCCCGGACCCGGGCCTGCCCGGCGCCGGGCCGATCCGCCTGGCCGATCTCCCCGGCCTCGACGCCTCCGCCTCGACCGAGCCCGACCGGCTCGCCCAGCGCCAGGCGATCGACGCGATCGCCCGCGCCGACCTGCTCATCCAGTGCGACCCCTCCGGACGCTTTGCGCCGATCGACCACGCGCCCGAGGCCGCGCCGATCATCCGTGTGCGCACCAAGGCGGACCTGCCCGGCGCCGATTCGAGCCGGGCCATCAGCGTGTGTGCGCTCGACGGGTATCACCTCGACGCGCTGCGACGCGCACTGGCGGACGCGCCGCTGGGCGCCAGCCCCTCGGTCGTGCCCCGACACGCCGCGGAACTGGACCGCGCCCTCGACGCGCTCGACGAAGCGATCGAGGTGGCCCCCCTGGGCGAGCTGGAGCTGACCGCCTCCCCGATGCGCACCGCCCTCGACGCCCTGGGCCAGCTCACCGGCGAGATCAGCCCCGACGAGGTCATCGGGCGCGTCTTCGCGACCTTCTGCGTCGGCAAGTGACCTAGCGCAGCGCGGCGCCGATGAACGCGTCGAGATACTTCTCCACGAACGCGTCCACCGCCCACGCCGTCGCGCGAGCGTCCACGCCCCAGCAGCAGACCACCGCCTCGCTCATCTCCGGGTCGGCCTGCACCATCAGCACGTCGTCGATCACGAACGCGCTCGGGGTCTTGTCCCCCAGGTACGCCGAGAGCGCGTTGCGGTCCGGGCGACCGACACTGACCGTCGGGCGCGCGCGCAGGCGGTCATCGTTGAGGTACCACAGGTCCGTGCAGACCAGCGCCGGCGCCTCCTCGTCCCCGAGCGCCCGGTTGAGGGTCGTGGCCAGGCGGGCCGCGATCGGGCGATCGAACCGCTCGCTCTCCAGCGTGGCCCCGACCACGACAGGGATCACACGGTCGGCGTCGATGGTCGGCTCGGCGCCCACCTCGGCGCCTCCATGGCTGTTTGCGTCGGCGTCCATGCCGCTCCTCGTTCTCGGGTGCTCATCCACAGCGTAGCCGTTTCTCTTCCCTGAGCGGGCCCGGTCCGGTAAGCTGGAAACTGCCCGATCGGCCCAAGGAGGGAGCTATGGATCAGCAGACGCCCGACCAGTCCGCCGGCGCGACCGCCACCGCCACCCGCAAGGCGCCCCGGACCACCCCCCCCAAGCTCGACCGCCTCCCGCCGTACCGGGTCCTCCTCCACAACGACGAGGTCAACGACATGCTCGACGTGGTCGGCGCGATCCTCGAGCTGACCCCGCTGAATCGGACCCGCGCCTTCGAGATCATGATGACCGCCCACCAGCGCGGCATGTCCCTGCTCCTGCTCACCCACCGCGAGCGGGCCGAACTCTACCAGGAGCAGTTCCGCGCCAAGCGCCTGACCGTCACGATCGAACCCAACACCTGATCGCCCAGGCGTCCCACCCCGCCCAGACCGCGCGCCCCCGCAACGCCGCGTTCCGCGTGTCAAGGCAACTTCCCACTCCGCCCCCGACTTTGCGCACTTCCGCCTCCGCGCACGTCACCCCACTCGCCCACCGCGCGCATACACGCTGAGCGTGCGCGCAAGGGGCGATCTCCTCACCGGCGTGTGAAGCCCCGACCGGGCGGCGTCGATGTCTCCCCCCCCGGGAGTCCGGGACGGGAGAACACACCATGAGCATCCGTTTGGGGGACATCCTCGTCGCCCGGGGCATTCTGACCGAGGAGCAACGCGACGAGGCGCTCCGCGTGCAGGACGGGCGAGCCAGACCGATCGGCGCCATCGTCGAGCAGCTCTTCGGCGTCACACCCGACGCCATCGAGCAGGCCTGGGGTGAGCAGTACGCCGAGCACGCCGAACGCATCAGCCCCACGCTCGCCAACGTGCACCCCATCACGCGCAGCATCATCGATCGGCGCCAGGCCTGGCAGTTCTCCGTCATCCCCATCCGGTTCGACGGACCCGAACTCGTCTGCGTCACCACCCCCGACGCCCTCGCCCGCGCCATGCGCTTCGTCTGCTGGCGCGTCGAGCGACAGGTCCGCTTCGGGATCTGTGACGACGACCAGATGGCCCGCGGCCTCGAACGCCTCTACCCCCTGCGCGGCGTCACGCTCGAGAGCCTCATCGACACCATCGGGGACCTCTCCGCCCGCTCGGCCTAGACCTCCCCCGGGCCTCCCCGGTCCCGCGGTCCGCGATCACCCCACGCACCGGCCCCCTCGGGCCGGTGCTTTCGTTGGCGCCCCTACACTCCCGACCAGTGCCAGACGCCACCACCCAGCCCAACCCCGCCCCCGCCGACGAGATCCAGACGGTCTCCTTTGTCTCGCTCGGGTGCCCCAAGAACCTCGTGGACTCCGAGAAGATGCTCGGGCTCCTCGCCGAGGACGGGATCGCCCCGGTCTCCGCGACCGCCGGGGAGGACGCCGAGCACGACGACCTCTCGATCTCCGGCTCCGAGCAGGACGCCTCGGCGGCCTCGGGGCGCGTCACCCCCGCCGACGCGGTCGTCATCAACACCTGCGGCTTTCTCGAGGCCTCCAAGCAGGAGTCCCTGGGCGTCATCCGCGAGGCGGTCGAGGCCAAGAACCGGGGCGAGATCAAGCGCGTCGTCGTCGCCGGCTGCCTCGTGCAGCGCCACCGCGCCAAGATGCTCGACTGGGCGCCCGGCATCGACGCGATGGTGGGGGTCTTCGACCGCGACCACATCCTCGAAGCGGTCCGAGGCGAACGCGCCGAGCGCGAGAGCCTGGAGCAGGCGACCGAGCAGGGCCCCAGGTACTGGGTCAGCGCCAACGCCCTGGCCAAGGCCAAGCAGGACGGACGCAACGTCACCGGCCTGACCGTCAACGGCAAGGACGGCAAGGGCGTGGGCTACTTCGAGTCCGACGCGGCCCGACTCCGCCTCACGCCGCGACACTACGCCTACCTCCGCATCTCCGAGGGCTGCAACCAGAACTGCGCGTTCTGCACCATCCCCTCCATCCGCGGCAAGATGCGCTCCAAGCCCATCGACACCATCGTCTCCGAGGCCCGCGAGCTGCTCCGCGACGGCGCCTACGAACTCCTGCTCATCGGGCAGGACACCACCAGCTTCGGCGACGACATCGGCATCGGCCTCTCGCCCAACGCCGAGACCTTCACGACCGGCCTCCCCAAGCTGCTCAAGTCTCTCTCCGACGCGGTGAGCCAGGAGATCGGGCGCGGCTGGCTGCGCCTCATGTACGCCTACCCCTCGAACTTCTCCGACGAGATCATCGACGCCTTCGCGCAGCTCGCCGACACGGGCAACCTGCTCCCGTACATCGACATCCCCCTTCAGCACGCCTCGGACAACGTCCTCACCGCGATGCGCCGCAACGTCGCCGCCAGCCAGCAGCTCGAGCTGATGCACAAGCTCCGCGAGCGCATCCCGGGCATGGCGATCCGCACGACCTTCGTCACCGGCTTCCCGGGGGAGACCGAGGCGGACCACGAGCAGTTGCTCGAGTTCATCGAGGAGGTCGGCTTCGACGCCGTGGGGTGCTTCCAGTACTCCAAGGAAGCGGGCACCGTCGCCGGGCGGATGGAGGACGACCCTGAGCTAGCGGTCGATCCCGAAACCAAGCAGCGTCGGCACGACGAGATCATGGCCCTGCAGCAGCGCATCGCGTTCGAGCAGGCCGAGTACCTGGCCGAGCAGTACGACGAGAACGACCCGGAGAACTCGGGCGTGCGCTTCGACGTGCTCATTGACCGTGAGGTCGAGCCGGGCCTGTACGCGGGGCGGGCCTACTTCCAGGCGCCGCAGATCGACGCGACGACCTTCGTGCAGGCCAAGGAATCCCTCAGCCCGGGCGAGCTGGTCCGGTGCACGATCGTGGGCGCCGACGCCTACGACCTGATCGCCCGCCCGACGAGCGAGCTGGAACGGCGCGTCACCCTCCCCCTGGCCTGAGTCGAGATGGCCAGCGGCCCCGCGCGTGAGTGGGGGGGTGTGCCCACCCGCCACGCCCGCGCTCGCGAGCGGGGTCAGGAGCGCCGCCCTCTTTGCAGAACTCCCGCCCCGCGGGCCGATTCAAAGGTCATGCTCCGTCCCGGGCAATCGGTCATCCTGTGCGCCCTCGCCCTGCTGACGCTGGGCGTGGTGATGGTCAACTCCGCCTCGATGGCGGTTGATCCGATCGACGTCGAGGCCGGCTCCCTCCACGCCGAGACGGCCCAGAGCGTGATGACCCGCTCGGGCGTCACCTTCGAGTCGATCCTGCTCTCCCGCTCCACGGTCTTCATGGTGATCGCGCTGGCCGCGATGGGGCTCGCCTCGCTCCTCCCCGTCCGCGCCCTGGCCCACCGGCTGGAGGAGGCCCCCCGGGTTGGACGCCTGGGAGAGATCACCTGGCTCGCCATCGGCACGATCCTGATCCTCGGAGTGCTCGGGCTGGTCTACATCCCGGGCATGAGCCGCGTCGTCAACGGCTCGGCCCGCTGGATCAGCCTCCCCATCCCCGGGCTCGACTCGGTCCAGCCCTCGGAGATCGCCAAGTGGGCGGTCATCCCGCTGCTGGCGATCTACGCCGCCCGGCGCGCCCGCGATCCGGGCATGCACCGGTTCCTCCGGGGCCTGGCCCCCGCGATCATCGCCCTGGGCCTGGTCGCCGGGTTTGTTGTGCTCGAGGACCTGGGCACGGGCGCCCTCATCGCCATGGCGGGCGCGATCCTCCTGCTCGCCTCCGGCGCCCGCTTCTGGCACTTCGCCATGTTCGTCCCACCCGCGGCGGCGGGCGTGGCGATGGCGATCTGGCAGAGCCCCTACCGCCTTCGACGCATCATCACCTTCATCGACCCGTACGCCGACCCCCAGGGCGCCGGGTACCACATGATCCAGTCCATGTCCACGGTCGCCGGGGGTGGCCTCTTCGGGCGCGGGCTCGGGCACGGCCTCCAGAAGTTCGGCTACCTCCCCGAGGACACCACCGACTTCCTCTTCGCCATCATCTGCGAAGAACTCGGCCTCGCCGGCGCCCTGCTCGTCATCTCCCTCTACGCCATCATGATCTGGAACGCCCTGGCCATCGTGCGCGGGGCGTCGCTGCTGAGCCTCAAGCTCGTCGCGCTCGGCGTTGTCGCCACCGTCGCCATCCAGGCCGTCATCAACATGGTCGTCGTCACCGGACTCGGCCCCACCAAAGGCATCGCCCTCCCCCTGCTCAGCTCGGGGGGGACCGGGTGGATCCTCACCGGCGCCATGCTCGGCGTCCTCGTCGCCATCGACCGCGCCTCGACCGCGGACGAGCCGGAGACCACCGGGGCGCCCGAGATCAGCGTCCGGGCGCGCATGCCACAGCCCAGCACGTCCGAGGCGGAGGATGGTCCGCTGGAGCTGGAACCCCAGGCCGAGATCGAGCCCGAGCCCGAAGTCGAAACCGCCGACACGACCGACACCCAGCCCGAGCCCGGTCCGGTGGTCGTCAAGCCGCGCGTCCGTCTGCGCGTGGGTGAGGCCTGAAGGACCATGGCGCTCGGCGTGGTCTTCATGGGCGGGGGATCGGGCGGACACCTCTACCCGGCGCTGGCGATCGCCGAACGCGTCCGCGACGAAGCGCCCGACGCCCGATTCGTGTACCTCTGCTCGCAGCGCGAGATCGATGCGCAGATCCTCAGCGCGGAAGGGGCGGAGTTCGTGCCCGTGCCCGCGCGATCGCCGGGGCGCTCCCCCGGCTCGGTGGTGCGCTTCCTCCGATCGTGGGGACCGAGCGTGCGCGCCGCCCGGGGCGTCTTCCGGCAGCTCAAGGACGAGCGCCGAACGGTCGTGCCGGTCGCGATGGGCGGATTCGTCGCGGCGCCCTGCGTCATGGGCGCGCGGGCCGAGAAGCTCGACGTATTGATGGCCAATCTCGACGCCGTCCCCGGACTGGCCAACCGATGGATCGCCCGGCGTGCGCACACCATCGTCACCGCCGCTCCCGTCGAGGGACGCGACTGGCGCCGGATCGCCCCGGTGGTGCGCCGCGCAGCGGTCCCGAGCGCGCCCCCCGCTGATTGCCGGCGCCGCTTCGGGCTCGATCCAAGCACGCCCACCCTCCTTGTCACCGGGGGCAGCCAGGGGGCGCGCACGCTCAACGATCTGGCGACCACGCTCGCGGACCAGTCGCCCTCGCCCCTGCGCGCCTGGCAGGTGATCCACCAGACCGGGCGCGGCGCCAACCCGGACATCCCCGGCGCGTACGAACGCGCGGGCGTGCGCGCGTGGGTGGGCGCCTTCATCGAGGACATGGCCAGCGCCTGGGGGGCGGCGGACCTGGCGATCGCCCGGTCCGGCGCCGGGAGCGTCGCCGAGGCGTGGGCGAGCGCCACCCCCTGCGTCTTCCTCCCCTACCCGTACCACAAGGACCAGCACCAGAAACGCAACGCCCGCCCCCTCGTCGAGGCGGGCGCCTGCGTGGTCATCGAGGACCGGCTCGACCCGGCCCGCACGCTCGAGGGCTCTTCCGGCGCCCTCGCCGACCTGCTCGCCTCCCCGGACCGACGGGAATCGATGCGGAGCGCCTTCGAGGCCCTCGGCCCGGCCGACGGCGCCGGGCGCCTGGCCCGCCTCGTCCTCGATCGAGCCAACGCCTGACCCGGGCAGGGCTTACCGGACCCCACGCCCGCACACTCCCCCTCTCTTCACGTCCTGAGTGAACCACCCTGCACCGGAAGTGGGGGCTTTCGTGCGAACCCCGCGCCGCGGTGTAGAATCCAACGTATGGAGGCGACCCGAAAGGAAGGGATTCCCACGCGATGCGTCATGCTCAGCGAGCGGGGGGTCAAACCGCCCGCGGCGCTCGTCGAGGCGTTGCGCCGTCACGCCATCGAGCCGATCCGGTGCGAGAGCCCCTTTATCGCCCTGGCCCGCCTCTGTGAGCTTGCCGGGCAGACCCCGGTCGCCCTGCTGCTGGTCCACCCCGACCGCCTGCCCGAGGGCGAGGCCCTGCGGGTGGCCTGCGAGCGGTACACGCCCACGGCCACGTGCTGGGTGTACGACGAATCGAGCCGCCCCCGGCTCCGCGCCGCCCCCCCGGTCCGTCCGGGCGCCCCCATCGCGGCGCGCCACGAGGCGACGGGCAAGGCCCGCCTGGCCCGGCGCTCCCCGACGCCCGCCGCTTCCCGACCGGCGCCCCGCCTGCGTCTCGTGGAGCCGGATGAGCCGAATCTGGGCCTTGTGGACCCCGCCGACGCGGAGGGCGCGAACCCGGTCGCCCCGGGCGTCGTTGGACACGGGTCCACCTCACCCCGGTCCATCCTGACCGACGACGAGCTGGACATGCTCATGGCCCCGGATATGGGCCCCGATCTGGGTCGCCATCGCGGCCCGGGCGAAACCTGAGACCGAACCGAGCGGAGGAAGCGGAGAGACGATGAGCGGCGCTTCGGCACGCAATGACCTGACCGGCCCCCCCGACGACGGGCGCAGCTCGCCCGCCGAGGGGGACCTTCGCGTCATCCTCGTCGGACGCACCGGGCTCGATCAGGCCCTCCGGCGCGACCGGGGCGTCGAGATCATCCGGGCGCGGACGCCCATGGACGCGATCGGCGAACTCTCCGACCCGATCGACGCCGCCTCCCCCACGCGGACGGTGGTGGTCGTCGCCTCCGACGCCGAGCCCGAGGAGAGCGAGCTGGCGGGCTTCGTGCAGGGCCTTCGCATCGTCGATCCGCGCGTGCGTGTGGCGCGTGTGGGCGCCCGGGGCGCCCCGCCCTACGACGCGGGCGTGCACGAGGGCGCCGACGCGAACGATCTTCGTCTGCTCTTTGACGCCGCGCTCGGCGGGGCGCCGACGCCCGATTCGCCCGTGCAGGAAGACGATGACGCGCTCACCCCGTCCGAGCCCACGCCCGCCCCCGGTGGGATGGGGCCGACCGACCTTCCCGCGCTCGAGACGATCACGCGCGGACGCGATCCGGTCGGGGTCTGTGTTGAACTGATCCGAACCCGGATGGGGCGCCCGGACGTGCGCTTCGTGCCCAGCGAGGAGAGCGACGCGCGCCCCGGCGATCCGCGGGCGGGGTGCGCCCCGGTCCGGCTGGGCGATTCGGTGGTCGGGCTGCTCGTCTTGGAAGGTCCCGCGCCCTCCGAGGCGGAGCGGGAGGCGCTCGAATCGCACGCCGCGTGGCTGAGCGCCTGGATCCGCCTGGGCGAGCAGCAGCGGGCGCTGCGTCTGGCGGCCTTCACCGACACGCTCACCGGCGCCTGGAACCGACGCTACTACGAGCGCTTCACCGACGCCGCGATCGAGCAGGCCCGCAACGCCCGACAGACGCTGACCGTGCTCTTCTTCGACATCGACGAGTTCAAGACGTACAACGACCGGTACGGGTACGAGGCGGGGGACGAGATCCTCGTCGAGACGGTGCGGATGATGCAGTCGGTCATCCGCCCCTCGGACCGGGTCTGCCGCATCGGGGGAGATGAGTTCGCGGTGGTCTTCCACGAGCCGCAGGGCCCACGCCACGCCGACTCGCAGCCCCCCGAATCGATTTTCGACATCGCCACGCGCTTCCAGCGTCAGATCTGTGAGCACCGCTTCCCCAAGCTCGGCGCCGACGCGCAGGGGACGCTGACCATCTCCGGCGGGCTGGCGACCTACCCCTGGGACGGCGTGGACGCGGTTTCTCTCCGCCGGAGAGCCGCGGAACTCGCGCGCGAGTCCAAACGCCAGGGCAAGAACGTCATCACGCTCGGCCCGGGCGCCGAGCGGGTCTGCGCCCGCCCGCCCAAGGACTAGGCCCGAAGCGTCCGGCGCCGGACCAACGCGCGAAGACGCGGCCGGACTATGCTCGTCGCGTGCCCGCTCCCGCCCCACGAACGTCGCTCTCCTGCGACCTGATCGCTCTGGACCTCGACGGGACGCTGCTGCGTCCGGACGGGACCGTCTCCCCCCGCTCGATCGACGCCATCCACGCCGCCCGCGCCGCGGGGGTCGATGTCATCGTCTGCACCGGGCGGGGGTACGTCGAGTGCCGGCACGTGCTCGAGTGGATCAACCAGACCGACGCGGTGATCGTCGCCGGGGGCTCCATCACGGCGTGCGGCCGGACCGGGCAAACCATCGACCGTGTGCCCATGCACCCGAGCCTCGTCTCGCGCGTGGTGGACATCCTGCACGCGCACGCGCAGGCGGCGATGGTGCTCAAGGACCCCTCCGCCGCGGGCTACGACTACCTGGTGCTCGGGGGCGTCGATGAGCACCCGGTGGACCCGGTGACGAGCTGGTGGTTCGAGGAGCTGGGCGTCACGGCGCGCTTTGCCCGCACCCTCGAGGACGACGACCACCCGGAGCAGACCGTCCGCGTGGGGCTCTGCACCGACCAGCACGCCGCCGGACCGATCTCCCGGGCGTTGCTCGCCGAGCTTCCCGACTCGGCGGTGCTGCACGACTTCCCGGCCGTGGTCGGGCCGAGGCAGGGGCAGAGCGAACCCCGCCGGGTGAACATCGTCGAGGTTTTCGACGGGCGCGCCAGCAAGTGGAACGCGATCGAACGCCTCGCGACCGAGCGCGGCATCGATCCGTCGCGCGTCGCCGCGATCGGGGACGAGGTCAACGACGTCTCCATGATTCAGGGCGCCGGTCTGGGGGTTGCCATGGCCAACGCCGTGCCGAGCGTCGTCGAGGTCGCCGACCGACGGACCGAGTCGAACGCGGAGGACGGCGTGGCGAACGCGATCGATCGCCTGCTCTCCGGCGCGTGGTAAGGGGCGCCACGCCCCGCGGGATCTCCACGGAGGGAGAAACACCAAAACCCTCTAGAATCCCATTGCCCATTGCCCATTGCCCATTGCCCATTGCCCATTGCCCATTGCCCATTGCCCATTGCCCATTGCCCATTGCCCATTGCCCATTGCCC
>MRWG01002136.1_pt1 | contig 10651 bp, 8 predicted proteins | sample 1013341 | NCBI WGS metagenome assembly MRWG01 (sample SAMN06117577, study PRJNA244670) | biofilm metagenome | biome: Water; feature: Cathode Biofilm; material: Biofilm; isolation source: microbial consortium enriched at the cathode of a solar microbial fuel cell | place: USA: District of Columbia ...
TTGCTGAGCTCGCTGATGCGATCGCGGTTGGCGCGCGCCACCATGGACACGGCCTGCCCGCAACGCAGGCGGTTCGCCTCGGTCTCGGAGAGAGCCAGCGCCGGGATGTCGTCCAGCGCTGTCTCCACCGGGAGCACCTGCTCCAAGGCGGCGGGACTATGCCCCATAGATTCCAGGGAATCCAGCGAAATCGCGTCGGCTTCGGTAAACGGGCCTACAGTTAATCTTCGCAACTCTACGATGTGGGCGACGGTCCCGGTCGCCCGCCCCAGATCCCGCGCCAGGGAGCGCATATAGGTGCCCTTGCCGCAGTGGACCTCGAAGACCGCGTGGTCGCGGTCAGGCAGGTCCTCCAGGGTGATGGCGTGGACCATGACCTTGCGCGGCTTCAGCTCGAAGTCGGCCTGGGCGCGGGCCAGGTCATAGGCGCGCTGGCCGCCCACCTTGATGGCCGAATAGAGCGGCGGGATCTGCTCGATCTCGCCGGTGAACCCGGGCAGCACGGCGCGGATCTCGGCCTCGTCGGGGCGGTGCGGGTTCTCCTCGATCACCTTGCCCTCGGCGTCGTCGGTCTCCGTCGCCTGACCCCAGCGCAGGGTGAAGCGGTAGCTTTTCCGCCCGTCCATCACGTAGGAGACGGTCTTGGTGGCCTCGCCCAGGGCGATGGGCAGCAGGCCGCTGGCCAGTGGGTCCAGGGTGCCGCCGTGGCCGACCTTGCGCGGCTTCAGGATGCGGCGCACCCGGCCCACCACCTGGGTGGAGGTCAGGCCCAGCGGCTTGTCGATCACCAGCCAGCCGTTGACCGCCACGCCCTTCTTGCCGCCCGGGGAATTGCCGCCCTGAGAATTGCCGCCCTGGGAATTGCCGCTGGGGGGCACTTCACTGGCCATCGGGATCGCTCTCGCCGTCATCGGGGACGCCTTCGGGATGGACGTCGCGGATGACCTTAGGGTGATGCAGGATTTCGTTGATGTGGGCGGCCTCGTCGAAGGAGCGGTCGGCCTGGAACGACAGCCGCGGCGTGAAGCGCAGCTGCACCTCGTGGCCGAGCTGGCCGCGCAGGAAGCTGGCGGCGTGGTTCAGGGCGGCCACGATGGCCTCCAGGTCGCCGCCGCCCAGCGGCACCACGAAGGCGGTGGCGCTCTTCAGGTCCGGGCTGACCCGCACCTCGGTCACCGTCAGGCTGATGTCGACCAGGTGAGGATCGCGCAGCTCGCCGCGCGCCAGCACCTGCGAGAGGGCATGGCGCAGCTCCTCGCCGACGCGCAGCTGACGCTGGCTGCGGGCCCCTCCAGACTTGCTAGATGCGGATTTGCCGCGCCCCTTGGCGCTTCTCGGTAGAGCCATGACTTGATCCCGGCCCCAGGCGGCCGGCGGTGCGGCCGCCGGCGCTGCCCAAGTCTAGAGTTCCCGGGCGACTTCCTCGATCTCGTAGCACTCGATCTGGTCGCCGACCTGGATGTCGGTGTAGTTCTCGAAGGCCATGCCGCACTCGTAGCCTTCCTTCACTTCCTTCACCTCGTCCTTGAAACGCCGGAGCGTCTTCAGGGTGCCGTCGTGAATGACCACGTTGTCGCGCAGCAGGCGCACCTTGGCGCCGCGCTTGACCATGCCCTCGGTGACCATGCAGCCGGCCACCTTGCCGACCTTGGAGTTGGAGAAGACCTCGCGGATTTCCGCGTAGCCCAGGAAGTTCTCCTGCTGGGTCGGGGCCAGGAGGCCGCTCAGCGCCGCCCTCACGTCGTCGACCACGTTGTAGATGATCGAATAGTAGCGGATGTCGACGTTGTCGCGGCGCGCCATCTGGCGGGCCTGCGGGTTGGCGCGCACGTTGAAGGCGATGATCATCGCCCCGGTGGCGCCGGCCAGGGTCACGTCGGACTCGTTGATGCCGCCGACGCCGCTGTGCAGCACCCGCACCTTGACCTCGTCGGTCCCCAGCTTCTCCAGCGAGTTGATGATCGCTTCCATGGAGCCGTGCACGTCGGACTTGACGACGACCGGCAGCTCGGAGGCTTCGCCTTCCTTGATGCGGCTCATCATCTGTTCCAGGGTGCCGCGGCCGGTGGCGGCGATCTCCTTCTCGCGGCGGCTGCGCTGGCGGTATTCGGCGATCTCGCGGGCGCGGCCTTCGTCCTCCATGACCGTGAAGTCGTCGCCGGCCGACGGCGTGCCGTTGAGGCCCAGGACCTCGACCGGCGTCGCCGGCCCGGCTTCCTCGACCTGCTCGTTGCGCTCGTTGACCAGGGCGCGCACGCGGCCCCACTCGCTGCCGGCGACGAAGACGTCGCCGACCTTCAGCGTGCCGCGCTGCACCAGCACGGTGGCGACCGAGCCGCGGCCGCGCTCCAGCTTGGCTTCGATGATGACGCCCTCGGCGGGACGCACCGGATTGGCCTTCAGCTCCAGGAGCTCGGCCTGCAGCAGGATCGCTTCCTCGAGCTTGTCGAGGCCGGTCTTCTGCAGCGCCGAGACCTCGATGGCCAGGATGTCGCCGCCCAGGTCCTCGGTGATCAGCTCGTGCTGCAGCAGCTCCTGCTTCACCCGGGCCGGATCGGCGCCCGGCTTGTCGATCTTGTTGATGGCGACGATGATCGGCACCTCGGCGGCCTTGGCGTGGTTGATCGCCTCGACCGTCTGTTCCTTGATGCCGTCGTCGGCGGCTACCACCAGGATCACGATGTCGGTCACCGTGGCGCCGCGCAGGCGCATCTCGGTGAAGGCGGCGTGGCCCGGGGTGTCGATGAAGGTGATGCGATCGCCCGAGGCCAGGCGCACCTGGTAGGCGCCGATATGCTGGGTGATGCCGCCGGCTTCGCCGGCCACCACGTCGGTTTCGCGCAGGGCGTCCAGCAGCGAGGTCTTGCCGTGGTCGACGTGGCCCATGATGGTGACCACCGGCGGCCGCTGAGCCATGTCCTCGGGATTGTCGTCAGCACCGCGCATTCCGATCTCCACGTCAGCGGCGGAGACGCGCTTCACCTTGTGGCCGAATTCCTCGACCACCAGCTCCGCGGTGTCGGTGTCGATCGTCTGGTTGATGGTTGCCATGACCCCCAGCTTCATCAGCGTCTTCACCACCTCGGCGCCGCGCGTGGCCATGCGGTTGGCCAGTTCCTGCACCGTGATGACCTCGGGGATCACCACCTCGCGCACCACCTTCTGCGGCGGCTGATGCGGCTGCTGGCCGCTGGCCGCGCGCATCTGCTTCTCGCGCTGGCGCTTCATGGCGGCGAGGGAGCGCTGGCGCCCCTCCTGGCCGTCGAGCGCCTGGTTGATGGTCAGCTTGCCGGCGCGCCGGCGCGGCTCGCCGCGGCTGCGGCTGGGCGCCGGTTTCGCCGGCGCCGCGCCGCCGCCCTTGCGGGCCTTGGCGCGGGCAGGCGACTCTTCTTCTTCCTTGGCTTCCTTGGCGGCGGGCTTGGCCGGACGCGCCTTGGTCTCCTCCACCACAGGAGCGGGCTCGGGAGCCGCCGGCGCTTCGGCCGCCGGGGCCTCAGGGGCGGCGGCCGCCTTGCGGGCGGTTTCCTCGGCCTCCAGCTTGCGGGCGGCCTCTTCCTCGATCTCGCGGCGGGCACGTTCTTCGGCGTCGCGCTTGGCCTGCTCGGCGCGGAGCTTGGCTTCCTCGGCCTCGCGCTCCTTGCGGGCAGCCTCTTCCTCGCGGGCGACTTCCAGGGCGCGGGCGCGGCTGGCGCGCTCCTCGGCGGAGAGGTTGCGCTTGGGCGCCTTCTCTTCGACCTCGGGCTCGGGCTGCACGGGCGCCGGGGCTTCGGCCAGCGCCTTCTCAGCCTCCGCCGCCGCCTCGGTCACTTCCTTCATGCGCCCGGACGAACCGCGCTCGAAGGTGCGGCTGCGCTTGACCTCGACCGTCACCGCCTTGGAGCGGCCATGGCTGAAGCTCTGGCGCACCTGGCCGGTTTCGACCGTCTTCTTCAGTTGCAGCTTCCCCGGGCGGTTCAGCTTCAACGGCCCCTTGGTTTCTGTTTCTTCTTTACTCGTCATCTCTTCTAGCGCTCACCTTCGGTGGGGCGCCCAACCCCGGTTCCTCGATCCGCCACGCCGCGCAGGGCCGCAAGGCGCTGAATCTCTCTCGTCAAACTCTCGGCAAAGCGGCCCGGCGCGACAGCGACATGCACCGCCGCCTCGCGGCCGACCGCCGCCCCCAGTTCCGCGGCGCCGCAGAACGCCAAGAGGGGCACTTTCGGACCTACGGCCCGCGCCAGGGCCCGGACCTTGTCCCGGCCATCGGCCGCGGCATCGTCCGCCTGCACCAGCAGGCCAACCTCCCCGGCACGCAGGGCAGACTTTACCTTTTCGAATCCCGCCGACACCGTGCCGGCGCGGCGGGCAAGACCCAGCAGTTCGAGGCAGCGTTTCAGCAGCAGATCCTCGACCTGCCGGGGCAGATCCTCGGGCACGCGAACTTGCCTCTTCGCCGCTTTGGCAAAGAGGTTCCGCGTGCAGGCTTTGTCCATCATATCGCGACGGGCCTGCAACCACAAACCCCGGCCGGGCAGGCGCTCGGCCAGATCCGGCACCAGAACACCGTCGGGGCCGACGACGAAACGCAGCAACTCCGCCTTGGGCAGCACCTGGCCGCTGGCCAGGCAGCGACGCTCCGGCGCCGCCGGGCCGTGCCCGGCGCCGCGCCGATGCTTCGCCGCCCCGCTCTTGCGGGCCGGCCTGGCGTCCTGGCCGTGTTGTGCCGTTGCCGTCATTTCCGTCAGTTTCAGTCCTCCGTCCCGGCGGCTTCCGCGGCCTCGTCGGCCGCTTCGGCCGCTTCGGCCTCGACTTCCTCGGCCGGCTCGTCATCGAACCAGTGGGCGCGGGCCGCCATGATGATGGCGTTGGCCTCGTCCTGGGTCATCGAGCTGCCTTGCAGCACGCGCTCGATCTCAGCCTCGTCCAGGGAAGCCATGTCTTCCAGATTGTGCTCGCCGCGCTGGCCCGAGATGGCGAAGCGCAGCTCGTCCGCGGCCAGGTCGGCCAGGTCGTCCAGGGTCTTCACCCCCTGCTCGCCCAGCGTCACCAGCATGCTCGGGTTGACGCCTTCCAGCTCGCCGAGCTCGTCGGAGACGCCCAGCTCGCGCCGGCGCTCCTCGTTGTAGCGGTCGACCTCTTCGAGGTGGGTGCGGGCGCGGGCGCGCAGCTCTTCTGCGACTTCCTCGTCGAAGCCTTCGATCTGCGCCAGTTCCTCGACGGGAACGAAGGCTACCTGCTCCAGGGCGGTAAAACCTTCCGTCACCAGGAGATGGGCAATGACGTCGTCAACATCAAGGGCGTCGATGAACATCTGCGAGCGGGCGCGGAATTCCTCCTGACGGCGGCGGGATTCCGTCTCCTCGGTCATGATGTCGATGTCCCAGCCGGTCAGGATCGAGGCCAGGCGCACGTTCTGGCCGCGCCGGCCGATGGCCAGGGACAGCTGGTCGTCGGGCACCACCACCTCGATGCGGTGGGCGTCCTCGTCCAGGACCACCTTGGAGACCTCGGCCGGGGCCAGGGCGTTGACCACGAAGGTCGCGGTGTCTTCCGACCAGGGAATGATGTCGATCTTCTCGCCCTGCAGCTCGCTGACCACGGCCTGCACGCGGCTGCCGCGCATACCCACGCAGGCGCCGACCGGATCGATGGAGCTGTCGTAGGAGATCACGGCGATCTTGGCGCGGCTTCCCGGATCGCGGGCCACGGCCTTCAGTTCGATGATGCCGTCATAGATCTCCGGCACTTCCTGGGCGAAGAGCTTGGCCATGAACTGCGGATGGCTGCGCGACAGGAAGATCTGCGGGCCGCGCGGCTCCTCGCGCACGTCGTAGATGTAGGCACGCACCCGATCGCCGGTGCGGAAGGATTCCCGCGGCAGGGTTTCGTCGCGGCGCATCAGCGCCTCGGCACGGCCCAGGTCGACGGTGACGTTGCCGAACTCGTTGCGCTTGACGATGCCGTTGACCACCTCGCCGACGCGGTCCTTGTATTCCTCGAACTGGCGCTTGCGCTCGGCCTCGCGGACCTTCTGGACGATGACCTGCTTGGCGGTCTGGGCGGCGATGCGGCCCAGGTCGATCGGCGGCAGATCTTCGATGATGAACTCGCCGACGTTGATCCCGTCCTGGCGCGCCTGGGCGTCCTTGGTCTGGATCTGGGTGAACTCGTTCTCCACCTCGTCGGCGACCTCGCGGTAGCGGCGCAGGCGCACCTCGCCGGACTTGCGGTCGATCTCCGCGCGGATGTCGTGTTCGTGGCCGTACTTGGCGCGGCCGGCCTTGGAAATGGCCTGCTCCATCGCCTCTAGAACCTCGTCACGCTCGATCGACTTCTCGCGCGCCACCGCATCGGCGACCTGGAGAAGTTCGGTTCGTGCAAGAGCGCTGGTATCCATAGCTCGTCTCGTTCCCAAGAAGTCTCGTTGTCAGTCCGTTCCGGCCTGGCCGCCCTCGGCAGCCTTGGGGCTGCTGGCGGCGATCAGGTCGTCGGTAATCACCAGTTTGGCCTTCATCATCTCGGCGAAGGGCAGGGCGACCTCGCCCTCTTCGCAGGCCAGCACAATGTTCTCGTCGCGGCTGCCGATCAGGCGCCCGCGGAAGCGGCGGCGGCCGTCGACCGGCATCTGCATCTCGACCTTGGCCTCGAAGCCGGCGAAGCGGTCGAAGTCGGCCAGGCGGGTCAGCGGCCGGTCCAGACCGGGCGAGCTGACCTCCAGGGTGTAGGCGCTGTCGATCGGGTCCTCGACGTCGAGGATCGCCGCCACGGCGCGGCTGATCTCGGCGCAGTCGTCCACGTTCATCGTGCCGTCGGCGCGCCGTTCGGCCATGATCTGCAAGCACAGGCGGTCGCCGCCCGACAGCTGCACGCGCACGATGTCATAGCCCATCGCCTCGACCGCCGGGGCGATCAGGCGCTCGACTTCCGCCGCCTTGCCCTCGCTGGTCTTGGCGCTGGTCTTGGCAGCACCGCAGCCGCTGGCGTCGGCCAGCCCTGAGGAAGCCCCTTTCAAGGCCTGGGACACACCCGTCCTCCGCTCCAGGATTACGTAATAAAAAAGGCGGGCCAGAGGCCCACCGCTCGGTAGCCCGACGGTATCTTTTACTCCGACACCGCCACCTTGACTGAGCCGGACTGTACGCCCGTAACCCGCAGTCTGCAAGCCCTTTCGCCGGGTCGGGCCGGCGGGCGGAAGGGCCAGAGCGGCACCCTTCCGGCGGCGGAATTAACCTGAAAAGCAGTTATCTTAGCGGGGCTTGCGGCGTAAGCGCAGGTAAGCGGGCCGGCGGCCGGCCTTCAAGGCCTTCTCCTCATAGCGGGTCGGCGGCCAGTCGTCGGGGCGGGCCCGCCAGTCGTCCGGACCCGCAACCTGCCAGGTGAAGGCCGGATGCGCGCTGAGCCGTTGCAGGGCCCAGGAGAGATAGCCCGGATCGTCGGTGGCGAAGCGCAGCTCGCCGCCATCCTTCAGCAGCCGGGCCAGGAGGTCCAGGGTTTCGCGCTGGATCAGCCGGCGCTTGTGGTGGCGCTTCTTGGGCCAGGGGTCGGGAAAGAGGATGAAGACCCGGTCCAGCACCGCGTCGGGCAGCCGCTCCATGAGGTCGCGCGCGTCGCCCAGGTAGAGCCGCAGCGGCGCCTCGGCGCCCTGTTCCTGCAACTGGCCCAGCAGGGTGGCGACACCGGTGACGAAGTACTCGGCGCCGATGAAACCAACCTCGGGGTTGTGGGCGGCCTGCCAGGCGAGGTGCTCACCGCCGCCGAAGCCGATCTCCAGGAACAGCCGTTCCGGCAGCGGATCGAAGAGCTCTTGCGGGTGCAGCGGGCGCTCTTCCTGCGGCAGCGTGATTGCCAGGCGCGGCAGGGCCTCCTCGAGCAGGGCCTTGCGCCCGGCGCGCAGTGGCCGGCCCTGCCGGCGGCCGTAGGTGTTACGCCGCGCCGCCATGGTTCTGCGATTCCCGGAAGGAAGAGGCTCGGCTCAGGCTCCGAAGGCGCTGCGCAGGCCCTCGACCAGGTCCGTGCGCTCCCAGGAGAAGCCGCCGTCCGGATCGACCGAGCGGCCGAAGTGCCCGTAGGCGGCGGTGCGCGCGTAGATCGGCCGCGACAGCTGCAGGTGCTCGCGGATGCCGCGCGGCGAGAGGTCCATCATGTCCTGCAGCGCCTTGGCCAGCTTGCCTTCGTCGACCTTGCCGGTGCCCTGGGTATCGACGTAGACCGACAGCGGCTTGGACACGCCGATGGCGTAGGACAGCTGGATGGTGCAGTGCTCGGCCAGCTCCGCGGCCACCACGTTCTTGGCCAGGTAGCGCGCCGCGTAGGCGGCGGAGCGGTCCACCTTGGTCGGGTCTTTGCCGGAGAAGGCGCCGCCGCCGTGCGGGGCCGCGCCGCCGTAGGTGTCGACGATGATCTTGCGCCCGGTCAGGCCGCAGTCGCCGTCCGGCCCGCCGATGACGAAACGGCCCGTCGGGTTCACGTAGAACTCCTCCTCCGGGCACATCCAGCCTTCGGGCAGCACATTGACCACGTGCGGGCGCACGATCTCGCGCACCTCGTCCTGGTCCAGGTCACCGGTGTGCTGGGTGGAGACCACCACCGAGGTGGCGCGCACCGGCTTGCCGTCGACGTACTCCAGCGTCACCTGGCTCTTGGAGTCGGGGCCGAGGCCCGGCTCGGAACCGGAGTGCCGCGCTTCGGCCAGAGAGCGCAGGATGGAGTGGGAGAAGTGGATCGGCGCCGGCATCAGGTTCTCGGTCTCGCGGCAGGCATAGCCGAACATGATGCCCTGGTCGCCGGCGCCCTCATCCTTGTTGCCCGCGGCGTCGACGCCCTGGGCGATATCGACGGACTGGGCGTGGACGTAGTTTTCCACCATCATCCGGCTCCAGTGGAAGCCGTCCTGCTCGTAGCCGATTTCCTTCACCGCAGAGCGCACCACCTGCTCCAGGAGCTCCTTGGTGACCTCCTCGGGGCCACGCACCTCGCCGGCCAGCACCACCCGATTGGTGGTCGCGAGAGTCTCCACGGCAACGCGCGAATAGGGATCGTGCGTCAGATAGGTGTCGACGATCGCATCGGAAATCCGGTCGCAGACCTTATCCGGATGTCCTTCCGAGACTGATTCGCTGGTGAAGAGGTAATTGCCGTTGCGCACTGCGATGCTCCCGCCGTTCGGGCTAAAGGTTTTGGAGTAAGCCCGGTGGGAATAACGACGCGCAAGCGCAAATGCAAGAACACTTGCACGCCCGATACAATTGAGAAGCTGTCGGTTCCGGGAAGAGGAGGAGCTTAGTCCTCGGACTTCGGCGGCGCAGCCCCGCCGCTGGCTGCGGCCAGGGCCTTGGTCATCTCGAACAGGCGTTTGCGCACGCTGGGCTCTTGGATCTTGTAGTAGGCCCGCACCAGCTCCAGCGTCTCGCGCTTGACCATCGGATCCAATTCCTGCTCGGGCATCGGCTGGTCCCGTCCCGGTGCCTGCGCGGGCGAGCTGGCCGCGACGTCGTCGGGCATCTCGTCGAAGAAGAAGCCGACCGGCACATCGAGAACCCGCGAGAGATCGAACAGGCGGCTGGCGCCGACCCGGTTGGCTCCGCGTTCGTACTTCTGAACCTGCTGAAAGGTAAGGCCGATGGCCTCGCCGAGTTTTTCCTGGCTCATGCCGAGAAGCGTCCGCCGCAAACGGACTCTGCTGCCGACATGAACATCAACCGGATTGGGTCCGCTTAGCTGGCGGTCACCCGGCGGCACGCCGCGTCGCGCCATCCGCATCTCACCTCATGTGAAGGATATAGTTAGAACCGTAGGACTAAAGACATACCGATGTATGCCAACACGTAGTTAATCAGTCAAGCCCCAGCGATCTCACCATATCAAATAAAACGTCGCGCCACAAATATAACACAAGTAGTGAGAAGCAGTTCAATCAAATACAACAGATTGCCCGCATAAGAATAGAGCGTAGACTCTATGGCAGCTTCGGGTAGTTCCGCATCAAGAATACCGCGATCATTGAGATTAATTTGATCGATAACTCGCCCGTAAGAATCAATTACGGCCGAGATGCCGTTGTTTGCTGCGCGAATAACCGGGAGACCTTCTTCTACCGCCCGCAACCGGGACGAGGCAAAATGTTGGTAAGGGCCGGAGGAATCGCCGAACCAGGCATCGTTGGTGAGATTCAGCAGCCAGCGCGGCGCCGGCGCCCCGGCGGCTTCCGGGGCCGCCTTCACCGCGCCGGGGAAGATGATCTCGTAGCAGATCAGCGGTGAGAAAGGCGGCACCCCGGGCAGGACCAGGGTCTTCAGGCTCTCGCCGGCGGTGAAGTCGCGTGAGCCGGCGGTCAGCTTGGCGAGGCCGAGCAGCGAGCGCAGCGGCGTGTACTCCCCGAAGGGCACCAGGTGCACCTTGTCGTAGGTGGCGACGATCGCGCCCTGCCCGTTTAGCGCGTGCAGCGCGTTCCAGATGTCGCCCTGCGGATCGGCCCGCTCCACCCGCGGCGCCCCGGCGACGAGATAGCCGCCCGGCGGCACGATGTCGGCCAGTTCCTCAAGCAGGCGCGGCTCGGCAGCCAAGAGGTAAGGCACCGCCGTCTCCGGCCAGATGATCACCGTGCGGTCCTCGTAGCCGGGCGCCAGCGACAGCTCGGCCTGGAGGCGCAGGTTGGCCGCCTTGCGGTCAACGC
>MRWG01002138.1_pt1 | contig 10648 bp, 9 predicted proteins | sample 1013341 | NCBI WGS metagenome assembly MRWG01 (sample SAMN06117577, study PRJNA244670) | biofilm metagenome | biome: Water; feature: Cathode Biofilm; material: Biofilm; isolation source: microbial consortium enriched at the cathode of a solar microbial fuel cell | place: USA: District of Columbia ...
TACTTCACCGTCTCCTGGCCGACCGGCGAGTTCGGGCCGATGGGCCTCGAAGGGCAGGTGAAGCTCGGCTACCGGCAGGAGCTGGCCGCGATCGAGGATCCGACGGAACGGCTCGCCTATTACGAGAAGATGGTCGCGAAGTCCTACCAGGACGGCAAGGCGCTGGAGAAGTCGACGACGTTCTCGATCGACGACGTCATCGATCCGGCCGATACACGCTTCTGGCTGGGCAACATGCTGGCCTCCGTCCGCCCGCCGCCACCCCGTTCGGGCAAGAAGCGGCCGAACATCGACGCGTGGTGACCTTCTGAAACGCCGGGCAATGGAGTAGATGTTGCGGCGCCGCAACTCTGGAGCCGACCGATGGCGACGATCACGCAGCGCCTCGCGGGACCGACCTCGCGCTTCTACATCTCGCAGCGCCTGAAGCTGCACTATGTCGAATGGGGCGACCAGGACGCGCCGCCGCTGGTGCTGATCCATGGCGGGCGCGACCATTGCCGCAACTGGGACTGGGTCGCGACCGACCTCGCCAAGGACTACCACATCGTGGCGCCGGACCTGCGCGGCCATGGCGATTCGCAGTGGCTGATCGGCGGCGGCTACCGGATGACGGACTACGTCTACGACATCGCCCAGCTCTTCTTTCATCTCCGGCTGGAGCGGGCGCCGATCATCGGCCACAGCCTGGGCGGCGCCATCACGCTGATGTTCTCCGGGGCATATCCGGAGAAGGTCGAACGCCTGATCGCGATCGAAGGCCTCGGCCTCTCGCCCGAACGGTTGAAGGAGCGCAACAAGACGCCGACCCACGAGAAGGTCCGGAAGTGGGTGGAAGCGAAACGCGGCGTCTCCGGCCGCGCGCCCCGGCGCTATCCCTCGATCGAGGAGGCGGCCGCCCGGATGCACGAGGCGAACAAGCATCTCTCCGCGGAGCAGGCCTGGCACCTGACCGTCCATGGCGTCAATCAGAACGAGGACGGCAGCTACAGCTGGAAGTTCGACAACTACGTCCGGGTCAACACGCCCTTCGGCGTGACGCCGGACGAGACCCGCGACCTCTGGCGCAACATCGCCTGCCCGGTGCTGCTGATCCGCGGCACGGAAAGCTGGGCGAGCGACCCGATCAAGGACGGCCGCGCGAGCTTCTTCAAGGACGTCCGCGTCGAGAACTTCGAGAAGGCCGGCCACTGGGTCCACCACGACCGGCTCGACGATTTCCTGAAGCTCTCGCGGGAATTCCTGGCCGCCAGTTGAGCGCGTCGCAATTTTCCCCGCCATGCAACCGGCGGACCGGGTTCGGCGTTTCGAGGCGGCGGAACGGGACGCGGTCCAGACCGCGTGGAAGAACCGATTGCCGGACGCTCCGACGGACCTGACGGTCGACCGGGGCGGCCCGGCTGCCTCAAGCGAAGGAATGATGGCCGTGTTCGTCAATGTTCGGGCGACACTTGCGTATGATGTCCTTGCGCGGACAAGTTTCGTCTTCAATGTCGCGGCGACTCGGACGGAGCGCCAGCGCATCCTGCGGGAGGCGCTGACGATCGAGCCGGACGGCGCCGCATATGAAGAAAGCGAGGCGGGGCCCGGCGAGAATCGACTGCTGCGTCTGGACGCCGCGGAAGGTCCGTTGCGCCTCGCCTACGAGGCGGAGATCGAATTGACGCCGCTCGTCGACACGACGGACCGGCTGGCGCAGCAGGCCCACGAACGTCTGCCGACCGCGGTTCTGACCTATCTGAACCCCAGCCGCTATTGCCCCTCGGACCGGCTCAGCCGCTGGGCGATGCGGGAGTTCGGCGCGGCGCCGCAAGGCGCTGGCCGTGTGCAGGCGATCTGCGACTGGGTGAACGCCCGGTTGGATTACATGCCCGGAACGACGGACGAGCGGACCGACGCGGCGGAGGCCCTGCTGCAATGCGCCGGCGTTTGCCGCGACTATGCCCATGTCGGCATCAGCTTCTGCCGCGCCCTCGGCATCCCTGCCCGCTATGTCTCGGGCTATGCGGTCGATCTGGAGCCGCCCGACTTCCACGGCTTTTTCGAAGCCTATCTCGGCGACGCCTGGTATCTTTTCGACGCGACCAAGCTCGCCCCGCCGGGCGGCTTTGTCCGGATCGGCGTCGGGCGGGACGCGGCCGACTGCGCCTTCGCCACCATCGTCGGCGCGGCCAACCTTACGGAGATGGAGGTCAGCGCCGAGCGGCGCGGCGGCAGCGACGTGCCCACGGACGACGCCAACGCGATTTCGACCGCATGAAACCGCCCGTCATGGCTGCAATCGAACTGACATTGCGCGGAACTATTGCTATCGTTTCAGTCACTGGACGGCAGGCGCGCACGCATCCCGCTAGGGCAACGATAACGCGACGTCTGTAGCGAGGGAGGCATGCGATGTAGCCGCAGGCAGAGGGCGCGCATTGAACTTCCTTTCGATCTCGCTCGACGACCTGAACGCGTTCGCGACCCTAAAAGACAGCTATCCCGGCCTCGTCCACACACCGAACATCAACCGGCTGGCCGGGCTCGGCACGCAATTCGACAACGCCTTCGCCCAGGTCGCGCTCTGCAACCCGTCGCGCGCATCGATCCTGAGCGGCCTCCGCCCCGAGGCGACCGGGGTCCACACGAATTTCGAGGTCTGGCACGAGACGGTGGACGCGGGCGCGACCCTGCCGGCCGTGTTGAGCCAGGCGGGCTACGCGACCCATCTCGTCGGCAAGGTCTTCCATCAGTCTTCCGACGGCCTGCCGGCGAAGGTCCTGGACGCGATCGGCGCAGATGCGTTCTCCTCCGAAGCGCATTGGAACGGCGGCTTTACGCAGCCCTTCCACACCGGCCCGCTCCTCGTGCCGGAGTCGCAGCACGGCGACTACATCAACACGTCCCATGCGATCGACGCGATGCTGGCCGCGGACGGGCCGTTCGCCATGTTTCTCGGCCTCTTCAAGCCCCATGCAGATTGGGTGGTGCCCCAGGAATATTTCGATCTCTATCCGTTGGACGAGATCGAACTGCCGTTCCACGAGGACGGCGACCTGGACGACGTGCCGGCCTTCGTGCTCGATCTGATCAACCAGCCCTACCACGAAGGCATTCTTGCCCAGGACTTCTGGAAGCCGGCGCTGCAGGCCTATTTCGCCAGCATCTCCTTCGCCGACGCCCAGCTTGGCCGCGTGCTCGACGCACTGGAAACGAGCGGGCTGATCCAGGACACCGCGATCGTGCTCTGGAGCGACCACGGCTATCACCTCGGCGACAAGGAGCACTGGCACAAGTTCACGCTCTGGGAAGAAGCGGGCCGCGCGCCGCTGATCGTCTACGACCCGACGGCGCCGGGCGGCGGCGCCCGCATCGCCGATCCAGTCGAGCTGGTCGACATCTTTCCGACCGTGCTGGATCTGCTGGGCCTCGGCGCGGCCGCGCCGTCGGACCTCGCCGGCGCGTCGCTGGCGCCCTATCTGGCCGATCCGACGCTGGCGCTTGGCGGCAGCGCGATCACGACCATGCAGGGCAACGCGTCGATCCGCACGCCCGCGTTCCGCTACATCCGCTACGAGGACGGGTCGGAGGAACTCTACGACATCGTTTCCGACCCGCATCAGTACGACAACCTTGCGCTCGACCCGGACTACCAGGCGATCAAGTCGGACCTGAAGGCCGACTTGAAAGCCGCGCTCTATGACGGCGGCTGGGTCTGGGAGGGAGAATCGAACGAGGCGTCGTCGGCGGACGGGCGCGTTCATGTCGGCGCATCCGGCGCCCCGATCTACGGCACGGATTTCGACGACGTCTATTTCCTGACCGATCCCGACGCCGCCGTGATCGAATATTCGGGCAGCGGCGTCGATACGATCTATGTCGGCTTCGACTTCGCGCTGCCCGATTTCGTGGAGAACCTGTTCGTCAAGCAGCGCTACAGCGTCGACCGGCTCGACGGCAACGACCTCGCCAACGCGGTTCGCGGCGCCGCCGCGGAAATCCATGGCCATGGCGGCGACGACCGGCTGCAGCTCTTCGCGAGCGGCGTCGCATATGGCGGCGATGGCGACGATCAGGTTCAGGGCTCTGTGCTGGAGGATCGGCTCGACGGCGGCGACGGCGACGACGTCCTTTTGGGAATCGGCGGGGACGACCTGTTGGTCGGCGGCGGCGGGGCCAACGTCCTCGACGGCGGCGCGGGGTTCGATATCGTCGACTATGGCGATGAGGCGGGCGGCATCCTCCTCGATTTGACGGGGGGCCGCGTCGAGCGGCTCGCGGGCGTCGACCAACTCGCATCGATCGAAGGCGTCCGCGACACGCCCTACGCCGATATTCTGGCGGGCGACGCCACTGACAACGTCTTCTGGCTCTCGGGCGGCGACGACGATGTCAGGGGCGGCCGCGGCCGGGACGTCGTCCGGCTGCCCGTCCTCGCGGACGCGATCGTCTCCGCGGTCCGACTGCCGGCGGACGGGCGCATCCAGATCGTCTACGACCTCGATGGCGTCCACCAGACGATCGTCGCCTCCGGCGTCGAATCGGTCGGCTTCGCCGACGACGCGTCGGCGACCGTCGCCGCACTGCTCGGCGCGCGTCCCCCGTCGAGCGACTATGACGGGGACGGCGGGGCGGACTTGATCTTCGCCAACCCCGCGAAAGGCGTCATCTGGGCGATGGACGGCAGTGGCGGGCCGCAAACGCCCTATGGCGACCGGGTCGGCCACGACCTCCTCGCGATCGCGGATCTCGATGGCGACGGCGCGGCAGACCTGCTCTGGCGGAATGAGGAGCGGCACGTCTACGCCATCCGCGGCGACGCCGGCTTCGTCGAAAGCTTCGGTCCGCGCGACGGCGCCCGGCTGCATGCCGTCCACGACTTCGACGGCGACGGCGGCGCGGAGCTGTTGTTCCAGGACCTCGCGACGCACCGGATGTACCTGCTCGACGGCGAGGGCGGTTTCCAGCATGGCTTCGGGCCACGCCCGGCCGACGCATTCGTCGACGCGGGCGACCTCGACGGCGACGGCGGCGTCGACATCCTGCTGCGCAATGATCTCGGCGAGTTCTACGCGGTCGACTTCGGCGGCAATATCGTCGCGAGCTACGGGCCGCGCGCTCACCAGACGCTGCGCGCGATTTTGGATTTCGACGGCGACGGCGACGCGGATCTCCTGATGGAAACGCAAGCGACGGGCGCGCTCTCGATCCTGAACGGCGGCGGCGGGTTCCAGCAGGGCTTCGGGTCGATAGCGCCCGGCGCGCTCGTCGCGACGGGCGACCTCGACGGCGACGGCCGCGGCGACCTCTTGCTGGCCGACGCCGCGGGCGAGCTCTTCTCGATCAAGGGGACCGGCGGCCTGATCACCGGCTATGGCGGCCGCACGGTCGGCGAACTCGTCGGCCTCGCCGACTTCGACGGCGACACGGGCCTCGACCTTTTGATTCGAAGCGCCGACGGCAAGGCGCGGGTGCTCGACGGCAATGGCGGCGCCCAGACGGCGTTCGGGCCGCTCACGATTGATGCGCTCCGCATCGCCGGCGACTTGAACGGCAACGGCACGGCCGATGTCGTCGTCCGCAATGGTTTCGGCCACGCCTATACGGTCGACGGTCTCGGCGGCATCATCGCCAGCTACGGCGCCCGCGACGGGCAGACGCTCTACCTGTTCGGCGACGCGGGCTATCCGCCGGTCGAATTGCCGTTCGACATCCTGCAATAGGCATTCGTGCAGGCCGCGCAAGAAGCGGGTGGTTTGCCGGCGGGCCGGGGCGCACATTGCGCTTCAGGACAGCGATGGAGGCCGGGACGATGGCTTACGCGGATACATATCCCCTGATCGAACGCGCGATGGCGGAAATCGCCGACATGCGCGAGGACCAGCCGGAGCTCGACGCGATCGCGGCCGCGGCCGGCATGTCGCCCTCCCACTTCCAGCGCACCTTCAAGCGCTGGGTCGGCCTCAGCCCGAAGAAGTTCCTGCAGCATCTGACGCTCGACTACGCCAAGGATCGACTGGCGGAAAGCGCGAGCGTGCTTGACACGGCGCTCGACGCCGGGCTGTCGGGCCCGAGCCGGCTGCACGACCTCTTCGTCGTGCACGAGGCGGTGACGCCCGGCGAGTTCAAGCGGCGCGGCGAGGGCGTGGCCTTCCGTTACGGGTGGTCCGACAGCCCCTTCGGGGCCGCGCTCCTCATTTGGAACGACCGCGGCCTCGCCGGCCTTGCCTTCGGCCAGCCGGGCGGGGATGGCGCTTCGGAACGGGCAGGCGTTCAGGCGAACATGCTCGGCCGCTGGCCGGCGGCGGACTTCGCGGAGGACGCGGCGGGCGCCGCAGCACTGGCCGCTCGCGTCTTCGGCGGGGACGGCGGACGCATCGAGCTCTGCCTTCACGGCACGCCCTTCCAGCTGAAAGTCTGGCAGGCGCTCTTGCAGATCCCGACGGGGCAGCTCGCGGCCTATGGCGACGTGGCGCGTCTCGCGGGTGCGCCGGGCGCGGCGCGGGCCGTGGGCGCGGCGATCGGCCGAAACCCGATCTCCTGGCTGATCCCCTGCCACCGGGCGATCCTCGCGAACGGCTATGTCCGGAACTACGAATGGGGCATCCCGCGCAAGCTCGCGATGATCGGCTGGGAAGCCGCCGCCCGGAACGCCGGGGCCGACGCGGCGGCGGCGTAACGCCTGGTTACGAGGCGGCGCAGCCTTTCGCCTTCACGGTCTGGAAGCGCGCCCACTCCTCTTTCGTGAAGGCGCGGTCCGGGCCGGCGACGCCCTCGCCGGCCGCCGCGCGCTCCGGATTGGCGGGGTGGGATGAGAGGAAGCCGCCGCCGGGGCCGTAGCGGTCCTCGATGATCTTGAAGAACCGCGTCAGGCCGGCGTCGCCGATGCCGGCGGTCTTCAGCATCTGGCGGGCGAGCGCGTCGGCCTCCCGTTCCGCTTCCCGGCCATATGCAAGCTGTGCGATCACCAGACCCTGGTCCGCGACGAAGCTGCCGCCGGTCAGCGTCGCGATGAGCTGCACGCCGAGCGCGCGGCCGAGCGCCTTGGTCGGATGGCGGAGACGCGCATGGGCGATCTCGTGGGCGATGACGCCGGCAAGACCGTCGCCGCCAAGCGCGGCGTCCTCGGGCAAGAGGTCGATCAGGCCGGCGAAGATGACGACGCGCCCGCCCGGCGCGGCGAACGCGTTCCGGATGTGATGGTCGGAAAACGCCACGTCGACCAGCGCCGGGTCGAACGCCGCGGTCGGTTCGACTCCCGCGAGCAGCCGCGACTCCAGGCGCGCCAGCGCGCCGACGACGACGGGGTCGGCGCACCGGTCGCCGCCAATGAAACGCAGGAAACCGTTGCGGAAGTTGTCGCCGACCGAAGTCGTCCATTCCATCGGCGCCAGCGCCGCGGCGCGCGGCGCGCCCTCGACGGCGGCGAGGCCGAGCAAGGCGACGGCGACGATGCCGCCCGCGACCCAGCGCCATGCGGCGCGCCGTTCGCGTCGGGAGCCCCGCGCCTTGCGGAGCGTCGGCAGCGCCGCCTGCAGCAGGCCCGCATCCACCGGGTTCAGGATGGTCAGCCGGGCGTCCGGCTGATCGAGGCGCATCAGGCGGAGGCCCGCCGTCTCGGGACCATCGATCCGGCTCAACTGGTTGAGCGGCCAGATCGTCGACGGCCGGCCTTCGGGACGAACCTCCAGGCCGTCGCCGCGCAGGCGGACGTCGGCGCCGATCGTCGCCGTCGTCTCGCCATCGTTGAAGACGGCGCGATAGGTATCGCCTGGATCGTTCACATTGCGTCCACGTCGAACGCCGAGGCGAGGCCTTCGCCGAACCGCGGGGCGGCGGCCGCATTCTGCGCCATCGCCTCCAGATCGACCGTGCCCCCCACGGTCAATGTCTCGATATAGTGCGCCAGAAGCGGGTGGCGAACGAATGGCAGCACAAGCGTGCCGGCCAGGAAGAAGGCGGCGACGAAAAAGAACGGCGCCAGCGGCCCTGTCAGGAACCCGATCGCCGACGCGCCGAAGAAAAGGCCGCCGGCGGTCAACGCGAAGACGGCGAAGACGCCGACGACGCGCCAGAAGCGCAGGCCGGACCGGAAGCGGGCGTCCTCGAACGTCGTCGCCTCGGCGAAAAGCCGCGCCATGTAGACCCTGTAGGAGACGTAGGCCGTCGCCCAGCCGAGAGCGGCGACGCCGGCGACGCCGAAGCCGATCAACACGACCTCCGGCCGGTCCGCGACGACAGCGATCAGGTCCTGCAGCCAAGGCGGCGTGTTCTCCGCGCCCCAGGGCGGCGTCGGCGAGAGCGCGATCGGCAGCAGGGAGGAGGCCAGCAGCGGCACGTAGGTCAGCGCGCCGAGGACCCAGACCAGCAGCCAGCGGCCCATCAGGTCACGCACGCTGGCCGAAAACGCGAAGCGGCCCGTGCCGAACCAGGTGTGGTTCATCAGGTAGTCGGTCAGCCTGACGTGGGCCAATGGCCGCAACAGGCCGAACGTCACCCAGCCCAGCCCGCCGTAGAGCACGGCCAACAGCCAGTAAGTCTTCGCCGAACCGCTCTGCGCCGCCCGAACGCCGCGCCAGACCGTGCGCGACAGCCGGTAGCGGCGCGCCCGGAAGATCGCGATCGGGATCAGGGCGACGATGAAGCCATACGTCGCGAGTTGCGCGGCGATCAGCGCGCCGGGGGTGTCGCCCAGCAGCAGCGGCGCCAGCGATCCGAGGCCGCCCAGCGGGATCAGGATGACGAGGACGATCAGGAAGCCGAGAAAGAGCTCCAGGCCCGTGCCCGTGTACTCGAGCGGCTCGCCGTTAACCGTGATTCGCGACCAGAAATAGCCGCGGATGCGGGCCTTCGCCCAAAAGCGGTAGATGCCGAAGGTGACGATCGTCAGCGCGAAGGTCACGATCGCCAGGCGCCAAACCTCGCCCAGCCGGCCGTGATAGGCGACTTCGGGCGGCCGTGGCGCCGGCCGCGTCCAGGGTCCGGGCGGCGCCGGCGTGCTGGGATTGGGTTCATTCATTGCGGGAAGCTATCACAACCTGCTGTTCCCATTCGTTAAAGACCGCGAACTCCGGTCGATCGGCGCTGGGTCGCCGCGTGCGGCTTGGGGCGCGGTGACAACGGCGGCGGCATCGCCGATAGTCGCCGAAAGACCCGGCGGCGGGGGAGGGGTGAGATGGATTGGGTCGAGCGCTTTCCGGGCCTGTCGCGGCTGGAGCCGGGCATTCGCGACCGTCTCGTCGCCGAAACGGCCATCGTCTCCGTACCGAAGGGCGCGGTGATCTTCGGGCCCGGCAAGGCGCCGGAAAGCCTGCTGCTGCTGCTCGAGGGCGCGGTGCAGGTGCGGCAGACCTCGGAATCCGGCCGTGAAATCGTGCTCTACCGGGTGGCGGCCGGCGAAAGCTGCGTTCTGACGACCGCCTGCCTGTTGGCCTATGAGGACTATACGGCCGAAGGCGTGGCCGAAACCGATGTCGTCGCGGCCGCGGTGCCACGCCAACTGTTCGACCGGCTGATGGCGGATTCGGAAGCCTTCCGCCGCTTCGTCTTCTCCGCCTACTCCAAGCGCATCACCGATCTCTTCCACATCATCGAGGAGGTTGCGTTCCAGCGCATGGACATCCGGCTCGCCCAGCGTCTGCTCGCGCTCAAGTCGGCCGATGGCTCGATCAAGGCGACGCACCAGGAGATGGCGGCGGAGCTTGGCACGGCGCGTGAGGTGATCTCCCGCCTGCTGCAGGAACTCCAGCGCCGCGGTCAGGTGCGCATCGGGCGCGGCGAAATTCAAATTGTCGACGAAGCCGGGCTCCGTTCGCTCGCCGAAGCCGCCTGACGCGGGAATTCGGACCGCACGGTGACTTAGTCACCGACTCCGACGGCGGAGAGGCCTAGGGTCCGCTCGGGTCGAAGCGCGGCCCGATACCTAACGGAGGAGGTTCGCCATGTCAGTCAATATTGGAACGGCAGACCGCGTCGTCCGGCTCGTGCTCGGCTTGGCCCTGATCGTCGCGGCGTTGGCGTCGGGGCTGCCCCTCTTCGCCGAACCCTTGATCAGATACGTCGCCGTGGCCGTCGGCGCCGTGCTCGCCGTGACGGCCGTCGTCCGGTTCTGCCCGCTCTACCGGATCTTCGGCATTCGGACGTGTCGGGTCTGACGCCATGGAAACGTCCTTCACGCCAATCGAATCCCTCGCCGGCGGCCTGCTGATCGGCCTGGCCGCGGTGCTCCTGATGGCGCTGCTTGGCCGGATCATGGGCGCGACCGGCATCCTCGCCGGCGTCGTCATGCCGGCCGGCCTGAAGGATTGGTCCTGGCGCGCGGCGTTGCTGGCCGGCGCCGTCGCAGGCCCGGTCGTCTATCGCCTGATCGCGGGCGCGGCGCCGGAATTCTCAGCGCCCATGCCGACGCCGCTGCTGCTGGTCGGCGGCGTGCTGGTGGGCGTCGGCGTGACGTTCGGGTCCGGCTGCACGTCGGGCCACGGCGTCTGCGGCCTCGCCCGGCTCTCGCCCCGCTCGCTCGCCGCGACCCTGACCTTCATGGCGACGGCGTTCGTCACCGTGTTCCTGGTCCGTCACGTCTTCGGAGGCTGAGCCGATGCCAATTCTCGCAGCTCTCGTGGTCGGCCTTGTTTTCGGCCTTGGCATCTCGCTGTCGGGCATGATCAAC
>MRWG01002139.1_pt1 | contig 10648 bp, 11 predicted proteins | sample 1013341 | NCBI WGS metagenome assembly MRWG01 (sample SAMN06117577, study PRJNA244670) | biofilm metagenome | biome: Water; feature: Cathode Biofilm; material: Biofilm; isolation source: microbial consortium enriched at the cathode of a solar microbial fuel cell | place: USA: District of Columbia ...
TCGCCCGGCAGGTGCCCGGCGCCGACGGCGACGAAAGTGGTGCCCTCCTCCAGCAGCGGCAGGGTGCGCTCCACCATGATGCGGTTGCGGTTGGTGACGATGCGGAAATCGAGCATCGCGGCGACCTCCGGCGTGTACCAGCCGAGACCTTCCTGCCACAGCGCCTCCAGCATGCCGAGATCGCCGTCGATGTAGTGCTGCACGACCGGCGCGCCGGCGCGACGCATGTGGTAGTGATCGAGGGTACCGATAAGGAGATCGGCCTGCAGGTCGAGGGGCATGGAGTTGTACTTCACGAAGCCCTCTTCCAGGGTCTCCAGGCCGACCACCCGCTTGCCCTCGTCGTAGGCGCGCTGCTGCAGCCAGGCATCGAGCACCGGCCTGTCGGGATCGGACTCCTCGTCGGCGGTGTAGAAGGTGCCGCGGGCACCACCGAGGCTGTCCCAGAAGATCCAGGGCTTGACGTCATTGCGCGGAATGCGGCTGCCGCCGCTGCGGTCCCGGATGATGTTTTTCAACTGCCCGAAGGGGCCGGCGCCGATCAGGGCGATCAGGGAGGTGTCTTCCGGCAGCTTGATCAGGTCCTCGCTGTCGGGATGCTTGTCGTTCTCGTGGTCGTATTCGAAGGCGGCGATCTGCGCGCCGGCGAAAGCCTCCTCCGCGGCGGAGGGGATCGAGAGCACCCGCGGGTCGGAGATGTGGAAGGTGCCGAAGACATAGCCCGTCTCATAGCCCTCCTTCTCCACCTTCCAGATACGCCCCTGGTTGTAGGGAATGTCCAGCGGCTCGGGCAGCGGCGGCGGCTCGGGCGTGGCACAGGCGGCCAGCAGCAGGGCCGGCGCGACCGCCAGCAGCAGACGCGCTGCATGCCGGCGCGCTTCAGGGATAGCTCCCGCACAGGCTCTGGCCATGACCGTTGATCTCCCCCGGCTCCCTCTCCAACCGGAAGATTTGCACTTTCTGCGCGAAGTTTGAAGCTTGACTTTTCAACCGGGCCGCTCCAGCCCGGCAGGCCTAGTAGACCCGCGTCACCCGGTAGCCCTGTTGCTCCAGCAGGTAGAGGACGCCCTCCTCGCCCGGCAGGTGGGCGGCGCCGACGGCGACGAAGGCGCTGCCGCGCTGCAGCAGCGGAATCATGCGCTTCACCATGGTTTCGTTGCGGTCGTCCAGCATGGCCTCTTTGAAGGCGCGGGCGGCGGGATCGTTCTCCAGGTCTTCGTACATCTCGCGGAAGACCCGCGTCATGTCGCCGGCGATGTAGTCCTCGATGAGCTGTTCGTGGGCATCGGGATCCTCCTCCAGGCGGTCGATGACCTCGCGCAGGATGTCGGCCTGGTCCGCCTCCGGAGCGGATTCGAGGGCGCTGATCTGCTCCTCCAGCTTCTCCAGGGCCACCACCCGCTTGCCGAGGTCGTAGGCCCATTGGATGAGGTAGAGGTCGAGGAACAGATCGCCATCGGCGCGGCGGCGCATCTCGTCGGGCGGAATCTGGAAGAGCCAGGCCAGCGCGCCCGGCGGCATGCGGTCGACCGCCTTCTCCGGAATGCCGTAGCGTCCGGCCAGCTCGACCGCGCGCTTGTAGGTCTCGCGGTCGACTAGCCTGGAGAGCGGCTTCTCCCGGCCGCAGTCGCAAGACCCCATCTGGGCCGCGGCCTGGCGCTCTTCCGGGGTCATCAGCAGCTCGAAGGCGGCCTGCTCGGAGGCCTCGAAGGCTTCGCGGATCGGCGCCGGCAGGTCGCGCACCCGCGGGTCGCTCACATGCATCGTGCCCATGATATAGCTGGGGGCGGCGTCACCGCGCTCGATGCGCCACAGGCGGCCCTCGCCGTGGCGCAGGGGATGCAGATCGGAGGCCCCCGCCAGGCCGCTCCACAGCACCAGGACCAGCGCCATCGCGGGCAGCCCGCGATAGGCGCAGAGAACCTGCGTCAGCAGGATGAAGACGCTTCGGGTATGCCGCATGGCCGGGCTCCGGTCTTGCCGTCACAAAGAACCGGCCCTGCCCAAAGACTTACGTCATGGGATCAATCGCCGGTTGCGCACCAGCCTGACCCCCAAGCCTTAAGAAATCGGCAAATGCGGGATTTGTCTCAATTGACGCGGGAGACCGTGTAGCCGCGCGATTCCAGGCGGGCGAGCACGCCCTCTTCGCCTGGCAGATGCGCCGCCCCGATGGCGATGAACGCCCCGCCGTCGCGCAGCAGAGGGGCGATGCGTGCCGCCATCAGCCGGTTGCGGTCGTCGATCAGGCGGGCCTTGAAACGCTCCGCGGCAGCCTGGTCGCTGACTCCGGAGACGTCGTTGGCCTCTTCCATGGCGACGGTCAGATCGCCCTTCAGGTAGGCGCGGAAGATGCGGTTGAAGCGGGCCTCGATGTCGGCGTAGTCGCTCAGCATGTCGGTCACCATCGCGACCTGCTCGGCCTCGGTCATGCCGTCGAAGACTTCGATCTGCTCCTGGTAGGTCTCCAGCGCCTCGACGGTCTTGCCGCGGCGGCGCGCTTCGGCCTGCAGCCAGGTGTCGAAAGGCGGCTCTCCCTGGGAAAGGCGAACCACTTCGATGCGCGGGTAGACCAGGAAGACGCTGAGCGCCCAGGGCTTCAGCGCCTGCAGGCCGTTGGGCGGCACGCCGTAGTCGGCTACCGCATCGGCCACCCGCCCGAACAGCTCCTCGCCCAGGATATCCTGCAGTCTGCGCCCCGGCGGCAGTTGCATGGCACGGGCGAGGCGCGCCTGGCCCTCCGGGTCGTCGAGCAGTTCAAAGGCCATGACGCGGGATTCGTTGATCGCGCCGTCGATCGCCGGCGGCAGATCGCGCAGGCGGGGGTCGGTGGAGTGGATGGTGCCGAGCACGTAGCTGGCCGGGCCCCCGTCGCGCTGGACGCGCCACAGCAGGCCCTGGCCGAAAGGCATCTCGCCGGCGCCGGCTTGCACGCTGCCCGCCGTCGCCGGCAGCAGCAGGGTCACCGCCAGCAGGGCGACGCCGAGGCCGCGCAGAGAAGCCTTCAGAAGGTTTGTTCGGAAAAAACGCAACATGCTTTGCCTGACCCGTCCTGTCCCTGTGCCCCAGCCCCTGCGGCCGCATCAGGGCCTGATCTTGTAGCCCGCCGCGAAGAGCCGCCATGCCACGGCCGCCAGCGCGAGGTTCAGCGCGACCATGAAGGCCGCACCCAGCACGACCGAAGTCTCCGCCTGGCCGATAAAGCCGGCCCGGAAGCCGTCGACCGCGTAGAACACGGGATTGGCGTAGATCCAGTCCCGATATTCCTCCGGCAGCCGCGCCACCGAGAAGAAGGTGCCCGAGAGCAGCCCCAGCGGCACGATGACGAAACCCTCGATTGCGCCGTAGTGGTCCCAGCGCTCCGCCCAGAGCCCCACGATGGTGCCCAGGAAGGCGAAAAGCAGCGCCGTCGCCACGGCAAAGCCGAGGATAAACCTTGCATCGAATGATGAATAATCCACAAACGCGGCGGTCCCCAGGGCGACCAGCAGGCCCGCCATCAGCCCGCAGGTGGCAGCCGAGAGGGCGAAGCCGGTAACGATTTCAAGCGCCGTCAGGGGCGCCATCTGCACGTCGCCGATGGTGCCTTCCATCTTGTCCATCACGATCATCGCCGCCGAGCTCTGGAAGGCGGTGTAGATCACCGTGTTCAGCACGATGCCGGGGGCCACGAACTCGGTCAGGCCGACGCCCGGCAGCATCTCGCCCAGGCCGCTCTGACCGACCACGAAGACCAGCAGGAACAGCAGGCTGGAGACCAGCGGACCGGCGAGGGTTTCCAGGCCGAAGCGCAGGAAGCGTTTGACGCCGTAGCCGTAGTAGAGCGCCCAGAGGCCGCGCCAGTTGACCATCCCGAAGCCGGCCGGCCGCCAGGCGCGGAAAGCGAGGCGCTGTCCCGCGGCAGCGCCGGCGCTGTGCGCCGCCTCGCTCATGGCTTGAGGCGGTAGCCGGTGGCGAACATGCGGTAGGTGAGCGTCCAGAGGAAGAGATTGAAGCCCGCCATGACCGCGACCCCCAGCAACAGGGAGCTGTCGGCGTGGCCGATGAAGCCGTAGCGGAAGCCGTCGATCATGTAGAAGAAGGGGTTGAAATGGGCGGCGACCTGCCAGGCCGCCGGCAGGCGCTCGATGGAATAGAAGGTGCCGGAGAGGAAGGAGAAGGGCGTGATCACGAAATTGGTGACCGCTGCGATATGGTCGAACTTCTCCGCCCAGATGCCGCCGATGAGGCCGAGCAGCGCGAGCATCAGCGCCGCCATGACGCCGTGATAGAGGATGAACAGCGGATTGTGGATGGTGATCGGCACGAAGATCCACATGCCCAGGCCGACCGCGAGACCGACCATGAGGCCGCGCGTGACGCCGCCGGCGGCAAAGCCCAGGGTCAGCTCGCCGGGCGACAGCGGCGGCATCAGTACGTCGACGATGTTACCCTGCACCTTGGCGATGACGATCGACGAAGAGGTATTGGCGAAGGCATTCTGCACGATCGACATCATGATCAGGCCGGGCGCCAGGAAGAGCGCGAAGTCGACGCCGCCGACCATGCGCCCGGCACCACCCAGGGCCAGGGTGAAGATGGCGAGGAACAGCAGCGTGGTCACCATTGGCGCCAGCAGCGTCTGCGTAAAGACGTTGAGGAAGCGGCGCACTTCCTTCATGTAGAGGGTCCACAGGCCGCGCCAGTTCACGCGCCCGATCTGCCTGACACGGGTGCCGGCGAGGGAAAGGGTCCGATGTTCCATGGCGCTTCACATAGCCCCCGGCGGGGCCCGGCGCAAGGCTGCGCCCGGGCAGGGGCCGGCGGTCTGGCGGCCGCGGGATGAGCGCGAAGCCCAAACCCCGGCGCCAGCCGCTGAAGGCGACGCCCGAGGGCCTTGAACGCTCGGCCCTCTACTACCTGGAGCGCTACGACACCTCCAGCGGCCACCTGCGCCGCCTGCTGGCGCGCAAGATCCAGCTCTCCGCCCGGGTCCACGGCACCGACCCCGAGGCGGGGCGGGCCGCCGTCGAGCGTCTCATCACGCGGCTGACCGGCGCCGGGGTGCTGGACGACGCCCGCTACGCCCGTGCCCGGGTGCGCGGCCTGCTCGCCCGCGGCACTTCCGATGCCATGATCCGGGCCCGCCTCAGGGCCAAGGGGGTGGCGTCAGACCTCGTCGACGCCGCCCTCGCCGAAGTGACCGACGCCAACCCCGGGCACCAGCTGGCCGCCGCCCTGCGCTTTGCCCAGCGGCGGCGCCTTGGTCCCTTCCGCCTGCGCGAACGCGCCGAGCGCCGCGAGCGCGATCTCGCCGCCCTCGGCCGCCAGGGCTTCGACTACCAGACCGCCCGCCGTATCATCGACTGCGACGACCCGGCGGAGCTCGAGGCCGAAACCGCGGGCGACTGAGCCCGGCGGAAAATCCATCGCCGCCTGCAACCCCGCTGCGGATTTTGCCGTAGGTGTCAGCAGGAGGCCGCGCCGCCCGCGGTCACCGTCATTTCATTTGCTGCGGCGCAGCAGGCAAGAGCATAGTAGCCCGCGCCGCCGAGACCGGACCCGAAAACGGAAGAGGACGCGATGCGCAGGATTCTAAAGCTACTCACCCCCCTCGCCCTCACCCTGGCGCTGTCCGGCGGCTTGGTGGCCGGGCCGGCCCAGGCCATGGGCAGTGGCGGCAGCGACAGTGAGTCGGCCAAGGCGGTCGATCCCAACTACGCCGCCGGCCGCCAGCTGGTCGAGGACGGCAAGTACGCCGAGGCGATTCCCTTGCTGGAGAAGGCGGTCGCCGCCGATGCCAAGAACGCCGACGCTTTGAACTACCTCGGCTACAGCAACCGCCAGCTCGGCAACCACGACGCCGCCCTCAGCCACTACCAGGCCGCCCTGGCGATCGAGCCGCGCCACCGCGGCGCCAACGAGTATCTCGGCGAGCTCTACCTCACCCTCGGCGACCTGGCCAAGGCCGAGGAACGCCTGGAGGTGCTGGATGACGCCTGCTTCTTCGGCTGCGAGGAATACACCGAGCTGAAGAACGCCATTGCCGCCTACAAGACCAAGGCGGGCAGCTGAAGGCCGCCAGCGGCCCTATTCGGCCGCCTTGCCGGCTGCGGCAAAAACGCTGACCTCCGGCAGATCGTGCGCGCTCTGCAGCACGTGCACTTCGAGCGGCTGGGAGCGCCCGCGCACATCTATCTGGTGGTGCGCAAAGCCCGCCAGGTCGACGCCGGCATGGGCAGCCAGCGGCGCCGAGACGATGAGCTGGGCCGAGAACTCCTTGGTCATAGCCTCCAGCCGGCTGGCGGTGTTCACCGCGTCGCCGATGGCGGTCAGCGAAGTGGCGCGGCCGTATCCCATCTCGCCGACGATGACCGAACCACTGTGCAGCCCGATCCCGATGCGCAGCGGCTCGGGCAGGTCATGCGCCAGGCTGCGGTTCAGCTCGTCGAGCGACTGCGCCATGCGGCGTGCCGCCTCCAACGCGTTGCGGCTGCCCTGCTCGACGCCCTGCTCGATGCCGAACAGCGCCATGACGCCGTCGCCGATGAACTTGTCGATGCGCCCGCCCGCCTGTTCCACCGCCATGCCCATGGCGGTGAAGTAGCGGTTCAGCACGAAGACGACGTCGTAGGGCAGGCGTTCCTCCGATAACGTGGTGAAGCCACGCAGATCGGCGAACAGGATGGCGATCTCGCGTTCGTCGCCCTGCAGGTATCCGGGGCGGGGGCGCGCCTGGGCCGGCCCGCTGCCGGGCGGCAGCAGCGGCGTGATCTCGACGTCGTTGGTCACGGCGGTCTGGCAGGCGAGACGCACGTTGGGCGCCGCCCCGATGCGCGCCAGCACGCGGCGCTCCTCCGCACCCGGCGGCGCCAGCCCTGCGCCGCCGCGGCCGATGCGCACACGGCAGGTCGAACAGCGGCCGCGGCCGCCACAGACCGAGGCATGGGGAATCCGTGCGAGGTGGCTGGCCGCGAGGATGGTCTGTCCCTTGCGCACGGTGACCGCGCGGCCGCCGGGATAGGTGAGCCGCGCCATGCCCTGGCGGCGCAGCCAGAAACGCCAGGCCTCGCGCGTCAGCAGGGTAAGCGCCAGCAGCACGAAAAAGCCGGTCACCACGCTGTCGCGCAGCGCCAGCACTTCGCCCTGCTCCGCGGCGGAAGGCACGCCGGCCCGGGCCATCACGTCGGATACGAAGGCGGGATCCCGGGCCAGCCGCAGCACTTCCTGGCCGGCGCTGAGGTAGCCGGCCAGCGCCAGCGTCGGAACCAGCACCGCCGCCGCCAGCCCGTAGGGTGCGGCGCGGGGGTACCAGGACTTGAGCCGCAGCCAGAGGTGCAGTCCGATGCAGCCGTGGATCCACACCACCAGCACCAGGGTGGCCTGCTGCACGGCAAAGCCGAGGTCGAAGGCCCACTGGGCGGTGAGGACATAGAGGTAGCTGTCCTGGACGCCGTAGACCTCGTGCACCAGGCGGGTGCCCAGGATGTGCAGCGCAGCCAGGGGTATGATGAAGATGCCGAAGAGGTAGCGCAGGGCCTCGACCAGCGGCATGACCAGGCTCTCGCGCCGGAAGATCGCGTAGAAGGCCAGCGCCAGATGAACCAGCAGGCTGCCGTAGAGCAGCAGGCTGGGCAGCAGCGGGCGCCAGAGATCGAGGAACAGCTGGCGGCCCGCTTCCAGCACGGGAAACGACACCAGCCCCAGTGCCATGTTGAGCAGGTGGGTCAGGACATAGGTAAAGAGGACGAGGCCGCTGATGAGCCGCAGGCGCCGAACCATGGAAGATCCTCTGCTCTCGTTGCTGCGGCTGCGAGCGGCAGCGCAACCGACGGGCGGATCATAAGCGTCACGGCAGGGCTTGAAAACGGCCCTCGCGGCCTGCTATTGGCCGGGGGAGGGCCGCGCGGCGGTCACCTTTGGAGCCTGTTGCCTGTGAGCGACGAGACGGAAGATGCGCCGGAGGGCCGGCGGGCCCGGCGCCGGCCGCGCCGCGAACGTGTCTTCGACACCTCGGTGCCCTCGCCCTGCATCGCCGTCTGTCAGGTCGACCCCAAGACCGACCTCTGCCTCGGCTGCCGCCGCCACATCGACGAGATCCGCGACTGGCCGATCATGACGGCGGAACAGAAACGTGCCGTGCTGGCCGCCCTGCCGGGACGGCGCTGATACTTCAGCCTTGCGAGGAAGGGATGCTCAGGCGTGCAGCGCGGGGCCGAGCTGGCGCTCGCCGGCGCCGCGGGCAAAGAGCGTGCGCATGATCTTTTCCTGCACCCGCAGATCCAGGTCGGTGAACACGCCGGCCACTTCCTTGCGCTCACGGTCGACCCAGACCACGACGGCGCTGCAGTCGAAACTGACCGGCTCGCCCTCCAGGTCGATTTCGACCGAGAGCGCCACCTTGTCGCCGGGATAGAGCAGCGTGGCGACGCCGACGGCGGAGAAACCGCGGCGCGACCAGTCTTTCAGGGGATAGTTCCGGCCTTCGAGAGAGACCTGCCCGTCGATGCGGTTGCCGCGCGGCTCGAGGCGGCGTTCAGTGCGGGGAGAAGCAAGGCGACGGAACAGTGAAAACACCATGTCCCAATTATGCCTCAGCGTCCTGAAGCATTCGTTAACGATTGCGCGCATTAGCGCCGAATTCAATCTGCAGGCTAACAGTCCCGGCACTACATCGAGCGGCGCAGACGGACCTCGAGCGGACGGAAACGGCTGCGGTCCATCAGGGCGGCGCGCGCCAGGGTGACGCGGCGCGACGGATCGAGAATGTCGCGCAGGCAGACGTGCGGGACGGCCCGGGAGTCGGTGAAGAACGATTCGACTTCCCACTGGCGCGCGGCCTTGCGCATCTCCTGGAACCGCTGGCCGATCGTCAGCCCGAGATTTGCCATGGCTTGCGGCATTTCCGCTCCTCGCTGCTTCGCTCGCTTGAACTGTCCCCGTCAGGTCCGGGGCGGGTTGCGGGCAGCCGCTTTGGGCGCCGCTGCATCGCCGTCGATGCCGGCCGACAGCGATTTAAGGCTTATCCGGGCGCTTCGGGGCAGGCAACTGATCTGCCTGTGGCATCTCGTGTAAAAAACGGGGCAGCGCCAAATCGAGGATAGGAAAATATAGCAATCAATGCGGCGAAATGACCGGAATATGGGCCGCAAGCCATATAATCAATGGGTCCGCTTGTATAATCACATTTACGAGTCATTAACCTATTCGGCGTAACGGTCTTATTAAGCATCGTTAGGATCAGGCTAATGGAACAGCCAGTTCGACTGCTGCTGGTAACGGATAAAGACGGCGACGCCGCCTTTCTCCATGCCGCCCTCGCCGCGGGTTGCATCGACCGCGAGACGACGACAGCCGCCGACATGCAGGCGGCGGCGGCGGCGCTGGCGGCCACCCCCTACGACGCTGTCCTGCTCGACATTGCCCTCATCGAGGACTGCCCCGCCGAGGCGGTGCGCCGCCTGCGCCGCCTGCGCGACCTGCCCATTCTGGTCATCACCAGCAGTGCGCAAATGAGGGCCGCCGGCGAAGCCCTGGGTGCGGGAGCACAGGACTACATCCTGTGGTCCAGCTTCAATGGCGGCAGCCTGGTGCACCGTCTGCAGTTCTGCATCGCGCGTCACAGGGCGGACCGCGAAGTACGCCTCCGCCTGCACAAGGCGGAACTCGCCAGCCAGACCAAGTCGCGTTTCCTGGCGCATATGAGCCATGAGCTGCGTACGCCTCTGAACTCCATCCTCGGCTTTACGGAGATGATGCGACGCGGTGTCTTCGGCACCATCGAAAATGCGCGCTACGTCGACTACCTGGAGACCATCAGCCATTCCGGCGGCCACTTGCTGACCCTCATCAACAACCTGCTCGATCTGGCAAAGATCGAGGCCGGGCGCGAGGAACTGCAGGAGTCGTCCGTCGATGTCGGGGAACTGCTGCAGGCGGTGGCCGAGGCCGAACAGCCCGGTGCGCGCGCCCGCGGACTCACGCTCTCCTGTGCCGTGGAAGAGGACGCGCTGCTGTGCGCCGACCCGGTAAAGTTGGAGCAGGTCATCCTCAATCTGCTCTCCAATGCCATGAAGTTCACGCCAGAAGGCGGGCAGATCACTCTGACGGGCCGCAGCACCGCAGAGGGCGGCTATGAGATCGTCGTTGCCGACACCGGCTGCGGCATGGACCCCGATGAGATCCCGCAGGCGATGACGACCTTCGCGCAGGTTCATACCCCCTTCCTGCGCAAGGGCGACCGCGGCAGCGGCCTCGGCCTGCCGATCGCCCGCGGCCTCGTCGCCCTGCACCAGGGCCATCTTCGGATCGCCAGCCGCCGCGGCGCGGGTACCCGCATCTCGGTGCGCCTGCCGGCAGCCCGACGCCTGCCCTTGCCCCCGGCCATTGCGCCCGGCGCCAAAGCCCACGCCCCTGCGCACCTCTGAGCCGCAGTAGCCCTGCGGCCCTCTTGGCGGCAGCTAGTCCGGTACCTGCAGGAACTTCGACTGCAGCACCGCCTCGCGTTCCTCCATATAGCGCTGCGCCGTGCACATATGCTCGAACATGATCTCGCGCGCCGCATCCGCATCCTCGCGACGCAGCGCCCGCAGCAGGCGCACCTGGTAGCTGAGGCCGCTCTCGCGCAGGTCGGGCAGCGGCTCTTCGTAGATGCGCTTGCAGACCGTCA
>MRWG01002140.1_pt1 | contig 10642 bp, 11 predicted proteins | sample 1013341 | NCBI WGS metagenome assembly MRWG01 (sample SAMN06117577, study PRJNA244670) | biofilm metagenome | biome: Water; feature: Cathode Biofilm; material: Biofilm; isolation source: microbial consortium enriched at the cathode of a solar microbial fuel cell | place: USA: District of Columbia ...
CCGCCGCCTCGACCGCCTCCGCCGGCGTCAGGCCGGCGAGGCGGAGCCCGCCGCTCCGGACTGTCGCGGGGCCGCCCGCGCTTTCGCCCGCGAGGTCCGCGCCGAGCTCGGTCGCCGCGTCGGCGTCGCGCCAGAAGATGATGTTGCCGGAGCCGGCGAAGAAGCCTTCCGTCTGAAGGGAGGCGGCCTTCTGCCGCTCGTCGACGTGGAAGCCGCGGGCGATCAGGCCTTCGACGAGCGCCGTGTGCTCGCCGAGCTTGCCGTTGACCTCGACCAGGACCGACTTGAGCTCTGGCCGGTCGAGCATGCCGGCCATGCCATCGATGACCGCATGTTCCAGACCGTCGACGTCGATTTTGACGTGCGCCGGCACGGGGATGACGCCGGCCTCGACCAGTTCGTCGAGCTTGGCGGCGAAGCAGCCCTGGCGGAACTGCGGCCGCATCTCCTGAAGGTCGGGATTGAGCGGCGCGCCAAAGGCGTGGCAGGAGCCGCCCTGTTCGAAGCGGCTAAGATAGAAGTGGTCGAAGCCAGACCGGTCGGAGATCGCGAGGCAGTAGGCCGAGATCTGCTCCGACAGGCCGTTCAGGAAGATGTTGGCGTTCAGCAGCGCGTAGTTCTGCGATTCCGGCTCGAACGCGACGACCTTCACGCCGCGCGTCAGCGCCGCCCAGATGGCGTACATGCCGACATTGGCGCCGATGTCGACCATGGTCTCGCCCGGCTGGAAGCGGGCGATCCAGGCGAGCGTATCCCGTTCCTTCGAGAAGAACGTCCGGACCCGCCACTGCGTCACCTGGTTCGGGGTCGCGTAGCGGGCGGCGCCGCCGGGAAACGCGATTTCGGCGATGCCGTTCGCGGCGGGCTGGGGCGCAGCGGCTTGGGGAGCTGCGGCGAGCGCGGGCTGAGGCGTCATGGGATCGCTTTCGGCTGGTGGCGTTCGGCGGACCCTGCGGCCGTCATGGTTAACGTGGACTGAAAGCCAGGCGTTCGGCGTGGCTTGTCGCGCCGCGCCCCGAGGGGCTAGCCTCTCACCGGTTTCGAACTTGGAGATGGCGATGGCCGACTATGACGTTGTCGTCGTGGGCGCCGGGAACGCCGCGCTTTGCGCTGCGATATCCGCCCATGAGCATGGCGCGAAGGTGCTGGTGCTGGAAAAGGCGCCGGAGGACGAGAAGGGCGGCAATTGCTACTTCACCGCGGGCGGCTTCCGCTTCGTCCACTCCGGCCTCGACGACGTCCGCGAGGACGTGCTCGTCGACATGAGCGACGACGAGGCGGGCAAGATGATCCTGCCGCCGCACGACCGGCAGTTCTTCTACGAAACCCTGATGAAGGTGACGCGCGGCCAGTCGAACGAGGACCTGGCCTGGACGCTGATCGACGGCTCGAGGCCGGCGATGGCGTGGCTCCGCGAAAACGGCGTCCGCTTCATCCCGATGTACGGCCGCCAGTCCTATGAGGTCGAAGGCAAGCAGCACTTCTACGGCGGCGTGAACATCGAGGCCGTCGGCGGCGGCGCGGGGCTGGTCGAATTCCTGCTGAAGCGCTGTAGCGACCTCGGCATCGACATCCGCTACGGCACGGGCGCGACGAAGCTTTATCAGACGGACGATTACCGGATCACCGGCCTGCAGGTCCGCGCTCCGGGCGGATACGAAGACATCGCCTGCAAGGCGGTCATCCTGGCGTGCGGCGGGTTCGAATCGAACCCGGAGATGCGGGTCCGCTATCTGGGGCAGGGCTGGGACCTCGCCCGCGTGCGCGGCACCCGCCACAACACCGGCGACGGCATCCAGATGGCCATGGACATCGGCGCCGTGCCCTACGGCAATTGGTCCGGCTGCCATTCGGTCGGCTGGGACATCTCCGCGCCGCCCTTCGGCGACCGCTGGGTGCTCGACAACTTCCAGAAGCACTCCTACCCGCTCGGCATCATGGTCAACATCAATGGCGACCGCTTCGTCGACGAGGGCGAGGACTACCGGAACCTGACCTATGTGCGCTTCGGCAAGGCGATCATGGGCCAGCCGCACTACACGGCCGTCCAGATCTTCGACCAGAAGACCCAGCATCGCCTGCGTGACGAGTACCGCATCAAACAGGTGACGCACGTGAAGGCGGACACGATCGAGGAATTGGCCGAAGGCCTCGAGATTACGGCCGACCGTCTGAAGAAAACAATCGACGAATATAACGCCGCCTGTCCGGACCAGGCCTTCATCGACGCCAACTACAATCCGGCGGTGCTGGACGGCGTCGGAACCAAGGGCATTTCGCCGGCGAAGTCGAACTGGGCGCTGCCGATCGACAGCCCGCCCTACGAGGCGTGGGTCACGACGACGGGCGTCACCTTCACGTTCGGCGGCCTGAAGATCGACTACAAGAACTGCGTGCAGGACAAGGCCGACCGGGCGATCCCGGGCCTCTTTGCCGCGGGCGAACTCGTCGGCGGCCTCTTCTACGAGAACTATCCGGGCGGGACGGGCTTGATGTCCGGCTCCGTCTTCGGCCGGCGCGCCGGCCAATATGCGGCGGAATTCGCCCGAACCCTCAACGCGTGATCATTGGAGCAGAACAGTATGGGCGAGCAGCCTGATCTTGGATTCGTCGGCGTCGGCGTCATGGGCGAGAAGATGTGCCGGAACCTCGTCAAGAAGTCCGGCCGGCCGGTGCTGGCGTTCGACCAGAATCCGGCGCCCTTGCAGCGCCTTTCCGCCGACGGCGTCGAGGTGGCGGCGGGTCTGGGCGACCTGATGAAGCGATCCGACATGGTCTTCCTGTCGCTGCCCGGCGAGCCGCAGGTCCGCGCCGTGGTGCTGGGGCCGGGCGGCCTGCTGGAGAACGCCAAGGCCGGTCAGACCATCGTCGACTGCTCGACCTGTCCTGTCGCGCTGGCGCAGGAGATCGCCGAAGCGGCCGCGGCCAAGGGCGTCAAGTTCCTGGACGCGCCCGTCTCCCGCGGCGTGACGGCGGCGGAGAACGGCACGCTGAACTTCATGGTCGGCGGCACGGAAGAGGATTTCGCCGCGGTGAAGCCGTGGCTCTCCTGTATGGGCGGCGACATCATCCTCTGCGGCAAGCCAGGCGCCGGCCAGGCGGTCAAGCTGATGAACAACATGATCGTCGTGCAGACCGTGCGCGCGATCGCCGAAGCCCTGAAGGTCGCGCAGGAATCCGGCGCGGTCGACGGCGAGGTGCTGTTCGAGACGTTGACGACGGGCTCCGCCGACAGCTTCGTGCTGCGCAATCACGGCATCAAGTCGATGCTGCCGGGAACGCACCCGGCGCAGACCTTTCCCGTCAAGTACATCATGAAGGATCTGGGCTACGCGCTCGATCTCGCCGAATCCTGCGGCGTCGTCATGACCGGCGCCGAAACGACCATGGACCTCCTGAAGAAGGCGGACGCGATGAACTTCGGCGACCGCTACTACACCATCCTGATCGACGCGCTCGAGACGCGGGGCAAATGACCGGCCTCTGGCAGGTTTACGCCTTCCGCTACGCGTTTCGGCCGATCGGAAGCGGCGCGGAGGTCTTTGTCGGCGGCGACCCGAAGCTCGACGTCGGCGGCATGGACTATTTCTTCTGGGCGCTCCGCTCCGGCGACCGCGTCATCGTCGTCGACACCGGCGCGAGCGCGGCCAAGATGCCCGCAAAGGGTCGGACCCCGCTGATCGATCCGGTCGCGGCGCTGGCCGGCGTCGGCATCGACGCCGCGCAGGTGGAGCAGGTCTTTCTGACCCACGCCCACTGGGACCATGTCGGCAATCTCAACCTGTTTCCAAACGCGCATTTCTGGATGCAGCGGCGGGAAATGGCGTCGATTACGGGCCCCGACATGACCTATCCCCGCATCCGCGGCTCCTACCAGATGGACGAGGCGCAGCGGCTGGTGGAGCTCGTCTACGAGGATCGGCTGACCTTCCTCGACGGCGACGGGACGTTCGCGCCCGGCGTCGACTACATCCTGACGGCCGGCCACAGCGCCGGGCAGACGGCGCTGTTCGTCGAGACGACGAACGGGCGACTGCTGCTCGCGTCCGACGCCGTCCATTATTATGTAGAGTTCCGGGACGAATTGCCCTTCGCCGCCTTCAACGACATGAAAGCCATGCTGGCGAGCCTGCGCCGCGTGAAGGCGCTGGTCGGCGGCGACATGGACCGGATGATCCCGGGCCACGACCCGCTCGTTTCCACCCGATATCCCGCCGAGACGACGCTGGCCGACGGCACGGCCGCCGCCATCCGTCTCGACCTTCCGCCGACCAAGCCATTGGACCTCTGATCGCATGACCCAGACCTGGAAGATCTACGGCATCCGCTACACCGTGCAGCCGTCCCGCCCGGCGCACATGACGTTCATGTTCGGCGATCCGAACGAGGAGACGGGCGGCCTCGACTACTATAGCTGGGTCCTGGTCTCGAACGACCGGGCCATCGTCGTCGACACCGGCGCCGCCGAGCACAAGGTCCGCAAGCTCGGCCGGACTTGGCTTCAGGCGCCGACGACGGCGCTGAAGACGCTCGGCGTCGATCCGGCGAACGTGGAGGACGTCATCCTCTCCCACGCGCACTGGGACCATGTCGGCGACCTGAAGGCCTATCCGAAGGCCAAGTTCTACATGAACGACCTGGAGATGGAATCGATCACCGGGCCTGACATGTCCTACCACGTGCTGCGCGAGCCCTATCATGGCGACGAGGCGGCGGAGATCGTCGGCCTCTGCTACGAGGATCGGCTGACATTCCTGCAGGGCGACGGGACCTTCGCGCCGGGCGTCGACTACACGCTGATCGGCGGCCACAGCGCCGGTCAGTTGGCGCTGACCGTCGCCACCGACCGGGGCCCCGTGGTGCTGGCGACGGACGCCATCCACTTCTGGCAGGAGGTCGAGCAGGAACGCGCCTTTCTGATCTTCCACGACCTCCGGCAGATGCTCGCGGGCTACCGCAAGATGAACGCCATGGTCGGCGGCGACATCTGCCGGCTGCTGCCGGGCCACGACCCCTTGGTGAAGGAGCGCTACCCGGTCGTCGAGCGGCATGCCGACGGCTCGCCCTTCATCCTGGACCTGTCCGCCGCGCCGACGTCCTGGTGAGCCGCCCGGCCTTCCGGTTTGCCTCGATAGGGCCGTTCCCACTATAGAGGATGGCAAGCAACGCGGCTCCGAAGCAGGGCCGCGACCGACAGGGCAGGCGAGAACCAGCGGATGGACGAGAACCGGATCGTCGAGGCGGTCGACCTCAAGATTCACTTCCCGCTTGAGGACACGGTCGTGAAGGCCGTGGACGGGGTCAGCTTCCATATCGACCGAGGCGAGACGCTTGCGGTCGTGGGCGAATCGGGCTCCGGCAAGTCGGTGACCGCCATGGGCCTGATGCGGCTCAACGACTATGCGGGCGGGCGGATCGTGGGCGGGTCGGCGCGCCTCCGCCAGCCGACCGGCGACATCGTCGATCTGGTCGCGGCCGACCAGGACACGATGCGCCAGATCCGCGGCAACAACATCTCGATGATCTTCCAGGAGCCGATGACCTCACTCAATCCGGTCTACACGATCGGCTTCCAGATCTCCGAGACGATCATGCTGCACCAGCAGAAGGGCGGGGAGGAGGCGCGGGAGATCGCGCTGGAGATGCTGAAGCTCGTCCGCATCCCGGAGCCGGCGAAGCAGCTCCAGCAGTATCCGCACCACCTCTCCGGCGGGATGCGCCAGCGGGTTATGATCGCGATGGCGCTCGCCTGCCGGCCGGACCTCCTGATCGCCGACGAGCCGACGACGGCGCTCGACGTCACCATCCAGGCCCAGATCCTCGACCTGATCCGCCATCTCCAGAAGGAGATCGGCATGGCGGTCATGTTCATCACCCACGACATGGGCGTCGTCGCCGAAATGGCCGACCGGGTGCTCGTCATGTACAAGGGCCTCGCGATGGAGGAGGGGACGGTCGACCGCATATTCCATGCGCCAGAGCACGCCTACACCAAGGCGCTCCTGAATGCCGTGCCGAAGCTCGGCAGCATGCGCGGCAAGACGAAGCCAGAGCCTTTCCCCGACGTCTCGATCGATGCGGCCTGAGGGGGCGGGACGATGACCGACAGCGTCCATCCCATCATCGAGGCGCGCAATCTCACCACGCGCTTCGACATCAAGTCCGGCATCTTCGGCCGGGTCAGCGGCCGCGTTCACGCGGTCGAGAACGTCAGCTTCCATGTGGAGCCGCAAGAGACGCTGTCGCTTGTCGGCGAGAGCGGCTGCGGCAAGTCGACGACCGGCCGCTCGCTCCTCAAGCTGGTGGAGCCGACGCGCGGCCAGGTCCTGTTCGAGGGCCAGGACATCACCGGCTTCTCCCAGACGCGGATGCGGGAGGTCCGCCCGCGCCTCCAGATGATTTTCCAGGACCCGTTCGCCAGCCTCAATCCGCGCCTGACCGCGGGCTCGGCGATCGCGGAGCCGATGCGCGTCCACGGCATCGCCTCGGGGTCTGAGTTGAAAGACCGGGTCGCGATGCTGCTGCGGCGCGTCGGCCTGCCGCCCGAACATGCGCAGCGCTTCCCGCACGAATTCTCCGGCGGCCAGCGTCAGCGTATCTGCATCGCCCGGGCGCTCGGCCTCAATCCGAGGATGATCGTCGCGGACGAGGCGGTCTCGGCGCTCGACGTGACCATCAAGGCGCAGGTCATCAATCTGATGATGGAATTGCAGGACGAATTCGGCATCGCCTTCCTGTTCATCTCCCACGACATGGCGGTTGTCGAGCGGATCAGCCACCGGGTCGCCGTCATGTATCTCGGCCAGATCGTCGAACTCGGCAGCCGTTCGGCCGTGTTCGAGAATCCGTCGCACCCCTACACGCGGCGCCTGCTTTCCGCGGTCCCGGTCGCCGACCCCCGCCTCCGTAACCTCAATCGCGGACTGAACGCCGACGAGATCCCGAGCCCGGTCAAGCCGGTCGGCTACGAGCCGGAGCTGCGCGAGATGGAAGAGGTGGAGCCCGGCCACTATGTCATGCCGCATTAGCGGCTGGGTGGACGCCCTGGCGCTGGCGGCGTAGAACGCCCGCGCAACCTACAAATCAACGAGTTCGAACCGATGACCGTCATCCGCCTGGCTGATGCGGAGCCGATCCGACTGGCTCTGCCGAAAGGCCGCATTCTCAAGGAATTGAAGCCGATACTTCAGGCGGCGGACGTGCATCCGGAAGCGGCGTTCGAGGATGACGACGCCCGCCAGCTTCGCTTCCGGGCGAACATCCCGGGCCTGGAGATTGTGCGTGTCCGCGCGTTCGACGTCGCGAGCTTCGTGGCCTATGGCGGCGCGGACATCGGCGTCGCCGGCCGCGACGTCGTGATGGAGTTTGACGATCCGGAGGTCTACGCGCCGCTCGACCTCGGCATCGGCAAGTGCCGCCTGGCCGTCGCCGAGCCGAAGGAGATGGCGCCGGAGGACGACCCGAGCCGCTGGAGCCATGTCCGTATCGCGACCAAATATCCAAACGTCACCCGCCGCCATTTCGCGGCGCGGGGCGTGCAGGCGGAGTGCATCAAGCTGAACGGCGCGATGGAGCTGGCGCCGGTGCTGGGCCTCTGCTCGCGCATCGTCGATCTCGTCTCGACCGGCTCCACCTTGCGGGCGAACGGGCTCGTCGAGATCGAGCATATCGCCGACGTCTCTTCACTGCTTATCGTCAACCGTACGCAGTTGAAGACCCGCCCGCGCCTGTTGAAGGCCTGGATCGACCGGTTCCGGAGCGCGCTCGATGCCAAGGCGGCTTGAGGCCGGCGCGCCGGACTTCGACGCCGGTCTGACCGTGCTGCTCGACGGCCGCCGCGAAGGGGTGGCGGCACGAGTCGACGACGTGGTCCGCGGTCTGATCGACGATGTCCGCGCCCGCGGCATGGCGGCGGTGCTGGCGGCGACGGCGAAGTTCGACCGCTTCGACGCCAAGGACGCCGATGCGCTCCGTGTCGATCCGGACGCGATGGCGGCTGCCCTGGCCGGGCTCGACGACCGCCTGCGCCAGGCGCTGGAGACGGCGGCGGATCGCATCCGCGCCTTCCACGAACGCCAGGCGCCGGTCGACTTCTCCTACAGCGACAGCCTGGGCGTCCGCCTTGGAATGCGCTGGACGCCGATGGCGGCCGTCGGCATCTACGTGCCGGGCGGGCTCGCGGCATATCCGAGCTCCGTTCTGATGAACGCCGTCCCGGCCAAGGTCGCCGGCGTCGAGCGGCTGGTGATGACCGTGCCGACGCCCGGCGGCCGGGACAACGCCATGGTGCTGGCGGCGGCCGCGCTCGCGGGCGCGGACGAAGTCTGGCGCATCGGCGGGGCGCAGGCTGTTGCGGCGCTCGCCTATGGCGCGGGGCCGATCCGGCCGGTCGACAAGATCGTCGGGCCGGGCAACGCCTATGTGGCGGAAGCCAAGCGGCAGGTGTTCGGCCAGGTCGGCATCGACATGATCGCCGGCCCTTCGGAGGTCCTGATCGTCGCCGACGCGTCCGCCGACCCGCGCTGGCTGGCGCTCGACCTGCTCGCCCAGGCGGAGCATGACGCGGACGCCCAGTCCATCCTGATCTCGGACTCCGCCGAACTGCTGGACGCGGTCGAATCGGCCGTCGCCCGCGAATTGCAGGCCCTGCCGCGCGCCGAGACCGCCGGCGCCTCCTGGCGGGACCATGGCGGGCTGATTCTGGTCGACGACTTGCTCCGGGACGCGCCGGCGATCGTCGATCGCGTCGCGCCGGAACACCTGGAGCTGATGACCGCCGACCCGGACGCGCTGGCCGGCCGAGTCCGTCACGCGGGCGCGATCTTCCTGGGCGCGATGACGCCGGAAGCGGTCGGCGATTATGTCGGCGGCCCGAACCACGTCCTGCCGACGTCGGGCGCCGCGCGATTCTCGTCCGGCCTCGGCGTGCTCGACTTCATGAAGCGGACGACGATCCTTGGCTGCGACGCGGCCGGCCTCGACGCCATCGGCCCGCACGCGGCGGCCCTGGCGGAAACGGAAGGCCTCGACGCGCACGGCCGGTCCGTGCTGGCGCGGCTCGAGCGGGACCGCTGAGGCGATGCCGGACGACGACCGGATCGCCGAAATCGCGCTCGACGAGGCGCTCGGCGGCCGCGTTCGCCCTGAGATGGAACACGACCGCGCCGTCGCCATCCAGGACCTGATCGAAGAGAACAGCTTCAGCCTCTGCGACGGACCGCCGGGCCCCTACCGCGTGGAGCTCGGGCTCGACGCCGGGCGTCTTCTCTTTCGTGTGCGGCCATTGGCGGCGGATTCGACGACAGTCTTCGGCATGGCGCTCGGGCCCTTTCGGCGCGTCATCAAGGACTATCACACGATCTGCGACAGCTACTTCGCCGCGATCCGCACGATGTCGCCCTCCCAGATCGAGGCGATCGACATGGGCCGGCGCGGCATGCACGACGAAGGCGCGGAGAAGCTGCGCGACCGCATGAACGGGCGCGCGGAGATCGACAAGGCGACGGCGCGGCGGCTGTTCACGCTGCTCTGCGTTCTGCATGCAAGAGGGTAGACTTCGCGTGCCATGACCGCGCGTCCGATCTCCAGCATTCTGTTCGCCTGCACGTCGAACGCCATCCGTTCGCGGATGGCGGAGCAATTGGCGAAATGGCGGACGCGCGGCAAGATCTACATCGACTCCTGTGGGGCCGATCCCGGCGAGCTGGACGGTTTCGTGCTCGCGGTGCTGGACGAGATCGGTCTGGACGGGCCGCAGGGGCCGCCCAAGGGCTTCGACGACCTGGAAGACGACAGCTTCGACTTGATCATCACGCTTTCGCCGGAAGCCCATGAAGCGGCCCTGAAATTCGCCGAACATCTGGCGGCGGAGGTCGAGTATTGGCCGACCGTCGATCCCTCGACCGTCGAAGGCAGCCGCGAACAGCGGCTCGAAGCCTATCGGCGGACGCGGGACGAGATCCTGCAACAGATTTCTGCGCGGCTGTCGGGGCCGGGCGCCCCCGTGGTATGAGGCCCGGTCATGCAACGTCCCAATCTCGTCCTGGCCTCCGCCTCGCCGCGGCGCGTCGAACTGCTGCGTCAGATCGGCGTCGTCCCGGATGTCATAGCGCCGATGGACGTGGACGAGACGCCGGGGGTCAAGGAACTGCCACGGGCGCTGGCTGCCCGTCTGGCCGCCGCCAAGGCGCGGGCCGGCGCTGAGGCGCACCCGCAAAGCCTCGTGCTTGCGGCCGACACCGTCGTCGCCTGCGGCCGGCGCAGCTTGCCGAAGACGGAAACGGAAGAGGCGGCGGCGAAGTGCCTCGACCTGCTCTCCGGCCGCAACCACCGGGTCTATGGCGGCGTGGCGCTGGCGCTGCCGGACGGCAGGGTGCTGGAACGGCTGGTCATGACCGTCGTCGCCTTCAAGCGGCTCGACCGGCGCGAACGGGCCGCCTACCTGGCGTCCGGCGAATGGCAGGGCAAGGCCGGCGGCTACGCGATCCAAGGCCTCGCGGCGGCGCTCGTCCGGCGCATCAACGGCTCCTACTCGAACGTCGTCGGCCTGCCGCTTCATGAGACGGCGGCGCTGCTGCAGGGCGCCGGCTGGCGCGTCTTTCCGTGACCGCGCCGATCGTCGACCGCATCCTGGTCGAGGCGT
>MRWG01002141.1_pt1 | contig 10630 bp, 10 predicted proteins | sample 1013341 | NCBI WGS metagenome assembly MRWG01 (sample SAMN06117577, study PRJNA244670) | biofilm metagenome | biome: Water; feature: Cathode Biofilm; material: Biofilm; isolation source: microbial consortium enriched at the cathode of a solar microbial fuel cell | place: USA: District of Columbia ...
CTGGAGTCCATCGGCCGCGAGAAGGCCGGGGTGCTCCGGCCCGGTCAGCGGGCTGTGCTCGGTGCCGACGTGACGGCGTCGGTGCTGGCCGCGGCCGATCGTCTGGGCTGTGAGGCCACCCGCCTGGGCCGGGATTTCCAGGTCGACGCCGATGCCGGCAGCTGGACGTTTCGACGCGGGGACCTGCGGCTGACCGCCCCCCGGGGCGCGCTGGCGCCCGTGAACTGTGCCCTGGCGGTGGAGGCGGCCTCGGCCCTGGCGCCGATCGACGGATCCGCCCTGGCGGCGCTGGCCGCGGTGGCGTTTCCCGGCCGTCTGGAGAACTGGTCCCTGGCAGGCACCGGCGGCTCCGCGGGCCCGCAGCGACTGCTGCTGGACGTGGCGCACAATCCTGCCGGCGCGGAATTTCTCCGTAGCCAGATCGATCAGCGCGGGCTGGGCAGGCGTTTCGTCGGTGTGCTGGGCATGCTGGCCGACAAGGACGCGGCGGGCGTGGTCCGGGCCCTCGACGGGCGGGTGACCGAGTGGGTGTGCGTGTCCACCACAGGGCCCCGGGGACGCCCCGGAGCCGAGCTGGCGGCCGCGCTCGCGCCGCGGCGCACCCGTGTGGCAGCCGATCTCCGGAGCGGCCTGGAAGGCGCGCTTTCGTCGTCGGCGGGTGGGGATGGTATCCTCGTGCTCGGGTCGTTCAACGTGGTCGAGCAGGTGCGCGATCTGCTGAGCACGGGCTTTGCGGACGCCGTTCTCCAGGACGCGGCGGCGCGGGCGGCGGCCGGAGAAGCTGCCGGGGAACTGCCGAGTTGAGAGAGGAAACCCGCTATCGAGTGACGGGCAGTCTGTTTCTGCTTGCCCTGGCGGTGATCTGTCTGCCCATGCTGTTCGACGGCGCCGGTCTGCCGGCGAAGGACCTGCCGCCGCTGGATTTCGCTGCGCCGCTGCCGGAGCCGGAGCTTTCCGCCGCGCCGGCGCCGGAATCCGATTTCGTCGAGCGGGTCGAGACCCTGCGCGAGCAGGTCGACGAGGAAGGGTTCCTCGAGGGCAGCGGCACGCGTTTCGGAGAGCCGGTGCTGACCGACGCCGGCACGGACACGGACGTCTGGGCCGTGCAGGTGGCGAGCTTCGCGGAGACCGACAATGCCGAGAATTTCCGCAGCCGCCTGCGCGGCGACGGCTACGAGGCATTCCTCTCCACCGTCAAGACGGACGGTCAGGTGCTGAGCCGTGTGGCGGTGGGTCCGCTGCTGGACCGCCAGGAGGCGGACTCGCTGCAGCGCGAGCTGTCCGCCCGCTACGACACCCAGGCCCGCCTCATGGCGTTCTCGAACTGACCGCTCACGGACACGATGGCGACCGTCGACATCATCATCCTCATCGTCGTGCTGCTGTCCGCCGTGATCGGGCTGGTCCGCGGCCTGCTCAAGGAAGTGCTTTCCCTTGCATCGTGGGTGGCAGCCTTTATCCTCGCGCTGTACTTCGCACCGCCGGTGTCAGACCGGCTGGCCGGGCAGCTCGCCGACGAGTCGGTCAGGCTGGTGGTCGCTTTCATCGCGGTGTTCCTCGTCACCCTGATCGCAGGAGGCATCGTTCAGTGGCTCGCCGGTCTGCTGGTCAAGAGCACGGGGCTGTCGGGCACGGATCGCTTCCTCGGCTTCATCTTCGGCAGCGCGCGCGGCGTGCTGGCATGTATCGTCACGCTGATCGCCCTGCGTCAGTTCGCGGAGGCGGGGCAGTGGTGGGACGACTCCGTGCTCGTCCCGCAGCTGCTGGCGTTCGAGCAGGAAGTACTGGACTGGCTGGGCCGCGCCCAGGACTGGGTGGTCGATCTCGGCGCCAGCGAGGCAGGCCTGCAATGATGTGGTCGGGGTGTGACAGCACGGCCGCAACGGGTCCGCATTCCTTCATCAGGAGCATCGAATAACCCCATGTGCGGTATCGTCGGAATCGTCAGCAGCTATCCGGTCAACCAGCAGATCTACGACGCGCTCACGGTGCTGCAGCATCGCGGCCAGGACGCGGCCGGCATGGTGACCACGGACGGCCACAAGCTGCATCTGCGCAAAGGCAACGGCCTGGTCCGTGACGTCTTCCAGCTCCAGCACATGCAGCGGCTGGTGGGCAACATCGGCATCGGGCACGTGCGTTATCCGACCGCCGGATCGTCGAGCTCCGCGGAAGCCCAGCCGATGTACGTCAACTCGCCCTACGGGATCTGCCTGGCGCACAACGGCAATCTGACGAATGCCGAGACGCTGCAGGCGGACCTGTTCCGCGACGACCTGCGCCACGTCAACACCGACAGCGACTCCGAGGTGCTGCTCAACGTCTTCGCCCACGAGCTCGAGCGCCAGCGGGCCCATGAGCCGGCGCCCGACGACATCTTCGCCGCCGTCGGCCGGGTTCACGAACGCTGCCGCGGCGCCTATGCGGCGGTGGCGATGATCATCGGCGTCGGCATCGTCGCGTTCCGCGATCCGTTCGGCATCCGGCCGCTGGTGTTCGGCAAACGTGACGGCGAGCACGGCACGGAGTACATGATCGCCTCGGAGTCCGTCGCCCTCGACATTCTCGGCTTCGATCTGATCCGCGACGTGGCGCCGGGCGAGTGCGTGTTCGTCAGCAACGACGGCGCGCTGCACACGCGCGTATGTGCCGAACGGACGGTGCTGTCGCCGTGCATATTCGAGCACGTGTATCTGGCGCGTCCGGATTCGATCATGGACGACGTGTCGGTCTACAAGTCCCGGCTGCGCATGGGCGAGCACCTGGCACAGCAGATCATGGAGCGCTTCCCGGCGCGCGAGCACGACATCGACGTGGTGATTCCGATTCCGGACACCGGCCGGACGGCGGCCCTGCCGCTGGCCCATCAGCTCGACGTTAAGTACCGCGAGGGCTTCATCAAGAACCGCTACATCGGCCGGACCTTCATCATGCCCGGGCAGAGTCAGCGCAAGAAGTCCGTGCGCCAGAAGCTGAACGCCATCGAGCTCGAGTTCAAGGGCAAAAACGTGCTGCTGGTGGACGATTCCATCGTCCGCGGCACCACCATCCAGCAGATCATCCAGATGGCCCGGGAGGCCGGCGCGCGCAAGGTCTACATGGCATCGGCGGCGCCGGCCGTGCGCTATCCCAACGTCTACGGCATCGACATGCCCACGCCGAACGAGTTCGTCGCCTACAACCGGACCGAGGAGCAGGTCGCCCGGCTCATCGGCGCCGACATGCTGGTCTATCAGCGCATCGAGGATCTGGTGCGCAGCTCCCAGGAGGGCAATTCCCGCATCACCGAATTCGACTGCTCGGTGTTCGACGGCAAATACGTGACTGGAGACATAGACGATTCTTATCTGGAGCGTCTATCGTTCAATAGAAGCGACGAGATGAAACAGCGCCGTGACGCCGCCTACTCGAACGATCCCAGCGATCAGACCGTCATCGACCTCCACAACCACGCGTAACGTGAAGGAGCAGATCGAGGCGGTCGTTGCCGCCCTGAACGACGTGCTCCTGGGCAAGGAGAACCAGATCAAGCTGGCGTTCGCCTGCCTGCTGGCGCGCGGCCACCTGCTGATCGAAGACCTGCCCGGGATGGGCAAGACGCTGCTGTCCCACGCTCTGGCGCGGACCCTGGGTCTGTCCTACAACCGCATTCAGTTCACCTCCGACGTGCTGCCCTCGGACATCATCGGCACCTCGGTGTTCGAACGCGACAGCGGCACCTTCCGGTTCATCGAGGGGCCGCTGTTCGCCCAGGTGGTGCTCGCCGACGAGATCAACCGGGCGACGCCGAAGAGCCAGAGCGCGCTGCTCGAAGCCATGGAGGAGCATCAGGTCACGGCCGACGGCGAGACCCGGCCGCTGCCGGAGCCGTTCTTCGTCATCGCCACCCAGAATCCGGTGACCCAGGGGGGCACGTTCCCGCTGCCGGAATCCCAGCTCGACCGGTTCCTCATGCGCATCGAACTCGGTTATCCGGATCCCGACGCGGAGCGCGCACTGCTGCGCGGCGGCGACCGGCGCCGGGGGCTCGCGGCCATCGAGCCGGTGCTCGACGTCGAGGGGCTCAAGGTGCTGCAGCAGGCCGTCGACGACGTGAAGGCGTCGGACCCGCTGATCGACTACGTCCAGCGCCTGGTCGCCCACAGTCGCCGGGGCCAGGAGTTTGCCTACGGCCTGTCCCCCCGGGGGGCGCTGGCGCTGCTGCACGCGGCACGGGCCTGGGCGCTGATCCACGACCGCAGCCACGTGGTGCCGGAGGACGTGCAGGCCGTGCTGCCCGGCGTCGTCGAGCATCGCCTGCGGGAGGCGGCGGACTATGCCGGGCACGGCGGCGCCGCGCTGGCGCAGAAGCTGCTGGCCGGGGTCGATGTCGTCGGATGAGGCGCTGACGACCGGGCCAGGCTCCTCCGGCGGCGGCGCGCTCGGCCCCAGGTTCGGGCGCTGGCTCGATCAGCGGATTCCGCCGGCGCCGTCGATCACGCTGTCCCAGCGCAACGTCTTCATTTTTCCCACCCGCACGGGTTTCGCCTTCGGCGGCCTGCTGGCGCTGCTCATCCTGGCGGCGATCAACTACCAGGCCAGCCTCGTCTACGGCGTGGCGTTTCTGCTCGGCAGCGTGTTCCTCGTCACCATTCTCTATACCTTCCGCAATCTGTCGGGCCTGACGCTGGAACTCGCGGGCAGCCGTCCCGGCTTCGTCGGAGAGGACGTGGAAATCAGCGTCCGCGTGGGCCGTCCCGGAGACGGTGGCAGGCGCCGCCGTGGACGGGAAGGGATCCAGATCGGCTTCCCCGGCGGCATCATGCAGTGGGTGGAGCTGCAGCGGCAGCAGGCGGACACCGTGCGCCTGTATGTCACCGGCAGGCGGCGCGGCTGGCTCGATCCCGGGCGCATGCTGGTGGAGACCTACTATCCGCTCGGACTGCTTCGGGCCTGGACGTGGGTGGACCTCGACGCCCGGGTCCTGGTGTACCCGAAACCGCTGTTCTCCGACCTGCCGGACCTCCTGTTCGGCCGCCGCGACGAAGGCGAGCTGGTCGATCCCCAGGGCAGCGAGGATTTCACCGACATCAGGGCCTATCGTCCGGGCGATCCCATCAAGCACATCATCTGGCGCTCCTACGCCCGTGGCGAGGAACTCATGGTGAAGCGTTATGCGAGCTACATGGAGCCGCGACTGTGGCTCGACCTGGAGCAGGTGCAGGGCGATCTGGAGGAACGGCTGTCACGGTTGACCGGCATGGCGCTGACCGCCGTCCGTCAGGAGCGGGAATTCGGCCTGCGGCTCGGCAGCGTGGAGCTGGCGCCGGCCACGGGCGAGGCCCATCTCGAACGGGTCCTGCGGGAGCTGGCTCTGCATGGTCTCTGAGCGCCCAGCGACCGCCGGCGACCCCTCTGCCGCCCGTCATCCGACCTCCGCGGCAGGCGGGCGCGGCCGCGGCGTGGCCTACCAGATTCCGCGCAACACCCTGGCGCTGCTGATGATCGCGCAGGTCGCGGTGGTGCTGCCTTATCTGCTGCACCTGTCGCCGTGGCTCATCGCCGTCGGGCTGTTCTGCGGCTACTGGCGCAGCGGCGTCTACCAGGGCCGCTGGGACTATCCGCGGCGGTGGGTGAAGGCGGTGCTCGTCGCGGCATCGGTGGGCGGCGTGGTGCTGACCGGCGTGTCGGCGTTCAGTCTCGAGGCCGCGGCGTCGCTGCTGATCCTGGCGTTCGCGCTGAAGCTGATCGAGATGAAGAGCCGTCGCGACGCCTTCCTGGTGATATTCCTCGGCTATTTCGCCATCGCGACCCTGTTCCTGTTCGATCAGTCGATCGCCGTGGCCCTCTATCAGGTGGGTGCGCTGATGCTGGTGACCGCGGCGCTGGTCGGGCTGAACCAGCTCGTGACCCGGGTCCGCCCGCTGGAGAGCCTGCGGGTCGCCGCGGTGCTGGTGCTGCAGGCGCTGCCGCTCACGGTGGTGCTGTTTCTGTTCTTTCCCAGGGTGGCGCCGCTGTGGTCGGTGCCGCTGCCGTCGTCGTCGGTCACGGGTCTGAGCGACCGCATGAAGCCCGGCGACGTGGCCCAGCTCACCCGCTCCGACGAGCTCGCGTTCCGCGCCGTGTTTCAGGGCGCGGTGCCGCCGAAGCGGGAGCTGTACTGGCGGGGCCTCACCTACTCGCGGTTCGTCGACGGCACCTGGTCCGCGGCCGGGCTGCTGCCGGAATGGGGCCGGGCCGAACGGCCGTCGCCATCGGAGGGTGTCAGGGGCATCGACTACGAGGTGCTGCTCGAACCCACCAGCTCGGACTGGCTGTTCGGCCTCGACGTCGCGTTGCCGAGGACGCCGGGGGTGGGGCTCGAGCGGGACTACCGGCTCACGGCGCCGGATCCGGTGCTGTCGGTGTTCCGCTACCGGGTGACGTCGTACCCCGGCCTGGACATGGATGGCAGCGGGCGGCTGCCGGACTCCCTGCGGGTCCGTGAGACCTGGCTGCCGGACGACGGCGACAATCCGCGGGTACGGGAATTCGCCCGGTCGCTGATGGCCCGGGCCGACGGCGATGCACGAGGGCTGGTGGCGGCTGTGGTTTCGCAGATCCGGACTCAGCCCTATTTCTACACCCTGAGCCCGCCGACGTTGCCGGATCGCAACAGCATCGACCAGTTCTGGTTCGAGACCCGGCGCGGGTTCTGTACCCACTACGCCGGTGCCCTGGTATTCATGCTGCGAGCCGCCGGGGTGCCGGCGCGGATGGTCGGCGGCTATCAGGGCGGCGAGATCAATCCGGTGACCGGGCACGTCATGGTCCGTCAGTACGATGCCCACGCCTGGGTGGAGTACTGGCAGCCTGGCACCGGGTGGCTGCGCGTGGACCCGACCGCTGCCGTGGCGCCGGCGCGGATCGAGGAGGGCCTGAACGCGGCGTTGTCGCCGGAGGATCGGCAGAGCCTGTCGGCACTGACCGCGGCCCGCTTCGATGGCGTCGGCCTGTTCCGTGACCTGCTCTACTGGGCGGACTCCCTCGAGCATCGCTGGAACCTCTGGGTGATCGGCTACGACACCCAGCTACAGGCGGACGTGCTGTCGGATCTGCTCGGCGAGATCACGCCCGCGCGCGTTGGCCTGGCGCTGCTGCTGGCGGGCGGCGTGAGCCTCGGTGCGGTGGCTCTGGTGCTGTTCTGGCGTCGGCGCGGTGCGCCCCGCCATCCGCTGGAGGGGGCATTCCAGTCGTTCTGTCGGCGCCTGGCCTTGCTGGGCTGGCCGCGCCGTCCCGAGGAACCGCCCGCGACGTACCTGCGCCGGCTCGAGGCCGGCGGCGTCATCAGCGGCGAGCAGGCCGGGGCGCTCGTCGCCGAGCTGGATCGGCTGCTGTACAATCCCGGCGCCGACGGGGGCCGTCAGGACGTCCGGCGGCTCCGATCCCGGCTTCGGCGGGTCCAGTTCCGGGCCGCCATTGGCGCCTCCCCGCGCAGCGGGGACCGCGGCTGAGTGGCCCGCTGTCATCGATGGAGATCATGCTCAGACGCACCCCCTGCATCGGCATCTGCTCGACGACCTACGGTGATCTGGTCTGTCGCGGCTGCAAGCGCTTCGCCCACGAGATCGTGCAGTGGAACGGTTTCGATCAGGATCAGCGGTCGGTGGTCTGGGAGCGCCTGCTCGCCCTGCGCGAAGGCGCCGTCCGGTCGGTGATCGACATCGACGATCCGGCGCGGCTGGAAGCGTCGGCGACCGAACTCGGGCTCGGCGGACAGGGTGCCCTTGCTCCCGCTAATCTGCTCTATGAAGCCCTGCAGCGCCTGCGCTGGCGGGAGCGCGGTATGTCGCTCGCCGAGCTCGGCGCCCGGTTGGTGAGTCAGGAACATGCAGCGCTCCCACTCGAAGCGCTCCTCACCCTGATCGATCGCGAGTTCTACCAGCGCTCGCTGGCTCACTACGAGCGCTACTACCGGATTCCCGCGGAGTGAACGGCGGCTATGCCGCTGCGGTGCCCGCGGCGATCCGTGACTTCCTGGCCTGTCCGACACCGGCGGCCTGGTTCGCCCAGGCGCCATCGCGCCTGGACGTGCTGCTGGTCGATCACGCCAACTGCGAGAAGAAGGCGGCCTCGACGGCGCTGTCCATGCTCTACCGATATGTCGACCGGCCGGAACTGCTCTACCGGCTCAGCCGTCTGGCGCGGGAGGAACTGCGTCACTTCGAACAGGTGCACGCGCTCATGTCGGAGCGGGGTGTCGAGTACGGACAGCTCAGCGCCAGCCGCTACGCGTCGACGCTGATGAGCGACGTGCGCCGGGACGAGCCCGGCCGGCTGGTGGACACGCTGCTGGTCGGCGCCATCGTCGAGGCGAGATCCTGCGAGCGGTTCGCCGGGCTCGCCGACATCCTGCCGGCCGGTGTCGCCGAGCTTTACGCGGGACTGCTGGCATCGGAGGCACGCCACTTCGGACACTACCTCGAGCTGGCCCGGCGCTATGCCCGGGAAGGCGAAGTGGCGCAGCGCCTGGCGACGTTGCTCGCCCGCGATGCCGATCTGGTGACGCAGCCCGACGTGGAGTTCCGCTTCCACAGCGGGCCGCTGGTCTGCTGACCGGCGGGCACCCGCGCCGGGGAGACCCGCCCGGAGGCTCCGGTGCCCTCAGGCCGGCGGCAGCGGCATGCAGGTCAGGGCGAATCGGCCGTCCTGCTCCCGCAGCGTCCAGGCGCAGCGCTCCCAGGCGCCCAGCACGTAGCGGATGCCCCACGATTGCCGGTGGATTCCGGGGCGGTGGGTGTGTCCGTGGATCAGCGTATGGGCGTCGTACCGGGCCACCACCCGGGCGACCTCCGCGTCGGATACGTCCATGATGTTGTCCGCCTTGTTGGCGTTGGTGCGGCGGCTCTCCTCGCGCATGCCGGCGGCCAGGGCCCGCCGTGCTTCGAGCGGGCGGGACAGCACGTCTGCCTGCCAGGCCGCCGAGCGCAGCACCAGACGGGCTGCCTGATATTCCTCGTCGTCCACGCAGAAGGCGTCGCCGTGGGCGAGCAGCAGCCCGTCGCCGATGCGCACCGGATCTGCCAGCAGGCGGATGCCGGCTTCGGCGGCGAACCGCTCGCCGAACAGAAAGTCCCGATTGCCGGGCATGACGTAAACGTCAGCGTTGCGGGCGGCAGCGGCCAGGGCGGCGACGAACCGGCGCGCCAGCGGGCCGTCGTCGTCGTCGCCGATCCACACCTCGCACAGATCCCCGAGCAGATAGATTTCGTCCGCGTCGGCGCTCTCGAGCAGCCGCTTGAAACCATGGAACTGGCGCCCGTCCGGATCCTCGAGATGGAGGTCCGAGGCGAACAGCCGCTTCACGATACCAGCCCCTCCGCGGCCAGCAGGGTGTTCTGCAGCATGGCGACCCGGGTCATCGGCCCGACGCCGCCCGGAACGGGGGTGATCCAGGACGCGCGCTCGGCAGCCGCTTCGAAGCACACGTCGCCGTGCAGCTTGCCGGCCTCGTCCCGGGTGATTCCCACGTCGATGACGATGGCGCCGGGTTTGATCCAGTCGCCGGGTACCAGATTCCGGCGGCCTACGGCGGAGACCACGATGTCGGCATGGCTGACCGCCGCCCGGGTGTCCCGGGAGAACTTGTGCGCCGTGGTGACCGTGCAGCCCGCCAGCAGCAGCTCCAGGCCCATCGGCCGGCCGACGTGGTTCGAGGCTCCGATCACCGTGGCGTCGAGCCCGCGGATCGGCACGCCGGTGTGCTCGAGGAGCTGCATCACGCCCTTGGGCGTGCAGGAGCGCAGGGTGGGGCGGCGCAGGGCCAGGCGGCCGATGTTGAAGGGGTGCACGCCGTCCACGTCCTTGGCCGGATCGATCAGGTCGATGATCCGGGCGGCATCGAGGTGTTCCGGCAACGGGAGCTGGACGAGGATGCCGTCGATGGTGGCGTCGAGATTGAGGTGGGCAATCCGCTCGGCCAGGTCCTCCTGGGTCACGTTCGCGGAGAGGTGCTGGACGTTGGAGTGGAACCCGACTTCCTCGCAGTCCTTGCGCTTGTGGCGCACGTAGATCTCGGACGCGGGATCGTTGCCGACCAGGATGACGGCGAGTCCGGGCGGACGCTCCCCGGCTGCCGCGCGGCTTTCGACGCGCTCGCGGATACCTGCTCTGAGCTCCCTGGCGATGGCGTTTCCGTTGAGGATCTGTGCTGACATGGTGCGGTCCCTGATGGCCGGCGCATTCTACCCGGATTGACGCGGACATTGGCGCGGACGATGGGGCACGCACGGTGCCGGCACGGCTCGCGAATCCGGCATTCGGCGTTTGACGCCCCCCACGCCCCCCATTATGATCGCGCCGGTTCCTGAACTGCGGGGTATAGCGCAGTCTGGTAGCGCGCCTGCTTTGGGAGCAGGATGTCGGGAGTTCGAATCTCTCTACCCCGACCATTTCCCTCAGGGTGAGCCGCACGATCCCGTACGGGCGGGGGCGTTTCGGCAGGGTCGTCCCGTCGGCAGGAGCGTGGTCCCGGTATGCGCTGAGGGCGCGAACGGGCAGGCGGCATGCAGTGCACCGGAGTCCCGGACCATGCGCCCGTAGCTCAACCGGATAGAGCATCGGCCTTCTAAGCCGGCGGTTGAAGGTTCGAGTCCTTCCGGGCGCGCCACCC
>MRWG01002142.1_pt1 | contig 10629 bp, 7 predicted proteins | sample 1013341 | NCBI WGS metagenome assembly MRWG01 (sample SAMN06117577, study PRJNA244670) | biofilm metagenome | biome: Water; feature: Cathode Biofilm; material: Biofilm; isolation source: microbial consortium enriched at the cathode of a solar microbial fuel cell | place: USA: District of Columbia ...
GTGGGGGCCTGGTTCATGGTCAATGCGGGAGGCGGCATGATGTCGACCGGCGCGATGATCGGCATGATGTTTATCGTCGCGTTCAGCCCCTTCTCGACGGCGGGCTATCTCGGCCTGATCGCGAAATGGGCGGAGAAACCGCAGGGCGCGTTCAAGATCTTCCTTGCGCGCGGCGGGACGGCATCCCTGACGGCCTACCTGCTGCAGAGCGTGATCTTCTCGCTGGTCTTCAACAATTACGGGCTAGGCTATTTCGGCGAGATGGGTGCTGCTGTGACCATCCTGCTGGCGCTTGCTGTCGGCTTCGGTTCGATTGCCTTTACGAGCCTATGGCGCCTGGCGTTCCCACGCGGCCCCATGGAATTTCTCCTCCGCCGCTGGACGTATCTTGGAGCGCGTTGAGGCCGGTGGAATGCGAAGGGCGAAGAACAGGTCTCCTTCGAAACCGGATGGCGACCAGTCGGCCTGCAGCCCGGCAGAGGATGGCTCAAAGGCGGCATGTGCCGGGTCATAATTGCTGTTGCGGACAAAGCGCAGGCCGGTCCCCGAATAGCAGACCTCTTCGAAACGGCTTGAAAACGGCAGCTTCAGGCGAGACAGCCGGGCATTGCGGGCAACGGCTTTGGCTGCATTGATCATGGGCGGCAATGCAATAGCCGGATCAACGCCCGGACGAACGGCGAGGTCGATGATCTCCAGCTCCGCCGGCTCAAACGAGTTCGGCTTGGTAATGGCCAGCTGGATAAGCCCGTCGAGACCATCCTTGCCTTCCAGACCAAGCAGCGCGATGCGGCCCGGCGCGTCAGGGTCGGCCATCTGGTAGGCGTAAACGCTGGCGGAGCGGTCGGGCACGGCGCGCGAGCCCATATGGGCCGCGGTGTTGAACTCCTCGATCAATTCGCCGTCACCCCGGCGCAGCGGATCAAGCGGCAGGATATTGCCGCGTCCGGGCAGGGCCCGTTCGAGCGTGCGCGGGGCCCCGCCAAAGAATTCACGGCGCGACAGCCAGTCATAAAGCACTTCATCCCGGGCCAGGCGGGTCATGACGTGACCGGCCACCATGGTCATCGAGTGAATCGGCCATTCGATCCGCTCGCGGCCCTGCGGGCCCAGCCAGGCGGTGAGCCCGATGCGCTTGTGGAAGTCACCGGCAATGGCATTGTTGTTCAGTGTGTAGATCGCCGACCCGCCATGCGTCTGCAGGGCGCGCCGGGCAAGCGCAAAGCCAGCGCCGCGGCCATCTGGTCCGGAAATGAAGGTGTGACCGCAAATCGCTGTCTGGAGACGGCCATTGACGTGAAACCGGCGGGCCTGGAGCCCGATCATGGCCACGAGCGTATTTCTGCGCTCGGCCACGAGAGCCGGCGCTATGTCGCCCTGCTCGGGATTCTCGAACAGCGCCCAGTGCCAGCTTTCCGCGCTTCGCACCGGAAAGCCGGCGCTCTTGACCAGCTTGGCTATGGCGCTGACATCACCTGGCCTGACTGCGCGGATCGAAATCATGTCGTTTTTTCCTCCCGATCTCAGGAGGTTAGCAGCATAAGCCTCAGACATGTTTAATCGGCGCCGTGAGATTTCACGCTTTCGAAAAACAGTTTTTGCGCGATGTGCCAGAAGCTGTTTATCTTTCGGGAAATGACAAAAGGGCTGGAGGATACGGGATGACACTCAGACTTGCGGGATGTGCCGCGCTCGGCGCGTTGCTGGCGGCCTGCGGACAACCGGCGGAGAATACAGAGATCGCGGACACGCCCGACGCGGCCGCTTCTTCGGATGAGGGCGCCGATGCGGGAAACGAGGATGCACAGGCCCCAGCAGGGCCTGAAGCGGCCGATTATGCCAGTATGGACAATTGGCTCTGCCATCCCGACAAGGCCGACAGTGCCTGCGAGAAAGACTTGTCATACACGATCGTGAATGGCGATGGGGCGCTGGATGTCGTGCCATTCGAGGCCGCCGAGAACCCACCAGTCGACTGCTTCTACGTCTATCCGACCATATCCTTTGACACGACGCCCAATAGTGATCTGGTCGCCGGCGCTGAGGAGAAGCGCGTTGCCGCGACCCAGTTTGGCGCCTTTGCTGAAACATGCCGGCTGTTCGCCCCGATCTACCGGCAGGTTACGCTCACGCATCTTCAATCGATGATGGCCGGCGGTGAGTTCAAGGCCGACGCCGAACTTGCCTATGGCGATGTGAAGGCAGCCTGGGACCGTTACCTGGAGACGGAGAACAAAGGCCGCGGTGTCGTTCTCGTCGGTCACTCACAGGGCGCGCGCGTCATAGAGCAGTTGCTGCGCCGGGATATTTTCGGAACACCTTCGCAAGACCTTATCGTGTCCGCGATGCCGATTGGCTACAATGTCTATGGCGACGCCGAGACAGGCAATGTTGGCCCATTCGAACCATGCGTCACAAAGGGCCAGACGCAATGTGTTGTGGCTTACGTCTCTTTCCGCTCTGACCTGCCGCCCCCGGCTGAAAGCCGCTTCGGCACCGCGGGTCCGGATGGGCAGCGCGCGCTCTGCATCAATCCCGGCAAGCTGTCTGGTGATGATGGTGTCCTGGATGCACGCCTTGCCAAGGCCGGTTTCTTCGGACTGGACAATGCGTCCTTCGTGGAGGGTGCGTCCATCGAGACGCCTTATGCGGCCATGCCCGGCATGCTTTCAGCGCAGTGTGTCGAAGCGGATGATCACACCTATCTGGCGATCGAAGTGACCGGTGATTCTGCAGACCCGCGCGCCGACGACATCATCGGGGATGTCGTGGTCGGCGGCGAAGTGCTTGCGGACTGGGGGTTCCACCTGATCGACATGAATGTCGCCATGGGCAACCTTGTCGACATCGTGAAGGCGCAGGCCGAGACTTGGGTGGCCGAACAGGCGGGTGACTAGGACGGGACCTGTGCCGCCGGTCAGCTGCTGGCAGACAGCCGGTTAGCGAGTTCAGCGTGCCCCTCGACCATGCGCTTGATCTGGGCGGGATCCGGCTCCATCGCCGTTTCGCCCATGTCGTGCGTGCCACCGAGGACGATACCGGTCTTTCGCGGAAACATGTAGAGCACGCCCTCCGCGGTCGGCGCGACATAGGAATAATCGATCTCCGGCTGCGGCAGCAGGTGCGAGAGCTGGCCGCGTATGGGCACCAGGTTCTCATCGCCAAACAGGTCTCGCGCGCCGAGGCCGGTGCAGTTGACGATGACCGGCTCGGGGAGGGCTTCCACGTCGGAGAGGCCCGAAAGGCGCGTGCCGATGAAGTGTGCGCCTGCGATCTGGGCATCCTGCATGATCTCGTCGAGGTAAAAATCAGGATCGATGATCATGGCCCTGAACCGCTCCATGAAGGCGTAGCCGAACAGCGTGTTCTCATGCGCCCGCTGCAGCTCGGGATAGATATCGTCGCCGCCCGGCAGCGAGTCGTATGCGACCGGCGTGCGTCTCGAGAGGGCATGGTGGTCTGCCCAGTAGACGCCATAGCCGGGACGATTGACATAAGGCAGGAAGCCACGATGGGCCGAGCGGATCAGCAAGTGGTTGCGGCGGAGAAAGTCAGGCGTGGCTACGTTACGGTCGAAATAGCCTGTTGGAAACCAGAGAACGCCTGCGATGTTGGATGTGGTATGCGGTGGAAGATGCTCGGCATAGACGGTCACGACATGGCCGCGCCGGGCAAGGATCAGGGCGGTCGTCAGCCCCATCACACCCGCGCCCAGCACGGCGATTGGGCCGCCCTCTGACGCCTGGGCAGCCAGTTCGGCGGCGACCGGGCTGGTGCCCCAGCTCATCGTGACGCCGCAGCCGCCATGGCCATAATTATGGATAATGGTCTTTCCAACCAGCACCTCGGCCTCAAGCCTGTAGCCCTGTGGCCTGTAGGGGCGCAGGCCCACCACGGTGCGCGTCACTCGTTGCATGGATGACTGGACTGGAGGATAGGTCCGTCCCGGCTGGTATGTCTTGAGCGAGGGCACCGGCATGGATGTGCATGCACCCAGCGCGGAGAGGCCGAGGCCTGACAGCATGTCCCGTCGTCTCATCGCATCCCCCGCTTTCTGCACACCGCCAGATACAGGAAAGGCCGGACACCACGAGCGGCCCGGCCTTCCATCAGGTCTGAATGACTGGCGCCGGTCTATTCGCCGTCTTCTTCTTCGCTTTCCGGGCGCTGATAGCTGATTTCCGGACGGCAGTCGGCCACGATCTGGCGGGCCGCTTCGCTTGCCGGAATGGTGGCAACGTCCGAATCATCGATCACGACGCGGATCACGCCTTTGGCCGAACCCATCATCGTCGCGAAATAGTCGTTGATCGAGGTGGTGATGTTCACCGGATTATCGGCCGCGACATAGGCCTTCGAGCCAGCCGAGGTGTAGATCGCAATGGAGGACTGTTCCGAGAGTTCATAATCGTCGGGCAGGTAGCGCAGCATGGAGACCGAGTTGGCCTGGCCTTCCTCGCCGGATTGGCAGACCACGGCGAGTTGGGCCTCACCGTCGATATCTGAGAATACGGCGGCCGGAGCACGGCTGATCGTGGTGGTTTCCCACTCGCCTTCCATCGCGTCGTCCGTTGCTTCGGTCGATGTCACGGCGTATTCGAAATCGGCGAGCTGGATCGACGTGACGCTGCCGTCGCTGCCTTCCGGGTGCGGGGTGGGCATCCGCGCGTCCGGGTCGACGCTGCCGCCGCCACAGGCTGCGAGGGCGAGGGCTGCGAGGCTCAATGGGAGATGGCGCATGGAAATTCCTCCAATCCAATCGGATTCGTAACTCGAAAACTGTTCACAAGTTTCGGTTTAAGCAACCCTGACAGGAATTTCCACCTTCTAATCTGGCGACTCGCAGCAGTTGTGGTTATGGAGCGCGCATGACAGACACATCCGCCATCCTGGCCCACCTCAAGGCCGAGCAGACCGAGACCGACGCAGCCGGCCATGGCATCAATGCCGAGGAATGGGACCGCCTCGTCACCCGGCTTGGCCGCAATCCAAATCTTGTCGAGCTCGGCATCTATTCGGTGATGTGGTCGGAGCACTGCTCCTACAAGTCCTCACGGCGCCATCTCTCCAAGTTCCCGACCAAGAATGACCGTGTCATCCAGGGGCCGGGCGAAAATGCTGGCGTGATCGATATTGGTGACGGGCAGGCGGCCATCTTCAAGATGGAGAGCCACAACCACCCTTCATACATCGAGCCATACCAGGGCGCTGCGACGGGCGTTGGCGGTATCCTGCGCGATGTCTTCACCATGGGCGCGCGTCCGATTGCGCTGGTCAATGCGCTGCGCTTCGGCTCGCCGGATCACCCGAAGACGCGCTCGCTTGTGGCTGGCGTTGTTTCCGGCATTGGTGGCTATGGCAATTGCGTGGGCGTGCCGACCGTGGCCGGCGAGACGCAGTTCGACGAGGGCTACAATGGCAACATCCTTGTCAACGCGATGGCCGTCGGCCTCGCCGATCAGGACAAGATTTTCTATGCGCGCGGGGCAACGCCCGGAAACCCGATCTTCTATGTCGGCTCGAAGACCGGCCGCGATGGCATCCATGGCGCGACCATGGCGTCGGCTGAATTCTCCGAAGGCGACGAGGAAAAGCGCCCGACCGTGCAGGTGGGCGATCCGTTTACTGAAAAGCTGCTGATCGAGGCGTGCCTTGAACTGATGGCAACCGATGCCATCCAGGCGATCCAGGATATGGGGGCAGCGGGGCTGACGTCCTCATCGGTCGAGATGGCCGACAAGGGCGGCATCGGCATCGAGATGGACCTCGACAAAGTGCCCCAGCGCGAAGAGGGCATGACCGCCTATGAGATCATGCTGAGCGAAAGCCAGGAGCGGATGCTCATGGTGCTCAAGCCCGGCAAGGAAGACGTCGCAAAGGCGATCTTCGACAAGTACGATCTCGACGCCGAAGTGATCGGCGTGACCACCGATACCGGCCATATGGTGCTCAAGCAGTTCGGCGAGGTAGTCTGCGATATTCCCGTGCCGCCGCTGGCCGAAGACGCACCGAATTATGACCGGCCATGGGTCGAGCCACGCGCCCGTCAGCCCTTCGACATCTCGAAGTATCCAGAGCCGGAGGATTATGGCGAGGTTCTGCTGAAGCTGATGTCATCGCCTGACATGGCGTCGAAGCGCTGGATCTGGGAGCAGTATGACCGCCACGTCATGGGCGACACGATCGACAGCTCGCAGTCCATGGGCGACGCCGCCATCGTGCGTATCCACGGTACGAACAAGGCGCTGGCGATCTGTTCCGATTGCAACCCGCATTATGTGGCCGCCGACCCGTATGAGGGCGGCAAGGCGGTCGTGGCAGAGGCCTATCGCAACTTGTCAGCCGTTGGTGCGACGCCGATTGCGATCACCGACAATCTCAATTTCGGCAATCCGGAAAAGCCCGCCACCATGGGCTATATCGTCAAGGCCATCGAAGGCATGGCCGAGGCCTGCCGCGTGCTCGATTTCCCCGTCGTTTCCGGCAATGTCAGCCTCTACAACGAGACCGATGGCAAGGCGATCCCGCCCACGCCAGTGGTTGGCGGCGTGGGGCTGATCGAGGATGTCTCGAAGATTGCGACGCTCAAGGGCGCGCAGTCCGGCGATGTTCTGGTGCTGATCGGCGAGACGAAGGGGCACCTGGGCGCCTCGCTCTATGCGCGCGAATGGCTGGGCCTGAAGGGCGAAGACCTTGGCCCGCCGCCGCCGGTGGATCTCGAAAAAGAGATGAAAAACGCTGCCTTCGTTCGCAAGCTCATCGAGGAGGGCCTAGTAAATGCTGTCCATGATGTCAGCGATGGTGGGATCGCCTGCGCTGCGGCTGAGATGGCGTTGGGGACTGCCTCGGGCATCCATCTTATTACGCAAGATCATCAAATCCGAGAGATCGACGGCAATACCTATTCCTTTGGCGGACAGTCCGGCGAAGACTGGCCCGATTTATTTTATGAGGACTTGGGCCGCTATGTCGTTGCGGTTAGCCCTGGACGGCTCGCCGAGACTTGGGAGGCTATTTCCCGCGACCAGATATCAGCATGGAATATCGGACAATTTGGCGGTGATGCGATCATCTTTGATGATCTGGCGAAAGATGCCATCTCCCTCACCACCCTCCGCGAAGCGCATGAAGGCTGGCTGCCGCGTTACATGAAGGGCGATTAGCGACCCGGTCTGGTCTTTTAAGACGGATTTCAAAAAAATCGGCATCCGGGTGATCCAGTTGAGATCACTCGCCGTAAGCGTGTTTAGAGGAGATTGTCCCGCGCAGTGTTCGTCGCCTGCGTCTCATCTCTCCTCGCTGAGCGCGCTGACCGGTCCGGTTCCCCTCCCTCTCCGAACCAACAGGGTCAGCGCGCATATTTTTCTGAGAACTGGCGGCAAACAGGAACAGTCATCCGGGCTGTCCGTCAAAACGCGGAAGAATCTGCCGGGCGCTGATTGACCTTCTGCTGGCTTGGCGCTTGGCTGCAGCCAGTATGGAGGTTCCCCGAATGAAAATCAGACTGACCCAAGTGAGTGCGTCCGTTCTTGGCCTCGCGCTCCTGTCCGGCTGCGTGAACAAGGCTGAAGACCTGCCGCCCGCCGAGGCGCCGCCGCCCCCGCCAATTGCCGATGCGGATGACGGCCCGACGGTCGCCGAGGCCGAGGCTTTCATCGAACGCGCCGAAGCCGAACTTGCGGCCATGTCGAAGGAAATCAGCCCCATCTTCTGGGAGCAGGCGACCAATATTACCGATGAGACCAACGCCGCCGCAGCGGAGGCCGGCGCGCGCGCGACCAGGCTTTCGGTGTCGCTGGCGAACCAGTCGAAAACGTTCAACGAAGTCGATCTTCCGGCCGAGCTCGCGCGCAAGATGCAGCGTCTCCAGTCCGGCATAACCATTCCGGCGCCGTCCGCCGAAGGGGCCGCTGAAGAGTTGTCGGAGATCACGACAGGTCTGGAAGCCACCTATGGCACCGGCTCCTTCACCTATAAGGGCGAGGAGCTGAACCTCGACCAGCTCTCCACCATCATCGAGACCAGCCGCGACCCGGACGAGCTGAAGGCCGTCTGGGAAGGCTGGCGCACCATCTCCCCACCGATGCTGGTGGACTACGCCCGCATGGTCGCGATTGCGAATGAGGGCGCCAATGAGCTTGGCTACGACAATCTCAAGACGATGTGGCTATCGACCTATGACATGCCGCCGGAAGAGATGGCCGATGAGGTTGACCGGCTTTGGCAGCAGGTCTCGCCGCTCTACGAGGAATTGCACTGTTATGTCCGCGGTGAGCTGAACGACTATTATGGCGACGAGATCCAGCCCGCGACGGGCCCGATCCGGGCTGACCTTCTCGGCAATATGTGGTCGCAGAGCTGGTCGAACATCTATCCGCTCGTCGAGCCCGAGGGCCTGCCAGGTCAGGGCTACAATCTCTCAGAGGAGCTGGTCGAAGCCGGCTATGACCCGATCAGGATGGTTGAGACCGGAGAGGCCTTCTTTACCTCTCTCGGCTTTGACCCGCTGCCGGAGACCTTCTGGGAGCGCAGCATGATCGTGCGCCCCGAGGACCGTGAGGTTGTCTGCCATGCTTCGGCCTGGAACCTCGATGACGAGGAGGATGTGCGCATCAAGATGTGTACGGAGGTCAATGCGGAGGACTTCTACACCGTTCACCACGAACTCGGTCACAATTTCTACCAGCGCGCCTACAAGGACGCTGATTACCTCTACAAGACCGGCGCCCATGACGGCTTCCATGAAGCGGTGGGCGATTTCATCGCCCTGTCGATAACACCGGTATACCTCGAGAAAATCGGCCTCATCTCGGACGCCCAGATTCCGGGCGAGGATGCAGACATCGCGCTTCTGCTCAACACGTCGCTCGACAAGATCGCCTTCCTGCCTTTCGCGCTGACGGTGGATAGCTGGCGCTGGGACGTACTCGATGGCACGACCGAGCCTGAGGACTACAATCGGCACTGGTGGGCACTGCGCACGAAGTATCAGGGGATCGTTCCGCCTGGCCCGCGCCCGGAGAACGCCTTCGACCCCGGGGCGAAGTACCACATTCCCGGCAATACGCCGTATCTTCGCTATTTCCTGAGCTACATCATGCAGTTCCAGTTCCATAAGGCGGCCTGTGAGCAGGCCGGATGGGATGGCCCGCTGCACCGCTGCTCGATCTATGGAAACGAAGAGGTCGGCAAGCGCTTTGAGGCGATGCTCGCCATGGGTGCCTCGGAGCCCTGGCCGGATGTACTGGAGACCTTCACGGGCACGCGCGAGATGGATGGATCGGCGATTGTCGAGTACTTCGACCCGCTGATCACCTGGCTCGAAGACGAGAATCAAGGCCGCAGCTGCGGCTGGAACTAGGCTGCCCGGCGGATGACGTCTGAACCGATGCCCCGGGCCGTTTGGTCCGGGGTTGTCTTATGAGCACCAGCCGCGCTGATGCTGGCCCCAGCGGTGGGCAAGCCCTTCATCGACCAGCCTGTCGCCAACCGAGCGGCCATTGACGGTCGCAACGCGCAGCAGGCGGCCATACTTGTCGCGATCGCGTGACGAAGAGGTCTGAAGCGCGACCTCGCCCTCGTTCAGAAGTTCGGTCAGCCGGTGCGTGGCGCGCTCACCGAGGACGCGTTCCCAGTCGCATCCAGGCGAGAACACTTCGGGAGCGTCAATATCGGCAAGGCGGATCTTCTCACCCGTTGCCCAGATCGTGTCGCCATCAACAACGCAGTTCATGCGAAGCCCGTTGCCGCATTCGGCAAAGCTGATTGGGCCGGGCAGCGGCGTCACCTTGGCCTTCTCGCGACCGAAATAGGAGATGGCGAGCGCGACGGCGAGCAGGATGAGAAGCGGGATGAGCGATACGTCGCCACCCTGGACGCGTAACCAGCGTCCAAAGAAAAAGGACCTGACGAGGCGAACCATGATGCGGGCTCCCGGCTGAGACCCCGCAAAAGTCTTTCCAAAAGGTTACGAAAACCTTTCCGGTTTCCTTCTATCGCAGCTCGTCCCTATTGCTCGGCCATCCACTGGTCGGCGGCCTCGGCCATCAGGATCACGGTATCGACACAGCGCGCAAACGTGACCGGGTCGATCTTGTCGAAAGTGTCGCTTGGTTGGTGATAGTCGGGATGATCCTCGACACCGAGATAGATGATCGGGATACCGGCGCGCAGAAAGGGGGCGTGATCGGACTGTAGCGACCAGTCCTGCTCGCCCCATTCCGGACTGTCATGGCCGCGCTTCAGCGTGATTGGCGCGCCTTCCGCGACACTGTCGATCAGCGGGACGAGGTCAGGATAGTGATAGCCGCCCACGGCATAAAGCTCGCCCTTGTCGGCGCGCGCGACCATGTCGAGGTTGAGGTTCAGGGCCAGACGGTCCTTCAGCGTTTCCGGCATGGCCTGGACGAAATAGGCCGATCCGGTAATGCCTCGCTCCTCGGCATCAAAAAAGACGAAGACAATTGTGCTTTCGGGCGGATTGGCCTTGAACCAGGCTGCCGTCTCCAGCAGGGCGGCCACGCCGGACGCGTTGTCGTCGGCGCCGTTGTAGATTTCGCCGCCATCCATGCCGAGATGATCGTAGTGGGCGGACATCACAATGACCGGCGCATCCGCGCCGAGGTTGCC
>MRWG01002143.1_pt1 | contig 10625 bp, 11 predicted proteins | sample 1013341 | NCBI WGS metagenome assembly MRWG01 (sample SAMN06117577, study PRJNA244670) | biofilm metagenome | biome: Water; feature: Cathode Biofilm; material: Biofilm; isolation source: microbial consortium enriched at the cathode of a solar microbial fuel cell | place: USA: District of Columbia ...
CTTGCCTGATGCCCGCCGATCTTGATGCCATCCACCTTCGGACGCACGTGGTTGGCGTGATGGATCATCCAGTGCGACAGCCACAACAGCCGTTGTTCGATGGTCTTCAGGTGTTCGGTGCTCATGGAGGCGTTCCCGTTAAGTGCGTACTTGCCGTTACTCTAGCTTCGGGCAAGAACCAGTTTCTTGTCATATCTCAATTTATTCAGATACTTAGAAACGTCAGAAGATCAAATTATCGGCGTTTCCAAGACACCCATCTGCCGGGAACAGATTCTGACGTTGTCGCCTGGTTGGAGAAATCTGGGTGGTTTAAACCCGATCCCAGGACCAAGTGGCGAGCCGGTTGAGAAAATATCACCGGGCAACAGCGTGATACCCCTGGAGAAATACTCGATCAGGTCTTGGGGTTTGAACAAGAGGTCGGCTGGATTGCCATGCTGACGTTTCTCGTCGTTGACATAGCATTCAAAGGCAAGCTGGTTGAGATCGTAGATTTCATCCGCCGTGACAATCACCGAGCCCATAGGCATGTAACCGTCAAAGGACTTGCCAACGACCCATTGGTCATGACCCTTTTGCCAGTCTCTTGCTGTCAGGTCGTTGACCAGGAAATATCCGAATATCGCGTCGCGGGCCTTCTCGCCGGACAGATGACGCCCACCACTTTTCAGGACAAAAGCCAGTTCGGCTTCGTAATCCATTTCTTCTGTAACGTCTGGCTGCGCTTCGACGCTATCACCGGAACTGACCACGCATTCGGCAAGCTTGAAAAACGCAACGGGCTTGTCCGGTACTTCCTGAGCATCCGTTTTGTCGTAGCCGCTCTTGGAGTATTCGATCGCGTGATCTCTATAGGTTTTACCCGCACAAAAGATCGTTCGGCGAGGCCGGGGAATAACAGCATGCAGTGTCAGGTTAGAAAGTGGCCCGACCGACTGATCTGTCGTGAGCAGTTCTAGGGTCCGTTTGACTGCGTCCAGGGTGTGAGGTCCAGCGTCGATCAGGTCCAGCAGATGGCCATCGAAACCACACACATTGAGAGGGTAGACAAGTCCGTCTCGAAGGACGCCAAGACGAGGCATGCCCAGCCACTTGTAGCTAACAAACTGCATTGGAGTATCCCGTTGGGTTTGTGAAGCCGGGCGCGATATCGCACCCGGCCGGTATCAAAGGAAGCGAGGGTCGAAAATGTCCGACACCGTGAAGTTCTCGGTGAGAAAGCCATTTTCCCGCAGAACTTTGGTTGTCGAGTCCAGTTCTTCCTCACGCACCATGCCATCGACAGAAACCGCTCCCTTAACGCGCTCGCAGGCCGCCACGAGCACGTCGCGATCGATCTGCCCGAAGACGTGGCTGACAGCATCGGCGACCTCTTCAGACGATTTTTCGACAATGAACGTCGAGGCGCTGTGCAGGGCCTTGACGACTTTGCCAACGGTTTCCGGATGCTGATCAATGAACTGCGGCGTGACCCAAAGGCCTTCCATCAAGAAGTATGGAATGTTTGGATCTTCTCCCCGCGCATTGTCGATGAGCGTTATGCCATTCCCGCGGGCGACAACCCGGTCACCGATTGGCACGGAAATATACATGGCGTCGATGTTGTCATTCTCGAGCGCGGCCGCCAGTGCACTGGCCCCACCAACGCCGATGACTTGTGCGTCCGTGTCCGGATTCATTCCCGCATTGATGAGGTTCGAACGAGCAGTCTGCCAGGTCAGCGACCCTGGACGCGTGACGCCGATGCGCATGTTGCGCAGGGCAGCAACCTTGGCATCGAAGGGTGAGGATTCGCTCACACCCGCGGCTTCCGCGGCTCGCTTGCTCATCGTGACATTGATTATGGAGCGGTTCAAAAGATTGAGGACACAAACAAGTTTCTGACCCCTTTGAACGGCAGGCAGCACCTGCGCACCATCGTTGGTGGTGAAGTCGGCGCGTCCTGCCAGAACCAGCTGGACATCCGGGCCGCCGCCGCGGGTGTCGATGAAATGAGCGTTGAGGTCGTTTGTTTCGAAAAAGCCCTGACTGTCCGCGACATAATTCTGGATGAAGGCCAGCGCCGTGACGGCCTGAGTGATGGTGACCGGTTCTGCTGCGAATACGGAGCGGGTACCTGTTATTGACGCCAGGGCGGTTGCCGCTGCGCCAACTTTAAGAATCGATCTTCTGGTATGCATGTCAGTCCTCCTTCTTCAGGTGATATTTCAAAATCAGCTTGCAGTTTTCCTGTTCACCAAGGAGCTATGTCTTGGTGTTGCTTGTTTTTTGTTTTTTATAACTTGTGGCGGGACTAGATTTCCGCGCCCAGGGTCTTCTGCCGTGGCCGCCAGGCGAGAAGGTGACGTTCCATATGGTCCAGTCCCCAATTCATCACCATGACGATCGTCATGAGAACGATCAGCCCGGCCATCGTTCCTGTTGTATTGTAGAGACTTGTTTCCACCTGGATTTTCCAGCCCAGGCCAGCGCTTGATGCCACGAATTCACCGATGATCGCGCCGATCAGCGCATATGGTATCGACAGCTTGATCCCGAGAAAGATGTAAGGCATGGCGGCCGGAAGGATGACCTTCCTGAACATCACCCGGTCATTGGCTCCCATCACGCGGGCCAGATCCAGATAGTGGCTCTCCACGCTCCTGACGCCTGAATAGGTATTGTAGAAGATCACGAAAAAGACCAGCGTGAACACCAGAACTATTTTCGGCATGAGACCGATACCGAACCAGACAACAAACAACGGCGCGAGAGCAACTCGCGGAATGCCGTTGATAGCAACCAGGAACGGATCCAGCACGCGCGCCCAGAACTCGGCACGACCGAGGATCAAGCCTGTAAAGAACCCCGTGATTCCACCGGCCGTAAAACCAATGAAGGTGGCGGCCATGGTGAACTTGAAGTGGTGCCAAAAGTCACCCTGGAAGACCCAATCGGTGATGTAATGCGCGATATCGGTTGGCCGGGACACCCAGAACGGATCTATCAAGGTACCGGAGGCGAACTGCCAGAACGACAGGAGGCCGAAGCAAAGCAGAAGCTGGCAGGAAATCACCTTCTGTTTGACAGAGAAATTCCATTGCATCGGGTCTACCCCCCTCTTTTCGAAGCGACGGTAATCTTGATCTCCTCCGCCAATTCGTCCCCCAATCGGGTCAAAAGTTCGCGATAACTACTTTCCTCGTGGATGTGCGAAATGTCACGCGGGCGCGGAATATCGACGTCGAGCAAACATTTTGCCCGTCCAGGCCGCGCGCTCATTACCATCACCCGATCCCCGAGAGCGATGGCTTCGGGAAGGTCGTGCGTAATGAAGATCACCGTCTTCTTCTCTTCTCGCCAAAGTTCGAGAAGCTGCATTTGCAACAACAGTCGAGTCTGGGCATCGAGTGGTCCGAACGGCTCGTCCATAATCAGCAGGCTTGGTGAAAAAGACAGGGCGCGGACGATGTTGCCTCGTTGTCTCATGCCGCCAGACAGCTCGTAGGGATATTTGTCCTCAAAACCGTCCAGCTGAACCTTGGCCAGATATTCCTCGGCGATCGCCTTCCGTTTCCGGGCAGGTATCCCACGGATTTCCAAGGGAAACATCACGTTCTGAATGAGCGTTCGCCAGGGATACAGATTGTCGTTCTGCATCACGTAGCCGATTTCGCGCTGTGCTTCGGCAACAGGGCGCCCGCGAAGCAGAATTTCTCCTTCGGACGGCCTCTCAAGTCCGGCCAGCATGTTCAGGAGCGTCGACTTTCCACAGCCGCTCGGGCCAACAATCGTCAGGAACTCGCCGTCCCGGACCTGCAGGTTGAGGTTGGACACCGCAAGCACGGCCCCACCGCGTGTCTCATAGGATTTGCTCAGGTTGCGGAATTCCAGAAGGATCTCTTTTGTATCGGGTTGCTGCATACTGTCCATCGATAGTGCCAGGCTCATGAGACAACCCTCTGCTCTTGAGTGCCGAGGCCTTCGATCTCGAGCCGCATGATATCACCAGGCGCGAGCCACCGTGGATTGGGTTTTTGCCCCATGCCCACACCGGGAGGCGTTCCTGTGCTAAGGATGTCGCCTGGCTCAAGTGTCATGTAGCTGCTTACATGGGCGATTAGTTCGGCAAGGCCAAATATCATCGACGATGAATTGCCGCACTGCATCTCCTTGCCATTCACTGACAGTTTGAGGCTGAGAGCTTGAGGATCGTTAATCTCGTCTGCTGTGACAAGCCACGGCCCCACCGGACAAAACGTGTCTGCGCTCTTTCCCTTGAACCACTGACCACCATGATTGAACTGAAAGTCTCTGTCTGAGACATCGTTCAGAATTGTGTATCCGGCAACAAAGGACAAGGCTTCGTCAGACGACACAGAACGTGCGGTCCGGCCGATGACCGCGGCAAGTTCAATTTCCCAGTCGAGCTGTGTTGACCCGGCAGGCTGAACGACCGGATCATTGGGACCACTCAACGAAGAGGTTGCCTTCATGAAAAGTGCAGGCTGTTCCGGTATTGGAAGGCCGGCTTCTAGGCAGTGGTCCCGATAGTTCATGCCAGCGCAAACAATCTTACCGATGCGTGCTATAGGCACACCGAGCCGGATGCCGTTGTTCACTTCAGGAAGACTTGAGGGGTCAACGCCCCGCAACGTCGTGACCCCACCGGATGCCAACCAGGCTCCATCGATATCATCGATCACGCCTGAAAGGTCGAGTATTCTTCCGTTGTCGGAGATCATCGCGGGCCTTTCCAGGCCCGGGTCTCCTATTCTGCAAAGTTTCATTGCGACCCCCAGCGATTAGGCGAGTGCGATTGCTTCGATCTCGATATCAAACTCCCACGGCCAGGCGCCGACAGTAGCAAAAGTCCTCGCTGGCTGATTATCCGGAAAGTACTCTGCATAAATTGCATTGATTTCATTGAAGTAAGCGCAGTTGACCGCGTAAATTGTGGTCTTGCATACCTTGCTCAAAGACGAACCGGCCGCCTCCAATGTCGCTTTGACATTCTCAAGGCACTGACGGGTCTGGGTCTCGATGTCACCACGTACAAGCTCGCCGGTTTGCCAGTTGACCGGCGGCAGTCCAGACACGAAGACAAATCCGTTCGCCTTGGTCGCGGCATTGAGCGGAATTTTTCGCTTTGCAATTGCTTCGGTCAGTTTTCCAACGGTGATGATTTCCACGCTCATTTTCCCCTCGCGGTGTTAGAATTGATCTTTTTAGAGTACCAACAATCCGCAACCTTACAAGCACCTTTTTATTTTTAATACCTTTTTGAGCTCTTTTTAGTCCCGTTTATTTTGTGTGTAACGGGCTAACTATCAGAAAAATAAGGAGATGATGATTTCGAGTGTGCTTGCTAAATTTAACTCTTTTGACTATAGTGATCCTCAAAAGGATATCATTAAGTGAACAATATCGAGCCATGAAGCCAGTTGAAGCAGAGCAGAATGTACGCGAGCGTGCCCGGTCAGTTGCCGATGCGTTGCGCAGCTTTATCGAAACCGGCCTTCGCGACGGAACATTGAGCGTCGGAGACCGGCTCCCGACCGAAAAGGAAATGATGGAGCAGTTCGGAGGTGGCCGGACCATCATCCGCAAGACGTTGACTGCGCTTGAGGCGGAGGGAAAGGTCATCCGCCGCGTTGGCAGCGGTACGTTTGTTGCCGATGCAAATGAGTTGGAACAGAAAGCGCAGGATCATGACGATTTTTTCGAGCAGATTGCGCGCAATTCCGGGCCGCAGGAAGTTATGGAGTTGCGGCTAACGATTGAACCCGACGTTGCCGCCATGGCAGCAACGCGCGGCAGTGCGATGGAAGTCGGCAACGTTCGGGACGCCTATGAGCAATCGCTGAAGGCGATCTCCATTGCGGAATTCGAACAGGCCGACGACAAGTTTCATCGGGCTATCGCAATAGCTGCGAGAAACTATCTGTTCTGCAAGGTCTATGACATCGTCAGCGCGGTGCGCAACGAAACCGAATGGGGGGTCATGAAGAAAAACACCCTCCGGCCCGAATTGCGCCAGGTCCACAGTGACGAACACGAAAAAATACTGGAGTGCATCGAAAATCGGGATGCTTCAGGCGCTCGACAAGCGATGGAAGAGCATCTTTTGAACGTCAATAAGATGCTGTTTGCCTCGCACTAAAAAGCACCTTGAAGTGCTCATCGCCAATTCGCACCGGTACAGTTTAGAATGTTAGGAGCAATAGTCCTGGCACCGGGTAGTCGATTGCACAAACCATCTCCGTGCTCACATCACCGCTTGCCAGAAAGTTTCTATTCTAAAGGTAGCCCGTGCAGTTTGAGAAAAGACAACTTGTCCCAATAGCCTCGTTGGAAAATAATTTTTCCTTCTTGGATCGTGAAGAACCCGCATCCCCTTAGTCCATTCGGATCACTCCATTCCAAGGCGATCACATTGCCTGCGTCGTGAAGAGCTTCGATATTACATTCCATTTTTGCGGACGAGAACTCTCTTTCAAACATTGTGCATATGTTGTGGCGCCCAATAACAGGTTCTTGAGTGACCTGGTGATTTATGGCGTCTGCGTGGTAAAGCCTTGCCAATCCTGTCGCATCACGGGCATTGAATCTCTCTACCCATTCAACGACCAAGTCTTTGGGGGTCATGGCTGTGTCCTTCATTTGTGAAGCTAAGAAGAGTTTCCGCCCGGTTCTCCAGGAAAAACAATTCTGCGATCATCGATCCAAAATGCTCTCAGGAGTCGGCAATTATAACTCGTTCAGGCTGCGCTGATCTACGCCGATTTCGTCTGTTGATGCAGGTCGTTGAGTGCCTTCTTAATTGCTGCCACAGTTCGAGTTACGTCGTTTGCGCTTGTAACCCAAGACGACACGCTGATGCGTATCGCATCATGACCGTGCCACTTGGTAGGTCCGATCCAGGCCTCTCCACTCTCACGTACGGATCCTGCAATTTGACCCATCAGGTGTCCTTGATTGGGAATTGTTGCTACGACTTGGTTCAGCACGACATCGTTCAGGATCTCGAATCCAGCCACCTTCAATTCCGCTGAAAACAGCCTCGCCATCTCACAGCAATGATCGACGAGATCCGCAATCCCGCGCCTTCCAAGACTGCGCAATGCCGCCCAGATCTCAATTCCGCGAGCGGCACGCGAAAATTCAGGCACCATGTCCTTTGGCGCAGCGATCTCACCAGCCTTTAGATAAGGCGCAACTGTTGCCATTGCTGCATGAACATCCTCTGGCGACCGGCAGAAAGCGATGCCACAGTCATAGGGCGTGTTCAGCCACTTGTGACCATCGGTTACCCAACTGTCGGCGTTCTCATAGCCTGTAACAAGGTAACGTGTTTTCGGCGATGTTGCTGCCCACAGCCCGAATGCTCCGTCGATGTGCAACCAGGCACCTGCAGCCCTCGTGCGCTCGGCAAGTTTGCCCAGTGGATCGACAGCACCGGAATTGACGTTGCCGGCCTGGGCAATAACAATGCTTTGCTCGTTCAGCTCAGGCAGAGCCTCCAGTTTCATCCGTCCTTGTTCATCGCATTCGACGTAATTGATGTCGTCTGTTCCGATACCAAGTAGTGCCAGAATCTTGGCGTTAATGACATGTATCTCGGCACTTGCAACGATATGAAGACGTGGGGCACCGGTCATACCTTTGGCGGTAACATCCCATCCTGCCTTTTTCAGGAGCGCGTGACGAGCGGCTGCGAGACACACGAGGGTTCCCAGCGATGTGCCCGTGACAAATCCAACGGATGCGGTTGCTGGCAGACCAAGCAGGTCCAGCAGCCAGGCCGAAGCAACGTTCTCCAGTGTAACACCAACTGGGCTTGTTCCGTCATTGAAGACTACCTGGTCCCAAGCAGAAGCGATAACGCGCGCCCCCAGGGAGGCAGGCAGTGTACCCCCAACGACGAGTCCAAAGAAACGTCCCGCGGCGGTGGCAGTTGTCGCCGGCGCGCCATATTTGGCGAGAAGGCCTAGCGTCTGGTGCAAATCGGCCGGTTCATCAGGAAGATCTTCCAGAAAATGCTCGAGATCGGCAAGGGCCTTCTTGCAAGGTGCAACATTGCGTTGCTCAAGCGTAGCAAGATAGTTTTGTCCGTGTTCTAGGCCAATACGCATCGCTGCGATTGACGCGTTGAGGCGTGAGTTAGACTGGTCTGTCATGTTTCTGAAACTCTATATAGGCAAACATCAATATAGATAATTGTCTATATAGCTTCAAAGGAAGCGTCAAGTCTGCTCCTTAGTGTCATTGGGTAGAAGAAACCCTTGCTAATCACCTGACCGGGTGCAAGAGCCTAGTAGCGTTGCGTTTGCCTGAGATGCGATTGAAACTCGACCTGTTCTGCTTCAAATCCATTCTTGGTTTCTGGTGTTTATCCAGGGACCTCACTCGGCCAAACCGATTTGCGGGGTAGCTTGCGCATACCTTGCAGCTGCGTACCTCATTTAGTTCGCAGTCGCTCACGACTAATTTTCAAGAAAAAGAGTATTCGCCAAGCTGCAGGCGTGGAGGTTCACTTCCAGTCCAGATGAACCATCTCTCCTTTGTGCCGTCATTCAAGCATTCGTCGTTGTACGGTGGGGACTACAATTGCATCTACCTGGCAACGCTACGACAGTGCTGAAATGCAGAAGAGCACAACGGCGGGGCAAAAGCTCCATTGTATCAAAAACTTGGAACCGAATGATTAGAGCGGACGTAAAGGAAAACCAAAACATACATGCAGCAAAGGCTGCAGTTGAATTGAATGCACACTTGCTGTCGCCACATCGTTGAAACCAGCAACAAGAACAGAACCGATTCCCAATTCTAGTGCTTGCATAGCTAAATTTTGGGCAACCGCACCAGCTTCAATATATGCGTATCTTTCACCCCTTCGTCCCAAAGGGACCTGCTCGCTGAATGCTAAGTTAACAGCAGCCATGTCGGCGTATATCGTCAATACGAGAGCTGCCTCTTCGAGCCAAGGCTGATCATCAAGCGCCGCAGCACGCAGCGCAGATTGCAGGTTGCGGTTTTCCAGAAGCTCTAAAGAACCAGAACTGGCATCGATTGCATAAAATCCAGTCTCCAGTCCTTCTACTCGTCCTACACTTGCAAACAGTTTAAGAGGATAGAGCGCATGGGCTGAAGGGCAGACCCGCTTTCCCTCCGAGCCTGTTTGACCTTGGCTCGCCCAGATCAATTTTTTTAAGCAAGCCTTCGGAATTGCAGCACTAGAAAATTCTCTGACAGACCGTCGTTTGAAAAGCAGTTCGGGCAATAGGTTTTTTGACATGTTGATATCCTGACCGCTTTCTTTCTTGGACCGTTAAACGCCGCGAAAGTTCTCCGGAACGGGCCTAACGCCTTTTAGCGCCAAAGCGACGGGCCTAGTTTCAAATTCTCAAAACGCAAGATCTATATAGGCAAGTATCTATATAGATCTTGCGGTGATGTCAAAAATTGAGGGGGATATGGAGTTTGGGGAAATTGATATCCAGAACGGACCTTAAAAGCCCGTGTGCATAAAATGATGGACATAAAACAATGTTGCCATCCGTGTCTATCCAACCAACATGACGCGTTATTCGTTTGCAGAGGTATCGTGATTTTCAAAACGAGTTCAACTAGCCTAAACCGTACTTGAAAAACACGAGAGACCACGGTCTGGCCGACTTATAAGTGCATGCCGCCACCAGGCATTGCAGGAGCGACACTTTCTTTTTTTCGGCTTCTCAGCCACCATGACCTGTGTGGTCAGTAGCTGGCTCGCAACCGGGGTCCGCACGACTTTCGCTGGTCAATGACACACAGATTGAAAAAATCGCCGAACGCGCCCGTCTGGGCAATGTCACACCCAGAGTATTCGCATTGAAAATGACATAGTAAACACAGGCCTCATGAGGCAATAAATCAACCAAAGGGCTCCGTGCCAAATCGGAAGAAACTCGGGTCCCAGGGCAGACGTTACAAAGCTTATTTAATACTGTTGGTGTGCCTTATTGCGTGTAAATTTCTGATTTCATTTTCAAATTCCTCAACAGGTCCTTCAGTCAAAACATCGTTGAGAATTTCATCGATCGGCAATGGTTTAACTTGAGATTTCGAAACACAAAACTCATCAAGCCAATCGGTTAGCTGTTTTGAAGAAGAGGCGTAAACAATTCGGCCAAGACCTACCCAGCCGTGTGCGGCTGCGCACATAGGGCAATGTTCTCCTGAAGTATACACTGTTGAATTTCGGCGTTCTTCCAAGGAAAGATTGGCCGCAGCCCAACGAGCAATTTCAAATTCGGGATGCCGTGTATGGTCTCCGTTCGCTACACGATTGTGGTCCTCAAACAAAACTTTCCCCTTATCGGAGACGAGCACAGACCCAAAAGGTTCGTCGCCCAAAGTTAATGCGTATTTGGCGAGTTCGATACAACGCCTTAGGTGTTGTTTGTCGATGTCAGAAATCAAAGCCTAACTCCGTTTTTATCAGCTCTTACATTGGTGTTGTCAGGTTAAATCCGTTGGGGTGATATTGGGCAGGCACTCGTTGATCAAGCTGCCACGTCTGCAACGGCTTTCCAATGTGCGATGGCGCCGATCCGATGCAGATGGATGGTGAGGGCTGAGGATTTCGAGCGAGGTGGAAC
>MRWG01002144.1_pt1 | contig 10620 bp, 12 predicted proteins | sample 1013341 | NCBI WGS metagenome assembly MRWG01 (sample SAMN06117577, study PRJNA244670) | biofilm metagenome | biome: Water; feature: Cathode Biofilm; material: Biofilm; isolation source: microbial consortium enriched at the cathode of a solar microbial fuel cell | place: USA: District of Columbia ...
CATCCTGTCGGATGCCGCGGCCATGCTGACCGGCTCGCTGGGCATGCTGCCTTCGGCCTCGCTGGGCGATTTGGACGCTCAGGGTCGCCGCATGGCGCTCTACGAGCCGGTGCACGGCTCGGCCCCCGACATCGCCGGCCAGAACAAGGCCAACCCGCTGGCCACCCTGCTCAGCTTCGCCATGATGCTGCGCTACTCCTTCGACCTGGGCGACGACGCCGACCTCATCGAGCAGGCGGTCCAGGACGTGCTGGCCGCGGGCAAGCGCACCGGCGACATCGCCCAGCCGGGCCAGCCGGTGGTCTCCACCAGCGAGATGGGCGACGCCATCCTGGCCGCCCTCGACAAGCGGGCGGCCTGAAAGCCGCGGAATCCGGGGGCGGGGAGCGGCTTGCCCAGGGCGCGGGCGCCTGACGTCACGAATCCGTCAATTGACGGATCGGGGAAGGCCGACTAAAGTCCTCAGCTAACCGAAAGCTCCGGTGGGAGATTGTGCAATGAAGAAGACCCTTACCGCCCTGATGGTCGCGGCTGGTGTCGTTGGTTTCGCGGGGGCCGCTGTCGCGGGCTGCGCTGGCCATCTGCAATCCGTTCAGAGCACTTCCAAACCGATCGTTACCGCAGACGCCGAGCAGTCCACCCCGGTGACCACCACCACGACCGAGACTGCTCCGAACTAGGCGCGAGACCCAATGGACGTTACGAAAGGCCGTCCCTCTGGGCGGCCTTTCTCCTTAGGGGGCTTTCCAGGCGGGCAACAAACAGGCGAAAACGAAGGAAGCTTATTCGCGGTCCTTGCGGCGCGCTGGCTCGCCGCGACTTGCGGGCGGGCCGCCGGCCAACCATGTGAAGAGCATCCGGAAGTCGCTGATGAAGGACCACCAGGGGTGGGTGAAGGTGGCCGGGCGGTTGCGCTCGACGACCGCGTGGCCGATCCAGGCGAAGGCGTAGCCGCAGACCAGCGCCGCCACCGCCAGCCGCCAGTCGCCACGGGCGACGGCGCCGGCCAGCAGGAAGAGGCCGAGGCAGGTCCCGGTGTAGTGCAGGGCGCGGGTCGCCGCGCGGCGGTGTTCGCCGAGGTAGCGCGGCCAGAACTCGCGGTAACTGCCGGAGCGCACGGAAGAGCTTCGAGTCATCTCGGGGCCAGGAATTTGAGAGCCGGCTGACGCCGGGAAGCATAACAGACTGACGATGCGAAAGGCACGGATAGGTAAGAGGACATGGGATACAAGGTAGCAGTAGTGGGCGCGACGGGCGCCGTCGGCCGCGAGATGATGAAGACGCTGGCCGAGCGCGAGTTCCCCATCGACGACATCGTGGCGCTGGCCTCCGAACGCTCGGTGGGCAGCGAGATCTCCTTCGGCGAGAACGATATCGTCAAGGTGCAGAACCTGGCGACCTACGACTTCAGGGGCACCGACCTGGTGTTCTCCTCGCCCGGCGCAAAGATCTCCGCCGAGTACTCGCCCAAGGCGGGCAAGGCCGGGGCCGTCGTCATCGACAACACCTCGCAGTTCCGCATGGACCCCGAGGTGCCGCTGGTGGTGCCGGAGGTGAACCCCCAGGCGCTGGCCGGCTATGCCAAGAAGAACATCATCGCCAACCCGAACTGCTCGACCATCCAGATGATGGTGGCGCTGAAGCCGCTGCATGATCTGGCGAAGATCAAGCGCGTCGTGGTGGCCACCTATCAGTCTGTCTCCGGCTCCGGCAAGGACGGCATGGACGAGCTGTTCAACCAGACCCGCGGCATCTACGTGAACGAGCCGGTAAAGCCCGAGCAGTTCACCAAGCAGATCGCCTTCAACGTCATTCCCCACATCGACGTCTTCATGGACGACGGCTCCACCAAGGAAGAGTGGAAGATGGTGGTGGAGACCAAGAAGATCCTCGATCCCGCGATCAAGGTGCATGCCACCTGCGTGCGCGTGCCGGTCTTCGTCGGCCACGCCGAGGCGATCAATATCGAGTTCGAGAACCCCATCGACGAGGTTGCAGCCCGCGAGGCGCTGAACGCGCAGCCCGGCTGCATCGTCGTCGACCACCGTGCCGACGAGGGTTACGTCACCCCGGCCGAGTGCGCCGGCGAGGACAGCGTCTACGTCAGCCGCGTGCGCAGCGACCCCACGGTGGACAACGGCCTGTCGATCTGGGTGGTCTCCGATAACCTGCGCAAGGGCGCCGCGCTCAACGCGGTGCAGATCGGTGAGACCCTGGTGAACAACTACATGAAGGTCCCGGCCTAAGCCGGAAGAACCGCCGGGCGCGCCTGCCGCGCGTGCCCGGCGCCCCTTTATCGGAACAAGATCCATGACTTTCGATGCCTGGTCGGTTTTCCTGGCGGCGGCGGTGCTGCTGTGCCTTTCGCCCGGCGCCAACAACCTCATGGCGCTGACCAACGGCCTGCGCTACGGCGTCCTTGCCTCGCTGGTCGCGGTCGGCGGGCGCATCGCCGCCTTCACGGTGATGATCGCGATCACCGCCGTCGGCCTGGGTGCCGTGCTGGCAGCCTCCGAGCTGGCCTTCCAGGTCATCAAGTGGGCGGGCGTCGCCTATCTGATCTACCTGGGCGTCAAGGCGCTGCGCAGGCGCGGCGAGGCTTCCTTCGACGGCGAAGCCGCGGTGAAGGCGCAGTCGCTGGGCGAGCTTGCGCGCAAGGAGTTCCTGGTCGCCGTCGGCAATCCCAAGGCGATCCTCATCTTCACCGCGATCTTCCCGCAGTTCCTGGTGCCGGGCGAGCCGGCCCTGCCGCAGTTCGCTGTCATGGGCGCGACCTTCCTGGTGGGCGAGGTCTTCGCGGCCCTGGTCTACGTCGTCTCCGGCAAGTGCTTCGCGCCGCTGCTCCGCGACCGCTCGAGCTGGGTGAACCGCATCACCGGCGGCCTGCTGCTGGCCGCTGCCGGCCTGCTCGCCGCCGCCAGCCGCCGTGCCTGAACCGGCAGAGGAGAGACAAGGTCGTGGCCAAGAAGAACCCACTCAAGCTCAACGCCCTGCAGCTCAAGACCCTGACACTGCTGCAGCAGCTGGCGCGCAGCGCCGACCACGCCCAGCCGGGCGACGAGGAGGGCAGCATCTTCGTCTCCAACTTTCCCGCGGTCCACGGCGACCACTTCCATGTCGGCGACGCCGTGGTGCTGGCGCGCGACGCAAGCGGCCTCGCCAATCCCAACGTCTTCGCGGTGCTGGAGCGCAAGGGCCTCTTGCGCTCCATGTTTCCCCTGGGCGCGATGCTGACCGCCGAGGCACTGGCCTACGACACCGGCCTGGCCGACAAGGTGCTGCACCGTTCCGATCACTAGAGCAGATCAGGGTCGGCTGGAATCGCCGAAGGCGATCCACCGGCCCTGTGAATCTGCTCTATGCTTCTGATATAGATCGGATTCACACGCTTAGGCGGCACCACATTGTGGTTCCGTCTAAGCGTGATCCGATCTAGAGCCTTTGCTGTCCTGCCGAAAGAAGTCTACGCATGAAACCCATCGCCATTTCCGTCCTGACCGTCTGCGGCGTCGAGGAACTGCCGGAGCACGCCACGCGCAAAGTGACGCACGTGCTCTCGCTGCTCGATCCGGGCTGGCCGGAGATCGCCGCCTTCGGGACCTTTGACGACCATCACCGCCGCGTCATGCATTTCCACGACATCATCGATCCGGCTGAGGGCAAGATCATGCCGACGCCGGAGGACGTCGCCGCCATCCTGGCGTTCGGCGAGGAGCTGGCGGCTTCACGCGAAGCGCGGGAGGACGGGCACCTGTTGGTGCATTGCCATATGGGGGTGTCGCGCTCGACCGCCGCGATGCTGTCGCTGCTGGCGCAGGTCCATGCGGAGGAGCCGGAAGAGCAGCTCTTCGAGCGCCTGAGGGAGATCCGGCCGCGGGCCTGGCCGAACTCCGTCATGGTCGGCTTCGCCGACGAACAACTGGGCCGCGGCGGCCGGCTGGTCGAGGCGCTGAAGTGGCACTACGGCTGGCAGCTGAAGCGCGATCCGCGCTTCCACGACTGGATGGGCCAGCTCGGCCGCCACCGCGAAGTGGACATGGCGGTTGCCTAGGCCCCTTGCCGGTTCCGAACCCGCGACCTCACCCTAATTCGGCCTGCAGGGTCTTTCCCATCTGCAGCAGCGGCACGGCGGCCCCGCCACGGGCGTCGCTGACCCGCTCGATGACTTGGTAGCCGCAGGCGCGGTACAGCGGCTCGCCGGCGAGCGTCGCCATGAGCCATACGCGGGTGAAGCCTTCCACGCGGGCGGCCTCCTCGCAGAGCTTCAGGATCAGGCGGCCGACGCCGCGCCGCGTGAAGGCCGGGTGGGTGTACATGGCGCGCACCCGGGCCGGGTCTTTCTTGGGGTCCAGCAAGGCGGTGTCGCGGCCCGGCGAGCGGTCGCCGCCGTAGAGCGTGGCGCGCCGGCTCCAGCCGCCGCAACCGGCGATCTCTCCGCCGACTTCCACGACGAAGTAGGTGCCGTCCTCGATCAACTGCGTGTCGAGCCCCATGAGGCTGCGGCTGGAGGCGATCTCGGCGTCGTTCAGGTAGGCTTTCTGAAGCTCTCCGATCGCCAGGTCCATGAGGGACTTCAGCGTGTCGAGGTCGTCTGCGGTCGCCAGACGGTACGTCAGGATTTCTTCGGTCATGTTTGGAAATACCAACTGCGCGGCGTCCCTTAACTGCCTCGGCGCGGCGCGCTTGGCAATCGCCGAAAGACCGTCTCGCCGCTTTGGGGTATACTGGCAGGCAGAGATCAGAGTGGGTTGTCGGTTTCTCAACCAAGCGGGAGGCAGCGATGACGGGCCGCGCGATCACCTTCGGCATTTTCCTGGCAGGCAGTCTGGTCCTCTCCGCGTCCCCGGCCCTGGCGGACCAGATCGACGGTGACTGGTGCTCCACCACCGAGGCGGCGCACTTCAGCATCGCCGGGTCCATCATCATTACCCCGGCGGGCACGCAGACCACCGGCGACTATCGGCGTCACACCTTTTCCTATGTCGTGCCGCCCGGCGACCCCGGCGCCGGCCAGGCGATCGCCATGCGCCAGCTGAACGAGGAGGAAATCCTGGTCTCGATCGACGGCGGCGAGCCGGTGCTGTGGCGCCGCTGCGAGGTGATCAGCTGAGGCGCCGGCCGGGGCGTTACTGCGCCGGGGGGTCGGCGGCGGCAAGGGTCGGCCCGGCAGCTTGCCTGTGCCGCCGGCGGAAGAGGTTCGCGAAGTCCGGCTTGCGCTGGACCGCCAGGATGACGGCGGCCGCCACGGCGATGCCCCCCAGCAGGTCCACCAGATAGTGCCCGCCGAAGATGGGCGAGGCGGCGATCACGGTCACGCCGTAGAGCAGCGCCGGCACGAAGAGCCGCGTCCGCCAGAAGCTCGCCACCAGGATGACGGCCGCTGCCGTGTGGAACGAAGGAAAGGTGACCAGGCCCGGCAGCTGGTGAATGTTGAAGAGCACCGGGTCGCCGCTGCGCAGCTGCGCCAGCGGTTCGACGAACCACTGGCCCGGGGCGGTGGCGAAGTGCCGGAACTCGAAATCCGGCTCCAGGTGGTACATCACGGTGCCCTGCGCCGGCAGGAACATGCCGATCAAGATGCAGATCACCGCGGCCAGGAAGAAGGTTTCCAGGAAGAAGCGGGGGCGCCGCCGGTCGCCGATGCAACAGATCACCAGGAAGGCGACGACCGAGAGGTGCGGCAGCGAGGTGTAGCTGGCCTTGAGCAGGGTGAGCAGGTGGGGATAGGCGCGGAAGACCTCGAAGTAGGCGACCCAGTCCAGGGAGAGAAACCGGTCGAGGTGCGCCAGGAAAGAATCGGCATAGCTGAGGTCCGCCGTCATCTTCATCGTCAGGTGATTGAAGAGCCGGATGGTGGGCCAGGCGATCATCAGGAAGACCATGCCCTGGCAGAAGATGGTCAGGCGGCCGCAGATGCTCTCGATCAGGGGATGCGTGGCGAAGAGCCTGGAAACGCCGGCCGCGACAGCGACGAGGATCAGCGGCAGCAGCATGAGGACCTGGGCGGCGACCTGGTCCCGCTGGATCGTCGCGTTGGTGGTCGCGAGCATCACGCCGTTGAAGAGCACGAGGGCGAGCAGCAGCAGGTAACAGACTCTGTTCGGGAAAAAGGGCGTCGCCGCCATCGCCGTGACGTTCTCCGGTGGTGGTGGTTCGTCAGGGTCGCTCGCCTCGCAGCCACCCTGCCCGGAGTCCGTTAAGAATTCATAAGTTTGTTCCGCGGGTGTTCTTTCCGAAGCGGGTTTTTTCGCCCCAGCCATCCGGGGTCGTTCCGGGCTTTGGTTCTGCCGGGACGCGCGTAGCTAGGTCAGCGCTTGCGCGCCGAAGCGGCGGCGGGGGGCTTCCAGGCGGTCCTGGGCGGCGACGAGCTGCAGTTCTTCTTCGCCGCTCTCCAGGGTGGTCTCCAGGATCTCGAAGATCGCCGAGGCGGCCTGGCCCAGGGCTTCGGGCACCGATCCGGTCTTGAGGTAGAAGCCGAGGAAGAGGGCGGCCACCGCGTCGCCGGCGCCGTTGGGCGCGATCGGCAGGCGCGGGCAGGCGACCCGCCAGGCGGCTTCCGCTGTCACCGCCAGCATCTCTATCGTTTCGCCAGGGCTTTCCGCGGCGAGGCTGGTGACCAGCACCACCTTGGGGCCGCGGCCATGGCCAGGCGAGATCAGGCCCTCGGCGGCGGCGCGGATCCCGGCCATGCCCCCCTCCGCCAAATCTTGAGGTTTCTGCCCGGTCAGGATTTCCAGCTCGAAGAGGTTCGGCGTGACGACATCGGCGGCGGGCAGGGCCGCTTCGGTCATGAAGTCCGGCACGCCCTTACGCACGAAGAGCCCCTTGCCGTGATCGCCCATCACCGGATCGCAGGCCCAGAGCGCCCGGGGGTTGGCGGCGCGGATGCGGGTCGCGGCGTCGAGGATCACCTGGCCCAGGGCCGGGTCGCCGATGTAGCCGGTCAGCAGCGCGTCGCAGCGGGCCAGGGCGCCGCGCGCCTCCAGGCCGTCGATCAGCCGGGCGATCTCCTGGGCGGCGAAGACCTGGCCCTGGAAATCCGGGTAGCCGGTGTGGTTGGAGAACTGCACCGTGTGGACCGGCCAGACCTCGATCCCCAGGCGCTGCAGCGCGAAGACCGCCGCCGAATTGCCGACGTGGCCGTAGGCGACGTGGGACTGGATGGAAATCACGTTCATCGGGGGCCTTGGCTTGCTTTCCGGCGGTTTTTCGGGGCTCCGGCGGGCGGCAGCTTGCCACAGGCGGGCCATCGTTTATAGTCGCCCCCGCGTTCGCAGGTGCGGAAAAAACGCGCCTGCGGGCGGCCGAACAAGACCACGCAGGGAGATTCCGCTCATGACCGCCGCCCGTCCGCGCCGTTCCGTCCTCTATATGCCCGGCTCCAACGCCCGCGCCCTGGAAAAGGGCCGCAGCCTGCCGGCCGACGGCCTGATCCTGGACCTGGAAGACGCGGTGGCGCCCGACGCCAAGGCGACCGCGCGCGACCAGATCGTCGCCGCGCTGAAGGAGGGCGGCTACGGCAAGCGCGAGATCGCCGTGCGGGTGAACCCGCTGGACAGCCCCTGGGGCAAGGACGACGTGAAGGCCATGGCGACCTCCGGCGCCGACGCCATCCTGCTGCCGAAGGTGGAGACCGCGGCGATGATTCACGAGCTGGAGAAGCTGATGGTGGAAGCCGGCGCGCCGGCCGGCATGGGCATCCAGTGCATGATGGAAACCCCGCTGGGCATGCTGAACGCCCAGGAGGTGGCCGGCGCCTCCCAGCGCATCACCTGCCTGGTCATGGGCACCTCCGACCTGGTGAAGGACCTGCAGGCCGCGCACACGCCCGAACGCCTGCCGGTGCTGACCAGCCTCGGCCTCTGCATTCTCGCCGCGCGCGCCTACGGCATCGCCATCACCGACGGCGTGCACCTGGACCTCTCCGACGAGGAGGGCTTCGCCGCCTCCTGCCGCCAGGGCAAGGAGCTGGGCTTCGACGGCAAGACGCTGATCCACCCCAAGACCATCGCCAAGGCCAACGAGGTCTTCGCCCCCTCCCAGGAGGAGATCGACTGGTCGCACAAGATCATCGCCGCCCACGCCGAGGCCACCGCCGCGGGCAAGGGCGTGGTCGTGGTCGACGGCAAGCTGATCGAGAACCTGCACGTGGAAAACGCCCAGCGCCTGGTGGCGCTGTCCGAGGCCATCAAGGAACTCGAGGCGGCCGCGTAAGATGTCGAAGAACAATCCCAAAAATAATCCGGGCAACTACTTCGAGGACTTCCGCCTCGGCCAGGTGCTGAAACACGCCACGCCGCGCACGGTGACGGCGGGTGACCAGGCGCTCTACACCGCGCTCTACGGCGGGCGCTTCGCGCTGCAGTCCTCCGACGCCTTCGCGCGAGATTGCGGTCTGCCCCAGGCGCCGATCGACGACCTGCTGGCCTTCCACGTGGTCTTCGGCAAGACGGTGCCCGAGGTGTCGCTGAACGCCGTGGCCAACCTGGGCTATGCCGACGGCCGCTTCCTGGCCCCGGTCTACCCCGGCGACACCCTGTCGAGCGAGAGCGAGGTCGTCGGCCTGAAGGAGAACTCCAACGGCAAGACCGGCGTGGTCTACGTGCGCAGCCGCGGCGTGAGCCAGCGTGGCGCGGCGGTGATGGAGTACACGCGCTGGGTCATGGTGCGAAAGCGCGACGAGAGCGCGCCGGCGCCCGAAGCGGTGCTGCCGGAGCTGCCCGAGGCCGTCGCGCCGGAAAACCTGGTGGTGCCCGAGGGGCTCGACTTCTCCAAGTTCGATATGGAGGCGGCGGGCAGCCCGCACCGCTGGGGCGACTACGCGGTGGGCGAGAAGATCGACCACGGCGACGCCATGACCATTGAGGAGGCCGAGCACCAGCTCGCCACCCGGCTCTACCAGAACACCGCGCGCGTCCACTTCAACCAGCACGTCGAAAGCCAGGGCCGCTTCGGCCGGCGCATCGTCTACGGCGGCCACGTCATCTCGCTGGCCCGGGCCTTGAGCTTCAACGGCCTGGGCAACGCGGTGAAGGTCGCCGCCATCAACGCCGGCACCCACGCCGCGCCCAGCTTCGGCGGCGACACCATCTACGCCTGGTCGGAAGTGCTCGACAGGCTGGAGGTGCCGGGGCGCAGCGACCTCGGCGCCCTGCGCCTGCGTACGGTGGCGACCAAGGACCGCGCCTGCGCCGACTTCCCTTTGAAGGCGGCCGGCGAGGACGGCAAGCTGCGCTACGACCCGGCGGTGGTCCTCGACCTCGACTACACGGTGCTGCTGCCGCGATAGCGGCGCTGCTTCCCCCTTACCCAGCTTCGGCTTGGCTCGCGCTACGCACTCGCCAAGCCTGCGCAACCCTCTCCCCTTCGTGGGAGAGGGAGGGGCCCGCGAAGCGGGAGGGTGAGGGGGAGACACACACCGACATCTGGTGCGATTTTGGGTCGCGATCACAAAATTTGGTTGAAAGGGCAGAATCGCTGCTGTAATGAGTGAGGCGCCGGGTGCAGCGGGGGAGACCCCCGTTGCGGCGTACCCCGGAAGAGAGGGCACTACCCGACGCCTCAAGAGCTGGATCCAGCTCAGCGTGATTGCGGCGGCGAGTGACTTCTTGATCAGCATTCGCGCGCGGATACCGGGCCTGGCGTGACCGATAAAGCGCAGCGAGATCGCTGACCTCCCCGAAGGGAGCGAACCCACCCGGGCGGGCCGTTCGGCTCCTCCAGTTCTGACTTCCGACGAGCGACCCAGGCTTTCCCTAAGAGGCGGAGCCTCTGCGGGGCGGCTCGGGCGTATCCGGGGCGCGGTTGGGATCCCGGGGGATCCGTCTCCGCACGGGGCGGCTGCGCGAAGCACACCTCCCGTCATCGGGCCTCCGAAAAACCGCCGCTGGCGCGGCTGCCTTCCGGGCCTGGTCGGCGCCCTTGCGGGAACCTCCCTTGGCCGATGAGACCGTCCTGCAGCTTCGCGAGGAAACTGCGTGGTCCCGGACTGGCGGACGTCCCGACACGGGGAGGGGACGCCGCCATCGCCGGAAAGTGCAGGGTCGAAGGACGACCGGCACCTCCCATCCGAAACCCGGGATCTGCAGGGCAACCCGGCTTCCGGTGCCGGACGGTCAGCTCCCGAAGAAGCCTCCCGTCCCCGGATCGCGACTGGGACGTCCCCACCGAGCTATCGGGATCCCCGAAGGGACCGCCGCAGCCGGCTGATCTCCGGCCCGAGGGCCGCTGCACCTTACGGACTGACCGATCCGAAGACCGGCCCATCCGCAGGCCGGGAGGAACCGAAGCTCCCCCGAGACCGCTGCATCCCGTAGGACCGAGGACCCGAAAGTCCCTGGCCCCCCGAGTTGCACCTCCGTGGAGCCGAAGCTCTCGGAGAGGGCCGCACCCGCCGTTTTCCGGCGCTTTCACGTGCAAGAAGATGCTCGCCCAACTTGCGGAGAGCGACAATAGAAAATTGCCGGCGCGTCCGAGATTCTTGTGCATAGTTTCGTTCGAACTGCACATATGGTTCACATCTTGCCCACAACTCTATCCACAGCGCGCCGGCCGCCGGATTCTCCGTAGCATTGCGGCAGCGTGGCGGAGGGCTCGCCGAATGGTTGGGCGGGCCGGGGA
>MRWG01002145.1_pt1 | contig 10619 bp, 8 predicted proteins | sample 1013341 | NCBI WGS metagenome assembly MRWG01 (sample SAMN06117577, study PRJNA244670) | biofilm metagenome | biome: Water; feature: Cathode Biofilm; material: Biofilm; isolation source: microbial consortium enriched at the cathode of a solar microbial fuel cell | place: USA: District of Columbia ...
GAGCGGAATGGGATTCAACACGTCGCAGCAGATGCGCATGGGCCAGCAGATGAAGCTGGCGCCGCGGGTCATCCAATCCATGGAGATCCTGCAACTGGCGCTGCCGGCCCTCGAAGAGCGCATCGAGCAGGAGTTGGAGTCCAACGTCGCGCTGGAGACGTACGAAGCCGGCGCTGACACGACCGAAGAATCCCCGAAGGAAGAGCGCGCCGCTGACGACAATCGCGAGCTCGATGTCGGTGAGGGGTCCAGCGAGAGTGACTTCGAGCGCCTCGATGCGATGGAATCCTCCTACGAGGAAGCTTTCGATAACGAGTACTCCGCCGCCCGCGCACGCCGTGAAGATGTCGAGTACGTGCCCACGCACTCCAAGTCGCGCATGGCGGGTGAGCGCGACGCCAAGATGGACGCCATGGCGAACACCGCGGCGCCAGGCCCGTCGCTCGCGGATCAACTCGCCGAGCAATGGTCGCTCGCGGATATCGATGACGATGTCAAAGCGCTGGGACGCCACATCCTCGAATACATCGATGGCGATGGGTACCTGCGCACGGATCTTGAGACCATTGCGGATCGCGCCACGGCGAATGGCGCGCCGCCGACCGTTGAGTCACTCGAGAATGCGCTCCTGGCGATGCAGTCGGTGCTGGACCCGACCGGTGTCGCGGCTCGCGATGTCCGAGAGTGCCTCCTGCTTCAACTCGACGCGATCGAAGCGGATGAAGGCGCCAGCGACAGCCTGAAGCACGTTCGCGCGCTCATCAAGGACCACCTCGACGATCTGTCGCACAACCGACTGCCCAAGGTCGAGCAAAAGAGCGGACTGACCATGGAGCAGATCCGCGACGCCATGAAGTGGATGCAGCGATTGAGTCTGGCGCCGGGGCGACGCCTTGTCGATGAATCCCCGCAGATCATCGTCCCGGACGCCATTGTTGAATACGAGGAAGACAGCGATCGGTATGTCGCGTACCTGACGGATGGCCGCATTCCGGGGCTTCGCATCAATCCCGCCTACAGCGACATGGCCAAAGACCGCGGCGTCGAGAAGAAAACGCGCGACTTCATCAAGACGAATCTCTCCAACGCGCACTGGCTCATCGATGCGCTGAATCAGCGTCGTCAGACACTGCAGCGCGTTCTGAATGTTGTGCTGACTGCGCAGCGTGATTTCTTTGACTATGGACCGGCTGCGATGAAGCCCCTTCCCATGACCCAGGTGGCGGACCAGTTGGGCGTGCACGTCGCAACGGTCTCGCGCGCTGTTGCGGGAAAGCATCTTCAAACGCCGCGCGGCGTGTTTCCGCTCCGAAAATTTTTCACCGGCGGCACGCAGAATGAGTCCGGCGAAGACGTGTCCTGGGATTCGATCCGGGCGGCGCTTCAGGACATCATCGACAACGAAGACAAATCGAGCCCCTTCAGCGATGAATCACTCGTTGAAGAACTGAAAAAGCGGGGGCTCGATATCGCCAGACGAACGGTCGCGAAGTACCGCTCGCAGATGGATATTCCATCAGCGCGCATGCGCAAGCAGTACTAATTTCAAAGCGAGCCGGCTCGTCCCCGAGCCGGTCAACGACCAAGTGCAGGTTTGCGTTGACCGGGCCGGGGGCGGCCCGGCTCGCGTCTCGTTGTGCTCAGCGCGTCCCGGCAAGCTTGCGCACGGTCTGATCAAAAGTCTTCACCATGCTCGCGTGCAGGCTGTAGATGATGACGAAGTAGATCGCGGCCGCGACCACCGCGCCGACCAGCAACGACGCCTGAATGGCGGCTCGACCGCCTGAAGCGCTTCGCAACGTGCTGAACGCGCCTTCATCCGGGTTGACAATCGTAAAGATCGCGGCGGCAGGGTTCAGGCATGTCAATGCAGGCCCAACCAAGGCGATGTCCGAACCTGCTTTCCATGCGCACGCGCCGACGATGCCCGTAATCGCCGCGATCACGCCGAAGGTCTTCGTGACGGACGCCACCGTGCCCTTGCTCTTCAGCGACCATTGCAGCCCGATTACCACGCAAAAGGCGATGAACGGAACCACAGCCAGCGGCGCGACGATGGCGCCTTCAGGAAGCACCAGCGGCAGGTCAACCGTCTGTCCGGCGGTCAATTGCGTCGTGATGACGACGTTGGAGCCGAAGCCGTCAAACAACACGTAGAGCGATGTCAGCAGGATCGTCCCAAGTGGGACCGTCAGCATTGGCGTCAGGAAACTGACAAGCCCTCGGAGCTTGCCGCCCAGATACTGACTCGGCGTCAACGGTGTGATCAGGAGCAAATCAAGCGTGCCGTCTTCGCGTTCACGCGACACGGCGGTCGATGACATGTTGATGGCGATGAGTGCGATGACTGCCAATTCAGCCCACACCGTGGCCAGCAGCGCAAACCGAAAATCAGCAGCCGTCCATGCGCCGGAATGAAACATCGCGATCATCGTGATGCCCCAGATCAACCCCGCGGCGATGAAGCTCCATCGCGCCACGACCTTTGGCAACGTTGATGCTCGAGCGGCTGCTTCGCGCCATGCCACCGGGTTGTTCCAGACTGTTCGCGACGTGCGCAGTCGTTCACCGGAATCACCGGTTTCGCCGCCGCTTCGTCGCCACAGTGTGCCGCCACTGGCGCCGACACGGCGAACCATGATGGTGCTGGCCGTCATCATCGTGACGCTGAGCCCGCCGGCGAGCAGGCACCAGGCGAGCACGGGCGACCCAAACCACATCCGCGGGAGCCAACCCATGGCGCCGAGCGTCGCGGCGTCCGGTCGCGGGTAATTTGACGGCTCGAGCAGCGCCTGAAGCGCAAGGAACGGATTGAGCGGTGTCAGCCAGGTGACGCCACCGCCGGAGTTGGAACGAATCCACACATCGATCGCGCCAGTCAGCGCGAGATAACTGATTGCCGAAATGTAAAACGCGAAGACCGCGCGGCGTCCGGCCAGTCGCGACACGCTCAAGGTGATCGCAATGGAGCCGACCAACAGCGCCGCGCACGCCGCGATTGCATAGCTGGCAAAGATGGACCGCGCCGGCACGCCTCCGAAGTACTGCGTAATGGCGAACAGCGGCAGTGACGAGAACAGTAAGGCAAGAACAAACAGCAGCCGTCCAAGCAGATTGCCAAGCACGATCTGGCCGGCTGACATGGGCGTCGTCAGCAAAATATCCCAGGTTCGAGGGTTGGCTTCCTGCGCGATGGCGCCGGCCATGAACACCGGGGCCAGCACGCAGATCAGGCCGATCTGCAAATACGCGATGAGCTCAAAGCTCGCGGCGCCGGCGTTGGCGAGCTCTGTGTAGCTCAACTGTCCGCCCCCAGGGCCGAGCAGGAGCGTCCAGAGGAGCACAACGATCAGCACGCCGAGGTAGGCGGTGCGGATGTAGAAATGGCGCATGCGTCGAGAGCCGCCTTGCACCAGGCGAACGCAGATCGGGTTGGTCGGTCCAAGCCGAAGGAACCAACGGACAATCGCGGGCATGCGTCGATGGTAGTCCCGCGACCGCGTTTCCGCCGATCGGAGCGGCGCCAGTGTGAAGGGCCGGTTATGATGGCGAGATCGGGCGAAAACGCCCGCGCAGCTTCGCCGGCGCCCCTCCAATGGACACGGGGCCCGTTTCGTCCGGATGACGTCATCGACCTGCCTTACTCGGTCGGGAGGCGTCTCCGGCCCGTCGCGCTTCAGTTTCGCGACGGCATAGATTCAAGTTGGACGAGCAACCTTCGACTCGCAGTCGCCTCCAGAATGCAACGCACTGAGATGATGCGCAACACGAAGAAACAATCAGACCATCTACGCTCCAACGCAGAGCGACGGTCCGTGTTTGCCGCATTGAGGCTGTGGTATCAATCGTCCTCTTCGGAGGGTGCTACGCGCCGGTCGTAACGACCGCAACGCGCGTCCCTCCAGCCCGTGTCCGTCGTGTGAGCGCAGCTACGGCGCTGCTGCGCGAGTCGTGCGCCCGCATTGGAAGGGTGCACCCAGATGGACTGGATCAACATGATGCTGGCTCAGGCAGGCGACGCGGGCAATTCGTCGCTGGCCATTCTTCTCGGCGTTGGCGGACTCGTACTTGGCGTCATCGGGACGCTTGTCGCGATTCGAATGATGGGCGGCCGCGCGATCGCAGATGCGCGTCGCGAGGCGGATCGCATCACGGAGTCCGCCAGAGCCGAAGCCAGAAACGAAGCCGAGAAGATTCGCGTCGATGCGGAGAAAGAGATCCTCGAACGATCCCGGTCGTTTGAGAAAGAGATCGAAGCCTCCCGGGCCGAGCTGCGCGAGCAGGAACGCCGGCTCTCCAAGCGCGAAGATGTGCTCGACCGCAAACTCGACACGCTGGGCGTCAAAGAGGAATCCCTCTCGAAAGAGGCGGATCGCCTTCGTGACCTCGATAAGAAGCTGTCTGAGCGGTCGGAGGAACTGGACCAGTTGATTGAGCGACAGACCGAAGCGCTGTCCAACGTGGCCCAGTTGTCGCGGGACGACGCCAAAGAACTGCTCCTGGAGCGAATCGAGGAAGAGGTCCGCCACGATGCGGCCCGGCTCACACGCCGCATTACCGAAGAGGCGGAGGAATCCGCGAAGGAAAAGGCCCAGGAAATCACCATCCAGGCCATCCAGCGGTACGCGGCGGACATTGTGTCCGAATCCACCGTTCGCACGGTGCCGATCCCATCCGACGACATGAAGGGTCGCATCATCGGACGCGAAGGGCGAAACATTCGCGCCATCGAGAAAGCGACCGGTGTGGACATCATTGTTGATGACACGCCCGGCGTGATCGTCGTGTCGTGCTTTGACAAGGTGCGGCAGGCCATCGCCGCTGAGGCGCTGACGAAACTCATTTCAGATGGACGCGTGCATCCGGCGCGCATCGAAGAAGTCGTCGCCCAAACGCAGAAAGATGTGCAGGAAGCGATTGTCAAATTCGGTCGCGACGCCGTGCTCGAGACCAACCTTCGGGGCGTGCATGGCAAGGTGTCGGAGGCCATGGGCAAGCTGCACTATCGCACGAGCTATGGCCAGAATGTGCTTCGCCACTCGATCGAAGTCGCGTTCATCAGTCAGGTCATTGCCGACCAGCTCGGGCTCGACGGCGCCGTCGCTCGCCGATGCGGATTCCTGCATGACATCGGCAAGGCGATGGACCATGAAATTGAAGGCGGCCACCCCAAGATCGGCATGGACTTCGCCAAACAGTTCGGCGAGAAGGATCCGGTCCTCAACGCCATCGGCGGTCACCATGCGGACATTCCGGCGACGAGCTTCTACACGCCCATCGTGATGGCGGCTGACGCCCTCTCGGGCGCCCGACCCGGCGCACGCCGCGAATCGCTCGAGCGATACATCAAGCGGCTGGAGCAACTCCAGGAGATCGCGCTGGATCAGGAGGGCGTGGTCGAGGCGTACGCGATTCAGGCCGGTCGCGAAGTCCGAGTCATGGTGGACGCCAAGCGAATCAACGACGATCACGCCTATCTCATCGCCAAGCGCGTGGCGGACCGCGTCGCCGACGAAATGACCTTCCCCGGCGAAATCAAGGTGACGGTCCTCCGCGAGACCCGCGCCATCGAGATCGCCCGCTGAAGCCGCCTACCATCCGGCCATGACCGGCTCGCGAGGCAAAGCGCTTCTGGCAATGAGCGGCGGTGTGGATTCCTCCGTCGCGGCGGCATTGTTGCGCCAGGACGGATGGGACGTCGTCGGTTGCTTCATGCGACTGGGGTCACCCGGCGAGACGGTCGATGCGCTGATGCCCGCCGATGCGTGCGACCCGCGTGCGCTCAAACTCGGCAAGCAGGGGTGTTGCTCCGTCGGCGATGCGCACGACGCCAAGCTGGTCGCGGCTGAACTTGGCATTCCGCTGTACGTGTGCAATTTCAAACGCGACTTCGGCCGCATCATGGACTATTTCGTCGCCGAACATGTCGCCGGTCGCACACCCAATCCGTGTGTTCGCTGCAATGACTGGCTCAAGTTCGGCAAACTGCATGACTACGCGCGCCAGATCGGCGCTGATGTCGTCGCGAGCGGACACCACGCGCGCATCGTGCATGACGCATCGGGCGCCCAATTGCATCGCGGCGTCGATCTGGGCAAGGATCAGTCATACGTGCTGTTCGGCGCTCCGCGACATCGGTTGGACGAGATGCTCCTGCCAGTGGGTGAAATGACGAAAGACGATGTTCGAAGCCGCGCCACCGAGCTTGGACTTCCCGTTTTCGATAAGCCGGACTCACAGGAAATCTGCTTCGTTCCCGATAACGACCATGCCGGGTTTGTTGAGCGTCGCGCGCCGGAACTTCGCGTGCGCGGACGAATTCTCGATACGGCTGGTCGAACCATCGGTGAGCACGACGGTCATCATCGATTCACCATCGGACAACGCCGCGGCGTTGGCGTCGCGGTGGGCAAGCCCATCTATGTCGTGAACAAAGATCCCGAGTCCAACACCATCGTGGTGGGTGACCGAACGGACCTGGCCGTCAGCGAGCTCGATCTTCGAGAGCTCAATTGGCACATCGATGCGACAGCCAGCCTGGGAGGGCCCATCGAGGTCCTGGTCCAGTTCCGTGCTCACGGAGACGCGGCTCGCGCGATCGTCGAACCCGGATCGGAGCGAGAATCCGCGGTCATTCGGTTCGACGAGCCTCAGTTTGGCGTCGCACCGGGGCAGGCAGCCGTGTTTTACGACCCAAAACAGCCCTCACGCGTCCTCGGGGGCGGTTGGGTCGTCAATTGCGGCTGACAATGGCGGATGGCTGTTTGGGCGTTTTGAAACTCTGAGCGTTGAGTGCGGAATAATCTCTCGCCGGCGCCATAGCTGTCCCGCCGCCGGATTGATTCGGAGGGCGATGGACGTCACACTCCGGCTTGAATTCACCGGTACTTCCTCATTGGAGAGATCCACATGCAATGCAATCGATTTGGCGTGGCGATGCTGATCGCCGGCTTGTCTTGTGCTGGCGTGGCGACGGCAGTCGCCGCGTATGACGCCTCGCCCCGCCTCGCCGCCGCGATGGTCAACAATGACCCCGTCACCGGCGATTGGGACGCCGTCCTGTCGTCTGACATGATGCCGGAGGATCAGGAAATCCTGATCTCGCTTGAGCTTGATGGCGACGCCGTCACCGGCGGCTTTACCGCCGAAGGCGAAACCGCGCCCTTCGAAGGCGATTGGGACGCCGACAGCGCCACCGTCACCGGCGTCGTCTCTGATCCTGACCAGGGCATGGAATTCGATGTTGAGATGACCATTGATGGCGACGAAATGACGGGAACGGTCACAATCGACCTTCCGGAAGTCACCGTCGTGATTGATCTGTTCGCGACTCGCGCGTGAATCTGAATCGGGGATCCGCGGCCATAGGAGGCGACATGCGGAGCCCCGATCATTTCTAGTTCGCTACCCGTTCGCTCTTCATGGTGAACGGAAGACACCACACGGAGATCAGGAATGAACTGCTGCTATCGGTCTGGACGTATGGGATTGATTGCATCGATCGCGGCTGCTTTCGCCACGCTTTCGATCGCATGGGTGGCCACATCCAATGACAGCTACGCGCCGAAGGCCGTGGCGGAGGACGTCATCTCAGGGTCATGGGTCGGTGTCGCCGAGAGCGATGCGTTTCCTGAAGACCTTGAGTTGTGGGTGACGCTGGAAATGGGCGAAGACGGCAGCGTCGAAGGGATCTTCGGCACCCCGGATGGTGATGCGCCGTTTATCGGTCACTACGACGCGGATGCGAATCTGCTCACCGGTGAGGTCACGCCCGAAGATGCGAATTGGGAACTCGAACTCACGCTCGATGGCGATGAGCTGGCCGGCCCCGCGACGGAAACGAACAGCGGTTTGACTGCAGAAGTGACGTTGGAGCGCAGCGAGTAATTCAAGAGCTGTACTGCTCTCCGTTCGCCGCCAGATTAGCCAGCCTCCTCGGAGTGCGATGTCATGTCCAGTGGTTTGCCCTCGCGCTCCAAGCGATGCTCTTGGGCCACCACTGAGCGATCTATTCGCTACCACGACGAAGAATGGGGACGGCCGGTCCATGATGACCGCGTCCTGTTCGAGTTTCTCATCCTCGAAGGCGCACAGGCCGGGCTGAGTTGGGAAACAGTGCTCCAGAAGCGCGACCGGTACCGAATCGTGTTCGATGGCTTCGACCCGGCGCGCGTCGCGTCGTACGACGAGGCGAAGACGCAGGCCCTGTTGGCTGATCCGGGCATCATTCGCAACAAACTCAAGGTCGCTTCGGCCGTTCGCAACGCGAGGGCGTTTCTGACGGTGCAGGACGAGGTTGGCTCTTTTCAGTCCTACTTGTGGGATTGGGTCGATGGCGAGCCGGTGCAGGGGAATCGCCAAATGATGTCGGATATCCCGGCGTCAACGCCGCTCTCGGACCGCATGAGTAAGGACCTCAAGAAACGCGGATTCAATTTCGTCGGCACGACGATCGTGTATGCGTACCTGCAGGCGGTCGGCGTGGTCAATGACCATCTCGTTTCATGCCCCCAATGCCTGGAAGTGCAGCGCATGAATCGCTCATGCGTATGATCAGACGTCATGCCAATCCCATTGCTGCAAGTCGATGCGTTCACATCGGAGCCCTACTCGGGGAATCCTGCGGCGGTGTGCTTGTTGCGGGCGCCGGCGCCTGATGACTGGATGCAATCGCTCGCGGCGGAGATGAATCTCTCGGAAACGAGCTTCATTGAGCCTCGCAGTGATGGTTCGTTCTCACTGCGGTGGCTGACGCCTACATGCGAAGTTGATCTGTGCGGTCACGGGACGCTCGCGGCAGCGCACGCTGTGTGGGATTGGGGCCTGAAGCGAGGCGATGAACCGGTTCGATTCCATTCGCGCAGCGGTGAACTGACCTGCCGTCGCGAAGAAGAGTTCATCACGATGGATCTTCCGGCGTGCCCGCCTGTTGCATGGGACGCCGCTGATGATGTGTCGCGCGTTCTTGGGCAGGCGCCCACATGGGTAGGCCGCGATCCACAGAACAAGCTGATCGCGCTGCTGGAGCATGAAGAAGCTGTTCGTGGCTGTGCGCCCGACTTTCGTGCGCTTGCAGCGTTGCCGCACCAGGGATGCGTCATCACGGCGCCCAGTGATGACGACCGGTTCGACTTCGTCTCGCGCTTCTTCGCGCCGGCCGTCGGTGTGGATGAAGATCCGGTCTGCGGCTCGGCGCACTGCGCCCTGGGCCCGTACTGGGCGGAGCGACTCTCGAAGTCAGATTTGATGGCGCATCAGATTTCCGCCCGCCGCGGCGTGCTTCGATTGCGTGTTCAGGGCGATCGCGTTGAACTGGCCGGGCGCGCGGTGACCGTGCTCAAGGGCGAAGTGCTCGCTGAGCCTTGAATGCGCTTGTCGTGACCCGTTGCGACTGAAGCGATTCAGCGTCGGCGACGCACACCCGCCACGAGACCGACGCCTGCAGCGCCAAGCAGCATGGGTGACGGCAGCGGCACCATCGCGCCGTTCTCCGGCATGTAGCTGACGAACGAATCGCTATTACCATCGTCGCCGATGGATCGCACGTGGAAACCAATCCGCAGTGAATCCGATTCCAGCGCTGACACCACATCGCTGAACGCCATGCCGCCCAGGAACGTGAAGCGGAAGCGCACCAGTTCATCGGCGCCGTTCAGACCCTTGTTGGGGTTGCCTTGCGCATCGGCGAGGAAGCCGGACGTCACATCGAAGGTATCGACCATGGAGTTGCCGCCAGGAAGATCTCCCGGGCTGGCCGAACCGTAGTTGAACTGCGTGCCGACCTGCTCCACGATCGAGCCGCTCGCAAAGAGCGACGACGTCGAGCCGTTGTCGAAGTAGATTTCGCTGATCGACGACTGAATCCCGACGTTGTTTCGGAAGATGAAATCAACGACGGCGCTGTTGCCCGAGACCTCGGTCGCGGTCACGGCAAACTGCGATTCAACGTTCTGAGACGAATTGCTGGTGATTCGCGTGAAGCTGATATCAACGCTGTCGGCGCCGGCGACGCCGCTGATTGCAGCGAGCCCGATGGCGCACGCGATTGAGCGATAGGCATTCATGGTGAACTCTCTCCCGCCGGCAGGCCACGCAACCCGAGGCTCATCCGGCGCCTAAGTGTAAATTCCCCAACGCCCAAAGCAATCGGGACACGCTGAAATCCGTGGTAAATGTGCGGATTGGTCCGGTCACGCGATCGCGAGTCCGCTTCTCAGGCGGGCAACGTCCGAAAACGCGCAAGTTTTGCAGCGGCCGGGTCGAAGTGGGGATCAGTTGAAATCGAAATCCAGATCGAATTCGAGGTCGTCGTCCGTGTCGGCGACGCCGTCAGGCCCATCGCTGATCACTTCGATCTCACCCGTCGCCGGATCGTAATTGATGCGATACGGCCGGCCCCAGCGGTCATTCAATGTGTCAGCGTCCAGACCGGTCAGATCATCGATTGAACCTGGGAGCGCGTCGTTGTCCTGTTCATACTGCACGATGGCTGCGTGCATGGCGAACGTGTCTTGCATGAGTTCAAAGAAGCCGCGGCCCTGGACCAGCCCGGCCACCAGTGCGAACAGAACGCCGAGGCCTACGAAGACGAACAGGATGATCGCCCAGGCGCTGCCGAT
>MRWG01002146.1_pt1 | contig 10617 bp, 10 predicted proteins | sample 1013341 | NCBI WGS metagenome assembly MRWG01 (sample SAMN06117577, study PRJNA244670) | biofilm metagenome | biome: Water; feature: Cathode Biofilm; material: Biofilm; isolation source: microbial consortium enriched at the cathode of a solar microbial fuel cell | place: USA: District of Columbia ...
CGGGCTCGATATTCGCACTCGCCGAACGAGCGCTGCGGCAACCCGCCTGCCTCTACCGCTTTGCGCAACGGTTCGAGCAGCGGCTCCGCCCAGGCCTCCAGTACCGGGTTTTTGGCCATGCACACCACATACTCGAGTTCGTGCGTCTCGAAGTACTCGTAGAGCTCTGGTCCCGTGAACCCGGCATCGAGCCGGATCCGCGCCGAGCCTTGGGGAACGCGGCACGTAGGCGCGGCAACAACCGGTCGAGCAAGCTCAGCAGCCCCTGCTTGGCCGGCGCATTGCCGGCGCGCAACACATAGGCAATGAGATACTGCTCGGCTTCGTCGTCGAAGCTCATGAAGCCGGCCAGCGGCAGATAGCACCGCGTATCGTAGGTCCAGTTGAAGAACGTCAGTTGCTGGGTGCCGTGCGCCGCGTCGTGGGTCGGATCGAAGTCCAGCGTGATCCGTCGCACCCCGCGTTTGCGGCGACGATGACGCCGGATCACCGACTCCACCAGGGCCTCGGCCATCCGCATCAGGTCCCGGACTCCAACCCGATTCTCGAACCGCGACAACGTCGGCTGCGAAGCCAATGCTCGACCCGACAACGGGTCCCGATCGATCAGCAGCTTATGGATCGGATCGTCCGCCAAGCCCGCCGCATCGTTGCCGTCGGCATGCCCGCACGCGATCCCGAACAGCCTCTGGCGCAGCAGCTCCTGCAACTCGTGCTGCACCTTGCCCGCCTGACGCCCATCGCGCAGGCAGCCCGCCAGCGCCGCACTCAACCCGAGCCGTTCGTCGCAGGCCTTGAGCAACAACGAACCACCGTCCGAGCTCGAGTGCTCCTGGTCGAACCGCACCGTCACCGGACGGCTCGCAATTTCTTTGAACAGAACACCCTGTCTGGTGGTATCGTTGCTCACGCAAAAGCTCCTTCGTGCGTAACTGGTTGTATAGCAACTCCATTTTCGCACGTTCGGGGCTTTTGCTCTTATTGGTCATGAATAATCTGGGCTAGGCGTCTGGGCGGTAGAAGCATAGGAAGGCAGCATCGATGCCATGCTTACAACATTTCACCCTTACGCTGCGAATCAGGATTTGCTGCTGCCGACCTCGCTGCGGAAGTGGCTGCCAGAAGATCACCTGGCTTACTTCATCAGTGATGCGGTAGACACACTAAATCTGAGCGCGTTTTACGTCCGCTACGAAGGCGACGGTCGTCGCCGGGCTCCGTTCGAGCCGGTGATGATGGTGAAGATTCTGGTGTACGCCTATGCAACCGGCGTCTTCTCGTCGCGCAAGATGGCGCAGAAGCTCACGGAAGACGTGGCTTTTCGGGTGTTGGGTGCCAACAACTTTCCGGCGCACCGAACGCTGCTTATGGCACCGGTGGGGCGCCGGGTGAAGGACAAGCGTGTCCTCCGGCTGATCCGCCGCTACTTGCAGGCGGGGATACTGGAGGGTGGGGTGGTGAGCCCGCGTACCGAAGGGACACCGCAAGGGGGACCGTTATCGCCGTTGTTCTCCAACCTCCTGATCGATGAGTGGGACAAGTAGCTGGCGCGGCGTGGCCACCGGTTCATCCGCTATGCCGACGACTGCCAAGTGTACGTGCGGTCGGCGGCAGCGGGCGAGCGGGTGATGGCCTGCCTGCCGCGGTTCCTGGAGGCGCGGCTGCGGCTGCGGGTAAACCGGGCCAAGAGTGCCGTAGCGCGGCCCTGGGAGCGTACGTTCCTGGGGTACACGTTCACGCGGCACGCTGAAGCCTGGTTGACCATCGCGACGGGTTCGGTGCACCGCCTGAAGTCGAAGCTCCGGGCCTTGTGGCGACGAGGTCGCGGCCGCTCGCTGCGGCGGGTCATCGCCGAGTTGACCCCGATCTTACGCGGCTGGACCGGCTACTTCCGGCTCAGCGACGTGAAGGGGATCTTCGAGGCGTTGGACGGCTGGGTTCGCCGTCGGCTGCGAGCGATCCTCTAACGCCAGTGGAAGCGTCCGCGCACGCGGGCACAGCGGCTGGTGCAGCTGGGGCTGGAGCGCCGGCGAGCGCGACAGTCTGCCGGCAACGGCCCGTGGTGCACTGCCGGTGCGACCGCTGCATCTCCGTTCACTCTTGGATACGTTGCTTCCGTTGGTCGAACATGGATTTCCCACCGCATTGACACCCGGAGTCTGCGGAGCTAAAACGCGTATCAGGAAGGGGAGTCAGTTTCGGGATTTGTCCCGTGCCTACTCGCCTTGTTGTTGCGGCGAGGGAGTAGCACCTCTGCGCCGTGTTCATGGAGTGGAGGGGATCATGCAGCATTTGTCGTGCCGACGTGCTTGCACACTAGGCCGTACGGCCTCATGTTCTGTGCCTGTACTAGTCGTAGTATTGATGTTTTCAGTGGCCCAGGAGAGCCTGGCTCAATCTCAGGGGCGGATGATCGAGGAGGTGATCGTTACGGCCCAGCGGGCGGAAGAGAGCATTCAGGATGTGCCGATCGCGGTTACCGCGCTGACCGGTGACATGCTCGAGGAGCGCGGGGTTCTGACGTCCTCCGACCTCCAGATGAGCGCGCCCAGCGTGACGTTCACGCCGACGAACTTCGGCGGCTACAGCTTCAGCATCCGCGGCATCGGCAATCTGGTGATTGGTGGTGAGTCGGGTGTGTCGACCCACGTCAACGAGATTCCCGTGGCATCGCAGTTGAATGCGGTGGAATTCTTCGACATGGAGCGGGTCGAGATTCTGCGCGGCCCCCAGGGGACGCTGTTCGGTCGCAACGCCACTGGCGGGGCGATCAACTTCGTTACCCGGAAACCGGACTTCGACGCTGTCAACGGGTTTGTTGACCTCGAGGCCGGAGACTACGACAACCGTCGCCTGAAGGGCGCTCTCAACATTCCGATCACCGACACGTTCGCCCTCCGGGCAGCGGGCATGCTGCTGAAACGGGACGGCTACATCGAAAACACCGCCTATCAGCAGGTCGCCGACAACGGTGTCGGCGCCGGTGTCGACACGATCAGCGGCATCAACGACGATCTCGACGGCCGGGACATCGAGACGTTCCGGATCACCGGTGAGTGGGATATTTCGGACCGCGCCAATATCTGGGTCATGTACTCGTACTTCAACGAGGACGACGACCGGGCCCGCATCACGAACCAGGTCTGCAAGACCAACACGGTGCCCACGCTCGGCTGTCTGACGGACGAGGTGGCGTTCGAGTCTCCGCATGCCTACACCGGCACGGGCGGCATCATCTTCGGCCTGGGCGCCGGTGCCTACAGCAGCTTCTCGCCCCGGGTGACGCAGAAGTACGAAGCCGGTCCGGACGACCGGGGATTCCGCAAGATGCATACGGACTTCGAGCCGGTTTACAAGGAAGACGAGGACCTGGTCGCGTTCGGTCTGACCTATGAACTGGACAATGCCTCGTTCAGCCTGCAGGGGGCCTATCAGGAGCGCGAGTGGCTCTATCAGCAGGACTATGCCATGGATACCGGCAACCTGCTGTTCGACGGCTCCATTCCGTTCCCTGTGTCCGCGCCTGCTGGCGGGGCAGGGGACGAGTGGCGCGACGGTCCCTGTAACTACAATGATGGCACGTCTGGTGCGCAGACGTCTGGGGTGCCGACAGGCGGCTGTACCCTGCAGGGGGTCGACACGACGGTGATGTACTCCTATGACCAGGCGGACGGCAATACGGAGTACTGGACCATTGAAGGCAAAGTCGCCAGCAGACTCGATGGTAAATTCAATTTCGTGCTGGGTACCAATGCTTACGAAGGCGAGGGTTACGGTGACTACTACGTAATCAGCAACTCGCTTGATGCCGCAGGCGCGTATCCCGGCTTCTTCAACAACTCGGACGACCCAGCGAGACCATCGGTCAGCGAGGGCTGGGCAGTATTCGGCGAGGCGTACTATGACATTACGGAACGCCTGAAGTTCACGTTTGGACTGCGCTACAACGAGGATACCCGGGAGCAATATGGCGCGAACGTGCTGTTCAACTCCTTCGACCTGAATGGGGCTCTCGGGGGAGCGCTCGGCGAGGCGACCTATGTGAGGACCACGCTGCAGAACTTCCTGTTCGCTGGTGCGCCGCTGGGCGCCCAGAGCGCGCTCGCGGAGCTCTACGGGGTGACGCAGGCCCAGATCGACGCCGCCAACGCGACGGCGCCGGTGAGTGCGGAGCGTATCGCTCTGGCGGCGGCAATTCCGCCGGTGCCCCAAGCGGGCGAGGCGAGGTTCCTCACCGGCTCGCCGACGGAGTTCAAGTTTACCGAGTGGAGTGGGCGCGCTGGCTTCGACTGGTTCGTTGGTGACGATTCCATGGTCTATGCGTTCTATTCCCGCGGCTACAAGCCGGGTGGTCTGAATCCGGCCATTCCGGTGGACTTCCAGTCGACGTCACGCTTCTCCTTCGATCCCGAGCAGATCGACGCCTTCGAGATCGGCACCAAGAACCGATTCCTCGACGGATCCATGGTTCTGAACGGCGCCGTGTATTACTACGACTACGGCGGGCTGCAGGTGACGCGCATCGTCAACAACAGCTCGATTAACGACAACATCGACGCCGAGATCTGGGGGCTGGAGGCCGAGATGTCCTGGCGGCCGAACGCGATTCCGCGGCTCGGGATCGACGCGTCGTATTCGTACACCAACGCGAAAGTGGTCGACAGCCTGTCGATCGATCCGACCAATCGGACCGCCAGCAACCCTGACTGGATCACCCTCAACAACACGGATACAGGCGCTAGCACGGGCATCAACTTTGTTGCGCCCGAAGAGGGGCTGGCAGCGTTGGCTCTGACTTGCGGTGTTCCCATACCGGGTCTGACCTATCCGGACGGGCTGCCTGCGCTGTGGTCGCGCAACTGCCTCGACGCCAATGGCATCGCGACGTCGGATGGCCTGGAAACGGATCTGGATGGCAACTTGTTGCCCAACACGCCCAAGCACAACGTCAAGCTCGGCCTCGACTACACCTGGGATGTTCCTGCGATCGCCGGCGCCATCACCCTGCGCTGGGATTACTACTGGCAGAGCAAGTCTGAGGCCCGGGAGTTCAACGCGCCGGCAGACGAGATTGATAGCTGGGAGCAGCACAACGCTTCTCTCATCTACCTCAGCTCCGATGGGCACTGGCAGGTGCGGGCATTCGTCCGGAACCTCACGGACGAAGACAACGTCACGGGCCACTACCTGACGTCGGATACCTCGGGCTTCTTCAGGAACTACTTCCTGACCGAGCCGAGGATCTACGGTGCGTCGGTACGCTACGACTTCGGTCTCTGATACCGTGAGTGAGTGACCTGGGGACGGCTGGGGGCTGCGCGTGCAGTCCCTGGCCTGTCGGACCGGCGAGCGAGGGGTCAGCGTGTGCAAGCCCCTTTCTCGTTGGAGCGTGCGGTAGGGGACTGGTCGCCGTCAGCCAACGACCTCCAGCCTCTGGATCTCCGGACGTCCAGCCATCACGCCGGCGAACTTCGCGCCGGCCGCCTTGAAATGCTCTGACTGGCCGTGGACTGCGAGGGCCTCGGCATCGTCGTAGAGCTCCATCACCAGATAGTTTCCGTCGTCGTCTTTGCACAGGGTGTAGAGCTGATTGCCGGGTTCTTTGGCCCGGACCTCCTCCGCCAGTCCGAGCATGATCTCCTCGAACTCGGCTTCCTTGCCCTCGGCGACGTTGAGCCTGGCGATGACGGCGATGGCCATGATTCCTCCTGGGTGACAATGATTCATTAATCAGGGTGTCATCATACCGCCCGGCTGGGCTCGGGCGCACGCTGGTCGGGACTTCAGGCACCAGGTCTCGTCTGGCTCTGAGAAGGTCCCGATCCCCGGATAACTCTGTAGGAGCGGTCTCCAGACCGCGTTCTGGCGGGGTGAACGACGAGAGTGGCCGCTGTCGAGCAGGTCAGCATGTCTTCATGACTGCGGATCAGCCGTTGAGTGCTCGATCGCTATGGTTGGCGCGTGGTCAGGACGAAGGAGCCCTGGCCGCCGGGCAGCCTGGTCGGTGATGGCGGGATGAACCGGAGCTATAGGCGTGTTCCCGCCAACCGCCAGGGCGGTGATAGACCAGGGTCGCTGACTCGCCCAGCCGGATCTCTTCCCAGGCGCTCTCGGAGAGCCCCTCCAGCACTTCCAGCACCGGACGCTGACAGGTCTCGTTGGTCACACTAATCAAGTAGTCCCAGCCGCGCTCGGCGCAGTAGCGGACGAACTCGCCCGGTAATAGGCGTTGTCTGCCCGCATCCACACCGGTGTGCCGCCCGGGATCGCCGAGGCTATGTCCCGATCGAGTTGTTCGCGCCAGCCTTGGGCCCCGTCGACTCCGCCCGGATGCAGCCGGCCGCTGGCCCATAACCCGCCCAAGAACACCCCGTGCAGCCAGTATTGCACCTCGCTGCCATAGCCGTGGGCCGCCCCTTCAAACAGTTCGCCGTCGACCTCGATGGCGGTGCCGTCAGCGAACAGCGGCACATTGCCCCAACTCGAGACCTCGCGCTCGATCACCGCCGGCGCCACCTGCGCCGTCAGCCGCGGGACGACGCCGAGCAGCGCGTCGACCTCCGCTGCGCCGAACCGGGACAGATATTCGCCAAGGCGGCGACCCGACGGCGCTTCCCCAAGACCCAGCAACTGCTGGCCTGCATCGTCAGCCCTGAGCGCATCGAGGTCCGAGAGCGCCCCGATCCCCGACGACAGCGACGCCAACAGGTGTCAACGCCGACTTAAAACTGACCCCCTTTGCTGCTCTGTCGCCGAAGTAAAATTGACCCCCCTGACGGTCTGATTGAACGCTGGCTGACCTTTGGTCAGTCAGCCAGCGCGGCCTTTCCTGCCGGTGGTCGTGCCGGCCCGTTGTTTGTCTCTCAGCCGATAGCTCTCGCCATTGAGTGTGGGGATGAGGCCTTGATGCAGCAGCCGGTCGAGCAGCGCCGCCGTCAGGGTCGCATCGTCCGCCAACGCCGTCGCCCAGTCGGAGAACGACAGGTTCGAGGTGATGACGACCGAACCGCGTTCGTAGCGTTTGGCGATTACCTGGAACAGGAGGCTTGCTTCCTCGCGCCCGAACGGCAGGTAGCCGAGTTCGTCGATAACCAGCAGCTTCGGACCCAGAACGGCAGGGTTGAAGTAGCTGGTGAGCCGATCCCGGCGGTGCGCGGCCACCAGCTGCAGCATCAGATCGGCCGCGGTGATGAACCGGGTCTTGATCCGCGCCATCACGGCCCGATAGGCCAGCGCCTGAGCAATGTGGGTCTTGTCGGTACCGCTCGGTCCGAGCAGAACGATGTTCTCCGCCCGCTCGATGAAGGCGAGCGTGGCAAGTTCCTGGATCTGCGCCTTGGGGGAACCGGCGAAGGTGAAGTCGTAGTCTTGCAGGGTCTTGATCGCCGGCAGCGTGGCGAGCTTCAGGAGCATCTGCCTGGCGCGCTCGTGGCGGCCATCGACCTCGACCTTGAGGACGCGCTCGAGGAAGTCGGTGAACGTTGCCGGCTCGGCAGCCGAGGTCTGGGCGATGGCGTCGTACTCGGCGGCCACCCAGCCAAGCTGGAGAGCCTCACACAGGCTCGCGATCCGCTCGGTCTGCAGGTTCATCGCGGCACCACCAGGGTGTCGTAGACGGACAGCGGGTGCTGGAGGGACTCTACCGGCATCCGCACACGGCGGTTCGGTCGGGGTGTCAGGGTGACCACCCCATGATACGGCTGCAGGTAGGGCCGCTCGTCCTGCCAACGATCGATCGGGCGCTCCTCGAGCTCGCCGTGGACGCGGACGTTGGCCACGTCTTTGAGCCAGCGGGCGACTTGCCCGTCGGCGGTCTCGACATCCACCATGATCCCGGAGGCGGCGATCCGGCTCTTCAGCGGGATCCAGAAGCTTGAGCGTAGATAGCGGTTGAAGCGCTCCACCTTGCCCTTGGTGCTGGCGCGATAGGGCCGGCACAGTCGGATGGAGAAGCCGCAGTCACGGGCCAACTGCAGGAGCTGCGGGTGGAAACGGTGCTGCCCGTTGCCATAGGCATCCCGCTCGAGGACCACGGTCTTCATGTTGTCGAAGAGCGCGTGCTCGGGCACGCCGCCGAAGGCCTCGAAGCTGCGGCGCAGACAGGACAGCACCGTGTCGATGCGCTCGTCGGTGACGAAGTAGACGAACGCCAGGCGGCTGTAACCGAGGGGCGCGACGAACGCCGACAGCCGGTGTCGACCCCGGCGGATGGTCACGAAGTCTAATTGCATCTGCTGACCCGGCTCCGTCTCGAACCGCACCAGCGGTTCCACCACCGGCTTCGGCTTCAGCGGTGCCAGGAACACCTTGAGCTGACTGATCCCGCCGGGATAGCCAAGTGAGCGGATCTCCTGCAGCAGCACGGTTGCCGGAATCCAGTCCGGGATGGCGGCCTCTATCCGCGTCGTCAGATAGTCCTTGTAGGGGTCCAGCTTCGTCGGCCGTGGCAACCGCGGTTCGTAAGCCGGCGGACCCTTGTGCTTCAGATACTTACGAACCCTGTTCCGGGAAACACCGAGTTCCCGGGCAATCCCCTTGATCGACGTCCCCCGTCCTGCCAGCACACTGATCTCAACACTCGTCTCCAAACTGTGCATGGCGCCGCCCAAAGGGGCACCAGCTTACCCACCGCAGGGGGGGTCAGTTTTGCTTCGGCGAGGGGGGCATTTTTACTTCGGCGTTTACAACCAGGCTCCACAGCATCTCCACATCCGAAGCCCCGCGGCGCCGTTGCTTGAGCGCCACCGCCGAAGACAACTGCTCGGGCAGCCCCAGCCGGCGCGCCATCGCGCCCAGCAGCGACCAGCCGCCATGGCCCGTCAGCGCAGCATCCGTGAACTCGATCTCGACGTGGGGAGGTTGAGGATTTACGGTAGTCATCGGCGCACTTGTGAGGTGAGGGTTTCGTCACCCGGCATTTTGCCGTTTCACCAAGCAACGTGCGCCTCCTTCCCTCCCTACTCCACCGAATCTCCAGCCCTTATCCGGGAACCGGGATTAGATGGGTTCCACCGGTCGCGTATACTTCCGATACACGTTGCCCAATAGCGATATGTCCCGGATTTCTCTGCTCGCACTCCTCGATGACTACGCCATCCGGCACCCTGAGGAGGCAGCTGTCATACAACGCTTCGTCGATTTCGTCGAGGCTTACGAACACTGTTTCGAGCGTGATCTGTGGGCCGGCCACGTGACCGGCTCGGCCTGGCTGCTCGATGCCGCCCGCGAGCGCGTGCTGCTCACCCATCACCGCAAGCTCGGCCGCTGGCTCCAGCTCGGCGGCCACAGCGACGGCGATCCGGAGCCCATGCGGGTGGCGATCCGGGAGGCCGAGGAGGAGTCGGGGCTCGAGGTGGCGCCCCTGTCCCGGCGGATATTCGATCTCGACATCCACGAAATCCCGGCGCGCCGGCATGATCCGGCCCATTACCACTTCGACGTGCGCTTCGCGTTGCAGGTGGCCGGCAGCGAGGATTACGGCGTCAGCGACGAGTCCCTGGATCTCGCCTGGGTGCCGGTGACCGAGCTGCACCGCTACACGGACGAAGCCTCGATGCTGCGCATGGCGCGCAAATGGCTGTCCGACCCCTTGTCAAGAGTGAGTGACAGCCTGCCCGGTTGGTCGTAAACGCGTTCTAAGGGGAGAGTGATTTCATACGGCGTCCGGGTCCGGATGCGCGCTAGGCAACCTCTGCACAGGCAGCTGTGCAGAGGTTGGGATTGATGAACTTGGCTCGGAACATCAGAAATTTGAGCGGAAAACAAGCGGTTGAGCTCCGTCGGAGGCCATTTTCGGCCTCTTCCGGGCCCTCATCCCGTTCACGAGACGCACCACTCCCGTGGCAATAACCTGCGTCTGACCATGTACAGGTTGGCCAGCGCAAACGCCGTGTAGAGCCGAGCCGTGTTCTTCGCCAGGCCGCGATAGCGGACCTTGCTGAAGCCCCACAGCCGTTTGACGACATGAAACGCGTGCTCGCCTCGGGCTCGCGCCTTCGAGCGGCAGCGATTGATGTAGCGCTGGTATTCGGTCAACGGTCGCTGCTTGGTCCCGCGACGATTGACCCGGTAGCGAATACCCCGCTCGAGGGCCGCCTGCCGATCCGCCTCCTTCCAGTACGCTTGATCGCCAAAGATCTCGCGTTCTTCTCCGTGCAGCAGCTCCGGCATCTGACTGATGTCCGCAGCACCCGCATCGGTCGTGGTCAGGCTGTGAACGATGCCGCGCCGATCCGTGCCGACATGAGCCTTCATCCCAAAATGCCACTCTTTACCCTTTTTGCCTTGCCGCATCTCCGGATCGCGCGCCTTCTTGGCGTTCTTCGTCGAGGGCGGCGCGGCAATGACCGTGGCATCGACGATGGTTCCGCTCTTCACCAGCAAATGCCGCTCCTCGAGCAAGCTGCGCACCTCGTTGAAGATCGCCTCCGTCAGATCATGGGCTTCCAGCAGATGCCGAAACCGCAGGATCGTCGACTCGTCCGGAATCTTATCTTCCGCGAGCTCGATCCCTGCAAAGCGTCGCATCGACTCGCTGTCGTACAGCGAGTCCTCCGCCTGCGGGTCCGACAGATTGAACCAGTTCTGCATGAAGTACACACGCAGCATCCGCTCCAG